>Ga0153915_10000129_pt1 | contig 66444 bp, 79 predicted proteins | sample Opewatmetagenome_2_FD_107003 | JGI IMG/M metagenome (GOLD analysis project Ga0153915, IMG submission 107003) | Freshwater wetland microbial communities from Ohio, USA - Open water 3 Core 3 Depth 3 metaG | ecosystem: Environmental > Aquatic > Freshwater > Wetlands | place: USA: Ohio, Lake Erie...
GTCACGGAGAAAAGCAGATAGCAGATTTCCTTTTTGATAATAAAATAAATGCTCTTTATGAACAGAAAGTGCTGATTTTCAAACAGGAAGGGCAAATCTGTGTTCCTGATTTCTATCTTCCAGAATATAATACATACATAGAGTTTTACGGCGGTTTCCCTAGCGCATGGAAAAAGAAAGTTATGAAAAACAAGCTTTACAAAAAGCACAAAATTCCATGCATTTTTATAACTCCTGCAGAGCTGAGAAATTTAAACTATTATTTAGCGAGGGGGTTGGTTAATTAAAAGTTAATGAAAAGTAAGAGGATAGAGAAAAGCTTATATATCTAAAAAGATATAATATTATATCTAAAAAGATATAATAAAATGCTAACAAAAACACAAGTAAAAATACTTGAAATATTCACATCGAAAATAAATAAAAGGTTTAGTATAAATGAATTATCCAATCTGCTTAAAAAACCATATCCTTTAATTCATCGTTCTGTAAAAGGGCTTATTGGAGACAAATTTATTCTTATAGATGAAAAAAAACTCTTGTCTCTGAATTATAAATCAAATTTGACAGAGCTTTCATTTATAGAATCGGGGAGGACTAAAATCGCTTTATCTAAGAAAAAAGCAGTCTCTTTATTTATTAAAGACTGTTTAAAGGAAATAAATGAAGATTTCTTTATCTTCTTGATATTTGGGTCTTTTGCAGAGAAAGACAATTTTAATGATATTGATATTTTAATTATCCTGGAAAATTCAAATAAAATAAAAGATGCAGAAAGAACTATTAATAATATTGCATCAAACTTTTCTTTTAAGACAGATCTTTATGTTTTAAGCAGGGAGAGTGCATACGAAATGTTCTCAAAAAGAGAGCAATTAAATATTTTGAATGAGTCATTAAACAAGCATTTAATAGTTTTTGGGGGGGAAAATTATTACAAAATATTATCCAATGTTGGAAGATAAACAAATAGAAGAAGCAAGGAAGAATGCAATAAAAGACATAAACAGCGGGAAGATTGTAAAAACAAGAGAGTCAAAATATACTGGCTTTTTTGTTAAAAACTCAAAAGACTCTTTGGATTCTGCAAAGGCATTATTTGAGCTTTCTGTAAATAAAGATGCAAGAAATTCCTTGGGGATGCAGAATTTTAATGGATTTCTATGGGTAATAAATTCAAGTTATTACTCTATATTCTACATGGCAAGAGCTTTGTTGGAAAGCATAGGGGTTAAAATAAAAACAGACGAGTCCATTCATTTTTTGGTATTTAATGCATTAGTTTATTACTTTTATTCTACAGGGAGATTAGAGAAACATTTTATAGAGGATTTCGAAAATGCTCAGGAAGAATCTTCGCAGATACTTGGGAAAGAAAGAGCAAGAGAAATGATAAACAATTATTCAAGTGAAAAAGAAAAGAGAAGCAAGTTTACTTATGAAATTGGGGAGATAGCTATGAAAGCTAAGGCAGAAACTTCGCTAAAAAGAGCAAAGATTTTCAATGAGGAAATCAGGAAGATGTTAAATATCTAAGCACAAAATTCCATGCATTTTTATAACTCCTGCAGAGCTGAGAAATTTAAACTATTATTTAGTGAGGGGGTTAAAATAGAAAATAAGTAATAAAAGGGTTTTTAAAGGATTAATCATTAATCACATTAATACAAATAACAGTGGAGTTATGCCTCTAAAGTATAACTCCCCTTCATATTCCTATGAGAGTAATTATCTTTCTTGATAAAAATAATTTTGATGGTTCTCTTAAATTGATTAATAAAGATTACCCCCAAGGTCAAAAAAGATTTTGGAACATTAATAAATACATACCATTTCTCTTGGAAAAGATCAAGACTTTAGATAAAGAGAAATTTAATAAGGGAGAATTAAAACTAATTAAAACATTTATTTATACTGGGAGGTATAATTCTGAAATTGTCTATAAGATTAAATGGACTTGCAACAATAAGATAAAAGAGATGCAAGAAGCTATAGACACCGAAAGTCAATTATTAAAAGAACTGAACAGATTATGTAAGACCAAATGTAACTTAAAAGAAGAGAAGATTAATGAGAAGATAATTGGGTATGTAAGGAAGAGTATTGATACCTTAGAAGAAAAAAAGAGGCTTTATGAAGATAGAATAGCTAAACAGATAAGAAATAGAGAAGGTCAAAAAAAGTTTTTCTCTGAGATAAGTAAAAATCCTTTCATAGAACTAAAAACAACCCCAATAAAGTATGCTAATGGTGAGGTCTATCAAAAAGGAGTAGATAATAAACTCGTCACAGATTTAATTCACTTAGCTCATACAAACTCTTATGATATTGCGTTAATACTTGGTGGAGATAGTGATTTAGCAGAGGCAGTTAAGTTAGTTAAGGAAAATTTATCCAAGACAATAATTGTTGTATCATATTATACTGATGGAGATTGTCTATTAAGCAATATCTCCGACTTAAAGAAACTTGCTGGCAATAACTTCTTGAATCTAAAAGATTTCAGTAAAAAAGAATTAGAAAAGATGTCTGATTTAAGAAAGATTAAAGAAAATTAAGATTAAGTTATACAAAAAGCACAAAATTCCATGCATTTTTATAACTCCTGCAGAGCTGAGAAATTTAAACTATTATTTAGTGAGGGGGTTGGTTAATTAATTTTCCCCTTTTTGTTGGGTAATTGAATCAACATTTCCCTGTGCTTGTGATATCTTCCTCTGCGTTCCCATCACCCTAACTGTAATATTCCATGTATCTCTTTGTGCTTCAATTAAATCTTTGTTTACCTCAGCTAAATGCTCTATTGTTTTTCCCGCAGATTCCTGTATATCTGCTATTTGTTCTGCTGCCTCTCCCACATATTCAATTGATTCATATAACTTCTTTGTTAATGTTGCACAACTCTCTCCCATTTTACCTGCACTTTCATACCCTTTCAATAAAACACCCCCAAGACTTTCGCCTAATTGATTTATTCCTCCTGCATTTTCATGGAATGCTCTTAAAGAATTTCTTGTTCCTTCAGCATTTTCTTCATATCTCCGTATTTCTTTTTCAATTTCAGCATAAGCCCTCTGTCTCATATCTTCAGGAATACTGGAAGGAAGAGCAGCAATCTCTTCTCTTTTTGCCTGCATTAACTTATAGAACCCTTCTTTGCTTGCTGGAAAATCCATTTGATTTTTATCTATTAATTATATTTAAGGATTATTGCAATCCAATATCTCTTATTGATGACTTAAAAATAAAGAGAAATAATATTGTTTATTATGGAGGAACTGTTAATCTTACTTCTTTCCTTCGAGCAGAAAGCGATATCCTCCAGACACACTAACAATTCCTTTTACATTCTCGCTTGTTGGCAGGAATGTGTATCCTGCCCTGACATTAAACCTGTCAAATAAAGTTATTCCAAGACCAGCATCAATTCCCCATACAGCGCTTCTTACATTTTCATGATAATCAAATTCAGGAATGTCTATTACTGCAAATTCATTCAGGAAGCTTGCTCCTCCTGATAGATATGGTTTTACAATTGAATTTGGAAGGAATATTTCAAATGGGCTGAAATTCAGAGCCACTCTCGGCAGCAGGCTGTCTGTTGTTACATACTGTGCTGATGACTGAAAATAATCAAGTCCTGCTTCAAGCCCTAATCCAATTCTTTGAAGATAAAATCCATAGTCTGCACCTGCTGAGAAAGAAGCGCCATAAGACTGTTTTTCTGCTGCAACAGGAATTATTGCTCCGACTTTAGGTTCAACATAATGCACCATAGACGCACAACTCATCAAGACAGATGCCAATCCTGCTGCAATTCCTCTCTTTGCCAGTCTTATTCCTGATTTTATTTCTTGTTTCATTTTTTTAATATTTTATTTTTATATTTAAGCATTATTATGTTTAACTGCACACAGTCCAGCAAGAGCCATAAGCACATACTTCTTTGCATACAGGAGCTGTATAACATCCTCTTGTACTGTCATTTATAGTTATTGCAGGGCTTCCGCATGCATTTGCTGTGCATGAACATGAGGAAGTGCATGTATTGCTTACGTCGCTATAATCATAATAATCATTCCCGACACATCCATCTGTACCGCATGTTGTTGCAGCGCAGGAATGTGTTGAATCACACTGTGCATTGCATGAAGACATACTGCATGTATGTGTTATCTCTGAGCTTCCACTCGTGCATGAATCACTGCTCTCTTCGCATGAAGAAGTGAATGCATTTCTTAAATCAAGAGTTAATGGATTGCTGTCTGGACTATTTGTGCAGGTATTTACTCCTGCAATATTATTTGCAGAGCATGATATGGCAGTTCCTGAAACACAAACTCCGCTTTGGCATATCTCAGCACCATTGCAGTATAATCCATCACTGCATGAAGTTCCGTCATCTTTGTTTCTTGTTGTTCCCAAATCAATCCATTGGGTTGATATTGTTGAATATGTTGTGCATCCCCCTGTGCTACAACCATAACTTCTATATTCCTGTTGCATCTGCTTCTTTTCTATGCATGTTCCTGATGAAACCCATTGGTAATTTGAAGTATTATACCATCCGTTATAAACATTGCAATTTTCAGTCTGATAACTGCATGAGCATGAATTGCAATTCCCATTTGAATAATAAACATTTCCTGCGCATTTATTCCCACAGTCTGAACTGTCTTCGCACTCTGCACTGCACACTGACTTGCTGCAGGTATGTGTTATTGTTGAATTTCCTGTCGTGCATGAATCACTGCTCTCTTCGCATGAAGAAGTGAATGCATTTCTTAAATCAAGAGTTAATGGATTGCTGTCTGGAGTGTTTGTGCATATGTTTATTCCGAATATGTCATTTGCAGAGCAGGATATGGCAGTTCCTGAAGAGCATGTTGCATTGCTTGAAGATATCATACTGCATGTTTCCTGTCCGTTGCAGAACAGGCTGTCATTGCATTCTCTGAGAGTTAAGGTAAAAGTAACACATGAATAACTTACACAATGGCTTTCATTATGCTTAATAGTTGTTCCAGCACAAAAATCTTTTGTAAAGTTACTGCATCCGCTGTCATCCTGGCATTGAGTGCATCTTGAATCATTATAAGTTATTGCAGGACTTCCGCATGAATTATTTTCACAAGTGCATCCTGAGAGGCACGTGTTGCTCACATTGCTGTAATCATAATAGTCATTTCCTATGCATTTGTCTAAATTATTGCACTCTGTTGCAGCGCAGGAATGTATTGCATCACACTGTGCTCCGCACGTTGTCACATTGCATGTGCTTGTTACTGTTGAATTTCCACTAGTGCATGCTTTTGCTGTCTCATCACATACAGATGTAAAGGGATTTCTAAAATCAAAAGTAAGTGAATTATTATCAGGAATGTTTGTGCATATGTTTATTCCAAGTAAATCATTTGCGGCACAGCTTATCAGTGCATGAACAACTGTATCATTCACCTCATCACAATAGTCATTAGTGCAGAACAGGCTGTCATTGACAATAGGCGCTGTCCCTGCAATGCATGCTCCGCCAGAGCATTTCTCCTCGCCATTGCAGAAAAGAGTATCATTGCAGTCATTATCAACTGTGCACTGCCCCCCATAATTAACTGCACCTGTCTGAGTTTGATTTCTTTTAATTCCGCTATAGCTTGCACTGACAAACAAATCTTTTAATCCAGTGAAATTAGAAGGAGCTGTTACATTAGCCTGCCATCCAATTTCTGAAATATAAGAAAATTGAGGATTATCTGAACCTTCTCTTGTTGCAGTTATATTTACCTTGTCAATTTCTGCGTATCTGTTTATGCTGCTCTCTTTTGCATTGAATCTTATCTGGAAATCGTCTGATAAATTATAGCTGGCTAAATTTATGCTCTGGATTCCGCTGGAAGTTGTTCCCATAAATGATCCGCTTACTTTCCATGCATCTGTATGCCAGCTTCCGTCGTAAATATCTAAAGAGATGTAGTCCCCTGAATTCAAGCTTGTGACTCCCCAGTTGAATGTTAAATTTCCTCCAGTATAATCACTTAAGTCCATTGTTTCTGATATTAATGTGCAGTTTGTACTGCAATAAGTGCTGTTTGAATGAGCTACATAACTTCCATCCTGTGTTATGCCTGTCCTTTTTGCTATTTTTGTCCAGTTTCCTTTTCCGGTTTGTGTAAACGTAGGGCTGAAATCACTTCCTGTTGTTGTGAAGGTATCATAAAGAATACTATCTCTTAAGCCAGAAACAGATGTAACCAAAACAGGAGCATTAACTCCTCCTATGGTTATATTGTTCAATGTTACATCTGAGGTGATATCTGCTGAATCTTCAAGGAAATCAAAATTAATTGAAACCACCTGTCCGCCAGTTATTCCTAAAACTGGATTTGCTGTTGTAGGAGAGGTAATGCTTACATTATAAACAGGAGGCTCTCCCTGTTTCTTGACAATGAAATAATCCAGAATTTCCCAGTTCCCTGAAGTATTAATAATAAGAGTATGCTGTCCTCTTGAAAGGTTTATATCAGAAGTATTCTGGAAACCCCATGCAGAATCATACAAGTCATTGACAAAAGGACCTCCTGTATAAATATTTCCTAAACTGACACTATATTTAACATCGTCTATAGAATAAATATATGAAGTTTCTATTTCAGCATGAGTGGTATTTGAGCCGGTCTTTACTCTGAACATAATCATATAAATTCCTGAAGAAGTTACAGAAAAGTTCTGTTTTATATGCCCTGATACGCTATTAAATTCCAAATCATCAGGCCCGCTGTTGAAATTTCTTATTCCGCTTCCTGCATTACTTATGCTTTCCCAGCTCTCTCCAAATTCCTGCCTGTATGGAGTTTCCATAAATTCGCTTAAAGTTGTCTTGTTTTGTATTTCTAATGAGCAGACAGTATAATTTGTCCTGCTGCAGATATGTGAAGAAGGAAGGACATTATAAGCTAATCCCCCTACTTCTCTTGCTCCTATATATCCGCTGTTCTTTACAACATTTTCTATACTTGAATTTGTTGTTCCATAAGGATATATAAAACTATAAACAGGTATTGAATGAGACTGTATTACATTCCTGCTTTCATTTACTTCACTTACTATATTGATGTAAGTTAAATTCATCAAATTAATATGATTTGCACCATGACTTGCTATTTCTATTCCCTGATTGTAGCAGTAAGAAATATTCTCCCAGCTCATATAATTGCTGTCTATTCCTGCCCAGCTTGTTACAATTCCTATTGTTGCAGTAAAATTATACATCTGCAGAACAGGAAGTGCATTTGTTATAAAATTAGATAAGCCGTCATCAAAAAAGAGCATAACTTCTTTGTCAGAAATCTCTTTATTGTAAGTTAGAAAATAATCCTTGAATTGTATTGTGTTATATCCATTGTCATACAGCCATTTCATCTGGGCTGTAAAATTGCTTAATTGTATATCTTCAATAGCTGTTGGTGTTCCTGTAACAATTCCATGATAAAGCAAAATATAAGGCAGACTGCTTGGAGTATTTAAATAAGGAGAATTTACATCTGATTCAGAATCAGCTGATGCAGCTGCTCCCCCTGAAGAACCTCCTCCTCCGCTGCTGCTGTCAGAAGAGCTGACTGCATCACTTGTAATGCCTGAGTCAGTTAAAGCTGTATTATTAATTTTAGACTGCCCTATTGATAATTTTTCCTGTTTTGGGCTGTTAATTCCAGGATTGATGGCTGAAATAGACAAAATTAAGGCTGCGAAAACTACAACTACCGAGACAATTAAAATAGAAATTGTTAACCCCCTCTTGTTCATCCAATATTCAATTATAAATTTATTATTAACTTTTATAGCGATATATATCTAATCTCTTCAAAAATGAAATCATTTTTCTCTTTCAGAATCTGCTGAAGAATTATATAACTCTTTCAGCCAGTTCGATATATTTATTATTTCACCTTTGAATACTTCCATATCTTTCTCTGAATATTTCCTTCTGCTTATTTCTGAATTTAGAAAATCAATCATGCCTTCATAAGCAATTCTTGCATCATACTTGCTGTTGTTTGCTCCTATTACTTTTCTGATGCTTTCATCTTCAATATATTTTCCCAAGTCATTCCTTTCCATGCCCAGCCATGAAAAAATTATCAGTCTGTCTGTAAGATAATCAAATCTCTTTGCTCTTTCAACATCTTCAAGTCCAAAAGCATTTGTTACGTAAATTCCTTCTTTATTTCTTTCTACTCCTTTGAAACCATTGCTGTAAAGGGAATATGCATCAGCCCAGCTTAAAATTCTTTCTTCTGCATCTTTTCTGAAAATTATCGAGGATAAAACCAGATTGGTATAAGGGTCAAAAATATTTTTCCCTATTTCTTGTCCTGGAAATTTATATCCTGACTTGCTGTATAATTCCCTTGCCCATTTTTCTGATTCAGGAGTAAGCTGTCCGCATCCCCTGTCTTCTGTTGGTCCAATCTTCATTGGGTCAAGAGTTGATTCAGAAAGCAAACCCTGCAGATGCCATTTGTAATCTGTTGAATAAAAAGATGACAGGCTTCTTAGAATGCCATCAATAGGAGTATATCTCGAAAGAAGGACAATGTCCCATACAGACAGGCTGTTCAGGCTTTTTGCAAAATATTCCTGCTGTTCAGGAATCATCCCGTCAAATTCCCTGAAATAATCATCAAGAGATTTTCCATGCAAAAATAAAGGATTCATTTTTGGAACAAAGACATTTTTGCTTAACTCTGTCTTGGAATTTCCTTTTTCACCAAGTTGCAGCTTTATCCGGTCTTCTAATGAATTGGCAATTAAGATTATTTTCTGGAATCCATCTTTGATTCTATATACAATTCCAGTATCAGGATTATTAGAAAAATTTTCTATTAAGAGCTGGTTTATTTCTTTCTGGTGCAGATAGTCTTCTTCTAACTGAACTGCTATTTCTTTTTTTATTAAATCAGCAGCGATGCCTGTTTTTTTGATTTCTTTTTTAATTCTATGCTTAATTTCACTGCTTGTATTATTTATTTCTGAAACAATATTAATTCTGTTGCTAATGCAGTAATTAACAAAATAACTTGTTCCAGCATACAAACCTGCCAATAAGACAAAGATGCCTGCAATTTTTAATGCGCCTTTTCTCATTTTTTATTGAATATAATTAAGTCCTCTAAATTTATTTGAAATGCTTATTGAAAAAATGGGCTTATGTGAATTAATTAATAGTATCATTTATTTTAGTCTCTCTTTCGCATATTCTATGCACGTGGCCAATCCTTCATTTAAATTAGTCTCTGATTTTATCCCTGTTGCATTTAAGATTTTTGAAGCATCTCCCATTTTATGGTATAAATCAGTTGGTCTTCTCGGCTCAATAAACCTGATTCTGCTTTTTGACCCTGTTAAATCCCTGATTATATTTGCAAGATTAAGCATGCTTATTTCTGTCTGGGTTCCGATGTTAAAGACCTCTCCTCTGTTTTTGCAATCTGCAACAGCAAGGCTCATTTTTACTGAATCATCTATGTAAGTCAGGTCTCTTGTTTGTGAGCCATTGCCATGAATTATAATATCCCTGCCATTTAAGGAGAAATAAATAAAATTTGGAACGCAATAGCCATTTAATGTCTGTCTTGCTCCATATACATTAAAATACCTTACAGATACTCCTGCCATTTTTGTTTTTTCGCTTATCTCTCTTAGCCTTAATTCTGCGCCATATTTTGCCCATCCATACACAGTATCAGGAGTGAATCTGTCATCTTCTTCCATTGGAAGACTGTCCTGCGGAAATTTTCCATATACTTCAGAACTTGAGGCAAAAAGCAAGACTTCTACCCCTGCTTTTGCAGCAAGATTAAACAAATCAACAGCTGCAAGATAGTCTGTTTCACATACTTCTGTATCTTTTTTCAAAACCCTGTCAACACCAACTTCTGCAGCCATGTGATATACAACTTCTTTTTTCCTGATTAGTTTTTTCATAAGTTCAGAATCTCTTATGTCCCCATTTACAAATTCCAAATCAGAAAAAACATCTTCCAGATTATTTAAAGAGCCTGTTGAGAGGTTATCAAGAACAGTAATTCTATTACTCCCATTTACAAGCTTTTTTACTATGCTTGAACCTATAAATCCTGCTCCTCCGGTAACTAAAATATTTTTCATAAAGAATCAGTTATGGCTGTTGGTCATCCAGTTCAATAGCAAATCTTATGAACCGAAGAACAGGTTCTGGCAGACTCATAGCGTTAAGAATCTCCCAATTTGTTCTGACACAATGTCCATTTATTTTAGTATCTGGTATTCCAATCTGTTGATTAAATTTTTGCGGAGGGATTAAAACAGGCCTGATTACATTTTGCTTTCCGAGTTTTGCATATCCTTCGTTATAACTCCTATTAAAGCTTGTATATACGTTATCAAAGTTTAATCCCCTTTTTCTGCAAAGTTCAAAAACCTGTTTTGCAAACAGGATATTCCATCCATAATAACTTGTATCCAGAAGCTTTGCTGCTTCTGTTTCTTCAGGGCTGTTGAATGTTGCATGCTTTATCCCAAGAGAATCAAGATATTCTTCTGCTAATTTTCCTGAAAGTCCATCTATTGGTCCTATTGCATTTTCAAAAGTTCTGATTCCTTTGTCAATATTTGGATGGACTCCTCTTACCGGAATATGAACTGTGGGAACTTTAGTAAGATTGTAAATATTTCTTGTTGAGCCAATCCCGCATGAGGTATTGACAATTACAAGATCTGGATTGTATTCTCTCGTATATCCAGAAACAACTTCTTCAAAATTTCCTACAAAAGGTATGCAGGCATGAAGAACGCTTCCCCCCTCTACTTTGGTATTTGCCCTTTTTTCTCTATTTCCTCTGACATCAATCCCAAAAACTTCTAAATCATCTTTTTCTGAAAGAACTTTAAACCAGGATGAACCAACCTCTCCCAGACCAATTATTATTCCCCTCTCTATCCCCATCCGAAATTGAAATATTAATTTCTTTTTAACAATTTTAGCGATATGTATCGGATTTTAAATATTTTTTTCAGTTTTCTGCAGAATTATATAACTCTTTCAGCCAGGTTAATATTCTTAGTGTTTCGGTTCTGAATATATCTGCATTTTCTTCTGAATATTTTTCCTTGTTAGATTCTGAATTTAAAAGATTAATCATTCCGCTGTATGCAATTTTGAAATCATAACTGCTGTTATTTGTTTCTATTAGCTTTCTTATATCTTCATCTTCAATATATTCTCCTAAGTCACTCCTTTCCATGCTTAGCCATGAGAAAATTATCAGCTTGTCTGTAAGATAATCGAATCTCTTTGCTCTTTCAACATCTCCTAATCCAAACTCATTTATTGCATAAAAGCCATCCTTATTTCGTTCTACTCCCTTAAATCCATTGGTGTAGAGGGAGTATAAAGCGTCAAGATCAAGGACTTTTTCCTCGGCAGATTTCCTGTATATTATAGAAGACAAAACCAGATTGGTATATGGATCAAAAATGTTATTAGTTATTTCTTGTCCTGGAAATTTATATCCCTTCTTATACAATCCTCTTGCCCATTTTTCTGATTCAGGAGTAACCTGACCTAATCCTTTGTCATTGGTCGGTCCTACAGCTGTTGGGTCAAGAACAGATTCAGAAAACAGGCATTGAAGGTGCCATTTGTAATCTGTTGAATAAAAAGAGGACAGGCTTCTTAGAATGCCGTCAATAGGAGCATATCTCGAAAGCAGGACAATGTCCCACACAGACATGCTATTCAGTGTCTTGGCGAGATATTCCTGTTGTTCAGGGATCATTTCATCAAATTCCCTGAAATAATCATCAAGGCATTTTCCATGAAGAAATACGGGATTCATTTTTTTAAGAATAATTTTTTTATCAGGATATGTTTTTGGACTTTCGGTTTTATTTTTTCCTAACAAAGAAGTTATCTTTTCTTCGATAGAATTTGTTGTTTTAATCACCCCCTGCCCAATCTCGCTTTCTTTGAACTGAAGCACTGTTTCTTCTTCAAATGACTCTGCAGATTCAATTATTTCCTGAAGACTTTTTGTGACATTATATTTATCGTCTATTCCTTTTGCAATAGAAGTTATTCTGGCAGAATTCTTGGAAAGAAATTCTACTGCATAATTGATGCCAAAATATAAGCTTCCCAACAGGGCAAGAACACTAACTGCTTTTACTATCCTTCTTTTCATTTTTATTTTCTCCAGTTCCTGTTATTTGTAATCAGATCTTTTACAAAAACTGCCGAGGTATATAACTCTGAAAAAAATGAAATCAGCCTTAATGGTTCAGCATATATTAAGTCAGCAACAGACTTAAAATGATATCCTTTTTGGGCAACACAAAAATTAATCGCCGCATGAGCAGCCATCTCAAGTCCAATAGCCCCTAAGACAATTCCATAATCTCCAACTGCAGTGAAATATCCCAACAGAGCAGGATAGGTTATCTTTTCAAGGAGCGGAAGAAGTATGCTTGCTCCCATTGCTTTCTCATACTCTTTTTTTGTTGAAAACATCTTGAATGCTTCTTTCCTGAAATAATATGTGCTTTGCATAAAAGAGGAATTCCACATTCTGTTCTGCCTGAAATATTTTGACATTTTCGGCTCTGCAGTTTCCATATGGATTGAAGGGACATAGAAGTTGGACCTTCCTCTGTTTCTTATTGCAAACCCCAGAAAAATATCCTCGCTGTTAGTCAAATTGTCTCCAAGGCTTTTTTCATATTCTGCAAAAATATCTTCAAGAAGAGCCGTGTCATACATTACCCCGCATCCGACAGGAAAGATGGTTGTCCCGTAAAGACCCATCTGCCCCATTTTAATGAAGCTCTGGTCAAAGGAATATAAGGAAGCTCTGGACGCAATTACCATTCTGTTAAGCGGACCGATTTTGGTGTTTGGTTTTGATGTTTTGATTATTTCTTCTAATTCCTGACTTGCAGAATTATTTGTCTGGGAAATCATTATCATCTTATTAAGCAGACCAATTTCTGTTTCAGATTTTGACTCAACACTCTTTTCCAGCCCGTCATCTAATTCTGGAGGGAAAATTTTAACAACATATTTTTGATATGCATTCCTGACTCCTTTTGACCTTATTGGTTTTACTGTCCCGTAAGCGCTTCCGACTTTCTGGTTATTAAACTGCGCAGCTAAGGTTGAGATATAATCAGAATCTGTCAGGTAGGTATCAGCATCAAGGATAAATGTCATCCAGCAATTCGGTCTTTCTTTCATAGCCCTCTTTATAGAAGGAGTTTTTCCTGGTTTTGGATTATCAAGGACCTTGGCTTCATACTCCTTAGGAAATAATTGAACAAGTCTCTTTGAAACATCATAAGTTTTGTCTGAACTTAAATTATTTACTACTGTTACCTTTAATCTTTTATAATCCTGCATCACCAATGAGCCAAGTGCATATGGAATTCTCAATTCTTCGTTTTTTACAGGAATAATTACATGAATATCCTTTTCTAAATTTGGCTCAGGTTCATAATAATTTACTTTTTTCATCAACCCAGCGATTGATAAAGGAATTTGCGAACCTGGAAGATAAGTTAATAGCGCCATTTTTCTCACCGATTTTGATTTCTTTGTTATTTCTTCAATTTTTATAAAGATTTAGATAATGAAGTATGAAATAAAAAACTGAGCAATAAAATATAAAATACTAAAAAATATTTTTTCTTAAGTTATATTATTGGAAGATGAAAATTTTTTATAACTAATTTTATAAAGGTCTAATATTCAGATAAATCATGAGTTTGATTCAAAGAATCGGCAAAACAATAATTCCATTAACTTTAAATGCAATGCTTCTTGCAGGATGTGTTTCTTATCAATTAAACCCCAATGCTCCTGTAAATTTGGGAAATGGATATACTGCCGAATCTGCCGAAGTAGAGAAAAAAATTGATTTGCTGACAAAGTTGTGGATTGGAGAGTCATGGGAATCTGTTGACATGGAGATATGGAATTCAACCCGCAAACAGATGTGCGTCTATTCAGACCTGAATGACAATAAAAGAATAACCAAAAAGGAAGTTAATACCCTGTTAAATCTGACTTATAATGCTCTTCGGATAAGCAAGTAATTATCTATTTATCTCTCTCCACAAGACAAGTTTTCCATTGTCATCTCTTAAAAATAATGTGTCTCCTGTTGAAGTCCAGACATACTCTTCATCTTCCCATAAAAGAATATCTTCATCTTCAAAACTGCTTTCATTTCCGACAATTACACTGACTTCCTTATTCTTCATCAGCACAAAATTACTGAAAACAAACTTTTTTCTTCCTTCATCTTTAATGCTCCAGTTTTGCAAATTGCAATCAAAACTGCAGTTATTGTAAAAAATAACTTCCTGATTTTTGACGTCCAGTTCTTTCAGTTCAATGCATCCTGCACATTTCTCTTTTGAAGCTTCGCATAAATTCTCCCCATTTGCAACGCATTCATTCCATGCATTTTTCAGCTCTTCTGTATATTCATCATTGTCATAAATAAAAATATTTGCAAATCCTTTTCTTACCTGCTCTATATTTACATTCACTCCGTCAAGAATAAGATAAGCAAGCTTTCTTCCATACTTGTCATATTTATCATTTCCAAATTCAAGTTTTACAGTCTTGTTTACTATTAATCCTTCAATAGATTTTTTAGCTTCGGCGTAATAAAATTCTCCTTTTTCAGGAGTATTTATTCCAAGCAGTCTGACACTTTCATTTCCTATCTTTACAGTATCTCCATCAACTGCTCTCCAGACAAATCCTTCCTCGCTTTCATCCAGAAATTTTTCAGCCATTCCATTAAGGTTATTATAATTTAAAGCAAAAAGAAGCAGCACAAAAAATACGAGCAGAACTATTTCCCATCTTTTATTCATATTATTTAGTATAGCAATTAATTTAAATAAATTTTTGTATTTTTTGTTATGGAAAAAGTAGTTTTATTGGCAGACCCCAAGTCTAATGCATGGGATTTTACACAAAAAATTCAGGAATATATTAAGCAAGAAAAGAAGATTGATGTTCCAATTGATTCAGTTGAAATAGCTGAATTCAGAAATAGAGAGCTTCGCCCGAGAGTTCCTGGAAATATAAGAAGAAAAGATATATACTTTATTCATGATTCAACAAAAGAACCTTGTAGATGGTGGGTTGAGCTTTTATTAATAAAAGATTTGTTGCTTAATTCTTCTGCAGAAAAGATTACTTTTGTTCTTCCTGATTTATTATGGAGCAGGCAGGATAGGAAAGATAAGCCTCATGTTCCTATATCTGCACGGGCACTTGCAGAATCTCTCGTATACCCCTCTTCAATTGACAGGCTTATCTCAGTAGACCTGCACGCAGACCAGATACAGGGTTTTTATCAGTCTGGTCTTCCTTTTGACAGCCTGCACAGTTTTCCTTCTGTTGTTAGTTTCCTAAAAGATAAAAAACCAATAGGTAATCTGGAAAAAGTGGTTGTTGTCTCTCCAGATGCTGGCGGAGTCAAAAGAGCCAAAACATTTGCAAGAAAATTAAATTCAAAATATCCCATTGCTCTTATCTACAAAGACAGAGCAGAACCCGGTGAAATTGAAAATATGACTCTTGTTGGAAATGTTAAAGGCAAAGATGTTTTTATCATTGATGATATCATTGACTCGGGAAATACCCAGATAGAAGCAGCGCAATTGCTATTGAATCACGGGGCAAAAAAATTATATTGTTATGGAACTCACGGTTTATTCACAAAAGGAATAAAAGAATTAAGAAAATATTTTGAATTGATAATGACCAGCAACACGCATTATAGGGAGGGAAATAATATAAAAGTAGTTGACCTAAGTCCATTGTTTGCAGAAACAATATACCGCGCCCAGAAAGGAGAGTCTATTTCTGAATTATTTGAGTAGATAAAAAAGTTTAAAAACTATAGCGTCTATAGTAACTATAGATTAAAATGGACATAACAACAATTCAATTAAGCAAAGAGACAAAAGATAAAATTTCCTCTTTTGGAGCAAAGGGAGAAAGTTATGACGAAATTATTCAGAGAATTTATTCTTTTGCAGTTAAAGAACAATTAAGGCAATTTCTTATGTCTAGCGAAGGATTTATTCCTATTGAAGAAGCCATTAAAGAGGCAGAGAAAAAATGGCCAAGGTAAGTATCTCTGAAATTTTAAAGGAAGAGATAATTAAAAAATTTAAGGGAGAGGCTAAAATAATATTTCGGCAAATGTATTCTTTAGGAGAAAATCCTCATAAGGGAAAATTATTAGGAACTGTTTTGGGAATTGTTATTAAAGAAATAAAGTATAAATCTTTTAGATTCTATTTTATCACAGATGGCTATAAACTGAAATTTTTTGATGAAGAAAAATTAACTGATTTGTTGATAAGATTTGTAAGAATGTCTGATAAGAAATCACAGCAAAAAACAATAGAAGACATAAGAAATATTCTTAGAACAATTGGACAGAATGGGTTTTGATTAATATTCAACAGCTTCTAACGGGGTTCCCCAGTGCAGACAAACTCTTTCTGCAACTTCACTTAAACCACAAAACCAGTTATACGAAGTAACACCTTCAGGAAGACAAACTTTTGCTCCAACAGATTCCATCTCTTTTAACACACTCGATATTTTCTTCATCTTATCATTAGCAGATTCTCCAATCTGTCTCTTTAATAACGGGAGAATATCAAAACCAGTTTTTATCGATGAACCTATCATTAAATCATAGAAAATATATCTTGAAAATTTATTAAATGCAACATCTCTTATGACTTCAGGAGTGAATCTCTTTTTATTCTATTCTCTATGAAGGTCACTGCTTGGTTGAGGATATCCTCTCCAGCAATCTTTTGCTATATCTAATCCAATTTCTGCTCTTGGGTTAAGATAAATTAATACTCTGTCATAAACTCCCCTCACATCATTCCCATCTTCAACTCTTTTTACTTCTTCTTCAAGAACTGTTCTTATTCCCCTCAATTGATTAGCTTCTTCTTGACTTACTGGCATCTTATTATTTTGCTTTAAAGATTATTTAAGGATTATTGTAATAAGAAATAGAATTTAAAGGAGACAGAATCCGGAGCAAGACAACCGCTGTTTTCTTGCTAATTTTCCCCTCGTTTAAACTATTTAACCGAATCCATGCAATTTCATTTTATTTAATTGCATACATGCGGGAGACAGGATTCGGACCTGCGCAGGCACTAAGCCACAGGATTTCTTAGTTTCCCCGAAGGGAAAATGCTCGGTTTTAAGGCCTCACACTTAAGTCCTGCCCATTTGACCAACTCTGGCACTCCCGCTTATAACTTATGTAATTTCAAGAATAAATCCACTTAAAAAACTTACTGAAATATAAGGGTTTATTAAGTTCACGAATGTCTCAGAAAGATGAATCTTGAGAAGGAAGTCCAGGCTCCCAGCAGGAAGATGGGTCGAAGGCTTGCATTCATTCTTGGAATTGCTACAGGATTAGTTTCTCTTGTCACACCCCTCTGGGCACAAACTCAACCAAAATCTAAAATAGAATTATTTTCAGAGATGCGAATAATACCTTATGGAATGGTAGCAGGTTCTTCTCCTCAGAATTATAGGCCAATACCTGCTCCTTATTCTGAAGGAAATCCTTTGCGTATCCATGATGGAATGGATTGCATTCGTGAACCTATAGACGAGAAAACTCCTGCCTCTGGAGTTTATTTTAATGGACAAGTAAAATCGATTAGATATTCTATGCCCTTGGGATACCAATTATCAGACAAGGGGGAGCCAATATATCCTCTTTCATCTATGACAATAGACAGAAAATTCATAGAAATTCCAAGGAGAATATTCCTGTCGTCCTATAATTTTGATAATAAAGGAAGGTTAACTAAGAGAGTTAAAGCCGATGAAAATTGTACTAATACCTTCCTAAATGGAAATTTCGATTTGCCAATTATTAGAGATGAAACATATGAATACGATTCTAAGGGAAGATTAATCAAATTAGTCAGAAATCCTGATGAACTTAACCCGATTAAAGGCACAGATACATATGTCTATGACGAGAAAGGAAGATTGGCAAATATTATTATTGATTATGACAATGATACAAACGGAAGTAGATATGTTTATAATTATGATGAAGAAGGGAGATTATCCCAAATTGAATTAAAGGAAGGGAAAGAAGGAGATTCCCAATACAATTCACTTTCCAGATTAATAATAAACAACTATTATGATTTAAATGGTAAGCTTGTTATTAAGAAAATACAGAAAGCAAGGAATAGATACCATATCTTTAGCTATAATCCCGCAGGAAGGTCATCCTATGTTGGTGATTCTTATGACTATACAGAATTCAATGAAAAATATGATAATGAAGGGCGTTTAGTTGAAGGTTATCCTGATCTTTCTCTTGATAATAAAGTTACTTATGATTGGACATCAAATAACCGGTTTTTTGAGAAATGGGGAGAGCAATTTAACAGGTATATTCTTTCAGATAATTCTGTGGAATTGACTTATAGTCCAGGTTCAGATTATGAATTCACTGTCTCTTATAAATATGATGTGATGGGAAATATACTTGAAACGGTGTATGCAAATCCAAATAAGAATCGGATTCCATCCGAGAGGGTTTTGGTAACTAGCACGCGAAAATATGATTATGAATTTGACGAATATGGAAACTGGATAAAAAGATCAGAGAAATGGATACTAGAACAGAGAAAATCAGCCGCAGAGGTTTCTGTTAGAGAAACTTCATTGCACACTATTTATCGTGATATTACTTATTATCCGAAATGAAATCAGAAAAATAAGCCTCAACTGAGGATTGAACTCAGGACCCCCAGTTTACGAAACTGGTGCTCTACCAACTGAGCTATTGAGGCACGGATTAAATAGCGAATTAATCTCTTTTATATTTTAGGGAGATAGTGTAATATTTATTTTTCTTACTTGTGATTTCAGTCGAGTGGTTTAAAGAAATCACCTAACCGTGCAAGAAGGGAGTGGTTGTGAAGGAGAACCGCTTAGGTTCTTCCCATGAGCTATTAAGGCATATATGCTCTATTATTATACTCTCTGAATTCCTATTTATATTATTTAGAATTATTTAATCATTCCTTTTAAATAAGGCATTTCTTTCTCAATAAATTCTACAATTTCTCTTTTGTGTTCAGTATTTAATGAAATCGCTTCAAACCTTGGTTTTTTATGAACCATAATCCATCTGCTCTTTGATAGTTCCTTGATTATTCCATCTAAATTTTGAAATCTCTTAAAATGTTCTATTCTGTCATAAGAATTATTCCAGTTTCCTTTTCTGGAGAGTTTAAACATTATCTGAGCTTTTTCTAACTCATTTGGCATACTAATACAAATTTTTGATATTTTTAAATGTTGCTATCTTTGACAGTTTCTTTTATCCAATAGAAGTATTTAAATACTGCAACAACAACAAGAATATATGAAAATAAAAGAAAATCCCTCTATATTTTTAGAATGTTTCGGAGACACACCTCAACTGAGAGTTATAGACTTCCTGATAGAAAATCATTTTTTTGATTATCCTCTAACTGAACTTGCAAGGGAAAGCAATGTAAGTTATAATTCTCTTAAAGCTTTCTTTGAAAACTTTGTTAAATCTGAAATTGTTACTAAAACCAGAAAGGTTGGAAAATCATACTATTATAAATTAAATCTTGAAAATCCCTTTGTTCAAAATCTAATCAAATTAGATTGGAGTCTGACTAAAAAATGTATTCTCTCAGAATTAAAAGCAGGAAAAATTTCTTCCTAAATTTTTAAACTATAAGAACTCCGCCTTAGAAAGTTTTTAATCTTCGATTATGTTACAAATCTTCTCACACAGAATTATCTTCATCACTCATCCAATTCTCTGCCGAAAGTTTTTCATCAGCAAAAACATCTGAGTTAATGCTTTCAAACTCTTCAATTATTCTTGATATAAAAAGCATCAGAAATATAAATATTTAGAATTATTTCTTTTCTGCTGTCGTTGTTTTAATCTTTACTCCAAGCTCTTCAAGTCTCTTTATGTGGGCTTTCATTACAGCTTCAACCTGCTGAATCATCTTGATAAATTCATTTCTTTCATTGACCAAGGTATTTAATGCACCCTGATGAAATCCAATTTCCATATCTTTTGGAAGCACATGTTTTTTCTCTTCGTTCTTTCCAAGAGCTTTTTCAAGATTGTCTTTTTTTATTTCCATCATTATAAATTTCCTTTTTATCTGTGTTTCGCGATGCGTATGCATAATTGCTACTTTACATCCCTACTTAAATATTCCTGTGCACTCTTTGCTGCAACAGCTCCCTGTGCAGAAGCAGTCAGAACTTGCTTTACTTTTGAATTGGTTACGTCTCCTGCGGCAAAAACTCCAGTGGCAGAAGTATTCATATCACTGTCAACTACAATATTTTCCTCATTATTTAATTTTAATCTTACCTTTTTTGCAAATTCTGTAATTGCAACAGAACCTATATCGACAAATACCCCCTCAATTTTTAATTCTTTTTCGTCTTTTTTCGTCTTTACAACCAGCCCTTCAACTTTTTCTGCCCCCTTTATCTCTCTGGCAATTGACTCTTTCATTATTTCTATTTTTGTGATTTTCTTCAGCTCTTTTTCGCATTTCAGTTTTTTTCCATCTGTCAGGATATAAACCTTGTTTGCTACTTTTGCCAGTTCAAGAATTTCATCTGCTTTGCAGTCTTCCCTTGCTATGAATGCAACATCTTTGTCTTTAAAGAAAAACCCGTCGCATGTTGCACAATAACTTACCCCTTTTCCAAAAAATTTGTCCTCCCCAGGGATTTTCAGGTTTCTCCTTCTTATTCCTGTAGCAATAATTATTGTCTTGGATATTACCTCTCTTTCTTTGGTTTTGATGTCAAAATCTTTGCCTTTTTTTTCAATGCCTGCAACTTCCTCAAGCACAACTTCTACCGGATATTCCTTAAGTTGCTCATAAAATTTTTTCATGAGCTCAATTCCCTTCCCATTAAATCCGGGCCAGTTATTAAGATGAACAATTGAATTTGCAGTTCCTCCAAGCTCTTTTGCAATAATCAGAATTTTCAACCCGCTTCTTGCGGCATAAATCCCTGCGGTCATTCCTGCAGGTCCTGCCCCAATAATCACTACATCATATGTATTAGGCATTATATATATTGGAGAACTGGGTTTTTATATTTTAAGTTTAGGAAAATTAAAGCCTGTCACAAATATATTTTGCTGCCTCTCCTATTTCTGGCTTTTTCTCAAATATACTTTCTAATCTTCTCATATTTCCTGTTAATATAGTTCCGACATCAGGAATAGATGCTAAAAAACCCTCTTGTATAAACTCATAGAAGCATTCTGTAGCTTCTGGTGAGAAAGAATAATCTTCATTTCCATGAAGTGTAAACCCCCGCATTACAGCAGGATATTTCCATTTGGCCTCCAAAACTGCCTCCTGTAATTTATCTAACTTTAAAGAATATCCAACACCTTTCTTTTTGTTGAGTCTAATTAAAACCTCAGCAAACATTTCTTCAGGCTGTATTCCTATTTGCATAGGATTAATATCATCCGTCATATTTTGTTAATTAATTGAGGTTATTTAAATATTTATTTTCAATTGCAGACATAAACGAAATACTGAGAGTTTTCTCCAATCTTCTCTCCTACTCGTTTATAAGTGGCATTAACTCCTTTGACTCTAACTTCAGAACTTCCCTCATAAAATAATTCTACAAGTTTCTGAAAACCTAATGGTTTTGTCTTGTCTTTTCTCTTAATCCATTCATCATCAACCATAAAAATTAGTTCGCTGGTTTTAAGGTTCTTCCTGACTTCTATTTTAGCAGGTGCTTTAGCTGGCATAACCTAAAGATAGAGATTACGTATAAAAATATATGGTGATAACATATAAAAACAAAAGTTCATTATTTACCTCATGAAGGAACTCATAATAAACATTTTGAAAAAAGAAATAAAATTGAAAGAGGAGGAAATAGAAAAGCTCTTGGAAATTCCTCCCTCTCCTGAGTTAGGAGATTATTCTTTTCCATGTTTTGTCCTTTCCAAAAAAGAAAAAAAAGCTCCAGACAAAATTGCAGAACATCTGGCAGGAAATATAAAACTGCCAAGAGAGATAGAAAAAATAGAAAATAAGGGAGCTTACCTTAATTTTTTCATAGATAAGAAAATTCTTGCAGAACAGGCAATAAAAATAAACGGAAATTTCGGAAAAGTCTCAGAAGGAAAAGGAAAAAGAATTGTTATTGATTTTTCTGCTCCTAATGTTGGAAAGCCAATGCACATAGGTCATATACGCTCCACAATTCTTGGAGATTCCCTGATGAGAATTTATAATTTTCTTGGGTATAATGCAATCGGGATAAATTATCTCGGAGATATTGGTCTTCACATAGGAAAATTGATTGTCGCTTATGAACTCTGGCTTGATAAGGACTTGCTGAAAAAAGATCCTGTTCAAGAATTACTCCGTCTTTATGTAAAATTTTGTGCAAAAGAAAAGTCCAAAGTTACAGAAGGAGTTGATGAGGAATTTCAGGACAATGAATGGACAAACAGGGCAAAAGAGAAATTAAAACTCTTAGAGCTTGGAGACAAAAAAACAGAAAAGATTTGGCATGATATAAGAAAGGCTTCAGAAAAGGGGTTCAATAAAGTTTACGAAATGCTGAATGTAAGTTTCAACGAAACAATAGGACAAAGCGAATTTTCACAGCATGGGAAGAGCATAGTTGTTAATGCTCTTAAGAATGGAATTGCAAAATCAGAAAAAGACGGGGCTGTATATGCAGAAATAGACAGCCAGAAAAAATTCATACTGCGTTCAAACCAGACTGCTTCTTATATAACTTATGATATCGGCGCAGCAGTCGAGCGTTATAAAAAATACAAGTTTGATAAGATGATTTATGTAACCGATTCAAGGCAGGCAGACCATTTTGCAAAATTATTCAAAATTTTAAATTTGTTTGGATATGACTTTTCAGATAAGCTTGTGCATCTTTCATTTGGAACAATAAGATTTGAAAATGAAATAATCGCAACGAGAAAAGGAGATATAATCTTGCTTGAAGATGTCCTTAACAAGACAATTGCAAAAGCCAGAGCAGAAATAAAAAAAAGAAAAACAAAAGGAGATGCTGAGAAAGTCGGCGTTGGCGCAATTAAATATATTGTGCTTAAAACAACTCCTGCCGGAGAGGTTCATTTCTCATGGGAACAGGCGCTGAACTTTGAAGGAGATTCTGGTCCTTATATTCAATACAGCTATGCCCGCGCTTCATCGATAATAAAAAAAGCAGGAGAGTTTAACAAATCAAAAATCAATCCGAATAATTTAACCTCTGTAGAAAATAATCTTGTAAAAAAAATTCTCACATTTCCCGAAGTTGTAAGAAAATCAGGACTTTCAATGAATCCATCGCTAATTGCAAACTATTCTTTTGAACTTGCACAGATATTCAATGAGTTTTATCATTCCTGCCCTGTAATCGGAGACAAGTCAGAATCATTCAGACTTTCCCTTGTTAATGCATTCAGGACTGTAATGAAAAATTCCCTCTTCCTTTTGGGAATAGAAGTAATGGAAGAGATGTAATTAATTTTAAAGTTCTAAGTTATAATTATAAAATTCTATTCTTATTTACTCTCTGGGATACTATATCCAATTCCAAAATTACCCCTTCCTTCAGTATCCATTCCTAACAGTATTCTAAGATTACTTCTCCAATCTTTAGACATAGGAAATTCTAGTCCTAATTCCCCGAATAAAGATGGTTTGTTATCATTCCAATAGTTATATCCCCCCATAAAAACAAAAGGACCTGCCTTTACTTCAGCATATTGAACAAATCCCCATCGACCATGTACAAGTTGACTTAATATAGCAGATCCTGATTTAGGAATTACTTCAATACCAAACCCTAATCCTAACTCTAAATTATCATTAAACTTCTGTCTACTACCAACTTTATACCCAAATCCACTTATATCACTATTTATATTGAAATCTATTGTGGTCCTATTAGGTGTAGCTTCTTGAGCTAAAACAGTTCCTGCTATTCCACCCATCAGTGCTCCAGTAAGTACTGCAGCTTTTCCTAATCTTGAATATTTTACCATAATCTTTTTAGAAACAAACGCGTATTTAAACTTTTCTATTTGTTACCTTTATTAAAGAACAACTAACAACCTAATTAAACAAGATTTATTAACTGATTTTTATCTTTCTTCTTGTTTAAAATGAAAAAATATTCTTCATTAAAATCAATTTTAGCAATGGGACTTGCTCTTAATATAGTTGCATGTGCAAGCTTGGAAAAAGCAATTCTCCATTCAGATGTTGGAAAGCAGGCAGTGAGCCAGACAGTTTACAAATATATAAATAATTTTAATTCAAGATATGCAATACTTGATCTCCAGCAGTTAAGTCAAAAAGATCCAAACCCTGATGAAGATATCTTCTTGTTTATTCACGGATGGGGAGGAAGCACAAAAGAACTCTTTGAAGAGGAAAAAAACGAGCCTGAATCCAAGTTAAGCATCATGAAAGATGTTTATCACGGGAGAGTTCTCTTGGCAGACTATCCTCCTAATGGAGGCATAAAAAAAATATTTTCTGGAATTGAAGAGCAATTTGATAATTTTATCTCAGCTTATCAAAAAAATAACGGAAAATCTCCAAAATTTAAAATAATGGGGCATAGTTTGGGAACCCAGTTCACAAGGTTGTTTGACCTGAAGTATAGCGGATATATTTCAAATGCAGGATTGATTGCAGGAGTAAACAATGGAATTTATTTTGGTATTCTTGATGGATTTATAGGAGATAGACTCCCTGAAAATTTTGACAGGATTCTTTCCAAGAAGAATCAGCCCCATACAAAAGAAGATTATGAAATAGCTGTTGATTTGCTTTCAGGAAGTCCTTTTTTCAAAGAGCTAAATAAAAAAACAGAAACACCCTTGCCCATTGAATACAATTTTTACACATTTGTTTCAAAGAATGACAGTTTTTTTATTCCAGGAGAAGATGATGGAACTGTTGCCCTTAGTTCTGCCCGTCCAAAACAATTGATTGATGAAGGGCATTTTGAATGGGTTAGAATTGGTGATGACATAATATTTGAAGGAGATGTCAACCACCTTTCAATAAATAACCCCTGGATATTCAGGACAATTCTTGAATCATTTAATTCAAATAAATCCACTTATTCTTACACCCTCCCTGATGAAAGCAAAGCGACTCACTATTTTATTCCAGAATGCTCTCCATTAGAAAAAAAGATAAGGGAAAAACAAAAACAGCTTATGAATAATCCTGAATTTTTGGAATTGTTGAATTAAAAAAGTTATATCTGTCTGATTAGAATTTTTACTTTACCTGTTTCATTTCCTTCCGTCGGCTTGAAAAGACGAACGCAGGAATGAAATTATTTCACTAATTTCATTTCCTTCCAAGCAACATCAAATATCCCATCCAATGCCTGTGCAAAGAATTCTGTGTTAACCCATATTCCTACATCATAGTTGGGATGGAATTTTTCATCATCAAGAAGCATGAACATTATCTGGTTTCCGTCAATTATTATGAATCTTGCTTTCATCTTGTCCAAATCCTTTACTTCTGCAACTTTCTTGAATTCTCTTGCTACCTTTATGTTGCTGTTGTCAACAGGAGCAGCGATTCTTATCTTTACTCCTCTTTTCTTGCATTTTTCAAGAGTAGGCATTATTGCTTCAAACTTTCTGTTTAACCCGTCGCGTGTTGTGACAATAGTTATGGATTTTTCAGCTCCCCTAATCATCATGTCCAAGTGATTATACAGATTTTGTCTTCCTCTTAAGCTTCCTGACAGGTCAGATGGCTCAACAAATTTTATTCCTTTTGTAAAAAGACCATTCAGTTCTTCAAGAACCTCGTCATTTTTCAGATTTTCCAGTCTTTCTGTTCTTTCTTTTGCATATTTCATAAGATTTTTCTTTACTCTCTCAACAACTTCTTCAGGTTTGAGAGCAACAAACTTGATTGGTTTTCCCAATTTCATAAGAATAAATCCTTTTTTCTCAAGACTTTCAAGAATATCATAAGTTCTTGACCTCGGAACATCAGAAATATTGCTTAATTCTCCTGCTGTTGAAGTTCCTCTTGAAAGCAATGCAGCCCACACTTTAACTTCATAAAGATTCAAATCAAAAATCTTCCTTAGTCTGCTTAAAAATTCATCTTTGACAATCATTGTTTTTCTTTAGCAAATTTTCTTTTTAAATATTGTTATGGTAAAAGAGTAAATTATTTGTTTCATTTGATAGTGATTATTTTTTTATAATCGCTATTTTTCCTCTTTTATCTTTAATTTTAAATTCAATATTCTTTTTAAATCTTTCCTTGCCAGTTGTAACATTTTCATCAAAAAATTCAATTTTCTTTGAATTTGTTCTTTCCATGAGAAATTCCTTAAAATTATTCAGCATCTCTTTCAATTCTCCGTCGAGGGAAATAAACAGGTCAATTTCTTCATTTTTCTTTAGTCCAAGTTCTTTTCTGTATGACTGCACCTGCCTTGACATTTCTCTTGCATATCCTTCTGCTTCCAGTTCAGGGGTGATAAAGGTATCCAGTTCAATGAACTTTCCGCTTCCTGCCTTTTCCTTGTCTTTTTTGAATTTGATTCCCTTGATATTCAGCTGTCTCTTGATAATTTCCTCAAATGGCTTCATGCTTTCAGTTTCAGGAAGATAAACTGTAATCTCATTTAATGGCCATTTCAGTCCTATTTTTTCTTTGTCTCTCTCTGCAAGCCCTGCTTCAATTATTTTTGATACAATGTCAAAGTCTTTTTCAAGTTCAGAATTAATTTTTTTCTTGTCTGATTTCGGCCAGTCAGTCAGATGAACGCTTTCTTCTTTGACAAAATTTTTTTCTCTAAGGCTCTGCCAGATTTTTTCTGTTGTAAATGGGATAATAGGAGCAATTAATTTTAAAAGTGTGAAATAAACTTCCTGCAGGGTGTATCTTGCTCCATCGTCATTTTCATTTAGTCTGTCTCTTATCATTTGAATATATCCCCTGCTAAGGTCATTAATCCAGAAATTCTGCAGTGCTCTTGTTGCGAGATAAAGATGCAGATTTTCCATTTCATCTGTAACAGAAGAAACCAGCGAATGCAGTCTGCTCAATATCCATTTATCCTCTGCTTTGAGTTGATTGGTCTTTCTTGTTTTTTCAATTAATTTGCTTATGTTATAGAGGATTGTAAGATTATTTGTCGGCTCTTTCACTACGTTGTATCCAAATCTCAGTTCCTGCGAAGGATCCTGCAGGCAATAAAGAAGCCTCATCGGGTCTGCTCCTATTTTTTCAACAGCATCGTCAAACCAGATTGCATTTCCCTTGCTTTTATGCATCTCATTTCCTTTTTCGTCCTTTAGTGTTTCATATCCAAAAAGACTTTTGAATGGGGCTTTTCCTGTAATAGCGACGCTGCTCCAAAAAATTGCATTAAACCATCCTCTTGACTGCCCAGGCATGCTTTCGGAAATTAAATCTGCAGGGAACCATTTTTTCCAGTATTCCTTGTTTCCCAAATAATCCAATGTTGAAAATGGAACAATTCCAGCGTCGAGCCACGCATCTCCAACATCTTTTATTCTCTCAGCTTCTTTTCCGCACTTTTTGCATTTTATTTTTATTTCATCAATCCATGGGCGGTGAATTTCAGGAAGCGCCTCAACTTTTTTCCTGTCAACTGCTCTTTCTTTCAGTTCTTTCAAACTTCCCGCAACAAAAATTTCTCCGCACCCGCATTCCCAAATTGGCAATGGCAAACCCCAATATCTCTTTCTTGAAATGAGCCAGTCCCCCATGTTCTTGAACCATTCTTCCTGCCTTACTTTTCCGTATTCAGGGAACCATTTTATTTTTCTGTTCTCTTCAATAAGTTTTTTTCTTATCTCATTGCATTTCACATACCATTCATCAACCAGCCTGAAAACCAATTCCTCTCCGCATCTCCAGCAGTGAGGATATCTGTGCTTGTAAGGAACTATCTTGTAAACAAAACCCCTTTTTTCCAAGTCTGTTAAAACTTCCTTATTTACTTCAGAATATTTCTTTCCGCTGAACTTTCCGAAATTTTCCCTGTATATTCCTGCTTCATCAAGAGGAGAAATCTTGTTTAATTTTAACTTTTTCCCCAGTTCATAATCTTCTGCCCCGCACCCGGGAGCAATATGAACAATTCCTGTTCCTTCTTCCTCGCTTGCCAATTCCCACAATACAACTTTGTGGAGAGATGTTGCCTGTTCAGGAAATTCTTTGTAAGGCATGCCATATTTTATTCCTTCAAGAGCTTTTCCTTTTTTCTTTTCAATGATTTTGTAATTTCCCTTTAGCTCGCATAATCTTTTTTCAGCAAGCCAGTAATATACTCCGTCCTGTTCTGCCTTGACATAAGTTACATCTTTATTAACTGCAATTGCAATATTTGCAGGAACAGTCCACGGAGTTGTTGTAAATATAACAAAGTATTCTTCTTCTTTTCCTTCAAGAGGAAATATCATAAACAAGGAAGGGTGTGTTACTTCCTTGTATCCTTCTGTTGCAATATCATGTTTTGAACTCGCAGTTCCGCATCTCCAGCACCACGGAACAGAGTCTTTTCCCTTGTAGAGCCATTTTTTGTCAAAATATGTTTTTATTAAAAACCAGTTATGAAGATTGTTATTGTCAGTCATGGTGTAGTAAGAATTTTCCCAGTCCATCCACATTCCAAGCCTGATTGACTGCTCTGTCTGCACCTTTGAGAATTTTTCAACTCTCTTTCTGCATGACTTTACAAAATTCAATATTCCAAATTTTTCAATGTCTTTCTTGTTTTTCAACCCCAAATCTTTTTCTTCTTCTCTCTCAACCCAAAGTCCCTGGCAGTCAAATCCATTTTGATATCTTTCATCAAACCCTTTCATCGCCTTGAATCTCTGAAAAACATCTTTGTATGTCCTTCCCCAAGCATGATGAACTCCCATTGGATTATTTGCAGTTATAGGGCCGTCAATAAAGCTGAATCTTTTTTCCCCCTTATTTTTCTCTCTAAGCTTTTCAAATATTTTCTTTTCTCCCCAGAATTTTAATATTTCCTTTTCTCCTTGAATATCATACATCAAATTCCTATGATTCTGATATTTTTAAATAATTCCTAAGCAGAAAGTTAGACCCCTTTTTAGCTAAATTCTTTCAATACTTCCTCTTCCATGAAATGCAGTTTTGAAGGAATTATAATGCAATAGGGTTTTGCAACATTTTTGTCTTTTATGTTTTTTATTTCATCGTAAATTATTTTTCTTTTTTCTGTTCCTAATACAGAGCATACAACTATTTTGTCTATTTTTACCTTGTGCTTTTTTGCAGAAATTTCCAGTTCTTTAATTGCATCTTCAAGTTCAAGGTCAATATCAATTAATATAAGGCTATGACTGTTGATTTTCTGGTTATCTTTGATTATCTCCATGAAGCTGTCAGGCTCGAAATTCTTCTGCCATTTGGGCATGCTTGCTATTTTTCCAAATTTGTATAACTGCAGCCCTGTCTCTGCTACTGCATCTAATATAGAAGCATTGTAAATAATGTGATAATTAATATTATTTTTCCTGGCTTCCTGAATTAATGTTATGTGTGTTGTGGCTGTTAAAGGGCTTCCATAAATAAGCAGAGCAACATCTTCTTTCTTAGCCTCTCTGATTATTTCGTTTCCTTCAACAAGCTCCCTGTTTGCAGGAATTATTTTTTTACCTATGATTTTCTCCAGTTTTTCAGAAGAATAAGGAAAATTAACAGTATAATTTTCAAGATAAATCTTTTTGCATTTCTTCACAGCCTCAATTCCTTCCTGTGAAATTCCCTTCTCATTCAGTCCAAGCCCAATTAAGTATAACATAAGATTATAGCAGTTTTATGCTCTTTAAATTAATTCTTATTGGAGGTAAATCTATTTTTACAATTAACCAAATTCTGCTTAAACTTGCTTCAAAATAAGAGTGAGTTACAAAATCTCTAAAAGAAGAAATTTTTTCCCAAGGAATCTTGTTATTTAATTCTTTAACTGAGCGAGGAATTCTCTTGCTTGCTTCTCCAATTATCTCTAACCTTCTTATTACGGCATCTTGAATCTTAATATCTTTTTTGAACTGTTCTTCAGAAGTACCTTTGGTATATTCTTCTATCTGGTCAATGCTGTCTCTAATATCCTTTAAGAATAATTTATAATCCCGGTTCATATTTTAATTTTTATCTCCCCATTTAAGATAGACTCTTTTAATTCTTTCTTTATAGTTTCATATTCTACTAAATCAACATTTTTTTTAAGAATTTTTTCCAATTCAAGTTTAATTCCAATTAAGTCATATAAGCTTAAATTTTTATCTAATTCAACCAAAATATCAACATCACTTTTACTATTTTGTTCCCCCCGAGCATAACTTCCAAAAATACCTGCTTTTTTCACATTATTCTTTTTAAGGATAGGTATTATCTTTTGTTTTATTTCTTCAAGTGAGGATTTCATAGTTTTATAAGAGAGTTTGAAGTTTTAAAATTATTCTCCTTTATAATTATTCCAAATAGTAAAAAACCAGATGACAAGGAATGTAAGAACAAATCCCATAATTGCTCCGAATATCCCTTTTATTGCAAAGCCTGCAAGGCCCATTACAACACAGGAAATTATTACTGCTGTTACTTTCTGTGTTTCTTCCATTTGACTTTCTTATTTTCTCTCTTTATAAACATTGCAGACTTGAAATTTCTCTTTAAACTTCTGCTTGTCACAATAGCTATAAACAAAAACCCAAACAATAAAGGGTCATTCCCAAAAATTAAAGAGATAACTGCTCCGATTAAACTCAGGATTACAATTGTCTTGAAATATTTTCTTCCATTCTTTAATTCTTCTCTTGTCAGTTTAGACAGAATATTCCCTACGGGAATTCCAAGCGCTAAAACCCCGATAGATATCAGGATAAAGTAGATTTGCTGCATAATTATTTCTTCCTCTTTTTGCTCTCTTCAAATAAATTGTTTATGCTTTTTCCTATGTTATAAAGCACAAGTTTGAATTCATTCACGACCTCTTCCCATACTACATTCTTTCCTTTATGTTTTTCAAATTTTTTCTCATTCTTTTTTATTTCTTTAAGTTTATTTTCCCACTCTTTTTGCAGTCTTCTCTGTGATTTTCCAAGTCTTAATAAGATTGTTACATACCCGGAAATAACCGCTATTAAGAATACAATAATGTAAATTCCCCATATTGAAAATTTAACTCCAGTATTAAGATATCCTTCTATGAAAAGCCATACTCTGTAAAAAAAAGTTATAACAAACATGCTTAATACTCCGCTTGTTAAGGGTGCAGGCATGTTAAATGGAATTTTAAAACTCCATAATAAATCATTTAACATTCCAATGAAAGTTATCGTCATCAAGAGGATTATATTCGCGTTGAAAAACCCGACAACACCAGTATAAACATCATTTTCCATATAAGGAATGCTTATATTCGCAGCAACAAGCAGTATAAGAAAAACCAGAAATCCAATAATCTTTGAAAGAATAATTTTTTGTGCAGGTTTTAGCATATATAATCAAGGCAAAACTTATTTATAAATTTATTTTGAGGAATTCTTACTCCAGATGAATTCAAAAGCATCATCATTAATCTCTTTAAATATTAGTGTTTCTTTTAAGTAGTAACAATATAGACAGATTTATAAAGGCCCTAATATAGCAATTGAATATGGATGAAAATTATAAATCAGAAATTGAAGACTCAAAAATGATAGATAGACTGTTAGTTGTAGATAATCTCCCTATTATTGAGGGGCTACTTGAAGAAGAATCTCAAGAATTGAAGCGATTGCGAAAACTTAAGGGGGATAATAAGCTAAATTTTGGTGGTAAAGTCTCTCTTGAAGAATTTGAAGAATTATCTCCCCAAATTTACACAGAAGTAGATGATTTCTTAAAAGTTGAGAGAAATAGCATGCCTTCAATTAGGTATGGAGGTCTATCTGAAAAGGCGTTAAATTTATCTACTTTTGCGGGGGGTTTATTTGGTGCTTCATTAATAACAACTAGTTATTTATTAGCAACGCAAAATCCAGATATAGCTAAATCATTATTAGCTTTGGGAAGTATATCTCTGGTAGTTACATCTGGATTATTGTCCTATGGATTTTTTAATCCAAGAGGCTCATATTACAATCATTCCTCAAGAAAAATTAATTTAGAAAAAATTATACGAACAGGATTGATTCCGACTGCAGGACATGAATACACTCATTTTATTCAGAGTACAAGGGGATTAAGTACAAAACATTCGATATTTCTGGAAGGGCATGCAAGAGGAGTGCAAAGGCAATTATCAGAACATTATCGAGAGAAAGAAGATAATGAAGCATTTTTATGGGATATTTCTAATCTGAATGTTGAAGAACTTAAAACTACATATCGTTGGATGTGCAGAAAACTTAAACAGCAACCAAAAGAAAGTTTATTACAGGTTAGAACAGCTTATAATGGAACAAAACCGGAGTGTCATAGTCTTGGCAATACCCTTTTCTTAATTTATGAAGCTCATGAAGGGACAGACATCTACGCTCAAATGATTGAAGGTGATTTTCAATTTGCATAATAAAGTAGAATTTAAATCATTAACTTTTACCATCTTATAACTTATCTTTAGGAATTCTTACCTTCATGTCTATCACAACAAATTTTAAAATCTTCTTAATCTATAAAAAAGCATGTTCAAGAATTATTTAATAATAGCAAGCAAGCTGGACAAGGCAGGGATAAATATAACAACTCAGTTAAGCCAGTTTGGTAATTTTAACTTCTATCTTTTGGATAAGGAAGCAATTTACACGGAAAATCTCGACATGGAAAAAATAAGCCACTATGATTTTGTAATATTTGCTTCAAGGCATAAATCTGAAAAGGGGAACAAAACTCTTTCTGTTCATGCTCCAGGAAACTGGAAAAATGCAGATTTTGGAGGAGAAAAAGGAAGAGTATGCAAAACATCTGCTTTATTTCAGAAACAGATATTTGAAAAATTAAAAATAAACTCAGAAGAATTTCATCTTAAAGGTTATGACTTAACACTTGAATGCACACACCATGGTCCGTTAATTAGCAAGCCCTGCGTTTTTGTAGAGATAGGGGCAACAGAAAAAGAATGGAAAGACAGAAAGGCGGCCTTTGTGGTTTCCAAGGCTATTTTTGAAGCAATGAGAGATTTCAAGGAAAATCCTTACAATGAAATAGCAATAGGAATCGGGGGTCCCCACTACTGCCCAAACTTCAACAAAATCCAGATGAATTCAAATGTGGCTATCTCTCATATAATTCCCCAATATGTGTTTCCAATAACAGAAGAAATGATTCAGGAAGCAATAGGAGGAACAGTGGAAGACATTGATTTTTTTCTGCTTGACTGGAAAGGGCTCGGAAACAGCGAACAGAGACAGCAGACTCTTGCAGTGCTGGATAAATTTTATATTCAAAAAAGAAAAACAAGCGAGATTTCTAAATAATTAGCTTTATATATTTCATCCGCCTTATCTGATAGAGAGGAGATAAAATGAATAAAAAGAAATTAATAAGGCTATTTGGTCTTTCATTTTTTTCATTAGGAATTATTTTTCTGCTTAATGCTGGATTAAATTTCACAGGGGCTTTTATCAGTGAGGGTTTATTTGCTCACTCATTCGGTTTTATAATAGGGATAGTCTTTTTAATTTTAGGAATAATAATTTTTTCAACTTCCAGTCTGACTTTAGATAACAGAGTTGTGAATTTATATGATTCAATCAATGAAAATTCTTCATTATCCAGATTAGCAAAAAAAGCAGTTAGGGACGAAAGTATAAAACGGGATGTAAATCATCTTATTCAGCAGTTATCTTTTGGAAATTTTCAAGCAGGTTTGGGTTCCAAACATTTAATCGGAACACCTTGCAGTTGTGCAAGAGGAAAGAATGGCGGAAGAGTATTCTATGAAAGAGTAGGAGAAAAAGGATACAAGATTGTTGCTGAATCTTCAAAAGATAATGAACAGCAAATTATAAACAAATTAAGAGAGATTTACAAACATAAAGAATATGGAGCCGCTTAAGCTAAGTTTTTTATACATTTAAATTATAGAATAATATGATACTGGATTTTTTAATGAACATAGATAAAAATTTAATTTTAATAATTCAGAATTATGGGGTCTTGATTTATCCCCTTCTTTTTTCAGTAATCTTTGTTGAAACAGGATTTGTAGTAATGCCTTTCCTCCCGGGAGATTCTCTCCTTTTTGCTTCTGGCGCCTTGGCTGCAAGAGGACTTATCAATATTTTTCTTGTTTTCCTGATTGCCTTCTTTGCAGCAGTGCTTGGAGATACTGCTAACTATTGGATAGGTCATTTTATAGGCGACAGAATCAGCAAAAGCAGGTTTGTAAAAAAAGAGCATCTCTTCAAGACACAGCATTTTTATGAAAAGCATGGAGGAAAGACAATACTCTTGGCAAGATTCATACCCATAATAAGAACTTTTGCTCCTTTTGTTGCAGGAATTGGAAAAATGAAATACAGCAAATTCATTTCTTTTAATATTATTGGGGGTTTGTTATGGACGGCATTATTCAGCTTTGGAGGATTTTTCTTCGGCAACTTACCATTTGTTGAAAATAATTTTTCTCTTGTAATCTTGACAATTATATTCATTTCTTTTATTCCTGTTATAATTGAATTTTTTAAGTCAAAAAGGGAGAATCATAAACTTTAAATTCTCATTAAAATCTTAATTATCATATACACAAATATGCCCACATCGCATAGCGAGGACACCAAGGTTTCCTTCGCTTAATCTTCCTTTTAGGAAGTGCTCGTGGCATATGAATTGCCCACGTCGCATAATGGTATTGCAGCGGATTGCTATTAAAGTGACTTTTCCCTTCGGGTTGAGAAGTCTACCTTGCTTCGGTAAGGTATACCTTCGGGTATTGTCTTTCCCCTTCGGGGTTGAGAGGCGCGCTGACTCACTTGTTGAGATGGCAAATATCCGCGCCCCTCGGGGCTCGCAGGTTCGATTCCTGCCGTGGGCGTAAATAGGGCGTAGAAATCTTCTATTATCAAGAAGAGGGTAGTACCTTTTTTTGATAACCTTTCTCTTTAATATATTATGAAAAGAGATATTCACGGACACGAGCAGAGATATAAGAATTGGAAAGAAGAAGCTTTACAATATGGAATAGATAGTTTAACTAAAGCAAATTCAGACAGATTATTGCAGTATGTTCTAGATATGGAAGTAGGGACGAATATTTCTAATAAAAATAAAAAAGGACCCAGGGGATATCCGAGGTTAAATAACATAAGACAGAGAATTAAACAAATTATGATTATTTTTCAAGAGAGAGGTATTGAAGATATAACCAAAATAAGTGAGGGAGAAGTTGTAAGGTTTTTTTCTGAAATGAAAAGAGGGACTTATACAACTAAGAAAGGGGGAGTATATAGAACTGCTGGAGATTATGCTAGATGTTTTACTTCTTTCTGGCACTGGTGGCAGAAGATTAATAGAAAAAGTGGAGTTTTTATCCAAGATATTTGTGAGGAATTGGATAAAACTAGTGAACAGGGTAAATTTGTTTATTTAACCAAAGAGCAGATAAACCAAATGCTTACTTACTTGACCGAAGATGAGCAATTAGTTCTTTTATTTACATTTGATTCATTAATAAGGGCCCCTACTGAATTATTATCTCTACAAGTTAAGGACATTTTCAAGAAAGGAGACATTACTTGGATAAACTTACCGAAAGAGATAACAAAAACTAGTATGGCAAGAAATTTTAATCTTCTTTATTGTTCTGAAGAATTGTGGAGATATATTTCAAGAAAGGGATTAAACGGAGAAAATTATCTCTTTAACTTTAATCCTTCAAAGTTCAATGAAAAAATCCAAGGTGTGGCAAAGCAATTATTTGGTGATGAAATCTCCAATCCAATGGCTGGAGGGAAATTTAGTGAGTTGTCTTTATATGATTTAAGACATTCTGGAGCTATAAACTTGAGAATCTTGGCACAACAAAATCCAAAGATAAGTTTAGATTCAATAAGACAGAGAGCGGGATGGGTTGATTTTACAATGCTAAACTATTATACTAAATTCATTGGACTTGACGGATCTATAGATAAGAATGAATTAATAATTGAAGAAGATAAAAATAAATTTGAAAAAGAGATAGACCAATTAAAAAAATCAAATTCTTTAATGGCAGAGAAATTTAGTTCTTTACTAGAGATATTCAAAAGACATCCTAAAGAGATGAAACTAATACTAAATGAAGACTCTGAAGCATTTTCAAAACTTTCTTGATTTATTATCAATATCTCTGCTTTATATTCAATAAATAATAAAAATTACTTAAGAAAAGGGGTTGAAGGTATTTGGATTAACTCCTAGAATGCCAAAATCTTGTTTAGGTTTAGTATCTCTTCTTTTCTCTATCTTTTTTAATCTATCTTTATGAGTCTTTATGTTATGGCAAATTGCACATAAGTATTGAAGATTACTTATCTTACTTTTTCCCCCCTGTATACTTCTTTCTTGTGGTCTAAATGTTTAGCTCGCATATCTAAAAGTCTATGACACATTGCACATCTATTCTTTTGTCTAGCAAGAACTTCATTTTTTTGACTTAAAGAAACAGGTTGTCTTTTTGGTCTTTTCTTTGAAGTATTTCCTAACAAGTTCTTATTAAGAATTGATTCAAATGAATCTTTAGCCATATTTATTCTAAGATTATAGACTTTTTAAATTCTTAAGGATTTTCTCAGCAGTTCCCAGATAAGCAAGGACCTTTTGTTTTCTTTTTCCGTCCTCCTTGACATTATCCACAATATAATAATAAGTCTTTTTTCCTATTTTCTTTCCCCTTATATAAGACATATATTAGGCACTCAATTAAACTATTTAAACCTTTCTATAAAACTGATTTAATATTTAATCTATAATTATAAAATAAGATATAAATACGATATATTCCCAACTATCCCCGTTTTTTGGATTACTCAAAAGGGATCGAACTAAACCAAAATATTTAAATAGTATTAGGCACTCAATTCTGTATGATAATAACTAAATATTCAGACCTTGCATTCTTTGTAAATATGTTCAAAAACGGGAATGCAGACTTACTAATAATTGAGTCAAAAGGTGGATATGGAAAATCTCGGTTGATTGAACAAGTCATGTCAGAAGAGCCTTATTTGAGAATTTTAGGTCATATAAGTCCTATGCAGATGTTTATTCTTGGATATAAATACAGGAATCTGCCGATTATTATTGATGATGTAGATGGTTTACTCAATTCAGATGAGACAATAAGCCTTCTAAAGATGTTCTGTGAGACAATAAATTCCAAAGAAATAGCTTGGTTAACTACCCATAATCTTCTAAATCAACAAGGAGTCCCTATGAGATACGAAACAAAATCAAAAGTATGTATATTAACAAATGACTTCAAAGAGTTAACAAAAAAGATCTCTGCTCTGAAAGATAGAGGATGGTATATAGAGTTTAAACCAACTGATGAAGAGATACCCAATAAAATGAGGGAAATCATAGCTACTACAGACAAAGAAATAAGTTTTGAAGAGAAATTAGAAGTATTTAATCTAATCAAACAATATTCTCAATTTTGTGATTTTAGCCTTAGAACTTTTGTCAAGGGTCTTTTTTTATATAAAGAATGCAGGGGTAATGGTATTGATTGGAAGGGCATCTTATTAAAAGATTTAAAGATAAATCCCAAGCTAGTCCTTATCAATGAATTACTTGTTAAGTTTACCGATGAAAAAGAAAGAATTAGTGAATGGGAAAAACAAGGTTATTCTAAGCGGGGTTATTACGATTATAAGAACTTATTAGTGCAAAAATGTAACTGTATTTGAGAAATGGTTGCAAAGTTGCAATGGACTCTTTAGGAATCTATTTTGTCTCTCATCTCTTTAGTTAATTTTCCTGTCTTACAATATTCTTCTAACTGTCTGTCTTCTAATTTTAATAAAGGTTCTAAATAAGAGATTATAACAAGAGTCTCAACATGTTGGAATGTTGTTAAGATTAAAAATAATCTTAAAAGTTCTTCAATAAGGTCTTCATCATTAATCCTGTAAAATTCTTTCCATTTACCCCCCATCTCTTCCATAAAAACTAAAAAGTTGGGAGATTCAAAATAAGTTCCTTCGTGATTAATACAATTTCTCAATTTCCCAGATAACATATCTTTTATTAAAGATAAATCTATTGAATATCTTTCTTCCAATTCTTTTAACTGATTACCAATTTCATATAGACTCAAATGTTTTTTGTTAGAATTTATTCCAGCAAAAAATATAACCCTTTTTAATTTACTCCATATAATTTCAAGTAAAGATGCATAAGATTTCTTTAAAGAAAACATAATTTCATCTAGAGATACTGACTTTTCTTTATGGTTTAAAATAGATTTTTCCATATTTTTAATTGTTTGAATAACAGAAATGTCTCTTAAATCATCTTTGAAAGAATTACCAGAAATTAGTCCTTCCTTTAACATATTACCAATGAGACCAGAATATTGTTTATGGAATTCCTTAAAAAGCAGTATCATATCTAATCTACTTTGGATAATTCCCAAATGAACAAGTCCCTTAGAAAATTCTTTCTCTTCGTTAATAAGATTCTTTATACTTTCTCTAGGTTTCTCAAGAAACTTTTCCTGCCTTTCCTTTATATTTTTTAAATAATCCACAAAATATTTTAGTATACCTAAATTTATTAATTAAACTCTTTTATGGATAATCAATACAAGATTCAGTATTATCATTTGTGCATCTCTTAAATCTCTTGTATGTTAAGAGCCACCCCTTAAAGAATCCATATTTTTGAAGTGCAAGAATTGAATAATGTGAACAATCGGGGTAAAATCTACAGAGGATATGATACTTTTTCTTATAAACCGGTCCAATTTTATATTGCCATATCTTTTTAATGAGACTTATAGAAAAGCCAACTAACAAACTATTCTTTCTTTTCATAGGTGATTATTTCTTCTTTATAGTTCTGAGAACCACAATTTGGGCATCTACGCAATTTATCGAGTGTATCCTGACTTGCTCCCGCATTTCTCTGAGCCTGTAGAGCAGAACCAGAATTACAAGCACAAGCATTTGAAAACTGATTTAAGGCAGCAACTTTTTTATCTCCTTCTATCTGTTTTTCTCTTTCTATTAAGGAATGCCAAACCTTTCCGCATTCTTTACACTTTCTCTTATATTCTTGAATTTGGGTTTTTGAATTAAATAGTTTGCTTGTTTTTTTACACGTCTTTTCATGTTTTACACATTCTTCTTTGGAATCAAAAGTTTTACTACACTTTTCACAAACCCAGTCATAGCTTTTTGTCATTTTAACTTTTTAGCGATTGTCTTTATTAAACAACAATCATCTTTTTCATTATAAATAGCACATAGTCCTTTAATACATTCTGTATGTTGCCAAGTATAACTTCCTGATTCAACTCCCCCAAATCCAACTGTTGATCCCAATTTAACTTGTGTGAATGGACACATAGTTCCCTTCATTCTTTCAGCAATAACCTTTTCTTCAGCTCTATCTCTTTCTTCCTTTTCTTGTTGAAGTTTACTTTTATACTCCTTTGCACAATTAGAATCACAAAAAGTTTTACCCTTAACTGAACAGGCTTTAAAACTCCCAAGAAAACTTATCTCTTTCCCACAATTATCACATTTTGCCATACTTCTTTCTTAAACCCAATAGAAATTTAGTTATATAAAAAATTAAAATTATTGGCCAAGAACAAAGAATGACTAAGAATTTTGTAATTAAACCCATTGACTTAAAAAAGTGATAAAACTCTGTCCAAAACATATTTTAAAAAACCCCTTTAAAAAATTCCTTAACCTTCCCAAAAATATTATTTATAAAATTTCCCTCTTGAGCTCCCACTGCTCCCCCCGTTATAGAAATTGAAGAGTTTTCTTCTGAACTCTCCGTTACATTTTGTGCTTCTTTTAGCTTGTTAAGTTCTGTCTTTGTATTTTCTAACTCTTTTCTTAATTCTTCAATCTGAGTATTGTTTTCTTTATTTAATTCTATACATACCGCATTTAGGCAAGTATAAGTTTCACATTCATAATTATTAGTACAAGATTCTCCGGTCCTTGATTGGTTTTTGAAATAACCATAACTAACCCGATAATTTCCTGAAGGAGCTCTACCCGTATAAATACAATATGTCTTGTTTACTACTTGACCACTAGCAAAACATCTTGTACCCTTCCAGCACCCATGTAATTCTTCACAATTTGTTTTTAAGTCAGATAACATCCCATTGGATACATAAGGAGATACATAATGTGAATAATTCTGTAAAGAGGTATTCTGTAGCTTAATTATCTCATCCCAATCTAACCCCTCAAAGAAGTCTTGTAACTCAGATGAATCCGGAGAATTAATTATTGTGGTATTTCCATCACCTATTCTTACAGTCCAACTTCCTCCCCGAACAAAAGTTAAACAAAGAAATAACATTACAAAACCGATTAAACCAATTTTACCCATCTTACTCTAACCATTACAGTTCTCCTCCTTTAAATTATTTGTTGTAACAAAATTATCAGTAATCAATTGTTCTTTGTTTGGACCGCATACCTTTAGGATAGAATTAGAAGAACAGACACAGGTTAAGGAGACAGTTGTTTCGTTTGTTTGATTATAAACCTCTTTTACAACCTTGGTTTCATCCAAAATATTCAGCACCCCAATTTCTTTGCCTATGACTTGGTTGAAACTTACCGGAGTATCAGTTTGATTTAAGTTATCTCCTTTAGTTTCTATTAATTCTTTTTTGTAATTAATGCCTACAATTCTATGATGAAAGATTTTACTTTGGTTTAAGTCTACATAAAAAGATATAACATCGCCAATTTCTAACTGACTTAAAGGGAAACAGGTATCTACTAATATAATTGTCTCATTTTTATAATAAGGCAACATACTAATCCCATTTAATCTCTGAAAGATAATACAAGAATTATTAATCTGAAAGGTAACCCCTTCTTCATTGTTTGAATAATAAATATTGTAATAAGAATCAAAATATTTATGATAAGTAATGTTTCCTTCTTGTGTGATTAATCCATTTTCCTTAAAGCTGTCTTGTCCCTGTTTAAACCCAATAGAATAAATGGCATATCCTATCGCTACAAGACAGATTAGACTTATTATTAAAAGTATTCTTTTCTTCCCCCTATCCATGATAAATCAACGAATAAATTATTTATAAGCTTTTAGTCTCTTAGTAATACATTAATAAGTCATTAATGACTAATGAATTAAAAGCTGATAGATTCTTGATTATATGAAGATAAACTATGAATTAATCAGTTTTATTCAGGGCAAAAGGAGACGGGCAATCTTAAATTTCCTGAAAGAAGGAGTAAAAACTCCGAAACAAATAGCTAGTAAATGTAATCTCAGTATTTCTAATATCTCCAATACATTATCTGAGTTAATAGAGAAGGGGTTGATTATTTGTAAAAATCCTAAAAGTCATATAAACCGCTACTTTGAGATAACTTTCAAGGGCAAGGAGCTTCTTTCCCAATCTGATTCAATATAACTGTAATCTAAAGATAACTATATATGCTTAAAATAGGATACATATTTGTATATTAACTTCTTCTTTGGTTTAATGTGTAGAATATTTAAATAGTCGGTATGTAAATTTTAAATAATTATATAAAAACATATTTATTTGATGATATTTGCTTCTTCTGTATTAGTTAAAAAAATAGGTTCAATCTCTTTTAACGGGATTGGTAAATTCTTTTCTTGAGTAGAATTATCGTTTATTTCAAATAAATCCTCTACAGGATTCTCCAATTTCTGCCTAAAATCAATCTTATTAACTATACAATCATTAATAAAAGAAGAGATATCGCCAACAACCGAATCAATATCTCCCTTAGATTCTATTTCATCTACTCCATAGATAGAATTATCTGAAATTAGTCTATTTTGTTTAAGCATATCCTCTACTCTCATGATTTTATGGATATCTTTTTTAGAAATTAACCCTAAATGTAATTCCTTTAAACAATAACTCTTACTTATTACTATTTTTCCCTTACAAACATTCTCTATCATGTTTAGAATGTTTATAAATCTACTATTTATACCATTCATAATGTAATCTTTCATATATTCTATATCTTCTTTTTTTAATGGTAAAACAAAGCTTTCAAGGTTAAATTTAATACATGTCCCTTTTTGGAAAAGAGTAATAGTTCCATAAGGAGTATAAAGAGAATATTGGGTATTATTTTTCAGATAAGAAGGACTGAGTTTAACCCCCTCTAATTGAGAAAGTTTTGTAATCACATTAATTTTCTCTTGTTCATTAAATTGTACTACTCCTTGAAGGATGATGTTATGGGGTCTTAAAAAGATACATTTCCCCAAAGAATCCCAGTTATCGAGAAATAGTCTAATCTCTTTCTTCTTATTGATTCTCAAATAGTTCTTCTCATTAGGATAATTAATTATTTGACACCATCCCAAGGCTTTTAGATCACTTATTATCTCACTAACTGTTGTTTTATCTATTTTCATACTCTTAATTAACTCTGATTGGAAGAGATTATCTTCTTCTAATAATCTTTTTAAAATTCTACAATGCTTCTCCGATAAACTAATTGGGGTAGTTTCTGGAAACAAAGAGATTAAATTATTCATCTTTTTTATCCTCCTTTCTCTCTTTCAAACTAAAGAAATAACTGATGTAGTCTTTCCATACTTCCTCCAAGGTTTTTATCTTCTCTTCCATATAATAATAAAGAGAAAGGTATAAAGAAAAAAGTACTACTGTGTTTCTGGAATCTTCGTTAAATTAAGAAAATTGTATAAAAAATCAACATCCTCGTAATCTATTTGTGGGTAAGACTCAACTAACTGAACCGTCTCATTAAAGTCTCCCCTACCAATTCTCTTATGTCGAGCAGATAGTTCTGCTCTTCTTTTACCAAATATACATAATATTTTTGGATTAATTGATTGTGATTCTTGTTTTAGAAAATCAAGAATATTACTAATGCTTATTGCGGGGTCCTTAGAATTTCTCTTAGGTAAATAATTATTCAATAAAAATCTTACACAAGCACAAATTAGACCCTTTTTTGGGTTAACTTCAATTTGATGATCCTTATCTTTGACTAATAAATTAATTAGGAAGAGGGCTATAGTATATTTTTGGGCATAATCAATTATTTTTCTAATTTCCTCTCTTTGTTCATTATTAAATTGAATTCCCCTATCTTTCTCAATAAACTCGATAAATTTATCTTTTTCAATAGCAATAGCTCTATATTTTGAATCAATTGTCTCAAAAAATCCATTTGGACCTGCAAAGAATTTTAAGAGATTGTCTGAAGAAGGTTTTTTTAATAGTCCTATTTTGTAGTAAGATTCTAATCTATTATTTATAACGGGTAGACCATCTTTTTTTATTTTACATTCAGTTAGGGGGTATTGTTTAGCTATTTTCATTTCTCTTTCTACATAATTACCTTCTTCAGTTATATTTGATATCTTTTGTTGGAGTTTATCTATAATATCCTCAGATTTATTTACAAAGTTTAAAGTTCTCACATTTATATCAGGTATTATTCCCGGGTTATTGCTTAAAAATTCCCCCATAAATATACCTTCTTCTATCTTCTGAAAAATTTCTTTATCTAACTCCCTATAATCATAATTAACCCTTCTATTATAGTTCTCAAGACTAATCATTTCTAAGATAATTTTGTCTCTATCTACTCCGTTAGTTAATCCTTCCTTTCTAAGTTGAATAAATCTCTTAAAATATTCCTCCTCTTTTCTTTGGGAATACATATCTAGATATCGTAAATGCTTCCCAATTAAACCTTTAAGATTTTTTTCCTCTTTTTCTCTTTTATCAAACTGCACAAAAGAGGTTGGTCTCAATTTCTTTTTTAGTTCTTTCTCCTCTACTTTTGTTGCTTCAGAAGTTAATCTTCTCTCTTGATTAACCAAAATAGTACTTCTTTCAAATTCGGATTTAAAATCAATCATTTGTTCTTCAACTACAAGTCCACAATCATTGCAGACTAATTCTCCTAAGTCAGAATCATAAGATAAGTTACTGCTTTTACATTCAGGACACCTCTCTGTCATAATGAAAAAGTATGTCTAATTATTATAAATCTTGTGGTAATTTGCTAATTTTCTTTTCGAATAGAAAAATTTATATAAAAGACAGCATAAATCATAATATAAATGAGAGGGTAAGAAAGAAATCTACGTCCCATCTAAATTTGCCGTGGGCGTTTTTATTGAACCGTAAGTTCAATTGATGTCGGACTAAATTCAGACAGATTTTTCTTACTTCGATTCCGAGAGATTTCACGAATTTACTATGTAATCCAATATGAGTGGGGTCTCGAGCATGCCGTGGGCGTTTTTATCTCTTCCCCTTCTTTCCCTTCATCGCCCTTTCCAGCTTCTTAATTTCCTTCAATCCGCCTGTTGAACCGAAACCATTTGTTCCCCGTTTCGTGCTGTCAAGATTTTTAACAAGAACTATCTTTGGTTTTGCAATAGGAAGTATAATCATCTGCGCAATCCTCATACCCTTTTCAACATATACTGATTCCTCTGAATGATTTATTAGGACTATTGAAATCTCCCCCCTGAATCCGGGGTCAAATGTTCCTGCACATGTCTGAATTCCCATCTTTGTAACTATCCCTGCCCTGTCTCTTATCAGCCCGACATATCCTTTTGGAATTTCTAACATTAATCCTGTCTTGATGCTTTTTTGTTCTCCAGGAAGCAGGTCTGCATCTTCATTTGCTTTTATATCAAATCCAACATCTGTATCGTAAAAGTAAGAAGGGGCTTCTGCTTTAGAATCAATTTTCTTCACCTTCACTTCACACTCTTCCATATAATGTTTTCACAAGTAGGATATATAAATATTATGAGATTATTTAAAAATAAGAAAAGATTAAGTTTACTATGAAAAGAGGGGGAATTTTGCTTATAATAATTTTATTATTAATCAGTTTTGTCTCGGCTTTAGATACAAATCAACCGCAGGTTGTCGGCTGGCGAACATCTGATTACGGCACAGAAGACCCGACAGCAGTGGCTCAGGAAAATTTTTCTTATTATATTGAAGTAGCAAAAGGAATGGCTCTTAAATTTCCCGGCTCAAGACCAGGAGGAATATATACTATCGGTTATATAGACAATGATGAAATAGCATTACCTTCCCAATTGGAGAGCACAATTGGGGATATGAATGGAGTGCATTATGATTCAGAAAATGCCGACCCAGAAATAATGCTGACTGCTTTTGATGCAGCAGGGCTTGATATAATTCTTTCAATTGAGCCTGGAACTGCTGATGTTAATGAATTAGCAGCTAAAATTCTTGACAAATACAAACAGCATTCATCTGTAAAAGGATTTGGGCTTGATGCAGAATGGTATAAGAGTGAAACAGGAGAGGTAGTTATGACAGCAGAAGAAGCAATATCATTTAGGGATACTGTTAAATCAGTCAATCCTAATTATAAAGTTCTGATAAAACATTATGACTCTTCAAAGCTCCCAAAAGGAATAAAGGACATAACTTATCTTACAGATACTTGCGGATTTGATTCCAAAAGTGAAGCTATTGCAGAATATGTAGCTTGGGCAGATTACTTTTCAAATTCAGAAGTAGCCTATCAGTTTGGTTATGACAAGTTGGAATGCGGAGAAGATTCAAATTGGTGGAAAGCATTAGCTCCTTCTCCTGGATTGGGAGAATCAGCTTCAGAAATAACAGCTGAAATAAGAGCCTCTATTAATAATTCAATTTATGGTGTTTATTGGGCAGACTTTACTATACTGACACAATTTCCGATAAATTACACTGCAGGCAAAAATTCTGCATGTTATCAAATTTGTATAAGGCCCTCTGATTTATGCATAGAATCATCGGTTGTTTCAAATTCCTGCGGAGGATATTGCACAGGCAATTGGACTGTAGCAAAAAAGACTATTGCAGATGCAGACTGCAACGGCAAGGTTAATCGGACAGAGTTTGTAAATTACATGCATAACTTGATGACAGGAAAAGTTTCGAGCAGCAATTTTGGAAAAGTTATAATTGCATGGATTTTAGGTTAAAGCATTTCTTTCATGGAATTAATAATTTTATAAAACCTAATTATTTCTTTATATTATGAAAAAAAAGAGGAAAATTTCACTGAAGATAATAATTGTTGCTGTTGTAATAATTTTAATTACCTTTGCTGCAGCTTTTTTTATTTTTAACTCAAGTGAGAAGAATGCAAATTATGGAAATTCAGCCTTAAGCGGCACTCAGGAAGATGTTAAATATGAAGCATTAAGCCAAGATGAAATAAATAAAATTTCAAATGCAATTCTTTCAAGCGAGTTCATAAAAGATATTCCTGAAGGTTCGCCTATATCAATTACTTTCTTTAAATTTGAAAATGGAGAAAGAGTATGGCAGGGAGGATTTCTGATAGGAAATAATCAGCTTCTTCAAAGCGGAGAGCCGGCAGTTTCTATTATTATTCATTCAAAATATATTTCTGAATTAAATGGAAATAATCTGTGCGACATAATCAAAGAAGCAAATAAAAATGGAGATTTGGCAATTGAAACAGAATATAGCACAGCCAGTCTGATTATAAAATATGCAGGATTATTAAAATACAGGGATTGTTTTGGATTTTAAAATTTAATCTGCTCCCATTGCTTTCTTAATAATTTCTAATTTTTTCTTTGCAACCCTCTCCCCTTCTTTTACAAATTTTTTGGTATCATGAATCTGGAATGTTTGCAGTTTTTCAGTATTTGGCCTTATAATTATAAACCTCTTGTTGTCTTCGGGAAGGACTGATTTTGTATTCTGGGTTCTTAAAATATCAAATGACCTGAATAAAATTCCAAACATATTCAGCTTGTTGAATCTTACTCTGTCCATTGTCAAATCGACTCCTATCACGACATCTGCCCCCATTTCCCTTACTCTATTAACAGGAGTTGGATTTAAAAGACCGCCATCAACTAATATTTTCTCCCCCATCTGGACAGGAGGAAATATTCCTGGTATACTCATGCTTGCCATTACAGCGTCTATAATTTTACCGTGTTTAAAGACTATCTCTTTTCCTGAAACCAAATCTGCGGCGATAATCTTTAATGGTATTTTGGTGTCTGAAAATAATTTGTCTCCCATAAGGCTAACTAAATATTTTCTTATCTTCTTCCCTGAGATAAGAGAGACTTTTGGATTTGCCAGAGCAAGCATTTTTATGAAATCAAATCTTCTTAGCTTATACATCTCTTTTTCCAAATTTTTCACGCTTGGATTAAGAGCATAGCATGCTCCAACTATTGCACCAATGCTGCTCCCTGCAACATATTCAGGTTTGAGATTATTCTTTTCTAAAACTTTCAAAACACCAACATGAGAAAATCCAAGAAAGCCCCCGCTTCCAAGGGCAATTCCAAGTTTTAACCTCTTTTTACTTTCTGTCATCTCTTTTTATTAAATCCATTTAAATATATAAATATATTCAATAATCCCTCTTCGTAAGAAATAATTTTTATCCGCCCTCCGCAAGTTTTATAAAAGAATCTTCTAACCTAATAAATAGAAGAATAGAATGAAATTTTATACAGAAGTTTTAAAGTTAAATACAAGAAAGGAGCTTGAATTCATAAATATTACGGAAAGAATAATCGAGATTGTAAAGAAATCAAGAATTAAAAAAGGATTTGTAAATGTATTCAGCAGGCATACAACTCTTGCAATAAAAATTAACGAATTTGAAGAATTGCTGGTAAAAGATTTGGAATGGCTTATGAAGAGAATTGCTCCGGAAAGGAAAAGATACCTTCATGACATAATAAGGTTAAGAAAAAATTGTCCTTTTGATGAGCCCAAAAATGCAAAAGGGCATTTAAGAAGTATGTTGCTTGAAACTTCCCAGATGATTCCGCTTCTGAAATCAGAAATGCAGATAGGAAAATATCAGAGAATTTTTGCAGTAGAAACAAGCGGACCAAGAGAAAGAGAAATTATGGTTCAGGTATTTGGGGAATAAATCTTCATAATCTTTATATATTATTAAAAAATTTCATTTGTATGCCTGAACATAACATGCGCGATATATTTCTTGGAATTCTTTATTTTTTCTCTAAAAATCACGGCATTCAGTTTTGGTATGATAGCGATAATATGCAGAGATTTATTTTCTCTGAAAGGCTAAATTATACTGTTCTTAAAGAGATAGCTTTTGATGTAGACAGAATTCCTCCAATAAGCAGTGCAGTTAGTGATGCTTATTCTGAATTAATTGAAGCAAGAATGATAAAATCTTTTGGACCAGAGATGAATCCCCATTATATTACAGAGGCAGTAAATTATGGTTTTGAAAAATACTCTAAAAGGAGATTTAAGAGAAAAGAAAGGAAAGAATTAAAAAAATTATCTGAATCTTTCAGGCAAAAAGTCTCCTTAGAATCACGAGTTGGTTAATTTTTAAAAAACTTTATATACTATTTTTTAGTTCTATTATAAAAGAGGGTCGAACAATTTCATAGAAATGAAATTGCAAGATAAAAATGAATAAGACTTTAAGACTGCTTATAATTTCTGATGTATTCGTACTCAGCGGATTCGGCTTAATTGCCCCGATACTTTCTATTTACATAAATGATAATCTTATTGGAGGAAGCATTTTTTCAGCAGGACTTGCAAGCACAATTTTTCTGATAACTCATGCTGGCTTGCAATTATTATTTTCTTATAAGTTTAATCCGAAAGACCGGCTGTGGATGTTGCGTTTAGGAACTGCAATTATTGCCTGCGTCCCCATAGGTTATATTTTCGCAACAAATATTTATCACATTTACCTCATTGAGTTTATTTATGGAATTGGTGCTGCATTTTCATATCCAACATGGTCAAGTTTATTTACCTCTCATTTAGAAAAAGGGGAGAGGGGTTTCCAGTATTCTATTTATTCATCTGCTGTGGGGGTAGGAACTGCATTGACTGCAGCAGCAGGAGCATGGATGGCAGAAAAAGTTGATTTCAAAATTGTTTTCATATTTACCGGAATTATGGCTATGATTGGATTGTTCATCCTGTTCAGGTTGAGTAAGGGTGCTCTAAGAAAAAAATAAAATGAAAAAAGTTACAATAGGCTATATATTTAATGAAGAAAAACTCACTAAAGACGAAGAGGCATTTCTTGAACTTGCAGGAAGCAGGGGAATTAACCTCGTAATGATTAACACTTCAAAAGATATTTCTGAGGAAGATTTAAAAGAAAAAGCAAAGAAATGTGATTTATTCTTTAATAACAGCGCAGAAGAATTTTCTACCGAGATTGTAAAAACTCTTGAAGAGATGGGAGAGAAAGTTATTGACTCTTCTAAAAAATTATATTATGAAGAAGATAAATGGCTTTTCTTTCTTAAATGTGAAAAAAACAAAATTCCAACTATAAGAACAATACTTCTTTCAGAAAATATTAATACTGCAAAAAAAGAGCTTGAAAAATTTAATTCTTGGCCTGTCATCTTGAAGAGAGTCCAGGGAACAATGGGGCAATATGTTGATAAGGCAGATAATCTCAGGAAGGCAGAGCATATAATAAAAAAATTCTGGAAAAAGGGTTCTGAAAGATTGCCTGTTATTGCACAGGAATTTATTCGTTCTTCTAGTTACAGGGTTACAATTATAGGAAAAGAAATAGTCCAGACTGCAATAAAGAAGAGCAATGGCTGGAAATCTACAGGCGTATATTTAAAAGACCAAAATGTGGAAAGCTTTGAAATTGATAATGAGCTGAAAAAAATTGTGAAAAAAATTGTTAAAGTCTTTGACATAAAAATCTGCGGACTGGATTTGCTTAAAAAAGACGGAAAGTGGCTTGTTCTTGAAATTAATTCTGACCCTGCCCTTGATTTTTTTGAGAATGAGAGAAAGAAGCTTATCGGAGAGGCGCTTGATTTTCTTAGAAACCAGTGCAAATCAAGAAGAAGAAATAAGCATAAGAAAAGGAATTAAACTGCTTCTTTGTAAATCTTTTCAAGCTTTCCTATTTCACCAAGTCTTATTTTTTGAATTATCATTCCTTCCTTATCTTTTATTTCTTTAAGGACTTTGTGCGGAGAAACAATTGCAGAATAAGAAACTAAATCTTTTTCTAATCTGTTTTTTGCAGGATTGCACAATGCAACAAAATAAAGATTTTCAAATGCCCTTGTCATTACCAGAGATTTTAATGTAATTCTCTCCCGCTCCCTCTGTTTTTTCTGATATTTCTTTGCGTGATGTGCATGAAGTTCATATTTCCAGTCCGTAGGGCAAAATATTATTTCTGCTCCTTTCTTCTTCATCTTTCTGAATAATTCAGGATAGTCCAAATCCCAGCAGATTGCTATTCCTATCTTTGCAAAATCTGTCTCGAATACTTTTATTCTCTTTCCTGCTTTTACAGGAGAATCATATCCCTCCCCCATAAGGTGTATTTTCTTATAATTTCCTGTTATTTTTCCCCCTCTGTTAATCAGGATTGCTATATTGTAAATTTTCCCCCATCTCTTCATGTCGTCATCAATGATGCACCAAATAGAATTCTCTCTGCACTCTTCTTTTATTTCTTTTATTAATTCGTGGTTAAAACTTAAGTAATTATTTTTGTGCACGCAGGATTCTGAAAAACAAATGATGTCTGCTCCTTTCCTTTTTGCCATTTGGATATATTTCTTTATCTTTGCAACATTATGTTTTTCAGCACTATCAAAATATTTTATCTGAGCAAGTGCAATTACTGGATTTTTTCTTTTTGTTTCTTTTTTCATTTTTTGTTTCTTTTTCTCTTCCATCTTTTCTCTGCTGCGATTCTGTGTTCAAGCATATATCCAATTTTAGCTCCAAAGAATACACTTAGTGCAATTCCAATAATGCTGTTCAGGATATTTTTTTCAATTACTGCGGTGACTGCAACATAAAGACTTCCAAGAGTTAATAAAACAATAAAAGGAATCCATAATGCCATAATCAATAAAAACATTCCATCCAGAAATAAGGTTTTCAAATCTGTCCTTTTCTTTTTTTTATGACCCCACATTTTGTCATGAACAGGTCTGATGATATGTTGCATTATCAACCCAAAAGCAAGGACAATACCTATAAATGCAATAATTCCTACAAGAAAAATAATACTAAGATTTGTCATTATAACACCTCATACAATAATATACCAAATATATTATAAAAAGCTTACTAATTCAAATTTTATATCAGATGGTTTCTAACCAAATAAACCCTGTCTTTTTTCTCAAGTCATCTGTTCGTTTTCGTCTTTTATATTCCTCACACCCTATATAGTTAGTAATGCATTCTTCTTTCTCAATTGCTTTTCCGAGTGTTTTATCGCACAATCCTAAATATCTGCAAAAATCCATTTTTTCTGTTTGTTCATTATCTGCCATTTTAAGTCGAGAATAAAGGGTTTTTTAAGTTATTCGTTAGTTTTAAAAGGTCAAATTATCTCTGGAATATATAGCGGGGTAGAGCAGCCTGGAGTGCTCGTCGGGCCCATAATGAGAAGAACCAAGGTTCTCCTTCACAGTCTCTCCTTTTCAGCACGGAGAAGCAACTTCCAAAATTGCCTCCGGCTGAAGTTGCGACATGGGAAACCCGAAGGTCGTGCGGTTCAAATCCCACCCCCGCTACTTTCTTATCTCTATTGGATTTGAACAAATCCCAATTCACAACCTCACTTGTATATTCCTGACCTTAACTCCGTGAAATTGTTCACCCCTGCTATTTTTTTGTCTTTAATCTCCTTTTACTAAATAAATCCTTAAAAATCTATAAAGACCTGAAGAAGAATGTCGATAATCTTTGACCCCTCTTCTATGAAAGAATATATGAATGAAAAGCCAATAGCAGTAGTTGATAAAAGTCCTTCCTATCCAATTCAAAGAGATTTATTTGAAAATCTCCCTACTGACAGGATAAACTATGGTTATAGAAAGAGAATAGGAGATTTTTATGAAATTCTGACAACTGCAATATTCGGGGGGAGATGGATTGGAACAAGAAACGCCTCGCAGAGAAGAGATGAACTCTTTCAGCCAGATGTAGTTTCTAAAGATAAAATAATAGAGTCCAAATCAGTATGTTGGAGCGAAAATCTTAAGCTTGTTGATTTTCAGATTGACCAATATTTATTGCAGCAATGCGACTCTTTTTATCAACAATCAAGTCCGATATTTTTTGCTATTTATAAATATAAGGTAAAAAATCCATTAGTTCAATTTAAACAGATTAAAAACAACGCTTTGGAAGAGATTGTAAAAACTCTTTCTGAAGAGACTGCTTTCATGATATTCCTCCCGTTTAGCATAATTTCCCCTTTGCATAACCCAACAATACATAATCATTTTAATTCAAGATATGAAAATGGGAAATTTGACCCTCTTACCAGGTTTAAAACTTCGGGCATAAAAAAAATGCTTTTTTCTCCCGAAGAAGTTATTAAAGAATACGGGCTTAATCCTGAAGATTATCTGATTATAAGAACTTGTCTTCCAGAAGGAATTAAAATGAATAATTTTCTTATCAAGCCATTTCCAATTCTTTTTATTGAAGATTTAGACTATAAAGCCTGGCTTGGAAGGTTTAAAGAAGAAAATGCTTCAAGAGTGGAATCAATAAGATTTGATGAGAAGAAAAAAAGAGATTACCTAATCAGGAACGATGGTTGTTCTGATACTGAAATAGAAAAACCTGCAAAAAATAGCGCAGAAGAAGACGATGATATTCCATTCTAATTAAATTTATAAACAGTCCAAATCTGGATTTCCTATGTTAGTTTTAGGAATTGATGACGCAGGCAGAGGTCCTGTAATAGGACCAATGGTCTTGGCAGGCTGTCTTATAGATGACAAGATAGAAAAAGATTTGAAGAAACTGGGAGTAAAAGATTCAAAGCAGCTGACTCAAAAGAGAAGGGAATTCTTATCAGAAAAAATAAAAGAAGCTGCAGAAACTTTTGAAATTGTTCTTGCACTTCCTGAAGAAATAGACGGAAAAAACAAATCAGGAATAAATCTTAATGCACTTGAAGCCATAAAGATGGCAGAGATAATCAATAAGATAAACAAGGGATATGGCAGGATAAAGGTAATTGTTGACTGCCCATCTGTTAATATTGAAAAATGGAAAGATTATCTTAAGACAAAAATAAGTAATCTTTCAAACCTTGAAATTGTCTGCGAGCACAAAGCAGATGTGAATCATGTCTCTGTTTCAGCAGCCTCTATTCTTGCTAAATGCACAAGGGAAATAGAAATGGGAAAGTTAAAAGAAAAATACGGAAAAGAAATAGGTTCAGGATACTGCTCTGACCCTGCAACAACAAAATTCCTTGAGAAGCATAGCCAGACTTACAGCAATAATGGAATATTCAGGAAAACATGGTCCACATGGAAAGATGTCTCTTCAAAACAGCAGAGATTATTTGAATAATTATTGTTTTCTAATATAAAAATTATTATAAAGTTAAATTTAATTTGTTAATTATGTATCTTGAATAATCAGTAACTCAGCTTAATGAAGGAGAGATTACCACTGCTTGTCATTACCATATTCGTGAATTGAATGTAGCATTTTTTGATAGGAAAGTATTTTTATCAGAGACTACTCAAAAAGAAAGAGAAAGTATGTCATTATTCCCAATAAGAATACCTGCTTATGTACATGCACAAGCAATAAAAATTTATGTCAATGCACTTAATGAAGTAAGAAGAACCCTTAATGAAGAAGGTCAAATAGATTTGGGTAAATATGATAAATTAGTTCTTAGACTAGCAGAAAAGATGGATTTAGGATTATCAATTGGTAGTAAGGAAATTAATATTGCTCAGGAATGTTATTCTGCTATTACCAGACAAATTAAAGAACTTCCAAGAAAGGAATAAGTTCCTTTCTTAACCTTTAAAAAATCCCCTTTCTTAATTTATTTATGTTTTTTACAAAACATCAAATTAAAATGGAAATTGACTGTCAAGAAACCGTGGGTGTCTTACAATGCTTTACATAAAAAAAATAGTGATGTATGGATTTAAGAGTTTTGTCAGAAAGACAGAGGTTCCTCTTGCTCCTGGAATTAATGTAATTGTGGGAGCGAATGGAAGCGGGAAGAGCAATATATCAGACGCATTATGTTTTGTCCTTGGAAGATTGTCAATAAAAAGCCTGCGCGCTGCAAAGGCAGGAAATTTAATATTTTTGGGAAGCAAAATTGCAGCCCCTGCAAGAGAAGCAATGGTAGAAATGATTCTGGATAATACTGACAGGGTTTTTTCAGTAGATAAGGATGAAATTTCAATAAAGAGAATTGTAAGAAGAAATGGGCAGAGCATTTACAAGATTAATGATGAAGTCAAAACAAGGCAGGAAGTTCTTTCCCTGCTTGCCCAGGGAGGCATAGATCCCAACGGATTCAATATAATCCTTCAGGGAGAAATTCAAAATTTTGTAAGGATGCAGTCGGAAGAGAGAAGAAAGGTTATAGAAGAAGTTTCTGGAATTTCTGTTTATGAGATGAGGAAAGAAAAATCAATAAATGAATTGGAAAAAACAGAAGAAAAATTAAAGGAAGTTCTGGCAATTCTCAGGGAAAGAACAATTTATCTGAACAATCTTGAAAAAGAAAGACAGCAGGCGCTGAAATTCAAAAAACTCGAATCTGATGTAAAAAAATACAAAGCAAGTATTTTATCTGCAGATATAACCCAGAAGAAGAAAATTTCAGATGAAGTAAATTCTAAGATTTCAGGCAAAAATAGGGAGATAGAAAAAGAGAAGAAGGCAATTGCAGAAATAAGAACTGAAATAGAAAGCCTTGAATTAAAAATTTCTTCTATAAACTCGGCAATTCAGAAATCAACAGGCTTAGAGCAGGAAAACCTAAACAAAGACATAGCAAACCTGAGAGCAGAACTTGCAGGAATGAATGTTAGAGTGGAAAATTATGAGAATAAATCATCCTCCCTTTCCAAAGAAAAGCAAGAGCTTCATGAATCTATGCGCCAGCTTGAATTGAATATAAAAGAAATGCAGAGAGGTTCTCCATCTCCTACGCGAAATCAAAAAGAGATTGATGCAAAAAAGCAGGAATTAGAGAAAGTAGAAGAGCAGAGAAAGAAATTTTACACAATCAAGTCGGAATTAAAGTCAATAAAAGAAAGAATTCAGGACAAGAAAGTTACATTTACTTCTTATTCGAATGAATCTGAATTTTTGCTCAAGCAGATAAAATCACTCAGTCAGGAGCTGTTTGACCAGAAGACAACCCAGGAAAAACTCAATGCTTTGAAATCATCCCTCTCTGAAAAGAAAGTTCTTCTTCAGGAGTTAAACAAGAAGGAGCTGGCGCTTGAAAAAATTTCAGGGGCAAACGAATATGAGATAGACAAGGAAAATAAGATTATTGAAAAAATTTCAAAAATGGATATATGCCCTCTCTGCAAAAACAAGATAACTTCAGAGCATATTGATTCAATTCATAAAGATATTCATCAGAAAATAGAATCTCTCAGGAAGGAGATAGAAAACAGCGATAAGCAGCTCAAGGAAATATACAGCAAGAAAGACATGCTAAATCAGGAAATAGAGCAGATAACTTCGGAAATATCAAAAAGAAATTCTGATTTGATGAAACTTTCAAATATTCATGAAAAGCAGCTGCAGATAAAATCAACCCAGGAAAAACTTGATTCTCTTCGCGGAGAATTGGCTGAGTTGGAAAAAAGAGAAAAAATTCTTGAGAAATCTTTTGAAGAAAATTCAAATATAGAGCAGAAATATGAAAATCTTAAAATCGAAGTTCAGGAAATCTCTCTTAGAACAGAAGAGAATATTGATTCTGAAGTTTCTTTTAAGAAAAGAGAACTTGAGCGTTCAAGAGTGTCCTTGAAGCAGTTGTTGAGGGATGAAGAAGACATGAATGCAGAATTTGCACAGGTAAAAAAGGACATCAGCAAAAAAGAGGAATTATTGGAGAAAAAAAGAAAGCAGGAAGAAGAGCTCACCAAAAAGTTCCAGGATATGATTTTTGACCGTGATTCCCTTCAGAAAAAAATAAGAGACAGCGAGATAGATATTTCAAAAAAGCAGAATATTATTTATAATTTTGAGCAGGAAATGAATAATCTGAAAATTGATTTGGCGAGAGTAAGTGCCGAGATTGAAAATCTTGAAACAGAGATTCTCGAATTTCCGAATGCAGAAATAGTAAAAGCAAGCAGGGATTCTCTTGTTGAAAAGCTCACCAAAACACAGGAATCATTGTCGCAGATTGGAAGTGTAAATCTCCGTTCTCTTGAAGTTTATGATACAATAAAAAAGGAATATGATTTGGTTAAAGAAAAGACAGAAATAATCGCAAAAGAAAAAGAGGGAATTTTGAAGATAATTCATGAGATAGATATCAAGAAGAAAAAGACTTTTCTCCAGACCCTTAATTCTCTGAACGAAATATTTTCAAGAAACTTCTCACAGCTAAGCCAGAAAGGCCATGTATTCCTGGATTTGGAAGACAAGAAAGAGCCGTTTAACGCAGGAGTTAATATTGTCGTCAAGACAGGACATGGAAAATATTTTGACGTCAAGTCTCTTTCAGGAGGAGAACAGACTCTTGTTGCTCTCTCGCTTATCTTTGCAATTCAGGAGCTTAAGCCATATTACTTTTATATCTTTGATGAAATAGACGCTGCACTTGACAAGAGAAATTCAGAGCGGCTCGCAGAACTTCTGAAAAAATACATGCAGAAGGGGCAGTATATTGTAATTTCCCATAACGATGAAGTAATTGCAAATGCAACAAATCTTTATGGCATCAGCATGACCGACGGAGTATCAAAAATTGTCAGCTTGAAGATATGATAATTTTGCAAATAATAGGAGAAGCTATTAAGAAGAACCTTGGTTCGTCTTACAAGATAATTAGTTTGAAGATTTAATCAAGCAATTCCGGAAGATTTGTTTCCCCAGACACCGGTGGTCTTGACAATTGCTCTTTCCATGCATAAAAATCACCCATTTTTTGGAGAACAAATAATAATCTTCCATTTGCTGTTCTGTCTCTATAAATTATCTCGGGATTTTCTTTTAACATTTCAAGAGTTTGCATTACTTCTTTATAATTTTCTGTTATTTTTCTGACCTCAAGTTCCGACATATGTCTTATATCATGTCCGGTTGATTTTATTAATAAATCTCTCAGGTCTTCCGCAGAGACATATTCCTCTTTTGGACTAAGAATAGATTCTAACCCATTTACAATTCCCTGAAGAATGTTTCTTGCAGTTTCTATGCGAACCAGATATCTTTCATTTAATTCACTTTCATTTTCTATGTAATAAACTAAAGAATCAAAGGTTATCCTTTCTGCAATACCTCCAGCATCTCCCATAAAAATTATGAATTAAACAAGTATTTAAGAATTATTATAATAAAGAATCACAGCACCCATTTCTCATTCTTTTATTAACATTATTCTTTGTATTTATGTCCAAAAACAATTTTTTCTAAATATAGTTCTTGTTTTGCAGCAGAATATGAAAATATAATTCTTAACTTGCCGATTCTTATTCTGCAACTTCCAGAAAAATCGTAATGCATATGCTTATATCTTTCAGGATTTTCCAATGTTATCTCTTCTTTTTATTTGGTTTCTTTTTTTAACTATCTCAATGCTCTGCTTGCTTCATTAAATCTGTCTTCATTTTTCCAATAATCTCTTTCTTTTGTAAGAACCCCTGTTAATTTGTATCCTCTTAGAAATCCTGCATTATCTATTATTCTTTCAGCAAAACCATCTCCATTTGGGTCTTCATAAACTTCTCTTCTTCCAGAAAAATGAACTTTTCTTGCTTCCCTTGAACCATCGGTATATATTATACGTTCTGTATGTCCGAACCAATTTGCATGTGACTCTAATTCATATTCTGGTTCCTTAACTGTTCTATTATTCATAATCGCATTATAACCAGATATAACAAATGTAAGGACAGCTGCACTTCCAATAACAGCAAATACACCATCCCTAATTAATTCCCAATCTAATAATCTTATTCTTTCCAATACGCTTGGTTTTTCTCTTCTTGTTGCGTTTGTTTTTTCTCTTGTCATTTTCTTCTCTCTATCTCCTCTTCTTTTTCAAGAATATAAAAAATTTAAAAAAAATAAAAAATTAAAAAGTTTTTTTAGTAGTAACTTTCGCCGAACTCTTCTGTCTTCTGTGGTTTCTTAGTAATCAAAACAACCAACACAACTAACAAAACAAGGAATACTACTGCTAGTATAATTGTTAAAGCCAATACTGGGCTTGTTACCTGTGTTGTTTCTTCTGTACTTGAACCGCTGAAATTTACAGTGCTTTCAAGTTTGTCATCAAGGAAAACAAAAGCATTGAAATTATATTCTCCGCTTGTTGGAGTAGTTATTGTTATAGTCTTGCTTGAAGCAGGAGATACAACAACGCTGACTTCCTGGTCTTCGTATGTTACCTTGTAAACTCTTAAGCTGTCTGTTGGATTGACTAATGTCAAGTCATTTCCAGACTTTATTGTAGTCTCTGAAGCAGTATTATCTACAACAACGCTTGTAGTTGCAGAACTTTCTGTATCATCATTTTCAGCTGTGGCAGTCAAAGTGTATGTTCCTGATTGGACATCATAAGGAACTTCTAAGTAAAGAGTTCCTTTAACAGTGTCTTCTGCATCATCATCGTCACCATCATAAGCTAATGTTACGAGATCGCCGAAATACCCTGATTTTGATATTCCTAACTCAGCTACGCTTACAGTTACATACAAGTCATCTAAGTCATCATAACCAACATTTTTCAATACAACTTCAACTGGCAATAATTCACCAGCATTAACTGAATTGCTTGTTGATACAGACTTGATAGCTATATCGTATGAAGACCTCTGAACGTATAAGTCTCCTAAATCAACTTCTTCATCTCCAATTTCGACTGTTAATGGGAATTCTCCCTCTAATTCGTCGCTTTCAAAGTCTGAAGGAATTTTCAATGTCAAAGTTCTTGAATAGGTCTTTCCGTCTACAACATCAAATGATGAACTTGAAACAGTTACATCATCGCTTTCGCCTTCAATTGTTGCTTTTACTTTGATATTGTCATCATCATCATCAGTTTCATTATAAGTGAAACTAACTTTGATAGTCATACTGTCTCCAGCAACATAACTTAATAAATTTGTAGTATCAGTTATAGTTTCACCATCAACCTTTATAACTATATCATGATAGTTTCCAAGGTCTGTGTCAACTGCTGTAGCACTTACTGTAGTAGCTAAGAACAAAACACTTGCGATTACTAAAAAAGAAACCAAAATGTTTTTAGCATTCATTTTTTTCTTTTTATTTGTCATTTATTTAATTGCAGAAAAGCTTCGTTTTCTGTATTTTTATAAGGGAGAAAATTGCTTATAAACTTTATGGTGACAACATAAAAGTGCCTATTATATAGTACTCAATGTTAGTAACATTTAGTTAATTTATTCACTCTTCTTTTGGATAAAGAGACAGGCTCAGCACAGAATCTTCAATTGGCGACGGAGATTCATTGATTATCGTTATGTCTCTGTCTCTTGGAAGTTCGGACAGCAGTTTCTTCAGCTCTTTTTCATTGGTTTTTATATGCTTTTTCTCTCCTTTTTCCCCATATTCTATCCCTGAAAAATGAATGTGTAACTCCTTGTAACTCTCAAATTCATTAAGTGTCTCTTTTATTCTGTAACTCTTATATCTCGCAAGTATATGGGCAAAGTCAATGCAAAAACCACAGTGTGTTTCTTCAGCCAGTTTTTTTATTTCTCCGACACTTCCGAAAACATTTACCTTTCCTGAAGTTTCAGGGGCAAGTTTTGGGGTGTATTTTTCTCTTTTAATTTCTTCCTGCATTTCCAGAATCCTGTTTTTGATATTTTCATATGCTTCTCCTTTTTCCATGCCAGAATAATATCCAGGATGAAAAACAACTCTCTTTGCTCCGAGCAGTGTTCCTATCTTGCAGCAGTCTAATATTCTTTTTTTGCTTTCTTCCGCTTTCTTCTTGTCCGTAGAATTAAGATTAATCCAGTAAGGGGCATGAATGCTCAATCTTATTCCAAGCTCTTCTGCTTTTTTGCCTATTTTAACTGCTTGTTCTTTTTCCTTTATGTATATACCATGAGTGAAAGCAATCTCGCACGCCTTTAATCCAAGCTTATGATACATTTCAAGATTAGAAATTGCTTCCTTAACAGGACCAAGTCCAGCAGGACCAAAACGGATTGTCATAAATGAATATAGAATAAAGTTTATTTAAATGCATTCCAATGATAGGTTATATTCAAGTTAAGATAATCTTTGGGATATTTTTTCAGTAGAGAAATGATGAACTATGCGGAAGAGGAAGGTGTTCCGTAGCTCTCATTAATTCTATTTGCCCCAAATCTTTTTCTTTAAATTGTTCTTGTATTAAATCATATTTTGCTTTGACAGTTTCACTTTGCTCAGTTCCTTTTAAGAAATGCTCTCTTTCCAATACAAATAAAGCGTATGCATCTGCAAGTTCTTCATTTGGAGAATATCCCAAATTGCCATATCTAAATGCAGATTTAAAAGAATTTTTTGGGATTTGGCTTTTTGGAGAACATTGCCATTCTCCTACATGCCGATTTGGATTTTTATAAAGAACCATATAAGTATATTTGTCTCTATTTGCTTTATTCTTTGGATCCATTGCTCTCACTAATTTAAAATTTTGATTCAATTCCCATCCTAACTCCATCCATCTTACTTTTAAGAGATGAGAAACATCCTGTTTTCTGCATGGACCCTCTTTTAACTTGGGGATATTCCCTTCCCAATAATCCTTGAAAGCAAAATAATTATGTCCCATCTCATGCAAAAATACAAATGCTCTTTGTTCTGGAGTTAAATCATAGAATATATCTGACAGTTCTATTTCCTCCCCACAACCATTCGGATTTGATCTGGCAGGTACATTATTTGGACTATTTAATCTCCTGAATCTTTCAATATGATTCAGCGATTTTAAATGTGAATCTGGGAGTTTTGATAAAAATCCTTTTATCTCTTGCATATCTTCTTCAGAAAATCTTGCTTCGCATTCTATCAAGCTTATTAATCTATTTGTCATAATTTATGAGATAATTCCAGATTTATAAATCTACTTATTTGTTACTACTTTATAGAAATTAAAAAGGATAATTTTATAAATACCCATTTACATCTAAAATAATGGCAAAAAAGAATCAGATAAAAGGAAGTTGTCTTGCACTTGCAGTTTTAGCTGGTGTTATTTTTCAAGGATGTTCCCTTCAGTCAAAACTAAGTGAAAGACCAGTAAATTATAAATTTCTTGATTATAAAGGAGCAATCAGAAAAACTTTAACACCCGAACAGGCACAATCTTTTCTTGACAATTGGTTCTTTTATGATTCAACAGAGAATAGTGAAACTTCAATAGGAGAAAGTTTTAAGGTCAATTATAAGAAAAAGAAAGGAAACTGTCTTGATTATGCAGTTTGTGCAGCGGCACTTCTTTCTGATAACCAATACCAGCCATCAATCTTATGTATGGCTGAAGAAAACAGGGGTCATGCGTTATTCGTATACAAGAAAGATGGAAAATTAGGAGCTCTGGGAAATACTCCTCTTGAAGCAAAATACTCAACAGTTGAAGATTTAGTTAAGGCAATGAAATCTACATACAGGCTTCACTATTCAAATTATGCAATTGTCAATTTAGACAACTTATTCCCAAATCACTCTTGGATAGATGGAGATATCAATGCCCAGCCAAAAATTATCTCAAAATTGAAAAGTTCATGCTCAGAAGTTAAAGAATAAATTTTATCTCAAATATTTTTCTATATAAATCTTTAAATTCTTTAAAAAATCTTAATTCAGCTATAATGGAAGAAATGAAACCTATGCCTATTGATTTTAATCTGTCTTTAAGACAAGGACCATCATCTCCAGGATATATGAAATTTAGTAAGGAATTTTATAGCCAACATGAACTTAATATAGGAAGCCTCGAAAAAAATGCATTTTCCAATCTTAGTGAATGGATAATTTTAAACAGGAAAAAATATGCTATTGCATTAAGAGTTGGGACAAAAGAACCATTCCTTACTAAAGATGGGAAACTTGCTACTTTGTTAGTAATTTTTTCACAATATCTTTTTAGCAGAGAAGACCCTATAACAGAGGAAGAATATAAAGAAGAAGAAAAAACTTTTCAGCATATGCTTGAAGAGATTATAATTGATGAAGGTTATAATGAAAAAAGAAATGTCTGCGGTTTGATTATGAATGCTCCGCAATATATGATAGATGAATTAAAAGAAGAATTCAATATAAAATAAAAATTATCTTAAAAAAATGGAAATAAGATTTGATTTGCCAGTGAATGAAGGTTCTGCTCCAAGTTCTCCAAGGCAGTTCTTCAACAGAGACAGACCAATTGAAGTGGGCAGTTTGGAAAGAGAAGCTTTTTCTGAATTGGGAGAGTGGTACTTTCTTGATAAAACGACTTTTGATATTGCTATTAAGATGGGAATAAAATACAATTTTATAAGATTCACAAAAGAATCTGCAAATCTCATTATCCTCTTTGGTGCTTATCTCTCCAAAGTAAATGGTTCATTAAATGAAGATATGATTAAAGAGGGAGATAAAACTCTGAAGGATATGCTTAATGCAATTATAATAGACGCATCTTATAGATATGGAAATGTAATTGGTGTTGTTAAAAATCCTCCGCAATATATGCTGGATGAATTGCGTGGAATATAATTATTTTTAATTTTGTCTGTCATTTTTACTTGAATCTTACAATAATTCCACCGCCATATTCATTATAAGCCCTGTATCTTTCTCCGTCATTTCTCCATCCTATTGCCTGTTCTCCCTTAAATGCAGGAAGTATTTTTTGTTTCCAAACTAAAGACTTATCTTTCAGACTAATATTTGAATTTTCGGGATCAAACATTATAAGGGACTCATGAACTCCTCTATCCTCTTGAGGTGCCCAGTCTGTACTCTGCATATATCTGATTATCCCTTTACTCTTATCCACAGATTGTATAACTGCAGAATGTTTTACTTTTCCTTCTTTTCCTCTGAATAATATTATATCCCCTGCTCTTATATTAACAATATTATCTTCTACTGATTCAGTATAACCTTGTTCTGGAGTATACAACCCTGTTCCAACATAAATTGGAAGTCTTTCTGGGTCAACTCCTAATTTTTTGGATAAAATATCATCTAAATTAATTCCTTTTCTAAGAGCGATTTCTTTTTCAACATTATAAACAAATCCAGAACAATCTGTTCCAACCCCCCCTATACAATATAGATAATTGTAGATATCTTCTTCACTAACTAATCCCTCTTTTTTATAAACATATACAAGAGTATCATTTCCAGGATATTTCCCAGATTTTACTTTTGAGACTAGTTTTTTGTCTTTGCTTGTATCATATTTTTGTTTCTTTAAATCAAAGACTACTACTTTTTCTCCTCTTTTCTCTAGTTCAGATATATATCCTTTAAATTTAGACGAATTCAAGATATTTTCAGTTATCTCCCATAGTTCTCCAGGACTTCCTTTTCCAGAATAATAAAATCTTTGGTCATAACTATCTTTTACAGAACGTTCTCCGGTTTCTCCAAAAGGCATATTGAGAGTTATCTCTTTACCATCAAATGAGACTTTTCTGAAATATTGTTCAAACTTGTTGTCAATAACCTGTTCAATATCTGTCTCAGTTGGAATTTTAACTACTCTTTCTATTGTCTGTTTCTCTGACAATTCCTTACCTTTGTTTAACCCATAAATACTAAGAGCAGAGGCAACTAAAGCAGAAGCTAAGATTAATGGTCCTGCCTTCTGAATTAGTCTTTTTATCATAAAAAAAGAGGCAGTTTGAGACTTATAAATATAACTATTTGTTACTACTTTAAAGAAACAGCTTTACAAACTCAGCAATCTTCGTCTGTATTATAATCTCGCCCATCTATTTTCCCGCGAACAGAATTGACGCGCAATATCTTAGAAGTTTCATCATCAAAAGACGATTCTACTTCACCATTTAACTCTAATTCAGACTGATTATCTCTTGATTCATGCAATAATACTCCTGCAATATCATCGAGGTGACCTCCATAATTTTCGTAATAAAATAACATTTTTGTATGTTCATCTGATAATATCCCTGCATAACCCCCTCCAGTAGGATGTACCTTTTCAACGGTTGCTTTTAATCTATAACCCTCTCCATCTATCTCTTGTGATAATAAGTGTGATATATCCTTTGTTGGAATTTGTTCTTCTTCTACCTCTTCTTCTAATCTTTTAACCTTAGAAGCATTTGTTTGATTTTGATAATCTGGATTTCCAGAATTTCTCCTCTGAACTAAACGGGTTATTCCAAATATCGTTGCAATTCCACCAGCACAAGCAAGATATGGCCAACCAGCCTTAATTATTTCCATTATACTTTGTTCTTCCATTTAAATACTTGATAACGACCAATTTATAAACTTTATGCAAAAATCTTACAAACTCAGCAACTTAATCTTTGTGTTTGTCGTTGCGAAATTATTGGCTACAATTAACCTGCAGTTTATTTCCTCTGCAGAGCTTATTATCGGGATAGTTGCTATGCCGTCGATTATTATTGCTATTGGACTCTCTCTTAATCTTCTTAATGTTCCTGCGAGGCTCTTTACTGAGACTTCTTTCATCTGGTTAAGCGAGCTGTTAAGTAAAATTGCCTTTCCGCTTCCTTCGTTTGCCTTGAAAATTATCTTTAATTTGCCCCTGTCACTATCGGTTAATTCAAATGATTTATCATCTTTATTTTCTATTTTTTCTTCTTTTTCAAATCTGTTTGGCTTCTCCTGAAGGCCAGAAAGGAATTCCCTTACAGGAACTCTCTTTCTAAGGCTCATCAAGATTTCTTTGCCAGTAAGTTCTTCAACTTCTTTTCCGTCTGGCGCGCTTGCAACATATTTCACAGTTGCATTATCTGCGACATTCTGGGCAATGAGCTTTCCTCCTCTGTCTCCATCAACAAATAAAACAAGGTCTTTTTCCTTGCCTAACTCGCTGATTTCATCAGGAAGTTTTGTTCCGTTCATTGCAATAACATTGTTAACTCCGTTTCTCATCAAATTCAAAACATCTGCTCTTCCTTCAACAACAATTATCTCTTTTCCAGATAAATCTCCAGAAGAAAGTTTGCTTTCCCCGTATTCCTTGACATTTGCTGTTCTTGCAGAATCCTTGATTTCTGTTGATATTTCTCTTGAATCTGTCTTTCCATGGATTTCCTGCATGAGTTTTTTTGCTCTTTCAACAATATAATCTCTCTTGCTTCCTCTGACATCTTCAATTCTTTCAACTTCAATCTGGGAATCACAAGGTCCTATTCTTTCGATTGTCTCGATTGCAGCAGCTATCAAAGTGGTTTCACTTTGGTCAAGTGCAGTCGGAATTTTTACATTTCCTACTGTTCTCTTGTTCTCTTTGTGCAACTCAACTTCTATTCTGCCTATTTTTCCCTCTTTTTGCAGTTCTCTCATTTCTAATTCAGCTCCTAAAAGACCCTCTGTTTGTCCGAATATAGCTCCGATTACATCAGGTTTTTCCAAAGCCCCTTCAGCTGAGAAATTTGCATGTATCATGTATTTTATTGATACTGGACTTATTTTTGCCATTTTTTTGTTAAATTTTGTTTAATTAGTCGAAATCGTATGATTTCTTAGAAATATCTCCCGATTATAAAAGACCCTTTTATCTGTTTCTTCTTACTTTTCCCTTCAAAAATGAATATAGGAAATGTGAATGTGAATGTGATAGTAATCTGATATCTGATAGATATTTCAACTTATAATAAATAGGAAAATGGGTTTTTAAAGGTTATGAAACTATTCCCCTATGTTCTATCCCGAAATTATTTCATAAGGCTGTTCTAGATAGCCCTATGAAATTGACACAAGCAAAGCTTACGGGTACTTTGAAGAAGCTTGTTGATGGTAAAACAACTTATCAGGCAAGGAAA
>Ga0153915_10000130_pt1 | contig 66377 bp, 72 predicted proteins | sample Opewatmetagenome_2_FD_107003 | JGI IMG/M metagenome (GOLD analysis project Ga0153915, IMG submission 107003) | Freshwater wetland microbial communities from Ohio, USA - Open water 3 Core 3 Depth 3 metaG | ecosystem: Environmental > Aquatic > Freshwater > Wetlands | place: USA: Ohio, Lake Erie...
GATATCATGATCAACCTGTATAGGCTGCATGTATCTGTTGTCAAAGTATTCATCCTTGCCCATGTACCCAGGGACTGTCAGATCCAGCAGGGCCTTCAGCTCCTTCAGGCCGTTCTCGATGGGAGTGCCTGTAAGGCCTAATTTCATTGCCGAGTTTATATCCATGGCGGCCCTGTATGCCTTTGTTTCAGGGTTTTTTATATGCTGGATCTCATCGAAGACGGCAAGGGGGAAGAATGAATTTTTCAAATGATCGATATCCCTCGTCAGAACGCCGTAGGAGGTAATAAGAAGATCGCCTTCAAGGGCATCTGCAAGGTTCCTGTCTCCGCCGTGATAGACCGTTGCCTTGAGAGAAGGTGCATAATCCCTGAGCTTGTCTTTCCAATGAGTCAGGACAGTGGTGGGACACGTCACCAGGAATGGTCCTTTTACCTCAAGCGCTTCCCTGAGTGCAATCATAAAGGCCATGACCTGATGGGTCTTGCCGAGGCCCATATCATCGCACAAGAGCCCTCCGAACCCGTTTTCAAAAAGAAACATTATCCATTCCGCGCCAAGTTCCTGATATGACCTTAAGGTTGATTTCAGCCCCTTAAGCCTTGGAAAAGGCCGGGAGGGCTTCATGTCCAATAATCTTTGCAGGGTCGCCCCTATGCCGTCGCCCCCGGATATTGCCATTGGCAGCTTGTTTGCTATCTTAAGCCTGATAAGATCCATGCGGGAAAATCTTATGCCGTCCGATTCTTCCTTTGTTTCCATGCCCCGGAAAAATCCGGAAATCTCCTCAAGCCCAGGCGACATGACATCTATCCACCCTTCGGGAGCGCCGATGTATCTCTGCCCATCCTTCCGGGCGGCCAGGATGTCCTTAAGGGAAACCATATTATTGCCGAAACCGTATTTCACGGAAAGCCAGTACCAGTCACGGTCCATGGCCTCCGGGCTGATTTCTATCCGGTCATAAAGTTTGATGATCCTCAAGGATTCCACTTCAGGCGATATTATATTGGCCTCGTTTAAAAGCTCATCGCCGAAGTCATCCAGAAATTGAGGAACCTGGGATTTTTTCAAGACCATTTTTACAGGGGCCTTGAATTTCCTTTCCCTGTCCGGTCTTTCCAGTTCTGCCATAAGCCCTAGTTCCGGTATATAGACCAGGTCATCATAGCGGAAACGCTCCAGGTCCTCGCGTTCGAAAAACTTTTTCTCGCCATCCTCCTGGATCAGACCGACAAGGGGCCGCACCTCCAGGTCCAGTTCGGTATTGATCGTGATATTGAAAATGGACTTAAGGGGAACAGGGTGTATGGGCATGCTGTGCTGATTGGGTAGGTGTTTTTCAAGGGAAAGGATCAGCCTCTTAACTATGTTCCTCGGGATTGTCAGGCGAAAGACAGGGTTCTCTGACAGATCCTTGCAGGTAACAGTGAATGCCCCGGTCCTTTTTTCAATGTTGGGGTGAAAGGTGCAGCCCCTGGCGCCGAACTCACGGTATCCGTGGTAAGCTGCCCTATACCAGAACCCTTCTTCCAGCATCTGCCTCCTTGTTTTGAAGCCCTGCTGCATCATCATCCGTTCGCTCTCGGTTATTGAATAGGACATGAGTTTTTTAAGCACCACGGCCCTGTTAAGCATCATATCGTCCCCGTCATTTCGGATCTTAAAGCAGCGTTCCAGAAGGCGTGAGAGGTCCGCTCCCCTTGAAAGATAGCGAAGCAGTTCACCTTTTTCGGAGTCAGATATTATTGTAATTATTTCACTTTGGTTTGACAGGGTCTTGGCCTTGATTCCCTTAAGGGGGATTGGATCGCCGTCCGAGAGCATCTCCGCCAGACTGTGCCATATGCTGGATTTGAAGTCCTCATGGGGCGACTTTGCATTCAACCTTGTATCAAGGGTCTTGTAGACCTTCATGAGTTCAAGGATATGGGGACATGTGCTCTTTTTAGACATGGCGCAGGAACAGGAACGAGTCACCTGATCCTGACCGCCGTTGATAATAAGGACGGCTATGCCCGGCCTCTTGTCTTCCCTTTCCGGCAAAAGGGCCAAGGCATTCCGGTGGAACTCAATCCGGTTCAACGCCTCTTCCAGTCCGATGTCTTTAACTGCCTTTTTATTGTCTTTAGTTAAAGGACTACGTGTCTCTTTGTTCTTGTTTTCATTAATGTCGTTCAGCATAATTCAGATGTTCCGCATTATATCGATAAGTTGCCTTAAGGGTTCCCCACAAGGCCGCCGCACAATAGCACGCATCGTACTATAAAATCCATCGCATAATCCGGATTCCTGACCTCTGCTCGTTTTTATTTATTACCCCCAGCCCCCTTTCAACAACTCAGTTAGAGAAAGAATATTGATATTTTATATTATCTATGCCACGATAGTAGAGAATTTTATATTATAATTTGAATTGATTATATGGTGTGGTAACATAATGAAGTCAACTCAATATTTCCTATATACAAGACAAAGGAAGGATCGTTTTTCAATAAAGGATGAATGGATAAAATTCGTTATTGAGAATCCACAAAAAACGGAGTTTCAATCGGATGGTCGAATCAAAAAATGGGCAAAAATACATGAGATAGATAAATATCTCAGGGTGATATTATTAGAAGATGGTGAAACGGTTCATAACGCTTTTTTTGATCGATCCTTCAAGGAGAAATGAAAAATGAAAATTAAATATTTTTCAGATACTGATACGGCCCATATAGAGTTCACTGACAAAGACGTCAATGAGACGAGAGAGATAAGTGAAAACCTTTACATAGATCTTGATGAAAAAGGCAATATAGTGAACATGACTATAGAACATGCCAGGAGCAATGCCGGGCTTTGGGAATTCTCCTATCAAGAGATGTCCAGGCAGGCAGCATAATTTTTAACCATCAGCCCTCAACCTGTTATTAGTCATGAGGACATTGTTGAATGTCATTGCAAATTATCGTAAGTCACGATAGTCAACAACGTTATAAAATCCACTGAAATCGCTTAAAATATTCCTCGGGCCGAAACCGTAAAACGCACCCACAGTCCGGACACCGGCAACGCTTTATCTCGATCGCTTGATGCCATATGGCCATTGTATGAATATTTTACAAAGCCTTTGACAAATTATTTTACATAACTTACACTGTAGATAAAAGTAATTAATATCGCGCCTAAAATTGACAATATGATAAACGATATAAATAGACATGATGATCAGGAAGGCAATGGTTGATATTTAGGAATTGCTTCTGAGCCGGATCAACGACGTGCAACTAAAGAATAATTTATTTCAAATATTATGGCTTCAAAAACAGGTTCAATAAATATGTTATCAAAAATTATTCAACAATTACGGAAAAGACACAATTTTACGCAGGAGTTTTTAGCGTCCGAATTGGGCATGTCCCGTCCCACTTATCTTCAAATAGAACGGGGTGAGCGGGACTTAACCATTACCGAGGCAAGAAAACTGGCGGATCTTTTCGGCATAATTTTTAATGATTTTGTGGGAGGTCAGGATACTTCCACTAAAGTTGACATAAAAAAAGACGTCAAGGAAATAAAAGAGAAAAAGCAGGAAATGAGAATCAGCATACCGCAGAAAAATATCACAAAGTTCAAGGAGGTTTTGCTTTATGTCTTATCAAAAGTAGGGGGCAAGCCCAATGTCGGCGAGGTTGTTATTTACAAATTGCTTTATTTCATTGATTTTGATTTTTATGAAAAATTTGAAGAACAATTGATCGGCGCTACGTACATTAAAAATCATTACGGCCCTACCCCTATTGAGTTTAAAGCCATCGTCGATGATATGATCAAAAATGGCGAGATTGTCAAAGTGAAAGAAAAATATTTTAGTTATCCACAAACAAAATATTTGCCGGTTCGTGAACCGGATCTGACAAAATTAAAAGACGCTCGTGAGTTGCACCATATTGACGAAGTGATAGCGAGACTGGGAGATAAAAACGCCGTAGAACTGAGCGACTATTCCCACGAAGACATACCCTGGGTTATCGCGAAAGAAAATCAGCCGCTTGATTATGAAGCAGTATTTTATCGCACTCCTAAGACTTCAGTGAGAAACTATGCCGGGCAGGATTAAGTATTGCGAAACACAGGAATTTAAAAAAGATTTCAAGAAACTGATTAAGAAATTTAAATCACTTGAAGAAGATTTGGAATTGGCTAAGATAGCAGCGATTGAACTTTATCATATCAATAAAATAAACAATCTGAGCGTTTTTCCGATCCAGGATTTTTGTTCTGAAAAAATTCAGATATGCAAAATTAAAAAATTTGCCTGCAAAGCCTTAAAGGGGCGGGGATCAAAAAGCGGGATACGGGTTATCTATGCTTTTCATTGCCAAAGCTGCAAAGTTGAGTTTATTGAGATATATTTTAAAGGCGAAAAAGAAAATGAAGATCGAGAAAGGATCAAGACCTATTTGAGAAATTTATGTTAAGCCTACTGTGACGATACCACAATTATGTTTAAGCAGACATGCAAACTCATAGTGACTCATGGTCAAAAGGTTTTAAAGCCGATAGCATGCTTGCCGGGTGATCTATGGGGCGGACTGGCTGCCATGCTCGTGGCGTTGCCGTCATCTATTGGTTTCGGGATCCTCGTCTATTCCACGCTGGGGAACGAGTATGTGGGCGCCGGCGCGCTGGCCGGGATACTCGGCGCTGCCTCCCTCGGCATAATAGCGGCCCTTGTCGGTCGTACCGGCGGATTGATATCGGCCCCCTGCGCCCCTGCTGCCGCTGTCCTTTCATCCTTGGTGGCAGGTCTTCTCGCTGCGGATGGCCATGGGATCGACCCTGCGAGTATCCTTCCTCTGATGGCCCTGACTATCTTCCTTGCAGCCGGCTTTCAAATCCTTTTCGGCGTGATAGGGTGGGGCAGGTTGATCAAGTTTGTCCCATACCCTGTCGTAAGCGGCTATCTTTCAGGCGTAGGGCTTCTGATAGTTATCGGCCAACTGCCGAAATTCTTTTGTCTGCCGAAAGGAACGCCCCTGATCCACGGTTTGGTATCTCCCGGATTATGGAACCTGCAAGGACTCGCCGTCGGACTTGTTACTATCTCGGTTATGTTGATAACACCGCGAATCAACAAAAAGGCGCCTGCTCCTATATTCGGGCTACTGGGAGGAATGCTCGCCTATTTCCTGTTTGCCTTGTTTTCTCCAGGCATTCTGGAGATCGGGAACAACCCTCTTGTAATCGGGCCGATACATGCCTCCGGCGCCTTCCTGGATGGAGTCGCAGGCAGGATGAGGTCCCTTTTCTCTTTTGATCTTGCCTCCATCAAACTCATTATCATCCCTGCGATCACTCTTTCGGTTCTTTTATCCATTGATACATTGAAGACCTGTGTTGTGCTGGACGTCCTGACTCACAACCGGCACAACTCGGATCGGGAGCTTATCGGGCAGGGGATCGGAAACCTGACATCCTTCCTGAGCGGAGGCATACCGGGCGCCGGAACAATGGGGCCTACCCTTGTCAACGTCAGCAGCGGCGGCAATACGCATCGCTCCGGCATTATTGAGGGAGCGTTGGTGATTGTGACGCTTCTCTTGTTGAGTCGTGTGGTTGCATGGGTGCCGATCAGCGCCCTGGCAGCCATCCTGCTGGTTATCGCCTGGCGTATGTTCGACTGGAGGAGCATGTTAAGGCTGCTGCGTTCTCAGGCCGGGCGATTTGACTTCGCCGTTATTGCGGGGGTGATCCTGGTCGCTGTATTCGTTGACCTGATTGCCGCGTCTCTTGTCGGCGTAGCGCTTGCGATTCTTCTTTTTATCAGGTATCTGACACAAAGTTCCGTTATCCACCTGAAGCTGGGACTGGATGAGGTTTCTTCGAAGACCATACGTCTTGACGCGGAGAGAGAGATCCTGAAGCAGCACGGCTCCCGGGCGGTTTTTTGCGAATTGCAGGGCAACCTCTTTTTCGGTACTACTGATCAGCTCTTTTCCCAATTGGAGAATGACCTCCGGACAAGGCGCTTTATATTGCTCGATATGCGGCGTGTCCAATCCATGGATTATACCGCAGCCCACCTATTCGAACAGATGCAGGCGCAGTTGGAAGAACGCGGCGGACGGTTGCTGTTCGCGGGCATGCCTTCAGGCCTGCATGACAGCCGTGACTTCGAGCGATATCTGGCGCAGTTGGGCGTTGTCAGGGAGGGGGGCGAAGGCATTATGATTTCCGAGACGCTGGACAGCGCGCTGGAATGGATGGAGGATCGTATTTTAGAGGATTTTAATGTAGGCAAAAAAGGTGATGAGCAGCCGCTTGAACTCAAGGATTTTGATCTGTTCCGTGGATGTGACAAGAGGAAGATCGAGGAACTGGCGGCCAACATAGTGGAACGGTCGGCGCCCGAAGGGCAGAGGATCTTTTCTGTAGGCGACACAGGCGACGAATTGTTTCTTGTCCGGCGGGGGAGTGTCAGGATACTTCTGCCGTTGAAAGGGAACACCTATCACCACTTGGCAACGATTGGAAGGGGCGATGTTTTCGGAGAGATATCCTTCCTCGATCATAGCCTGCGTTCTGCCAATGTCGAGGCAAAGGTTGCGACCGATCTCTACGTGATTTCCCGTGCGCGTTTTAATGAACAAAGTCTTTCCGATCCTGTCTTTGGCGTCCAGGTCTTTGCACGGCTGGCCCTGTCTATCGGCAGGCGTCTACGGCATACCGACGCCGAGGTGCAGGCGCTTGAAGAACGATAGCTGAATTCTATTTGCAAAGAAGCCACAGGGAGTTAGCCGGAGGCATATCGCATTCATCTTTTAATCTTGACACACAAGACTATTTTCCCTATATTTTCGCCATTAATAGAAATTCCTTATAATCTAGTTGTAATGTTATATTTTACGATCAATCTATCTACCCATAACCTTTCTTAATGGATGGACAACGATTGAAAAACTACCCCGAAAACATCTATCACCGCGAATTGCACACCGTACTTAAATTCAGCGCACTTATCAATTCTTCACTGAAAATTGAAAGCGTCCTTGACAATGCCATGAAATTCTCCGAGGAGTTCATTAACGCCGAGGCCAGTTCCATCTATGAACTCGACGAGGAGAAGCATGAATTATTCATCAGGGTCGCGAGGGGAGAAAAGAAGGATTCCATAAAAAAGATCAGACTTGGGTTGGGCGAGGGGATCGCCGGTTGGGTTGTCAGGACAGGCGAGCCCTTGGTGGTTCAGGATGCCCAAAAGGAAAAGAGGTTCAGCGATAGATACGACCGTTTAACCGGGTTTAAAACAAGGTCTTTAATATGTGTGCCGCTTATCTTAAGAGATAAAACCATAGGGGTCATCCAGGTCCTTAACAAAAAAAACCTGGAACCCTTCACGGAGGCCGACCTGGAGATACTCGTAAGCCTGTCCCAGCAGATCGCCGTGGCCATAGAGAACGCGAAGCTTTATCACAGGATGGAGGAAAAGTTCGAACTGACGGCACAGGAACTTAAGGCTACACAGGAAAAATTGATAAGGACCGAACGGCTTGCGGCCATGGGCAACCTGGTTAACGGCATCGCCCATGAGATAAGAAATCCTATCATGACCATTGGTGGGTTTGCCTTAAGGATTAAGGGCGCGACCAGTGAAGACACCAGACTGCAAAAATACACTGATATAATTTTAAGCGAGACCGTGCGCCTAGAAAACCTTGTCAAAAAGGTAACCGAATTTCTGGAGGTGCTATCGGCCGCAATTAAACCTGATAATATTGAACCGGTCATCAAGAAGGTCCTCGCAAAATTCAAACCCTTGGCTGAAAAGCAGGGTGTTGAGATGCTTATCTCTGTTGAAGATGATCTGCCGCCGATTGAACTGGACCGGCAACAGATAGCGGCTGCTCTTTCAAACATAATTGAAAACGCCATTGAGGCCATGTATGACGGCGGGAAGATGGAACTTCATGTGAACAGGAAAGATGACAGGGGGATAACAATCATAGTAAAGGACAACGGTTCAGGGATCAGCGAAGATTACCTGGACTGTGTTTATGACCCCTTTGTCACATCAAAGACCAGCCGGGTCGGACTTGGCCTTACAATGGTGCATCAGATTATTAAGAATCATAACGGGGAGATAGAGATCACAAGTAAAAAGGCAGAGGGGACAACAGTAACTCTGGCGCTTCCCCTTCGGCATGATCAAAAGGAAATGATAAATTAATTTTCATCTGTAACAGGACATGGGTTCACGGGCAAGCGTTAATATCCTATGCGGCTTGTTCAGCGTCTTTAAATCTTAACCGGCCATGATTTTCCCAGCAATTTTCGCATATGCCGCCTGTAACATTTCTGATGACGGAATCATATAAGAAAAGACAATTTCTGGAAGAGTCGCAACTATTACAGGAATATTTGACGCCATCTTTAACACACCCGAACATTGTCCGACAAATAATGCAATATCTCTTCATTCTAACTTCACATCCTTTATGTTGATTTTAAATATATCATCGACATAACGGCAGAATCACTTAAACAAAAAAAAGAACCGGGGGCTGTCAATCCTCCATATTTTCACATACAATATCCGCGAATCCGGAGCATGAAACTTCTTGAGCCCCCTCCATTAGTCTGGCAAGGTCATAGGTGACCTTTTTCGAGAGAAAGGTCCGCTCAAGTCCCTGCTCTATCTTTCTGGCGGGGTTTGTCCATCCGATATGATCAAGCAACATTGCCCCGCTAAGTATCAGGGATGATGGATTAACCTTGTCAAGTCCGGTGTATTTCGGGGCGGTGCCGTGCGTGGCCTCAAAGACCGCGTAGCCGCTCTCATAATTGATGTTTGCGCCCGGCGCCATCCCTATTCCCCCCACCTGAGCCGCAAGGGCGTCGGAGATATAATCCCCGTTCAGGTTCATGGTGGCAATGACGTCAAAATCCTCCGGTCTGGTAAGGGCCTGTTGAAAGAATATATCCGCTATAGTATCCTTTATAAGGATCTTATCCTTGGGCATATCCCCCTTAATATCATTCCATGCCGTTGTTTTTTCAGGGTATGACTCCTTTGCCAGGGCGTATCCCCAGTTCCTGAAGGCCCCTTCCGTGAATTTTTGTATGTTGCCTTTGTGGACCAGTGTGACGCTCCGCCTTTTATTTTCTATGGCAAACTCAATGGCAGCCTTGATAAGTCTTTTGCTCCCTGAGAGGCTTATAGGCTTGATGCCGATGCCTGAGTCAGGACGTATCCGCCAGCCGTAATCACTGAATAGCCGGTCAATAAAGCAACGGGTCTCTTCCTTGCCGGCCTCCAGTTCGAATCCGGCATAGACATCCTCGGTATTTTCACGAAATACTACCATGTCAACCTTCTGGGGCGCCCTGACTGGACTTGAAACACCGGGGAAATACCTGATTGGACGGACACAGGCGTAGAGATCAAGCAATCGTCTAATGGACACGTTAAGGCTTCTGATCCCTCCTCCCACAGGGGTTGTCAAAGGTCCTTTAATGCCGATCCTGTATTCCCGGAATGAAGCTATAGTGTCTTCAGGAAGCCACTCGCCTGTCTCTTTAAATGCCTTTTCACCGGCCAATGCCTCTTTCCAGATTATACGGCGGTTTGCATTGCCCCGACATATCTCTACTGCCCGGTCAATGACCTTTTTCGATGCCTTCCAGATATCAGGCCCTATGCCGTCGCCTTCTATAAAAGGTATAACCGGCTTATCCGGGACAATAAGCTTGCCGTCTTCAAATAAAATCTTATCTGTTTGCATATGAAATATCCTCTTGCCTTATCATCAATCAACTAATTTGGAGATAATGCTTTTAAAAAAGTTTTTTAAGATAGCATTTTAAAGAAATAGGTCAACTAAATTTTCCTTGAGGCGTCCGTAAGGCGCTTGACTCAGGATTGAAAGTCATTTAATGTGTGAGAATTAAGCGACAATATCGCTTCAACAAAATCAGAAAGGGGAAACTCTATGTTAAAGCTCAAAAAAGGAATTGATATTCTTTCAGAGATAGGAGGGATCAAGACCATTGCCGAGGCAAAGGCCCTCTTTGAAAAGAGATGCGATAAAGATAATTTTAATAAACTTAACAGGATTCAAAACGAGGAGGCGCTTCTTAAGATCGCCAACGCTATCTCCATGATCAACCCGGACTCGGTTTTTGTCCATACCGGTTCGGATGCCGATATCAAAAAGGTAAGGGAGACGAGTATTAAAATGGGTTCTGAAAGACCCCTGGCCATGAAGGGCCATACCATCCACTTTGATCTTCCCGAGGAACAGGGCCGCGTCGTTGATAAGACATTATATATTGTAAATGAAGACGAAGAGGTCAGCAGTCTTGCAAGAAAGATCTCAAGAATGGATGCCTATGAACATGTCAAAAAACACATGACGGACATAGGCAGGGGTAAAACGCTGCTCATAGGATTCTTTAACAGGGGACCTGTAGGCGCAAAGGCGTCAATTCCCGCCCTTGAGATAACCACATCCCCCTATGTCATGCACTCAGCGGACATCCTCTACAGACACGTCTATGACAGGTTTGATGAGGAATGCCAAAGGAGGGGCGACTTTTTTACGAATGTACACAGCGAGGGCTTAAACAGGCTTGAAGACCTGCCCAATGCCAGGGTGTTGATGGACAGGTCCTGGCTTACGACCTTTTCCATGCTTTTCACCTACGCGGGCAATACCCTCCTCCTTAAAAAAGGCAATCACCGGTTTGCCGTTGACCTTGCCGTTTATTACGGGAGGGAGGATGAACTTTCCGAGCATATGTTTCTTACAGGTTTGAGAGGCAAAGGGGGTCGAAAGACATATTTCGCCGGGGCCGCCCCATCCGGCTGCGGAAAGACAACCACCGCCATGGTCGGGACAGATTTTATAGGTGATGACCTGGCGCAGATATGGATAGCGGATGACGGAACATTAAGGGGCGTCAACCCGGAATGCGGCATATTCGGGATTGTCCAGGACGTCAACCGCGAAGGCGATCCGTACCTCATGGAGGTCATGAGGGGGGAAGGATACGAGGTCATATGGTCCAATGTCCTTATTGATGAAAACGATGTCCCCCACTGGGTGGGCGATGGAGACGAGATACCAGGGAAGGGAGTTAACTACATGGGTGAATGGCGCCCTGGAAAGACGGATGCAAACGGTAAACCGGCGCCCATGTCCCACCCGAACTCAAGGGCCACCCTTTCGAGCAGCACCATAGAAAACTATAATCAAAAAGATGCTGAAGACCCGAAGGGCGTTGAGATAAAGGTTATAACATACAGCGGAAGGGACGCGGATACCATGCCCCCGGTATATGTTGCCAAGACCCTTGATCAGGGGGTCATAATCGGCGCTTCGGTCCTTTCCGAGGCGACCGCTACAGAGGTAGGCGTCAAGGGCGTGAGACCTCAGCCTTGGGCAAATGAACCATTTATCCCAGGCCCGCTTGCCGATTACATGGACGCGCAGTTTGCCTTTTTCAACTCGGATAAACTTAAAATCAAACCCATAATGGCCGGGTTGAACTACTTCCTGACCCATGGGGCAAGAGGCGGCGAGGGGAAAAAACTGCTGGGAGAAAAACGTGATGTGAAGGTCTGGCTTGGTTGGCTTGAGCTGAGGGCAAACGGCGATGTCGATGCCATTGAGACGCCCATCGGATTCATCCCCAGGTATGAAGACCTTAAGAAGTTATTCGCGGAGATTGGAAAGGAATACCCCAAGGCCCTCTATGACAAGCAGTTCTCCTTTTATGTGGATAACATAATAACCAGGATCGACGTACTGGTAGATTCCTACAAGAAGGAGAAAAATATTCCTGCAAAGGCATTTGAGGTTTACAGTGAACAGCGAAAGGGCCTGGAGGCGCTTAAGGCCAAATACGGGGCCATTGTCTCTGTTGAACAATTGATAAAGGACGTTTAAAGACAGATTTGATTAAGGTGTTTAATAGTTATTTCAACCCGGATTGTGTCCAGCCGCGCCTGGATGACAATCCGGGTTGAAATGATATTGGTTTGTCCACATTACAAAAATAATAAAGTTGTTTTTAAATATGAACATCGAACACCAAATCAAGAAATGAACGTTGAACATCGAACGTCCAACATCGAATCAGAAAGATAACGTTGAACGTTTCCCGCTAAAGCGGGATTCAATATTTCCCCCTCTTAAGGCAAGAGGGGGAATGTTTTATATCAATTATAAAATAGCCCTGGACAGATCAGGCAAATGACCTTTCAAACAAACCGGCTATCGCCTTCCTGCCGTTTTCTTCGAGATAGCGTGTCCCTGTTCCTGCGAAATGGACGTGACTTATGACCGGCTCGTTTTCCTTATTGCATTTATTCCAGTCTTTCTCAGTCCAAAGGAACCATGCGTCGCGTTTCTGATCGAATACGAAAAGCGGTTTATTGCAGAGCTTCGCAAATTCAGCGCCCCAGCCCGTGCCGCCTTTTACGGTTTTGTCATCCAGTATCTCTCCTATCACGTAGATCTCCTGTCCATTGTTGATCTGGTACCAGATGCTCTGCAGGATCTTACGAAATAAAGGCGTCCCGGGGTAGCTGCGATTCATCAATTTCGAAACATATTCCAGGCTCACGTCTCCGTTTTTAAGCTCATTGTGAGTCAGGACGCGCATGCCTCTTTGATGGACTATGGCATGTCCTTCAAATGTAAAGTTAACCTCTTCTATTCCAAAGCGCTCCGCATTAGCCCCAAATTCCGCTTCGGCGCCCTTAATGCCACCGCTGAATAATATGCAATCTTCCCTTTTCATGTTGTTTCCTTTCTTTTAAGTTTTAAATTCGAATATCCCCTGCCTGAAATCGATGACTTTTTAATATTATCAAATTATTTGACAAATAGCTAACCCAACTTCCGCCGATAAAAAATATTTTTAGCAGGAAATGGCATTTTTCAGGGAAGAGATAACTGCAAGGTATTGATAATAAGGATGCTCAAATTTAAGGATTTGCAAAACAGGATGTAGTGACGACCAAGTGTATTGACATAGTGATGATGGAGTCCATAATCGTGGCATGTCTATCAGGAAAATACATCGCGATAAAGATGGCAAGCGTCATGATTATTGGGCCGGTTGGAATCAAGACTGGATAGTCAACTCTCAGGCCGTGGGCGCTGGCTCTCACAGCTTGGAATACCTCGCTCCCTATGTCTTTAAGATGGCTATCTCTAACAGCCGCATCATCAAAGTGGAAGACCGAAAGGTCTTTTTTAAATACAGAAAGCCCAAAAGCAACCGATGGCGCACTATGGTCTTGGATGTCATGGAGTTCATGCGCCGATTCCTACAGCATGTCTTGCCCACAGGGTTTATGAAAGTCCGCATATCTTTTAATCCGGTTTGTTATCTTAAAGGATATCCTGTAATTCTTCCTTTGAGATATCACAGTCTTTTAGGATTTTGGCGAGAAGACCGCGTCCTATTGTCTATCCACGATGAACAGGAACTACTGTGGATCGGCCGTCAGGATGCTGCAGGAAGTGATGACTGCCTTTAATTCGGATAACCTCAAATCTTAATTTGCGCAGGGGGCGAATGAGCAGAATCCCCGTTATTGATGGAAATGTGCTTATCAGTTGACTGCAACCTTTTGAATGCCGATAAATTCGTTAGATACTGGTTTTTCAACTTCAAGACAGAGCTCAATTGCTTCCCTAATTCTTTTCATTAATGTATCAATAGATTTTGCCTGGGTATGACATCCTCGAAGAGCCGGTACAGAGGCTACGAAATATCCGTCCTCATCTTTTTCAATAATAACACTGAATTCCTTCATTTCCGAGTTTCTTCCATGTTAATCGGCGTGAAGTTTCTTAGACCGTCCGGCTGAGCGTTTTGTCAGGCGTTGGGTTGAGCGAGTTAGGTCAAGGAGGGACCTCAACGCATCATTGACCGCTGCAGAATTGGTAAATGTCTTGGCAATATCAGGCTCAAGGACAACTACATTAGCCCCTTCTTCTAAAAGTCGTTTGAAATACTTGCCGCGAACAGATTTAGAGTAATCGAAGTTGTATTCAGGGCGTAACTCATCTGAAATATCTATTGATTTAGTTTTCATGTCTTTTCCTTTCCTGTGCGGTCGCAAGTCGTGTGCTGATAATTCGTATGGCATTCCCTCTATCTGTATGAGAGACAACAAATAACTGTCCGTGAGATGAAAAGCCTATAGTGATTAATCTATGCTCACCAATAGAATGATCAGGATCATCAAATGTCGCCGATAAAGGATCATAAAATACCGTTACCGCTTCGTCAAAAGAAATCCCGTGTTTTTTAATGTTTTGTTTTTCTTTATCCCTATCCCATTCAAACTGCATAAGATTGGGCTCCTACATTTATGTGGTACTTGAATTCATTCTGATAGTGATAAAAATATTTACTGTGTTGTAAGTATACGGGAACGAATGGCGCTGGTCAAGAAGAAGAAAACTCGAAATGTTGGAGAGGGGTTTTCAGTGTAAAATGGCAAGCAGTTTGAGAAATTTCCGCAAATGATTTGAGAAATAATATTCTCAAAAACCCCGCCTAAATTTTGAGTAAAAAAATCCTGTCCGATTTGGTCTCCCTTTTCGGCAGGATTATTAATATATTAAAGCTCTATTGCCGCTATAATATTTTATCCTGAATGGAACTCAGAATTTCGCGGCACACAGAGCTTTTTATTTTATCTTCGGCTCATAATTCATCACGAGTAGTTCATTAACTCGTTGCGACCGTCTCGATATGAAACATTTTAAACAACTTCCGTGTCTCGGCCACATCATTGATCGATAAGATAAATTTACCCTTCAGACCGGCCAGAATATCCCTCAGCTTTTCAAAATCATCCCGGTTAAAAATCCCTTTATAATATGGAGGATCTATATAGAAAAAGGTATCAGGCTTATCAAACCTTTTAAATATATCCTCATAGCCTCTATTCTCGATGAAAACCCTTGTCAGTCGGAGGTGGATCTCTGACAGATCCTCTTCGATCCGCACCTGCTCCTGCTTATACTGCCAATAATGTCTTTTGTGACGGCAGCGCCTTGCTGCCCGATTCCACCATAATCCAACTCTTGTCCTGATCATTCTGGGCCAGGACTACTGTGCCGCCTGGGGTCAATATCACCGGCGTGCTGACACGAACTGTCTTTTCCGCGATCTTCACAACCGCCGCCTGCTTGGCGGCATTGTAGGATATTACCTCGCCATAACGGAATGTCTTTACCTTAACCTTCAGGATTTTCTCGATCATCGCTTCAGCTCCAGGAATTTCCGCATCTCAATGGTATCTGTCAGGCTGTTGGGCGTCCCGGTAATCGTATGCTCAAAGACCTGGCCCATATCATCCAGGCTCCGCCTGTCGCTATCTAGATTGACAATATCGCCCGGCTCCAGGCTGGGCAGATGGGATGCTAGGGCGATCTCCCGGATAATGGCCGCGTGTGTATGTGCATCAATCTCCGCTATTGCCCTGGCTTCGATCAATGTGCCGTTGTGATAAATTGCATGGGATATCTCATCCAGGTCCACAAACTCCTTTATCTTGATAATTTTGGCGCTGTCTCCGCTGGCCCCGGATATAATCAAATGCCAGGCATAATCATCCCGGAAGATGGACACCGGCGTTGTGGCGCCGGACGTATTAGTAAGTGTAATCTCCAGGCTTGTGCCATATCCGCTCGATACCCCGCTTGCTTGTGCGTTTGTCTGTGCCGCTGCATCAGCCTCGCTCAGATATAGTGCAATCGATATTGCGCTCCCGGAAACTGCAAGCCGAACATACCAGACGGTATTTTCAGCGATATTCCAGTTGACGATTGATAGGGCCATTTTTAGATAACCTCGCTCATCACAGATGACAGTCTGTGCGCAGTGACGGATCTGAATGCCGGGATGGCGCTGATTGTCTGCAAATAAACTCCCAGGTCTTTTAAAGTTGTGCCATCTGTTACGGTCAACCATGTTGCCCAATTATTCAAAACTGTGCCGTCAGTAGCGGATAAATAAGTAACAAGATCTCTCATCTTAATTTTTGACGCGGCCAGTCCCATTATAAAATCCGAAATATTCTGTCCCGCAACGTCCAGATTCAACTTACCGTCTTTTAAAATAAAACCGGAGATTACAGATAAATATGATTGTAAATCACGGAATTCCAGGCCGTCATGTGCTCGTAAATAAGCTTCAAAGTTTGTCAGTTTTTGATAATATGCGGACAAATTGAGAGATGCATTTTTTAATTCATAATACAAATCCGAAACTTCCGTGGCAGATAATGCTTTACCGTTAAAAAGGAAGACCTCATCCAGGCTTCCGGTTAGAAATTGCACTGGGGTGCCGATTTGATCTGTACATCCAATCCTAATATAATTTGTTGAAAAATAAACCGGCGGAGCTGTCCAGCTTACAGTAGCCTCCAATAAACCGTCTACATAAATTTTTAAATTACTCTCATCCCATGTGCCAACTATAAAATGCCAGGCATTATTACTTACGACAGTAGTCGAATTAGCAACTTGATAATCAATGTTTTGAGAACCTCCAGTTCCTTTTGCTGAACCGACGCGTACGGTTCCATTAGTAAACAGATTTAGCCATATCCCATAGTATTTGCCAGTGTCTTGAGTCCGTGAATGGAAAATGCCCACAGGATAAACTGATGTCTTAATTCGCCCCCCAATTGTAAAAGGTCCCGTCGGTCTGAAATCTGAATGATCCGTCGCAGAATAGGCGTCATTGCTGTCCAGATCGACTCCTCCGCCATAATATCCGGTGACTGAGGCCGGATCTGATATCGCTGTCAAAGTATGCCCATTGGCAGTACTATCTGTGGTTAACGCCCCGCTCTCAAACCGGTAATATGCCTTTAATGCGCTATCATTGCACAGGCTATGATTAAATAGTTCCATCTATCATACCTCGACGAGTTGAGAGATTATCGGACCGATAACTCCACATTTCCAGCCTTTAGTAGGTCCTCCACCCCATTCTATCCCCCAGGATCTTCGATCCCGGATTATCTTTCCGTCGCCGACCCGCCACGTCTCCACAATGTCCTTGCCGGGCATCTTGCCGCAAAGCCAGAACGCCTGGATCTCGGCCCCGCCGCGTTGTCCTGGTGACTGCGCCGCCTCAACAAAAAAATTATATTGCTCCATTCCGCTTAAAACTATCTTGTGGCCGGTGGGCAGAAAAAATTCCAGCATCTCGATAGGCCGGTTAAAAAGCTCGCTCGCCCAGCCAGGATCATTGTGTCGGATATCCGGGGTGACATATTCTTTCGGAGGCAGCTTGCCTGCAAAGGTAGCCCGGATGCGCCAGGCCATCTCGTGTTTTAGGATAAGAGGGATCATGAATATAAAAACCTCAGAGTCAGGACAATCGCCGTGCTCGTTTCAGGGCTGAATGTACTAGGGATCAACTGTTTGATATTAAAATACAGGTTTTTAGCAGCGGTTAATGCCGCCGTATCCAGACTGATCCTGCTGCCTGTCCCGGCCAGAGGCGTGCCTGACCATGTTGCAGATCCTGGCGCGGCGCCAGTTGTGGCAATGGCCAACAGTGTTGAGTCTACCGCCGTGCCCCCTCCTAAAAATGCATCCGTGCAAGTCGCATGGCTGCTGCTGTCCCATGCCTCCAAGTATGGTATCCCTGCCGTAGCGCCATCAAAGTAGATGGCGAAGACATAGCGGGTGTCCCCTCCGCTCTGGCCGCCTGCTGTTGTCCCGGCCAGGGGAACCTGATCAAATATGCTGGCCGAATAATCTTTTACAAAAGTCTTTGGCGCTTCGATGCTGCCGGAGCCTGGAATAATAATGGGAAATTTAGTTCCGGAACTGCTGTCGCCATCCGTTTGTTGACTGTCCAGAAATAAGATTGAATCATTAGTCAGATCAATCACAACCCAGTTCGAACTGCTGCCTCCGGCCCCTCCGGAGGCATTGCCGCTATTTGCTCCGTCGTTGGATGTGTTGTTATAAAGCCAATATGTATTCGGTAAGCTCATATTGATTCTCCTTGTTTAATAATTTCCTCAATCGATAAATCATTAAATTCCACGTATCCACACCCATTATTACAGCTCCCACAACCAGAACCACACAGCCATTTTGATTTAAACTGCTCATTGTCAGGCACAGCCAGTAACTTCATCATTTTACCGCATGCCGGGCATGCCTTTTGAGGCCGAATCCTTATGGGGCGATCTTTTTTAATCAGAACAATATCTTTCAATGTTTTATAGTTATCTTTGTATGCCCGTAAATCATTGACAGTCTTGCCCTGCGCCGTCATGTGATCAATAATATTAAGGGCGGTCTGAATTTCCTTAATGTTCCATGCCTCAAAGGTGTCTGTCATGTTCCACACTGCCATTGATAGGTTTTACTGCCCTCCACATAACATCTTGTTTGCCCTTCAGGCACAGGCCCTGGTGTCCCATGTGCTTCACAGGGGCCGCCGACGCAGCTTTCCTCACAAGTGGTGCCTTCTTCATAATAGCCGCACCAATCGTCCAGATATTTATATTGACCAATTATAAACTCAAAAATACCAGTTCCCTCCCATCCGCCGCATTCATCAATTAATACCCATGTCCCTGCGGTGTTGCGGATTTCAGCCGTGACCTCGCTTCCACACGCATCAGTAATCGTGACAATGGCAACAACCGCATAATCCGTCACGCACGCCCCGCTCGCACAGATCAATGTTGCGCTCTGGCCGTCAGTTGTATAACTCTGCACGCCATTGATCGTATACCCCAGGCTTGAGGTCTCGAAGGTATAAGGTGCAACACCTCCGGTCACATAGATGCCGATACTGCCACCCGCCACTATCGTATCTGCGGTATTTTCATCATCCAGGGCAAATGTCTCCGCATTATGACATTCGTCACATTGTTCCCAGCACGCATCAATTGCCGCCTGTTTTATCTCCGCATATTTCTCCCAGAATTCCGGCGTCCCCAAAGTTAGGTCATAATCCTGGACAACAATCTTAGAAATTGTCCGCCCGCTGGCCCCGTCATAATTTTGCGTGGTGCCATATGTCGATATTTCTCCTGTGCATAGGGTCTCGCAGTCGCAATCATCATATTCCAGGGCAGTCGCAAATCTACCGGCCAACGCAGCAGGGCTGGGGTCAGAGGAGACGCTGTTTGTCATGCACAATTTATCCTTATCAGGATCATCCGGATCATTAGGATCAGTTCCTCTCGCAATCTCCTCAAGGTCAGTCAATTCATCTTCGTCAGTATCGGGATTTGTAGGATCGGTCCCTTTCTCGTATTCCTCAAGGTCAGTCAATCCATCTTCGTCATAGTCCCCGGTCCCGTCCTGGCTCAAATCACCAAAATTATCAATTTCCCAGGCATCATCCATCCCGTCATTATCGCTGTCAGTGATATCTTCATCGTCCGGCCCAGTGGCGGAACCATCGCTGGCAGGATCATAAGTCGAATCATCTCCCCCGACGTCGCCATACCCTCCATCCTGGTCATCGTCTAACTCAGAGGGATAATCATCTGCGGGGACTGTGTTGTCCTCTATGCTTATCTCAATGCTGGCATTGGCCCCTTCCTCACGGGTAGAGGCAATCCAGGCCATAATCTTGCATTTTCCCAACAAAGTACCGGTAAAGGTATTCAACGCCGCTCCCTGGGCAATATAATTAACCAGCAATGCCGTCCCTGCGTCCAGGTCAGTAGACAAGGCAATCGTCTTGCCCTCATGTGAGCTATACAGGTTAGATCCGTATGCCGCGCCATCCTCATCGGCCCTGCGTACGGATGATACGCTTTTAGGGTACATTGAGATCTCGCATTGAGTAAGACCGGCAATGTTATCTATAGCTATTGTATCCTCATTTTTAATTGACACCGTCCCTAATCTGGCCGACGTCCAACTAAGGGCGCCGCGTTTTGTGGCGATAATGCTCATGTATACATATCGCCCGGCTGTGACAGGGCCGCTCTCCTCAACGTACACGATCAATTGCGATGTCCCGCCTTTTTCTATGGAGGAAGGAGCTGCAGTCAGCGCTATTGAAGGAGGGCACTGGCAAGGGTTGTCGATATAAACAATCGCAGCGCCCTCCTGCCCTTCCACATCTGCCGTAATCGTTACATCATCAGCGGTTGATCCCGCGGTCAGGTAATTTACCGCAATTCCATCGGAGTAATAGGTGACAACGAGCGTCTGGTTGCAATAAGACAATTTATTGGTAAGAGTGATAGTGTTGTCGTCAGTTGTATATCCTCCAGCCGCCAGGTTGCTGCGACGGCCTGTGTCTGATGCCGCCCAGACGCCCACAACTGAGCTGGGCTCGGAAGCAACCACAACGCTATGAAACGTCGCGGCTTGTTGTTTCTCGTTTTTAATCAGGATTCGTTTTGTATTCGATTTGGAAGATGACAGAGAGGCATAGGCGCTGTTTTTAGTCCAGCTCACGACCTGATTATTAATCGGATTTCCCTCTGAGTCTTTAACCTGGGCATAGATGGCAGATTTTGAGACGCCATCAGCGGAAAGACATTCGTCCGCGACTGTAACCGTCACGGAATAACTGCCCTGAGTCCCGGTCGGGGTAATGGAGATGCGATTGCCGAATGTAGGCCATTCAGGGCTCTCGGTAATCTCAGCGATATCATCATCAGTAATGGTCACATCCGCCGTTGTCGGCGCGTAATCAACCTGTTTAATGCACAAATGCCCCAGCCGATCGGTAGTCACCTTCGCCCCGGCAAACCCGGCAAGTTCGGTGATCACGTCAATGGGATAAACACCTTCCACCTCATAAGTTGATGGATAAATCACAAAATCATCAGTATCGCTGTAATCCGGGTCCCAGGCAAGACCGACCAGGTCGCACATCTCCTCGCAAACGCCGAAAAATGTGGTCTGAGTTGTCCAGGTCTTTGTAACCTTAACGGCAAAGGGCTCGGCCAGCAGTGCCGTCAGGGATCTGCCCCATACGCCGGTCATCAGGTCGGATCGAGTTGTAGAGGCCAGGGCAGGCCGCTCGATAAAAAACATCCCCTGGCTTACAAAGCTTGTCCCGTTTTTTGTGAGGATCTCGATCTCTGGTGATTCGGATATCTGCGTAAAATCAAGGGAGGCATATAAATCAGAGTCTACAATATCCAGCGTCATCTCCCGGCAATAGCTATCCAGCGAGCAGGCAATGGAAAACCCGCTCACCTTGTTGGAGATGTCAACGCTGTTTAATAATATCTGCCAGCCGTATGCCATTTATCTTTCCATTCTACGTTCGATGTTCAACGTTGGACGTTCGATGTTAAATCGCCTTTGAAATAATTATTAAATCAATGCTGTAGCTATAAATTACCGTGCCATGCTGCGCCCAGAAAAGGTTTTTGCGATACACAAATCCGTTGGGCCGCGCAAACCGAACCAGCCAGACGCTGAACCCGTCCGTAAAATAATACTGCCCGTCAACAGTCTCATAGATAACCTTAATGGCCGCGACAATAGAGGCGCTTAAGGCGTCGGTGTCGGAGAAAACAATATGCCCGTCGCTGGCCACAACACCAAAGTCCTGAATAACATTGCCGCCAAGGGTCTGTATAACGCTGCCCCTGCCGATCTCGCCGGACATCTCATCAAACGAGGCATCACCCAGAATAGCAGGCTGATCCAGCACAACCAGAGTTGCGGGTGCGGGAGATGCCGTCGCCGGTGTGACTGTGGCGGTGATGTCCGTGGAGTAAAATGCAAAGTTTTTTTGTTCAGTCGTCATATTTTTGCTTGTTGTCCTGCGACTTGATCGCAGGGTCCATTCAACGTTGGATGTTGGATGTTGGACGTTCGACGTTCAGTTTTATCTTTTACTCAATCCCATCTTGACTAATTCCCTTTCAAACTCCTTGACCATGCCCCGAGTAACCGCTGTGTTGCCTATAACTTTAAGCGGCATCTCAACTCCGCCTGCAGTAAAATTCAGTGTTATAACCTCGCCTCCTCCTGCCATACCGACCATCCCGCCCGCTGCAAATCGTGAAACCTGAGCCTGTCGAAGGTCCGGCATGGAGATATTGGAGATAAGCCCGCCTACCCTGGCGCGCACCACGTCGGAGAGGTTAAGACTCATAGCATTCAGGCCGTTAAATAGAGCTGCCCCGTATTTCTGCACCGCCTCCTTGCGTACAACAAACTCCCCGGCCTCCAGGAGAGCGCGGATACGGTCCCCGCCACCATAACCGGCCAGCTTGCCGCCTCCGGCAAGGCCCACCATCCCGCCGGTCTTTTTTGCTTCAACAGTGGAGTTGATCGTCACGACCCTGATATATTTTGTCTCATCTTTAGTAAGTGCGTTAATGGCAGATTGCGCCGCTGAAAGCCCGCTCAGAGTTATGGTGATCTTCGCCTCTCTCGCTTTTGTAATGGTATCCAACTGTGCCTTTATTGCATCGGCAGTAGCCTGCCATTGAGCCAGGGCTGTTGCAGCCGCGCTTTTTTGCTGCCCATAAAGGTCCTCCATAAATGTGCCGACCGACTTAACTCCGTTAATGGCAATCGTCTTTGTATCTTCCAGCGATTGAGATACAACCTCCTTCCCGCTTTCATCCACAGTCTTCACTGTGGTAGCCAGCCCGGCATATAGACCCTCGGCATCCTTGGCCAGCTTTTCCGCAAGCTCATAATCGCCCGCGGCCAGGGCCTGTTTTGCGGCATAATATTTTTGATCCGCCTGCAATTTCTGGTCATTCCATGCCTGGGCCTCGGTCAACCCCAACCGGCCCAACTCACGGATCTTGTCCTCAGTGGAAAGCTTCGCATACTTGATCTTTTCTTCCCACGCGATAACCTGTTGGGCATAATCAGCCGCCGCCTTTTTGGCATCGTCATAAGCGGCCTTAGCAGCCTTTTCAAACTCATCCAGTTGTTCTGTGGAGGCATCCACGGCCTTGGTCGGTTTCTGCATCTCTGTGGCCGCAGCCGCAGCAGCCGCGCCCACCTTGTCAAACTCCGTCTGGATCTCCGTGAGCCGTGCGTTCACGGTCACAAGTTCTTTCTGAGCTGCTTTGGCCTCATCTGTGGCCTGCCCCAGCGCTGTAGTCTTTTCAGCCTGTTGCTCCAGCTTCACTTTAAGGGCTGTATAATATGTCCTGGCCGCTGCCAGACTTTGACGGAATTTAGCGAGATCTGCCTGGGCCGCCGTGGTGATATCGCCAGGGAGCTTGAAGTCTTTGAACTCTTCATATTTTTTCATTAACTGGTCGGCGTTATTAGTTAGACTTGTCTGGGCTGTCTCCAGTTCCTTTCCCGCCTTTACAGCCAGGTACATCTCTTTGGCGAGGGTCGCTAATTGATAAGAGGTATAAAGCACGGAGCCGGCAAGGCCTGCCTTCATCAAGGCTCCCGACGCCGTAAATTGGGCATTGAGTGTGCCTACGGCTAACTGTGCCGTTGAAATCTTAGTGATCATCCCTCCCAGTGCGGTCACAAGAGTTCCAAGCCCCATTTTCCACAGGGCAGTCCCGGCTACAACGGCTGCGAATGATGCAATGATTAATTTAGTGGCAGGATCAGCCTCTCCAATCATATCTATCAATGACCGCAATGCCTTTGTGACAGGCAAAAGCCCCTTTGATACGAGCGCCCCGGCTGAAATCATAAGCGAATCAATCTCGTTGGTGAAGAGCTTCATCTGATTGGCAGGCGTGTCTTTCATCTTGGCATAGGCTTCCTCCATAGATCCCGTGGAATTAGCCATTTCGGACAGGGTGGCGGTGAGTACATCAAAGTTTTGTGTCAGGGCCAACACGCCGGTGCGCGCTTCTACATCCGGTATCAGATTTCTCATCTGGTCAATGGACAGGTTCTTTTTACGCAGGGCATCCAGTGTCGGGATCAGGCCCTGCCAGGTTATACCCAGCTTGTCAAACTCCTCCTTGGCTGTATCAGCAGGAGCGGCCAGGGCATTAATAGCGCCCCTCAGCGCGGTTATTGCCATAGGCGTTTTGAGGCCTACTTTGGTCAATGCAGCTATGCTGCCAGCAAGGTCGGTAAAATTAATGCCAGCAGCCTTTGCGGTCGGCAAGACCTGGCCCAGGCTCTGGGCTAGGTCTTCAAATTTCAAGACACCTAGCTTGACCGTCTGAAACAGGATGTCATATACCGACCCTAATTCATCGATTGATTTGCCGTAGGCATTAATAACGCTAATCCCTACATTGGCGGCGGTTTTGGTGTCAGTAACACCGGCAACCGCAGCCTTTGCGGATTGTTCAAGAACGCCGACTGATTTTTCAAGGGCAACGCCTGCCGACAATATGTCATACTCGGCAGCAGCCAATTCAGAGGCGGTCTGTGGTATCTCCTTTGTCAGGCCCCTTATCTCATCCGTTAATCCGGCAAATTTCTCCTTGCTGACGTCGATCTGCGTGTTCACCTCGCCCATGCGCTGAGAGAACTCGCTGTAACGCTGAAACGATTTGATAGCCGCATATCCGGCCCCGGCCAGGGCGAGAAGTCCGGCCTTTGCCTGGCCGATTGAAGTTGCCCAATCGCCGGTCTCTTTTCTCAGCTCCGCTGTCTTTTCCTTCAGCTTTTGTTTTGCCGCGTAAAGCTCCGAGGTTGTCAAAGTCCCGGATTTTCTGAGGGTCTCATAAGACCCGCGCAGGGCGGCAATCTCAGTTTGAATTGCCTTATAAGGCCGGACGCCGAGGGTCGCCTGTGCTGCCAAAACCTCCTTGGTTTTCGTTGTCGATGCCCTTAACAGCTCCTGTGTCGCTGTCAGGTTTTTCATATCGACGCCGGTGGAAGTGAGCGATTTGCGCAATCCATCAAGGCCGGTGCGGTTGGCAACATACTCATCTTTAAGTTTTGCCGCCTCGGTCTTTGATTTTTCAAAGGCCTTTCGCAGGGTATCGACATCAGCTCCGCCTGCCCGCATGGCGACGGCAAGCTCTTTTACCTTAGCCTGGGCGTTATTCCACTCTCTCAGGCTCTCGGCGGTCTCGCGTTTAAGCTTGGTAAAGCTGTCTATCTTGCCAAGGGTCTCCAGGTCCGCCTTCAATTTTTTGATTTCAGGACTGGCTTCATTCTTGGCAGAAATGCTTATGCTTAATTTTTTGTCGCTCATTTCTCATCTTTCGGGGATTTGTAAAATTTTACCGCCTCATCTATGGCCAGATTAAAAAAGCTCCAGCCATAATCCCAGGCATGCTGATGCCCCAGCATGATCAGCTTGCAGACTGTTCTGCTGATTTCTTCGCCAGAAATGCCTTCCCTATTTCGGCCAGTCTTTTCACCAGACCGGCCAAAGTAGGGTTTAGCGTTTCGACTTCAGGAATCATCAGTTCGATCTCCGATGGAGGGTATGCCAAAAGCTCCTCCTCAGTCATTTTCATGCTCAGCCAGATAGCCTGGCCGGGCACCCTGGCTTCAGGAAAGAGCATGTCCAGAATATTGACGCCCGAATCTGTCTCAAATGTATCTGTAATCTGTTTAATTTCCTTAGCGGACAGCTCATATGCCGTAAATGATTTGTCGCCGATCGGAAATGTTTTTTGTTTCTGCATCATTACTCCTATTTGTAACCCTGCGGCGTGACCGCAGAGTTCAGTATTTGATTCAATATTCGATGTTCAATGTTCGACGTTGGACGTTCCTTACAACATCGTCTCCACCTTGTAATATTCCTGCCCGCTCGCCTGTGTGGAATCCTTCAGCACGGTGCCCGTGATCTCCAGGATTGCAGCGCCATCGCCAATAAGCGGGAAATTGCCGTTCATCAGGATATTGACTTTCCAGAACGTCCATCTCTGCCTGGTGCCGTTGTCGTCCTTGTCGGACACGAATATCAGCTTGCGTTCGACAGAAGCCGCCGACATGCCGTGGATAACGGACTTTGTGACCGCCTCGTAATCGGCGGAGACAACATCGCCGGTCGCAATGCTTCCCGTGCTGAGCTTGCGGATAAAGCCATAATCAGGATCAAGACTATAATCAGTTCCCTGCACGCGCCTTGTTGTGCCGGCTGCGTTCGTGACAACCACATCATCCTGCACCTCAACGGCCGTGGTCGTAATATAATGAGTGTCCGCAGTTTTATATACTTCCTCGCCGACCACGAACGTCCCGGATACATTGACGACCTCAATATATCCAGCCGCCTTGTAGGCTATATCGCCTGTAGCCGCTGACGTATCACCTGTAACAGTATCGCCAACGGTTAGCGTGCCTGTGATCGTGCCGGTAAGTTTAACGCTGGTCAGGTTGAGTTTGCCGAGGTCGATGTACTGGTCGCTGACAAATGTAGACGCAACCTGATCCAGAAAACCCGCGGCCTGATTATTGGAGTTTACCGCGTCCGACAGCATGGCAATCTTCAGATTTTCGTTTGTCATTTCACGCAGGCCAAAGGTTATCGTCGCCTCGGTCTCCGTGATCTTTTCGAGCAAAAGGCCCCTGGCTGCATTACGTGTGCTGTTGAGCTTGGCCGTGCTTACCTTGAGCCCGAATTTAAGATCTTCAAGTTCTCCCAGGTCGTTGAAAGATGCCCCGCCGACCAGCCCTTCATAGGCCCTGCCGGTCCCGTAATACCGTATATTGTCCGCACTTGATGCTAATCCTACTGTCATGTTAAGTCCTCCCTATGATTTGATTGTTTTAAGGCTGTAATAAGCCGCATAAAAACAGACGCCTTTTTTAGGCGATAAAAACAGCGGGATTTCCTTTGCCAGCTTCAATATACCTGCGCTGTAAACCTTTTTTCTGTGCAGGAGTTCCTGCGCCCGTTTAAGCAGGGCATACACCCCCATGCTTTTCGAATCTCCAAGCCTGGCCGAGTCCGCACCCCTCAGGTTCCTGTCTCCCACAATAATCATAACCCCGATATTTTCTTCGTCGTATCGGTCAGTATTTGTCAGTGATAATCCGGTTGCCAGGACATAGGCGCAGGGAAATCTGGCCGTCAGTTTTGCCAACTCCTCCAGGTCTTTTGCATCCGCCTGGCCTGTGTAGAGTTCAAGGGTTTTAAGTCCTTCAGATGATAAAGGAGCCAGCGTTGTCAGCACCCATGTTTCCAATTCTTCAAATTCGTGCATGCCATCCTCCGGATAATTTCAAATTTGAGATTTCAAATATTCGAAAACAGTTCATCCATAAGCATGTTTTCAATCTCCGGCCAGTCGCTTTCCCTAACGCCCAGAAAGGGCCTGGCAAGGATCTTTACCTTATGTCCGCGCCCGGCATCCCCGCCGAACTGATGGATGGCCGCATAAACGATGTCCGTCCCCACCTCCACGTTGTCCTCATGTGCTTCGGGATGGATCGACTTCATCAGGATTGTGCTCATGATCAGGATATCTTCAGCCTTGCGGCCCTTTTTCTCTTTAAACGCCTTTGTTGAATCCGCCAGCGGTGTCCAGGCAACGCCTTCAGGCGATTTGTGCTCCTCGAAATTCCGCTGCACGCTCTCCGTGACGATCTCGCCGATCTCCTTCATGACAGGTGTCAAGTTGCCCATGCGCTGGGAAAGCCTGTCCAGCAGGTCCTTGACTTCTTGGTCATCAATATTCAGTTCAACAAAAGCCCCTGACATCCCGCCTCCGATTTCAAATCTCAAATTTGAAATTTCAATTCTTAATAATTATCCAGCGTCCCCGTTGATAAATCAGATGCCCGGCCCCTGCTGAATATTCGATCACTCTTTGATGTGGTAACTGCTATCCCGGCGCTCGAATCCACGGCAGGTTCCGGCACGTCCAGTATCATTGTGCCCTTTGCGAGTTTATCAAGGTTTTTTCTGGCCAGATCGCTCTCATCCTTCCTGTTTTCAGGGTATTCAATGTCCCTGCGGCCATAAAGATTTGCGATCGCAATTGCCACTGACATCCGGCGCACCAGGTTAGGCACGGTTGAAAAGGGCAGGGCATATTTGAGGGTCAGGTATGAATCAATCTCCTCATCCGCGTCCGCTATCGCCCTGTCAACCATGTCAGAGTCAACAGCCCCGGCATCAGCATCGTCTGTCAACCGGATCAGCGTCTCCTCATCCACCTTCAATAAAATGTCGTCCTGCGTGCAATATGCCATGATAACCCCTTTCGTTTGTTGTCGGTTGTGCGTTGTCCGTTGTTCTTTGCAGCCAACGACGGGCAACTCACGACTAACAACAAGCCGCTGGAGGCTGGAAGGCTTTAAAGCATCCCAGCCTCCCGGCCTTAGATCTTAGGTCGCGTATGTATCTACCCACAGGTATCCGCAATCAGCGGCAACCTGCACGATATCCGTTTCCTCAGCCGCCTCGTAAACATCCTGATGTTTCGAAGCCTCTCTCCATGTGCTTATGCGCCGGGGAGATCCGTCTTCGTAAGCGATGCGAACTTGCACTCCGGCTGAAGGTTCCTTGAGACTGAGCTTTTTCGGGCTATAAAAAAGAAAGCCCATGCCCTTGCCTACATTTTTTTCCCATACATTGACTGCCGTAAAATCCGTCCCGGCCTTTGTCTCCTTGGCGGAGCTTCTGATGGCAGAACCCACCAGGACCTCATCCAGTTCCAGGAGGGCGGCAAGGAGATCCAGCGCAAGCACTCCCCTCTGTGTGTACTTGATCTTTTCCTGAATTGCCTCGACCTCTTTAAGTGCTAGATATGTGGCGTAATCGATCAGGAGCTTATTGGCTATAACCCCGCATTGTTTGATCTTTTTCTTGCCGGTAGTCATATCGGTAAGAAAGGTATTTGTAGCTCCGGGTGGCGACCACAACCCCTCGGCGTCCTCGCCGCCAGAGTTTCCGTCCGACCAGGTGCCCGCTGTGATAAGAGACGCAACCCTTATCTCTTTTTTTAGGTCCACCTTGTCCGTGGCAAACTCAATGGCGTCCTGGTCCGGCTGAATAACCGGAGCGCCCTGGGACTTGGAAAACCTGCGGTCCTCATCCGTCACTTCCTTGGCAAAGGCATATTCATCCGTGCTTACGGACACGGTTGTAAGGGGATACCCACCGCGCTTTGCCTCTGTGCCTGCTGCTCGAATACCCGCTTCATCGCGGAACCATGCGCCCTTCTGATATTTTGTTATCTTCGCCTTGGGATCGGCCCCATCGATAATAGGGAAAACCCTGTCCGCAATATAGTCCTTATTGCGGTAGGCAACGGACACGCCCTGAAGCGGCCCTGCTATAATCTCACTTTTCACATCCGGTTGACCCATTGTTCAATCCTCCATTAAAATTGTTTTTTGACCTGTCTCAAATCTCAAATCTGAGATTTCAAATTTTGTTAGCTCACCGCGTTAACCTGGTGCACCGCGCCTGAAAGCAGGATCTCGCCCAGTTCATCTTCATCGCCGCCTGCAAGGCAGCGGCCTATTGCAAGATCAAGCGCGGCGTCCGCGTCCATGCCCTTGCCCGCGTCAGTGGCAGAAACATATTCGAGCTTGATCCACTCGTTTTCAGCGACGGTCTCTCCCAGCACGATTTTGCTCACGCCGATGAGTCGCACACTTGCGGCCTCTCCGATCGCCGGGGCATTCTGCAGAACTCCCAGCGGAACATCGCTTGATGCGTCAGGTCTGTAAACCTTGCTGCTGGACACCCTTACAATCTTGTACTGATCGGAAGTAAGATCCTCTCCCGCCTCATAAGACAAATCCAAAACCCCATTTTCTGTTGCCATGTCAAACTCTCCTTTTAATAATTTTTATTAAGTTAAACCGTGAACCCTGAACCGTGACCCGATTTTACCCCTTCATCTCCGCTGCATACTCGGCAGTCAGATCCGGGTTTTCCCTCTGCACCTCAGCAAATGCCGCGATATAATCAAGAGTTTTGTCCTTGGCCATCTTGTCCCTGGTCAGTTTTGTCAGCTTTTCCCCGGCGCTACCGGTCCCGGGATCTCCGTCCCTTTTGGCGATTTCCTTAAAATCGATCAGCCTTGGCATCTCCTCTTCAAAGAGGGTCTTCAGCCTGTCATAAGGCGTTGCCTTTGCCTTGCCGTCGCCTTCGCCGAACTCGACCACGTCCTCGCTTGATGCCAGAAATTCCATGATCTGGGGCAGGCCGAATTTAATCCATGCAGGGGCAATTTTCCCGGCAAACACCATGCCGTCGCACCATGCGGATATCTCCTTGATTCTGGCATCCTTGCGGGCCTTGATGCCTTTTTCCGCGAACTCGACCTCAGCCTTTTTGCGGCCCTCAGCCTCTGCGGCCTTTCTGACCTGGTCCAGATCCGCCTCCGAAAACATCTTATCGCCCGTAGTCCCCTGAGCCGATTGCGCTCCCTGAGCCTGTCGAAGGGCGCCATCGTCCGCGGGTAGCGCCTCATCAGGCACCTTGCTGATGTCCACGCCCATAAAACTTAAAATCCCCTTAACCTTGTCTTTAAATCCTGTCGCCATAACTGCCTCCTGTTTATCGGTTTGTGTTTCCTTGTTTGCATTGTCCCGCACATATTCGACTTCCCAATCCGGGATTATTTTATCGGCCTTTTCCTGGCCTTCCTTCTCAATGAAATAATCGCGCAGATTTCTCAAAATGCCTGCAATTGTTCCCATGCCCGGATCATAAAAATCAAATGAAACGGCATTGTCCGATGACTCAAACTTTAAATCCGCGAGGCCCTTTACTGCAGGCGGCATCGCGCCCAGAAAGCCCACATGGCGCAATCGGCCATCCGGATAAAAGGCGGCTGAGCGTTTTTTGAACAGCCCCTGTTTAACCATGTCCTCAAACTCCGGCACAACCTGGTCAAACTTTGCCTGGAGAATTTTGACGCCATTGCTGATCGTGGATTGCAGGCCCTTCACCCAGCCGAAAGCAGGGGCGTTATCGACAGGGTGCCCGATTACTGCAGGCGGCTCATGCTCGGCAGCGTTGAACCTGGATACTGCCTTGTCGATCAGTTCATCGCCGTCATGCTCGCGGCCTTGGCTGTCAACCTGTTTGCCGCCCTTGAAGATCTCCACCCAGTCACTAAACCCTGTAAATTTGCTCATTTTAAAACCTCCTAATCGAATACAGGCTTTTCCTGTTTAAACTGATCAGCCAATGTTTTGGGGTATTTATTCAGATCCGGCTGCCAGTTATCAATTCCCGTCCGCCCCACGTTATACCTGAAGCCTTCATCCGGCTGTTCATCCATCCCTTCCTTTTGCTCCCACAGGCCACGCTCCTGCATCTGGCGCTCGCTCAGCGTTTTAACGTAACACCTGCAATTAAAGCCGTTCGGAGGATACCATGTATTCCAGATCGGATGATCTCTGTGCCATACGCGGTCATTCATGGCCGCATGATCCGGCCTGGTGGCACTGTCCATGATCGCCTTGTATTGCCAGTACTCCCGCGACTTTGTCTCCATCATCTGTTTGTAGCGGCCCGCGCTGTAGGCTGTCTGGAGGTTCGTATTGTAAATCGTGTCAAGCCTCCATCCTGTCAGTCTTTTCCGGATTGTGCCATCCGGCATTTCAAGCTCAGCGTTCTCGCCTTTTGGCGCGTACCAGCCTTTTTTCTCCAGGATGTCGCGGATGCCTTTCTTGAAATCACCTAGGCTCTGTCCGGAACTGACGGCATCGTCAACTGCCGTGTGAATATCCGACAGCACATCCATTGCCGTCACTCTGGATACGGTAAATCCCCGGATACTCGCCTGCTGCCACAGGTCCTTCCAGGAATTGGGAGATATCTCGATTCCCTTATCCTGAAAATATTTTATCGCCTCATCGAAGGAGAGGTTCCCGTATTTAACCTCCGGCATGACTGCCTCCGGATCTCAAATTTGAAATTTCAAATCTCAAATCTTTTCTCCCTTGCTTGCCGCATACCCTGTCAGGCCCGCTGCAAACATCGCCTTTGCAAGCAGATCCTGAAACTCTCGCGTGTCCAGATCCGGATATAGCCCGTAAATCTTCTCGCCGATCTCCTCGAAGGATTTGGCGTTTTCGATCACGGTTAAAACCGGGGCCAATAGAACAGAAATGGCCTCCTGGCCGTCGATAGCTCCCTGCTGCGATAATTTGTCCGCGTTCGCCTGAGAAAATCGATTGTGGTACTTATTTGTCGTTTCAGCGAATTGACCTGCGGGCACGCTGCCCTGCTGAATCCCTTTGTTCGGGGTTACGATATCCTCACCCTCTTCAGGTTCCGGGATATTGTATGTCTCGTAAAAATATCTTTTGCCGACCGGAAGGCCGATGTCCCTGGTCAAAAGCATATCCCGGTCCGCCAGGGGTTTCAGGTCTTTCTCAGCCTCAACCCTGGTCTGGATTTTCGGGTATTCAGTAACGCCAGGGAAGTTGTAATCGACAATCCAGCGGATGAGGGTATTGTTCAGACACTCATCCAGGAGATCCGCGTCCGCCTCGGTAATATCGTCCTTTGTCTCGTCCTGTGTGCTCTCGTTGCCCAGCTTGCCGGGCGTGCCTTCCGTGGTGCCGGTCTGGCCCAGCACGGCCTTGGATATCTGCTTATCCATGTACTCGCACAGGGACTCGTATGTGACAGTTCCGGTGCGCGTGGCCTCCAGCAGTTCAATTGCCATGTTGTCGGGGATCTTGACCCCCGTTTCCGAGTGTATCGCGTCAATCGCATCCAGGAGGGCCTGCTGTTGCGCGGGCTCGGTCCCCGGCGGGTATTTGCCGACGCCTGTGGGCATGCCGAACTTCTCCAGGAATACCAGCCAGAATTTGATGCCGTTTTTCTTGAACCACACCGGCCACCAGAGTTTCTGGCCCAGGCCCTTGCCGTAAGGGTTATCGCTCGAACCATAGGTAAACTGGATAAACTTGCGGTCCGGGACCGGCTCGCCCTCTATCATGTTTGAAGGAGTAAGAAGCCTTAACTCGCGGTCGATGGAAAAGGAAAACCTGCGAGGATGTTTGGCCCTGAGTTTTGCGGGAACGATCATCCCATCGCGCACGGTCCATATCACCTCGGCAACGTAAAATCCGTACAGGATGCCCTGCAAAAGCTCCATCCTTGCCTGGTCGAAATTGATGTTTACCAGGGCAGCGCTAACGAAGTCGGCTATCTTTTGATTTTGTGTTTCACCCTGCGCCTTGCGCCTCGCGCCCTGAGCCTCTCCGGCGATAGCTGGAGCTATGCTCCAGTCCTTGCCTACAACGGACAAATAACGGGTTTGCAGGACAGATCCGGCATGCGGATCGCGGTCAACCTCGTCATAGAGTTTAAGCCCTTTCCCCTGGGATTCCGTCCGCAGCGTGGGGTCAGGGTTTTCCAGGCGTTTGAGCCACCCGGCGAAGATATCAATATCCTTTGCCGCAGTGGCTATCTCATCGGTGATCGGCTGTTTTGTGGTCTCTTCTATCGCCATGTCTCAATCCTTTCTCTGACTTCTGTCCTCTGACATCCGCCCTCTGTTTTATCCCCTGCCCAGATAATTATTCATGCGTGTAAATTCTCTGCGTTTGCCTGTGGACTCAAATTCGATAACGCCGACCGGCACTGATGCAGCATGCACCGCAAGGGAATGAGCCCAGAACTCATCCGCATGGCCTTTTTCAGTCCTGTCCGCGTCAAACCGGATATTGCCCGCGACGGTTGTTGTTTTTTTGACCGCGTGATGAGCCCTGCGGATATCCTGGTCTATGGGTTGCCGGACCTGCCTGTCCTCGAATTTCCTGCGCAGGCCGAATGCCAGGTCTTGCTTTACCAGGTTGCCGAATACCAGGCCTTCGACACGGTACTCGCCGTATCTTCGTTTTGCATCCTCAACAGGTTTTTCACCCATGCCCGTCTGATCCATGCAGATCCGGCGTGGATTGTATTGGGCTATAACCCGGTCAAGTTCATCATCCTGGGCCGCGAAACTCGCGCCTTTCATGCGGACAACTTCGCGGGTCCAGGCGACATCGCCAACCATTTCATCAACCCAGATGATGGTGAGGTCTCTGCGCCGCGCGATATCCATACCAACATAGAACTCACCCGTGCCTGCCAGTTCGGGTTTCCCGGCCTTTTCATCCTCGCATGGCCGAATAAGGTCCCATGTGAGGAAGGAATCGTTTTCATCAACCGGGATGCAGCAATACTCCTGCAACCAGATATTTTCATCGCCGCATGCCTCCCGCTCCTCAGCAAGCCATTGATCCCGCTCTTCCTGGGATGTGGCCCTGCCCATGATCCGGTCTAAAAGCCCCTCGTTAATGGCGTCAAAGATAGTTACAGTATGCAGATTAAATGTGGGTTTTCTGCCTTCTTCAACCGCCTTTTTAGCGTCCCGGATAAACTGGGAATAAAGCATATTGTCAGACTGGTAAGTGGAAAGGATCCTAAGATCATAACCCCATGTAACGCAGGGCTTCGCCGCCGCGTACATCTTGGGCTGATCCTTGTGCCAGTCGAATTCGTCAAGTATCGTTTTGCCGCCCTTGGACCGGAATGCCTTCGGATTGCTGGACAATCCGTGAATCCGGCTCCCGTTTTTAAATCTGATGACCAGGGCCTTTACCGCGTTTTTCTCATCCAGGATCTCCTCCTCGATAGAGAGGATCGCGCCCGCGGCCTTGAATATCTTTGCCCATTGTTCACAGTAGAGTATGTATTCCTTGGCAGCGGATTCATCAGCCGAGGAAAACCACACCGGCAGGCCCGGCTTTTTAACGCTGTCCCGGACATCCTCATAACTCTGCACGTACGTTGCGCCTATACGACGCGATTTTTCCCAGATCTTACGGCGCGAACCGTCCTGGAGCCAACGGACCTGATAAGGCAGAAAATATGAGGATTCATTAGGCATTGCGCTTTACCCCTAAAATGTTGTCCACCTCTTCAACCAGCCGTTGCCTGTCTTCATCCGTGGCGGGCTTATCCTTCTTTTCTGCCACCCCGTACTTGATCTTCATTTCATCCAGCAGCCCCATAGCCTGCTTTAAATCCTTAATCGCGCCCAGGTTAAGCGCATCCGGTCTAACAAGCATACCCCTAAGTTTCATCTCAATCGCGTCACCGAGGGCATTTATGGCGTCCTGTGGCGTCTTAATCTCGCGTTCCGCGATTTCTGATCTCTCTTCTTGTGGTTCTAAGGCTCTGTGGCTCTGTGGCTCTGTGGTGGCCACTTTTTCCAGCGCCGCAAACGCATAAATCTTCTGAGGGTCCAGGCTTGTCATGGCATCCTTGATCAATTTCAACCGGGTCAAGGTGGAATATCTCCGGATCTCCCCAGCCGCGTCACGGTATTCCCGGCGCTTAGCCTTCCATCCGCCCTCCGCCGACCAGTTGGCCAGGGTCCTGTCAGAGATCTCCAGCTCCTGGGAAATGTCCTCCAGTGTCATGCCGTCAATGACAAAAAGTTCCTCAGCTCTCAGCCTAGTTTCCTGATCTATTGCCATTATATTTCCTCAAGCGCCGCCGGCGCGCTCCTCAAGGCCCCTGAGCTTGTCGAAGGGCCGCTCCTTATTTCCTCAAGCATAACGCCTCCTCATCGCCCCAGGATCTCTTTGACCTTGTCGATATCGGCTATGATAGTCTTCAGATCGATCTGCTTATTGCGCAATATCAGAGCCTGGTTTGCAATGAGATCGGCGTTCAGCTTTTCAGGCCGTACCACGACATCGAGGTTTTCCCGCATTGCCTTGACAAGCCCATCAATCTCTATTTCAAGAGTTTTTTTGCTCTTTTCCAGGACCGCCATATGCCCTTCATATTTCAATCTTTCGCTCATGCCTGCACTCCTTTAGCCCTTTTTTCCAGGCGTACACCTGGGCAATATTGGTTTGTTCGTATGCTTTCCACCAACTGAGTCATAATCTCAGTATTCATTACGATTATTTCTTTCAGATCCTTGCTCAGTGCCTCATGGGCCTCCACCAGATGCACGTTATTTTTGTACATCTGGCGCAATTCCGTCATATCATCTCGGTATGCCGCCAGGGTGCGCTGATGGGATTTGTCGGAGATCCACCACATAACAATCACTGCCCCGGTTAATCCAAATTTTGATACAAAATCAATTATTGTTTGAATCGAGATATTGTCCATGTCGTGTCTCCCGTTATGTATTAATTTAAAATTGGACGTTCAATGTTCGATGTTGGACGTTCAGCGTTTTTTTATTCTCAATTCTTAATTGCCTTAATCGCCGTTGCGATCAGACCATCAGTCGATTCACCTGCCTCTGCCCGTTTCTGTTTGCCACGGTCCCAGGTGGCGACGCCCAGGATTGACAGCCAGCCCACCCATATCCATTGCGGCACATCCGGGACTGTAACTTTAGCCAGAGGCAGCACAAAATAGATGCATATCACTGAGATTGGATAAGCAAAGCCGTTAAACGGACGCCAGGAGTACTGCGGCCACTTTTCGCTTTTGCTTTCTGTCTGCATAGTTGCGTTTACGGTTGCCAATTTTGTCGCATCGATCTGCGCCAGGCTAACTTCTTGCTCAAGCGCCTTTGTCTGGAGTTGCACATAAAGGGCAGGGTCCGCCTCGATCTTTGCCGCCACCGCTTCTATCTCCGAGTCTTTGTCACCCGTCACTGCCCGCATGAGTCCTTCCAACAGCGTTCCGGATCCCGGGACAACAAGGTTGCAAACCGTAGGCGCAACCGCCTTGACTCCATCAACTATCTTGCTAAATGCGCTCATAATGTCCTCCCTTGCCCGCCGTAGCCTCGGCGAAGGCGGGTCCAATCTTGATTTCCTGTTCGACGTTCGATGTTCATTCTTTGCTTCAGCCTTCAGTCTAAAACCCTGTTTATGAATCTGTCGCAGAATCTATTAAGTTAAAAGTGAAAGGTTAAAAGTTTCGATTCGCTTTTTACTGTTTACTTTTCTCTTTTCACTCATTGCATCTTCTGTAATGACAACCCAAACTGCCCGGCCAGATCATAGTTAATGCCATGCACAATTCCCTGTCCTTCAGCAATACAAAGCTTTCGCGTCCGCACGTCTTCAATGTATTTCGGGTTTGCGGCCTCGGCCCTGCGCTTCGCTATTATTCTCATTTTGGCTGTCTCAAAAGCTTCAGGAGGGAAGTCCGGAGCTAATTTGCCGACATCTTCCAAAATTATATTTTTGATCTTTTCTGAGATCCCCCCATTCTGGACGGCGATATCAAACATCAACGCCCGACCGCGCTCTGTCCAGAGTTCATACTCCTCACAGAGCTTTACAGCCTTGGCGTAGTAGGCCGCAACGGCCTTTGTCTCGATGACCTGAAATTCATGGGTAAGCCCCAGGAGCCTGAACTTCTCTTTCCATGTGCGTGAAACCGACTTACTGCCCGGAGCCAGAATTGTGCCGATAGCAAAAGAGACAGATGCCTCCGTGCCATCCTTTATTGCCTTATGAAGCGGATTAAGATCCTCGCCGAATATCTGCAATGCAATATCATGATCATAGTCAAACATCTCCTGAAGGAGAGGTTGAAGAGTTCCTTGTCCGAAATTCCACTGGAGTGCCCCGAAACTCATCCCCTGGCCGTCAAAATTCCCGGCCACCGCAGCAAAACATCCCGGGGCAAGCTGCCCTGTCTCAAACGATCCTGTCAGCGCCAGGCAGCGAAACGCTAAACTTTTCTCTTTTCCTTCATCCATCTTATTTTCTCCATCCTCAAGCCCTGAGCCTGTCGAAGGGCGCTCCTCAAGCAAAGCGCTCCTTGAGCCATTTTATTCCTAGTTCGTAAACCGTTCCGACCCACCGCGCCCATCTATACGGCAACCCGGCATCCATCAACCGGCAATAAACATATAGGCAATTACTGTAATGCTGTAGCCGTGCGCCCATAACCTTTGCACCAAATAAAAAAGGCCGATCCCTCCACTTCAGTGGAAGAATCGGCCCGACTGGTTCGATACCGATTTAATTAAATTAAACTTTTATTATAAGCCAAAAAACTTATTGCAGATCCCAATTGCCAAACCGATAACAATTGCGATCAATATGGCAAATAATAGTTTTTTGATCCATCCCATGTCCGTCACCATCTGCTTCATTTGCGTCGTCAGTTCCTTTACGGTACTTTCGAGTATTCCAACAGAGGTGACTACATCTGCTAATGTTGGCGATCTCATTTTTACCATCCTTTCTACATCCTCTTCAGGAAATCGGTCATAGCCTTGAAATTTTCCCGAATAAGGTTTTTGTGCTTTTTCTCCTAAGCGATGAAATATTACCGTACAAAATGATTCGGCATACATCAACTCAAAAGGTTCGCTAGATGGATTAAAAATAGAAACAAAAATCCTGCCACCATATCCAGGGTCTATTTGTGGACCGCCAAACCAAATGATGCCTTGGCGTGTAATACTTGACCTGATTCCATAAGTAGCGGCAAGCTTATCAGATAATTGAATGCGTTCAAGTGTTTCAATCTCTGCCCATTCACCTGTTTTCAATAGAAATTTTTCTTTTTGAGGATCGATGATTCCTTTGCCGGCCATTAAAATACGGCCGACCTTAAAATCATAACTGGCAGGTTCAAGCCGCGATTTGTCGAAATCACTGATTTTGATATCGCCTGATTGGATTGCTTTTGAAATTTCACTATCGCTTAAGATGGTCATAGTTTAATGGTTTCCTCTTTTTTTACGCAAACTATTTTGCCACTCTCAAACCTAATTAAGATAGTTCCATAAAATTTGATTGATGTCAAGGTCTTCAGTATCTCTAATATGCGATTTAATTGGTCTATCATGTTCCCTTAACCTTCACATCACAAAGAATCTCAATAACTGTCAACAATCATTTTTTCTCTCGTTTTTCTCAAATTACCTGCAATTATTTCCATCCCTCAATCTCGATCAACAGATCGACTTCATGTTTGATCTTTTCCAAATCCTTAAGCCCTGAGCCACCACATTGATTAAACCGGCAAATCCGCTTAATGATACAGCCTTGTAGAAAACTCAGTTTGTTTTTAGTAATAAACTCAACCGGCTGGATTTTGAAACCTTTATAATGGGAGCCGCCCACCTGCACATCCAGTGCTGATTTTTTCTTCCAATCATTGTCCATCAGATCGAAAAGGAAAACCTGCGAGGATGTTTGGCCCTGAGTTTGTGCTGATTTTTTCTTCCAATCATTGTCCATCAGATCCCTCCAGCGTTTTATTTTCCGGACCTGACAAAAGATCAATACCAAATGGCCCCATATCATTAAATGTAGCTCCGCACCCATCGCATTTAAAATTAACAGAAAAACCGCCATGCGGCCCTTCAAGAAACTCTTTTGATTTGCAAAACGGGCATCCGTCCTTAAAAAACTTGCCTTTATTAGCCCAGTGATCAATCCCCTCGTTTGTATTCATTATGCTACTCCTTTCACCCTCATAAACACTTCATCTTTCGGCAGCGGACAATTTGGGATCCACTTTATCCCGTCCTTATGTTGCCAGCAGGATGATATCTCAATTCCCGCCATTGACACAGCCGCGAACGTTTTAAGCCTCATTGATTTGCCGGACATGATCATGCAGCTTTCCAATGCCTTGTCCAGTTCGACAAACGGCGTCAAATCTTTCTGCCTGTGCAGCGTGACCGTCATGCCATCCACTAAAAACAGCGTGTCAATAAATGCCTTAACATCATCTGTTTTAGCGGTGTAGAGATATATAGGAGCGTCTGATTGCGCGCGGATCTCCGACACAACTCGTTTGACCACGTCCGGCTTCAATAAAGGCTCTCCCCCGGTCAACAGGATCTCGCTATACCCTGCATAGTTTTCACACACCGGCAGGGCGTCCAGGTCCCAGTCTTTGTTGCAGCACTTCTGGCACCGCCGATCGCAATCGCCAAAAAGTAATAGCCGTAATTTCATAATATCCCGTCAATCCTGTTATGCCGCGCCGAAGCTCATGAGAGCGAAGGCGGGTCTAAAACTTTTTCCCAATCTGTGACGCCAAACTCACAATCCCGGCCTGGCGCATATATTCGGTAGCCGTCATTTCGTCCTCCAACCCCTGACCATCCTTGACTATCCCTGACCTTCTTTTCTCTTCTTTCTTGCTTTCCTCTTTCGCCGTCAATCCCTCCACGCTAAGCTTCTCCGCCTTCTCTCCCAGGAGCACCTTTTTCAAATAGTTATGGTTCTTAAACCCAAACTTTTCAGCATCGACCACGGCGCGGATCGCTGCGATGACCTTCACCCAGTCGGTCCGGTATTTCCGACCGTCATATTCAAATTCCGTCTTTGCAAACAATCCGTCTATATCCCTCAAGATCCGCATCCTCTTTGCCTCTCCGACGCTTCCCCACTGGCTTGACCGGAAACAATCGGTATAATCGTAAACCAGGCCCCAGTTTTTTCCAAACCGCGCAGCCAAATCGATCATTTCCTGCAGGGCCGCCTCATGCATCAGCTCTGAGAGTGCAAATTTACTATGACAAATAGGGCATCCAAGTTTCATTTTCTTATTCATCCTTCGACGTTCAACCATTCGACCTTGCTCATGGTCGTGAGCCTGTCGAACGATGTTGGACGTTCAACGTTCAATGTTCATTTTTTGACTTTCCGACATCTGAGGTTCTGTGGTTCCGAGGCTCTGTCTAAGTCGCAGCCATTCCTCAGTAGCATCCTTCAACTCCCGTCCAAAACCCTTAAACATATCCGTCGCAACTTCAACCGCAATCCAGCCGAAACACAAACACAGCAACGGCCCCAGCCATATCCAATTGTCAGAAATCCCGATCATAATTTTTTCCATTCCATCCTCCGTCGTAGGGGCAACCCTTGCGGTTGCCCTTTCTTGCGGTTGACATGAATCCTCTTTATACGGGCGCCCGCAAGGAGCGCCCCTACATTATCAACACCGCCCTAACCACACCCCGGCCAAATTTAACCGCCTCACGCCGGGACCCCATAAACATATCAATGCTCTCCGTGTGTCTCTCCGCCATCAGATCTCCGATGGTAAACACCCCATGCCCGGCGATATAAACCTTTTTGCCAAACGTCCACCCATCATCAAACAAATCCCGCGACACAGCCACCGTACCGGCCCGTGGCCGCGTCATCATAGCCGTCTGATGCGGCGATCCGTCGCATTCACTGGCCGATGCCGTATAGGCCGTGATAGTCACGTCCCGCTTGTATGTACGATCAAGCAACCCCTCAATCTCACCAATATAAGCCGCCTGACGGCTGATAAGCCCCTCCTGCAGGTTAATAACCTTCCTCTGGATACCGATAGTCTCGCCCTGGCGGAACACTCCCTGCGCCAGAATCAGCAACACAATAATCAGTATCCAGTTGATGATTTTCATCTACCTTAAATCCCCTTATCTCGGAGGACAGTCTTTTCTTTCGCCCAGGTTTTAACCTGGAGCTTTGATAATGCCCGCACACTAGGCTTTAGTTCGTCCGGTATCTCCCTGTAACCATGCTGATTTAAGTTGAGCAATTCAGCCCGCGAGATCAGCATGAGATTTTCGTCTTCACAGCAGGTTTGATCGCTATTGATAAACGCCACGACCATACCCTTCGGCACTGGTCCGTGCGCTTGCTCCCATACATGCACATGCTTAAGTTTGTAACGGGTCGTGAATCCGGTATATGGATCGCGTTCGGCGACTTTTATATAAATAAACCCATTGGCATCTACTCTCTCCGACCCGACCGGCTTCCGGTTTGGAGGATTATTCCCTTTTTTAAAGCTACCCTTATTCGCAGAGGTCAAGCCTTGTCCCTTTGTGCCTCCGTTCCAGGGTTTATGCCCCTGAGGAAATCGACCGGTAAGGCCGGAGGTGATGCTCCGATTGCTTACAAATGTTTTCATCTGTTGCCGTGTCCTGGCGATCCCATATCGGGCATTAAAAATATCGGTCATCTCCTCAACGCTTCGGCCAGTGTAATTTTCCTTGATGAAATTTATCTGTTCCTCAGTAAAAAGCCGAATTCTATTTATGAATCGATCGGCAACCTTTCTTCCGCATCTGATTTTATTATTTGACAATGCCGAATGAATTGCCGTTTCGGTTTTCGCCGTTTGGAACCAACTATTGAACGCTTCCGTGAGGCGGTGGACATTCATGAATTGATAGCCTCTTCGCAAAAACTCAAGTTGCTCGGCTGTATATTTATTTTTTCGGCTCATAGCCAGATCCTTCAAGCCCCAGCATTTTTACAGGATTTTTAATAAGATTTTTTTTAACAGCTACCTGAGCATCCAATGCCAGTCGGGCATTAAAGATAATTTGAGTTGCCAGATTGCTCACTGCTTTGGCGCGGTTTATTTCCTCTTTTAATGCCTCTCCAGCAAGAGCTTTATTTGTTAAGCGGTCCATCTCAGCAAACAAATGATCGTTCAGATCGATCAGTTTATTATTCATTTTAGCCCCTCCTTGTGCTCCTTTCGGCAAATAATCACGATCTGTTTCTATTATATGGGTATGCAGTCCCTCGGCATCTGTCTCAATTTCGTCGCATCCATCGCATTTGAGTTTTTTGCCGTCGAACACTGCTTTAGCCAAACAATCCTCATATTTTATGCAATCCGGGTTTCTCATTTTCATTCATTCAAAATTCGATGTTGGATGTTCGATGTTCAATGTTCACCAAACGTTTTCAGTTAACCACTTCACCGCCTCTTCATAAGCCTCCTCAAACCCTTGCCCCACGCGCTTATACAATGCCCGCTGCATATCGCCAGGCAGCGCCTTAAAACACCTGAAACAAAAGGCTTTCCCTGATTGCTTTCCCCTATCACACGCACACTCATTGCTCTGGAGAATCCGGACATAATCATTTTTAGGTGGATCCACATTGCGAACAACCGCCTTCTGACATTTCAAAATCTCATGAAATGGCAGGCAGCAGTTATCCGGCTCCCCCGCATCATAATCCCGACATCCACTATTTACGCATTTGATCAAGCCCATCCTTAACCCCTTTAAACAACCCTTTTCGAATTTCCTGTGCAATAGCCTTGCTCCAATTCCTTGCTATGCATCTACTTATAAGAGCAACCCAAGACATAGGTAATATCCATATGCCAATCCAATTAAAAACCATTGAATTTCAAATCTATTCATCTGATCACCTCTTTAGACACATAGAATATTCCCTGATGGCCTTTGCATGGAATCGGTTTTTCAAATTTCTTGATAGCCGATAAATACAAACCCCATAAGCCTGGAACGCTGCAATCACACAAAGCATATTGAGAGTCATGCTCATCCAATTCACCCATGTAATATACACGGGCGGTACCGACGATCGACGGCTCCAACTCATCCATAAGGATCGTTTGATTGACCTGATGTTCCGTCAAATATTTTTTGGCAATACTAAGCGCTTTCATGTCCCATTTCCGAGCCGCATGAATGCATATCTCTTTTCCCAACAGAGGCAAGAATCTCCGATGCGTCCGCGTTTCAATCGGTTTCCATCCCAAAGCAACCCACTGCGCCCACGGCTGCCATAAGCTGATAGCCGGAATCATTCCTTCATGTTTTTCTTGCTGTTCTCTCAACTTCTCACCCTCTCACCTTCTGACACTCTGAGGTTCTGACCTCCGGTAGTATTGGCCGCACCCCTTACTCTCCGCTTTCCGCTTAACCGCTATAACCAGCCGCCTCAATTCCTCATCCTTCAGCCATCGCGGATCATCTTTATTAAACATCTTAAAACACAGGCCCCTCAAGGTTTTCGGCTGATAACCCATCTCCGCCCAAATAGCATAAGCCATGCGGACCTGAGTGTCATCCTCCACGCGGAATTCATACTCGATATCCTGATCACCTTTTTTCCAGTCCCGGATATTCACCGGCACCGAAGGAGAAAATATTTTCATTCCCTTTTTCTGAAAATGATTTATGAGTCTTTGCCTTTCTCCTAATGTCAGATCACTAATGCCGTTGATTTCACCTTGCACCTTGCGCCCTGAGCCTTGCGCCACTTCATGAATCAGGGATAACCACACTTCTTTATTTTCAGTGTAGGGCAGCCCTGAGTCATGAAACGCCTTGTGTATCAAGGTATTTTGCGCTTTATATATGTCGCTCGCCTTTCGATGTTGTACCTGTGTCATAATTTTTCTCAATCTACTTGCAAATTTTCATTGCCGTTTTCTTGATTCGATGTTGAATGTTCAACGTTCGATGTTGGACGTTGTCCCCCTCTGGAGGGGGCAGGGGGAGGTTGTAGTAACTGATTTATCAGTTCCAGCCATACCTCCTTGTTGTCTTCATAAGACAAGCCCGACAAGCTGAAAGCCTTGTGTATCAAGGTGTTTTGCGCCTTATAAATGTCACTGGCTTTACGATGTTCCGTTTTTAGCATTAATCTTATCCGTCCGTGGTTGTCTGTGTTAGTCTGTGGCTTATTTCTCAAACTACTTGCAATTTCTTTCCTCAAGCGAAGCGCTCTTTCCCTCCTCCTTGATTTCCCACGAGAACACTTCTTTCCTCTTTCGTTCCGTCCCCACCAGGGCAAGCTTTTCCTTCGACCATTTATCCAATGCGTCCCAATCTACGCTCTCCACAACCTTCACTGCCTCAGTAAAGCCGTGTTCTTTTAAATTCTCTAAAACCCATTTCGCCTTTCTGACACGCTCCTCAATGGTAAACAACAGCGACCCATGTTCAACCTCAACCCGTTCCTCGCCGTCAAATATCAACCCAGAATTCTTTTTCATGAGGGCAACAAGATCCTTTTCCAGACACTTCAAATCTTCCGTGGCCCCAGCAATTTGCGTCTCGAAATCCTTTGTAATCTCTTCAATTTTCTGGCCCATCACCACGGTATGACCTTTAATGCAATCCTCCCGGAATGAGATCTCCGACAGCAGATCATCCGCATAGTTAAGCAGGACCGCTTTCTCAGTTGGTATTATTTGCTTTTTAGTCTTTTTCATTTTATTCCTTCTACCTTTTCCCTCAAGCGAAGCGCTCCTCAAGCCCCGTAAGGGGCGCTCCCTTTCTCCTCAAGCGCAGCGCTCCCTTGCAAATTCAAACTCATCTGCCCCAAAAGCTCCGGCAAAGCAATGTGTTGCAGAGCCGCTATTTTCCTGCCTTTGCGCATGATTTCGCTTTTAAGGACATCACAATAAGCATTCAGTTCCGTGCCCGTTGCAGCCAGCCAGTACCCGCCATTGACACGCGACCGCGACGAACAAATGCGAGTCCCTTCATGTTGCAGTTCATCCACAAGGATGCGGATAAACTTTGTATCATTGATCCTATTGGCATATCCTTCCTGGAGAACCAGCTCAAAAAGCTCTCCCATGCCGATCTTGCGAGACGGCCCGACATGGTCCATTAAAATACTCTTAAGCCGCGACTTCAATTCCTTCCGTTCCTCAAGACTGCATTTGTTTTTCATGATTGTCCTCCTTGAATTTTCATTCAATATTGGATGTTGAGCGTTCGATGTTGGATGTTCACTCCTTTTCCCCTCACGCTCTCACGCCTCACGTTCTCACGTTTTAATTTCTTCACCAGCTTCACAAACTGCGTAGTCCGATGCCACATCCCGCAAAACCTGCATTGATAAACCGTCTGACCGGGACACCGAGCCGCCTCCTCGGATTCAAACGCCACCTTTCTCAGGCAGGATCTCCGCCGCCTCAATTCCAATTGCGCCTGTTCAGATTGTGCAGCGTATTTGTTCATCCCTTCGCCTTTCATTCATAATTCAATGTTCGACGTTGAATGTTCGATGTTCATCTTTCTTTAGCCTTTATTCTTGTCCCCTGAGCCTGTCGAAGGGAGTTCCTTCTATTCCTCCATCTTCCCCAGTGCCGTCCGTGCCTCGATAATCGCCGTTTGAGCTCTATTCAGGGCATCTTCAACGGCCTCCCTTTTCCTAAGTCTGATATTTCTTAGCTTCTCTGCCTTTTCCTTATCCCGCGGCATCTCCACTGGATCATATATCATCTGCCATCTGCCGTTTTTCAGGTGCCTCACAACCCCTTGTCTGGCCAGCATCTGCAGCCACTCCTTGGCATACGCCTCGCCCGCCCCGGCCAGTTCCTGGAGATCCTCTATGGTAACAGCCCGGTTTGCCCTCAATATCCGCCACATCCGCTCTCGGATCTCCGGCGCCTTTTTTGTCCTTACTGTTTGATACAGCCCGTGTTCGATCCGCTCTATCCCCCCAGTCTTAAGGATTTCGTATATCGCCTTTTTTACCCGGTCCTTATCATGATAGGTCTGGACCCTGGTTCCAAGCGCATTGACAACATGGTCAACACTGAATACCCCGTTCAGAGTCTGAAGCGCCTCTCTGACCGCAGCCGTAATCCCTGTGTGATGTTTAGGCGGCATTATTTCTCTCCATGAAGGCTCGCATCAAAGGCGATCTTTATTTTTTCCTTGTCGATATCGATGGTCTGCTTTGCGTTGCAGAATTGTATCAGATGTAAGAGCGTCCTCTTTGCCAGCCTGAAATTTCCTTCCAGCAATTTATGCAGGTATGCCGCACAGTCCATGTTGAGAACAATCTTTCCGCCTGTGTGGTTTTTAACGTACAGCAAGGTATCCGCGATCTCGACAGGGTGAAACTCAACACGCTCAAAGGTCCGCGACCACACCCGGCTATTTTTCTGCATATAGGCAAATAATTCATATTCACCGATCAGCACAATTGATGTCATTGAGAGGTCCGATAAATCCCTCACCACCTCCAGAAAACCGGCCGGCAGTTTTTCCAATTCATCAATCAGCACTGTCTTCGGGTTTTGTAGCAGGCTGTCCAGTACTGCGCTAAAACATTTTCCCTTTTTAACAGGCACAGGCATTATCAATAGCTCCCGGCAAAGTTCCTGGAGAAACTCTGTATAGTTGGTTTCCCACACCTTGCGGGTTCGCAGATATACACTGGGATTTTCGGCATGCCACCTCTGCGCTGCCCTGGTCTTGCCGAGCCCTGCATTGCCGTATACAATGCCTAAACGGCCCTCACCTTCAGCCAATGCCAGGCCATCCATAGCGACGTTAAAATTTCTAACGTTTTTCGTTGGCACAAAATTGCTTACAAATTTAATTGATTCCATATAACCTCCTTTCAATTGGTTTGATACATCACGGCATATTTAACGCGTGTGTTCTCAAAATAATCCGAATATTTACCAAACTGTATCGTCTGTTCAAAATAACTCATAAAGGCTTGCTCATCCCTGGGGATTAAAACGCCCTGGGCGTCAAGTTCCAGGTCTTTTTCATATCGCTCCATGTCCGTCAGCCTGGATATCTCATCCCATTTAATCCGTCCCAGGCCCATTTCATCATGGGCCTTTTCCAGTGCCTCAAAATCCTCCTGGATGCGGGCCTTGGCGTCATCGGTTAAATGGATAACCTCTGCCTTCTTTTTCGAGTCCTCTTGTTTTGGCCCTTCCAGCGTAAACCCCGCGCTCTCGATCTGCCGTGTTGTTTCAGGTATAACCACAGTATTAAGCAATTCCCTGGCGCTGGTTAATGTCTGTTTTTTAAGACCCCCTTTAAGATCAAGCTGATCCGCGAGCTCCGCCTTATCCTCCGCCGTCCCCATGTGCCAGGCCATCGGGTGGACGTCATTCATCCGGGTTGCTTCGCAAATAAATTCCTGATCCCTGTAAACCAGGATTGATTGAGGGTTTTGCAGGTCGTATCTGATCGTTACGCTATGCTTGCGGCCGTAAAGGCTGGGGTGATAATACCACTCGCCTAAAAGCCGAATGCCCCTGCGCCGGATCGTGCGGACCTCTATGCTCATCATGAGTTCATGCAGTTCCGCCTGGTCAACGCCGGACCCCCGTCCCGGGAGAAAAACATCAATCGGACGTATGCCCTTCAGGTGCCCGTCCTGCTGTGGCCGCCTGGCATATTCATCAAACCAGGCCGCGACCGCGCGATGGGTTTCTTCCAGCGTGGGAATGCGGCCGCCCGTTATCTTCTCGCAGATCCGGCGATGTGTTTTCTCACCCATATTCAGGCGCGGCGGTTTTTCAGCAATCGACGTGCCCACATATGAGGGAGCAATCCTCTCCAGTTCTGCAAACGATCCAAAAAACCTTTCAACCGGCTTGCTTTGCGGGTGATAAGGCCATGCAAAAACAGGCTGGATTCCAAGGCGGTCATAAACCCCTGAAAACCCGGCCTCCTCCAGATTTACTCCATTAAAAAATCTGGAGGAAAAGGCGGCGCCGTTATCCAGGTATGCAATCCTGGGACGTTTCCCCAGCATTATAATAGCCCGGCGAAGCGCGGCGTTAATGGCTTGAGTGTTTTCCGTGGGCATGATCTCCCAACCGCACGGATAGTTGCTCTTCATGTCAAACCAGAGGATCAGGGTCATACGCTTTGCCTTGCCGGTCCAGGGGTTCAGCGTTTCAAAATTGAGCGTATGCCCATCCGCAACCAGTATGTCGCCCACGTCGATCTTGTTGTAATCGCGTTTGAGCCAGAAGAGGCATTTTTCATTCAGCCCTTTTTCGCCTTCGCGCCAGAAAATCCACTGATCATAATTTACGGAGATCCAGTCATCCAGGAAACGGCGATAAGTGTCGTCAGAAGCGCCGTCCTGCACGCCCTTCTGATCCATAACCGCCCTGGCAATGCGGATGATTTCGGATTTTTTCTTGGGTTGAAAAGGCGAGCGGACTATTGATAACAGCACAGCAGCCTGATCAGGGCCGATGCATCGCTTTCCCTTGCTCCCGCCATAGCGAGGGGCCAGCGCCGTCACCGGATCGGCCCCCTTGCGTATCTTTACGGTCTGGCGTTCCAGGGTTTTAAAGGACGTTGAGCCAAGCGTCTCGAATAAAACAGGGTATGCGCCCGCGTTATAGGCCATTACAAAATCCCGTTTAGCCTGCACCCGTGACCCATGACTGCCTTTGTTTTTGGCATGAGCCATATAAAGCCGGATAAGATCGGCCCAGGCCAGGGCCTTGACGCGCTGCCAGTCCCGTAATGTAGATGACCCTTGAATGCTAAGTGCTGCACCCTGAAGGGCTGTAGCGGCGCGATTCATCGCGCCTGAAAAGAGTGCGGGCCTGCGGACAACAACCTGGGAGGGTATTTCAGGAGGATAGTCCGCAGCCCGCGCCGACAAGGCAATGCGATATTCCACGGGAATTGAGTCTATATAATAATGTCTGGTCAACCTATCGCCGTCCATGTATGGCCATCCATTTTTAGTGGCTTCTATTTTAATAAACGTCTTGGATTTATTTACTGCATCCGCGATACGTTTAGCCGTTGCCGTCTCTCTCTCGCCCATGACCGCTCCACCTGTCATTCTGCAGCTTGACTGCAGAATCCCGTATGAAAAAATCCGTCATCATCTCTACTATTCAGTTCCAGCTCAGCAGCATGCAGCATTGCCGCGGTCATGCTCATCCAACTCCCCGGCATATCCTGTTGTGTAATGGTGTCAAAGAGCGAGTAAATAATGTCGCCTTTAGCATCACGTCCCAGTCTTATTTCAAACTGACCAACCATGATTCCCATTTCAAACCTCCTTTCTTTGGATGGCACAAAACTTGCTATCCTTATATATACATCCAATATGTCAAATACGTCTGATCTGTCCTTTTCTCAAATCTGAAACTTCTTTGCCTTTACCCTCAAGCGAAGCGCTCCTAAAGTGAAACGCTCCTCATCTTCCTCTGAGCTCCTTCTTCAATCTCTGCAACTCCGTAATATTGGAATCGATCTTCCCGAGTGCAAATTCCCGCACCTCTTCTCCAGATGCCACTTTTGCGTCCTCAGCTTCAGCAAAACCCTTACATATAATTAATGATGCGGTAACATGCTGTATGCCGTAGATCAACCAAGCTGGCATCGGGTATTCGACGGGCTTACTGAGATAATTGTTAAACATGGCGAGTGATATGCCTTTAGATCCCTTATGTCTGGGGCCGGTCGGCGTGGTCCATCCGAAATACTCATTAATGGCATCAACTGCCTGGTCTCTACTCATTCCGGATGATTTTATGGATTTTTTAGCATTAGCCGCTACCTCAATACAGGATTCTTCCCAACTATGCACAGCCTTCACTGCTTTTTCCGGCTTGGTCAATATTTCCGTCTTCAACGCGACATATTCATCAATCCGCGCGTCGTAATCAAAAATGTTTAACTGTCTGGTATCTAATCTTTTCTTAGGTTTAGACATTGCCTTCCCGTTTTTAATATGTTATTAATAACGTATTGGATTAAGCCGCTTTTTTAATTCGTTTGTTGGGACGTAAAAAATATTCACGAAATACGACAAGGGGTTCTTTGCCTATCTTTTTGGCAATAAACCTCATCAAAGGTTCAGATCCCCAGCCGGAATTAATAATGCGCGAAACCGTAAATTCCGCGCAGCCATATTCTTTGGCAATCGCTTTTTGTGTGAGTTTGGCTTTTTTGATCGCGGCCTGTATATCAGCAGGATGCATAATTAATTTTCCTTTTTAAAATGAGGGATAATATGAGTCTCGCCAAATACGCCGGAGCGTGTACCGGACTCGAGTCGGAACTAAAAGGATGTTTAACCAAAGAAGATATATCCGAACTCCGAAAAGAGTTAACCCCATTGGGTGTGAATAAGTGGTATTCATGGTATCTGGAAAATATACGAGAGGTCGAAGCGTTCGTTTCCGCAACTCCTTCTGAGCGAATGAAGCGGAAAGCCTGGCAAGAGAAAACTCTTCTCCGCCGCTTGGTGTTGGGCTCATTTCTGCATGTTCGAAATGCTCGGGACCTTCTATCCGGGCATTGAACAGAATTATTTAGAGCCTGGTTGCTCTTACCGGGAAATGGCCGTAAAGGCCGGATATGCATATATCCGGATTTTTTACATGGAAGATCATCTTTGGCCGTTTGATGATCCGAATCCTTTTGAAAAGTCATAATTAACCTCTTTATCTATTTTTGATTTTAAAATTGATAATAGTTTTACATAACCCATGTATTCTTGTCAAGAGAAATATACATAGCATATGAAAAAATATAATCTTAAATTAAATTATCCAGATATTATAGCTAGAATTGAAAATGAAAGGGAGTTTCAAGAGCTTAAACCTGGTAAATGGGCGGATAAGGTTGGTGTAACGATTAATGTAGTGTCAAATATCCACGGCAAAACGAAGCAAAAGCCATCATTAGAATACATAATAGCTGTATCTAGGGCCACCCAAAAACCCGTGGAATATTTTCTTTATGGTGAAGATATCAATAAAAACAGAAATGAAGTTAATGAGAAGGGTCCGATCGGCGATCTCCTATCTATGACCAAGGAGATCTTGGTGTCCAATACCGATTATGCAACATCTTTATCAGCTAATATAAAATCATTTCATAAATCGGTTACGCTCGAAAAAAACAAATATACCCTTGAGGATGAATGCAAAGAACTAAAAAAGGAGGTAAAAGACCTTAAAAACTTAATTCATGAACATGTAACAGGTTCTGCCTCCCCTCATAAAAACCTTAAAGCCGGTAATGACCCATAATTTTAAAGTGGTTCGCCGCATCGGTAAAATAATTTATGTAGCTTTTAGATAGTGTTTTTCAATACGTTATTAATTGCAGAAAAAAGCTATTTTTTGAGATCTTAATTAATATAAGTTGGTTGCCACTGTAAGTTTTACTGTAAATTAGTTATCTACTTAATATTATTAATTTATATAGCTTTCTGACTGGTTGCCAGTCAGGTTGCCAGTGACTGGCAACCAAAATCGGTCTTAAAATCATTCCTAATTATCTTTTTTGAAGGTGTTCATTAAGGAGGTTTTTATGGCACTGATAACCTGCCCGGAATGTATTAAGAAAATTAGTGATACAATTGATCAATGCCCTCATTGTGGTTATAAAATAACTCCAGAAATGATTATTAATATTAAGAAAGGGGCTGAATCATCTAAAAAAATCTGGAGTATTATGGCGATAGCTGTTGTTGCCTTTTTTATAGGTATATATTTATTTGGGAATACTAATACTCAAAAGAGTCAAAATTCCAGGGAAGACTTAATAGCACAAGGATTTGATTGGGATGGTTCACATAAGGGTTTAACCACATTAATAAAAAAGACAATGCATAATCCTGATTCTTTTAAACATGTTGCATCAAAATATTCTGACAATGGAGATTATTTATTTATTAAAACTACGTTTAGAGGAACGAATACATTTGGAGCAGTAGTAACAAACTGGATCTCGGCAAAGGTTGATCTGAATGGTAAGGTAATTCAAGTAGTGGATCAGGGGCAAGGGAACGGACCATAATTTTCTCAATCTATCTGCAAATAATCCTCAAAATACTGCAAAAACCCTGCTATTATTTCCGCAAAATGAGAATTTTTAATTTCTACCTATTTAATTGATATTCCTAGATATTCCACCGCAAAATTATCTCTCTAGACATCTCATACCCCCCTCCTCGTCACATTCAGAAAGAGGTCCCAAAAGAGAGCCCACCAATAAAAAAGACTTACACCTGAAAAGATGTAAGTCTGTGATATCATTTGGTAGCGGGGGCTGGATTCGAACCAACGACCTTCGGGTTATGAGCCCGACGAGCTACCAGACTGCTCCACCCCGCGGCAAGTAGGTATATATAACATCGAATATTTTGCCAGTCAATGGATTTTTTTAGAATTAATTGCGTAGATACTCATGGGTTGGCATCCATGTCATTCAGCGTTATTTTTGATAAAACAGAATAGGTTAAATCAAAACATGAGAGCATCGAATAAGAATCAGCAATGTCCGGTTAGGATCTTGCATATAAAAAAAGCCTGCCTGACGGCATGGGAGGCCCTTTTTTTTAAGAGTGAAATGGGCGGCCTGCTGAGGGCCTGACATTAAGCATGTAACCGCGGGCGGCGGAGCGTCTCAGGCGCTTGTCAGGGCTTAAGATCCAGCGAAATCTGACGGTTCCTCTCCGCCCGCTTTATGGCGACTTATGCCGGAATATTGCATTTAAGCCATTTCATCTTTTAAAAAAAGGGCCTCCCATGCCTTGAGGATTCTTCTATGCAAGATACTAACCGGACATTACTGAATAAGAATAGAAGTTCTATGGTCTTGGGTGAAACTTTTCGTGAACCTGTTTCAGCCTTTCCCTGCTGACATGCGTATATATCTGAGTGGTTGAAATATCAGCGTGCCCCAGCATAACCTGGACCGACCTGAGGTCAGCCCCGCCTTCAAGGAGATGACTCGCAAAGGAATGTCTCAGGCTATGGGGGGTAATTCTTTTTTTAATCCCGGCGATTACTCCATATTTTCCTATGATCTTCCAGAAACCCTGTCGGGATATTTGTTTCCCCCTGGAATTGACGAAAAGGCTTTGTGAATTCCTGCCGTGCAATAACCCTGGCCTCGCGTCATATATATAGGATTTAAGCGCCTCCCTGGCCTTGTCTCCCATGGGAACCATCCTCTCCTTGGCGCCCTTGCCGATAGTCCTTACATAGCCTGGCTCCAGATTAATATTGACTAAGCGGAGACCTGTAAGCTCCGACACCCTGAGGCCGGTCGCATAGAGCAATTCAAGCATTGCCTTGTCTCTCAGTCCCAGGTTGTTTGAAGGGTCAGGCTGGGCAAGGAGAAGGTCCACCTCTTCTCCGGAAAGGATATCAGGGAGCCTTTGCGGGAGCTTCATGGACTCCAGAAGCCTTGTGGGGCTGTCTGTCATCTTTCCATTGTTTATAAGGAATCTGAAGAACATCTTCAGGGCGGAGACGCCCCTGGCGATGCTCCTTAAGGATAGAGATCCTTCCAGAGATTCTATATATCCGGTGATATCCTTCCTTGTTGCCTTGACCGGAGAAACGCCTTTTTTATCAAGATATCCTAAAAATCTGATCAGGTCGCGGCTGTAGGACTGTATGGTATTATCCGCAAGACCCCTTTCCACCCTCAGGTGGTTGATGAACTGGTCTGCCAGGATATTGGTTTGATCTTTTCTAAAAATCATAATAATTGTCGTTTTCCGTCAGGATCCTTGGGCCGTCCTTTTCGATAACAACCATCTCCTCAAGCCTTACTCCCCCTTTTCCGGGGATATATATGCCCGGCTCCACCGTTACAACCATGCCCTCTTCGAGTTTGACCGGACTCCTCATACTGAGTCTGGGGGCCTCATGGGTTGCGAGACCCACGCCATGTCCCAGGGAATGACCGAAATAGTCTCCAAAGCCGGCTTCCTTAATAATATCCCTGGCAATAGAATCGGGTTTTGTGCTGTCCTCTCCCGTGCGAACATATTCAAGCGCTGCAAGCTGGGCGCGACGGACGATCCTGTAAATCTCTTTAAATCCGGGGTCAGGGGTCTCCATGAAGATGGTTCTTGTCATATCACTGCAATACCCGTCCAGTTTGACGCCGACATCGAAGATAATGGGGTCTTTCGGTCCTATTTTCCTCCCGGTAGGTACGGCGTGAGGCAGGGCTGCGTTGGGGCCGGATGCAACAATGGGCGGGAATGCCATTGCCTCAGCCCCCGCGTCATAGGCAAGTTCCTCTATCTCTCTTGCTATCTCAATTTCAGTGAGGCCGGGCTCAAGGCCATATAAGACTTCATTAAGGACGGCGGACATAATATCCGCGGATGCCTTCATAGCCTTGATTTCTGCCTTATCCTTCACTTCTCTCATTTTTCCGGTGACCCCGGCCATAGGTACCATGCGAACCGGAGAGCTAAGGGCTTTAAGCCTTTTTGCCAATTGTCTGTGCAGGTCCCAGGTGAGATGATCCCCTTCAAAACCGAGCGTCTTTGTCTTAAGTCGGGAAACCAGATCGGACAACTCTGTCAGAAGATCCTTCTTAAGTGTTATAACCTCAAACTCCCGGGCCTGTCTTTGCGCCTCTATTGTGTACCGGGAATCGGTAATTAAAAAAGCCCTTTTCATGTTAATAAGGAGTGATCCCGACGATTCGTTTAGTTGAGGATCAGGGGCCTTGAAACCTGAAAGATATCTCCTGTTCTCAGGCTGAATAATCCACAGGGTATCAGGAGCTTTTGGCGTCAGGTTTTCTCTGAGGGTTGTCAATCGTTTTTGAAATGCTGATTTGTTCATGATTAACCTTTTTATCCTTATCTACCCTGGAATATATTTGAGAGGGTATCGTAAGTCAGTAATTTTATGGGAGGACAGTAAATAACAAACGCAAATAAGTCAAGGTTTGTTGACATATCGTTCATCTGTTGCTACTACATCTCAGGTAATTAATATAATATATCAAAGAGGCGTTTACGAGCTAAAATTCCTTTGGAAAAGTGTTATCAAATATGGGCTATGGAAAAATAATAGAATTTATTGATCAGGGTAAAATCCACTGCACGCTCTGCATCCAGGACAAGGGAAACAAGTATCACCTGCTCACGCCTCTTAATCAACAGGTCAATATCACTCCCAAGCGGGCTCTCTTAATCTCTAATCCCACCATAGATCCTCAGGGGAATCGTGAAGAGATATTATCCAGGCTTAAACAGATCGATCTTTTAAGGGACACATTAAAGAAAGAGATCTGCGTCAGGGATCTGTGGGAATTGATCAGGGACGAAAAGGAGAGTTTTGATTACAAATACCTGGCCCAACTCTGCGTTGGAGAGGATGTAACCGACGATCATGTCTCGGCGCTGGTAAGGGCGCTCTTTGATGATAAACTTTATTTTAAGATGAAGGACGGGCGGTTTGTCCCATGCGCTGAAGACAAGGTTGAACAGGTTGCCAGACAAAAGGATGAAGAGGCATTAAAGGAAGAAAGGCTTAATGTCGGGAGCACATGGTTGAAGGAGTCGCTCCAGCACGGGACATCACGAACATCACATGCCGATAAAGCGGTTATTGATATACTGATTGAACTAGCGCTCCACGGGAAAGACGCCCCGAATATTAAATACGGGACGGAACTCCTTTTAAGGGCAGGGATTACAAACATCGAGGAGGCCGGGAACCTGCTTATAAGGCTTGGTGTCTGGGGAGAAGATGAACCTGTCGATCTATACAGGTTTAACATCAGGATGACATTTAATGATGAACTTCTGAGCGAGGCATGCGGTCTGAGCGACATTGATGCCGCCGGACGAGAGGACCTGAGGCATCTCCCCGTCTTCACTGTCGACGGTCCATCGACTAAAGATTTTGATGACGCCTTAAGTCTTGAACTCCTTGACGACTATATCCATATCGGCATTCACATTGCCGATGTGGCCGGCGCGATTGCACATGACAGCCCTCTGGACAGGGAGGCGATCCTGAGAGGATCTTCCTTGTATCTGCCCGAAAGACAGATCCCCATGCTGCCTGAGCGCCTATCAGAGGACGGGCTCAGCCTGCTTGAGGGGAAAGACCGGCCCGCTATCTCTTTATTGGCAAGGTTCGACAGGGCAGGCAATCTTCATGATTACAGATTCACGCCCAGTATTATCAATGTCAGGCGGCATTGGACATATGATTCTGTTAATGAGATCTATGACTGCGATAAAGATTTCTCAACCATCTACAAGCTGTGTGAAGTGTTGCAAAAAAAGAGGATTGAACAGGGCGCCCTGATCCTCTCTCTTCCTGAACCGTCAATTGAAATGGATGATAATTCATCGATATCAATAAAGATGCTCTCCCAGGAGACCCCGTCGCGGATGATGGTGGCCGAGATGATGATACTCTATAACTGGCTGGCTGCCCGCTTTTGCCGGGACAATAATATCCCCATACTTTTCAGGGGACAGAAGGATCCCAGTGAGAGACTAGCCCTGGAAGGGGCGGATTATATCTATTATGCCTTTATGCAGCGGAAAAAGCTGTTCCCCCTTGTAATTGATGTCGAGCCGAGACCCCACTCATGCCTGGGGTTGGACGTCTATAGCAATTTAAGTTCGCCTATAAGAAGATATTTTGACCTTGTATGCCAGCGTCAGTTGAAACATTTTCTCTTTTACGGTTCTTCCATGTACAACAAGGAAGAGCTCGAAAAGATAAGGATCTCTGTAAATCCCATGCTGAAGGACCTTAACATGATTAAAAGAAACCGTTTGAATTATTGGATGCTGAAATATTTCAAAGGTCATATCGGGGAGGAGTTCCCGGCTATAATACTTGATGTCATGAAAAACAGGTACAGGATAATATTGACGGACTATCTTTACGTGACAGAGATGAAGAGGGAGGCGGGCCAGGAATTTAAAGCGGGAAAGAATATCGCGATAAAAATTAAAAAGGCCGACCCCTGGGAAGATATTTTAAAGGTGGAATGCTCAGGAATGCCTTAATTTTCCTCCATATCAAAATATACCTTTCCTATTAAAAGGCCGCCGTTGAGGACCTTGAGTTCATTATGCCCGGGCGTGCATATATTTCTTACATCCACGGAATCTTCACTCGTTAAATTTTTACCGTTAATACTCACGGATATATCGGAGTTATCATAAAGATTGGCGGTTACCTCTTCCATGCGTATTTTATCATTAAGAGAGAGCGTGACAGAGTCTTCGGGCCCTAAAAGGATATGCCTCGCATTATTTATTTTTAATGAAAGATAATTCAGTTTGGGCGGGATAAGCTTTACCTTGAGTTCTCCTATTTCATTGTCTCCTTTGGATGCAATGATCGGGTAAGATTCGCCGTTCTTATCTATGGAATACTTTTGCATCAGGTCATTGGCCGTATCAATCACATAACCCCTGTCCTCGCCGGAGTTGGTTGATTTGTTTCCGACAAATCCCTTGAAATTGACCTGAACCCCTGACAGGCTGCTGGGGAGGATGTCAATAATCTTTATCTTCTCTCCCTTGACCACTTCCAGTGTCTCTCCTTCGGAAAGGAGGAGCCTGCGGCCCATGGCTTCAATGATAAAGGAATCCACCTTGTCAGACTTAATCGCCTTCTTCTTTTTAACCCCTGGTGAACCCTTTTTTGAAATCCTTACGGGGATCTCTCCAAAGGTATTATTGTCTCTCCTTACAATAATTTCAGTATTCTTGAATATCTTGAAATTCTTTCCGTAATCATTGAGGTCGCCATAGTCCAGGATATCCAGGCTAAGGCCTCTTTCATAGTTGGCCTCAATATGTGAAATATTTATAGAGTCGCCCTCAGTAAGATCAAGGCGTTCATTCTTATTTATTACTATGGGTGTTTCCCCATTAACCGAAACGACGAGATATTTGAGGACAGGGTTGTCCAGCGCGAGGCCCGGCGATTGGGGGATGATATCAAAACGCTTCATAAACGCATTGATTACAAGATTATGGAACCATACCTTCAGGTCAGTTGAGGGCAAAGACTTGGATGTCTCGACCCCGAAGGCAGGGATATGATGGACATTAAGGGCATAATAGGTGGCGGACTTTCGCTGTTCCTTGTGCGGACTGTCCTCTTCCCCCGTCCGGGTGTTATTGAAATGAAATTTATATAGATCATTTGTTATATACTGATTGACCTCATCAATGACATCCTGGGCCATTTCGTCCAATCGAATAACAGTGTCACTCTCAGGGGCGCGGAATTCCGCGCTATCGGCTATAACCGACTGGCCGAAACGTGTCTGGTTGCGCGAGTCATCTATATATTCAGGATAGTAATACCCGGAACCGTCGTGCAGGTTTAAAAGATAGTCGCTCTCGTTTATCAATTTTTTTAAGATATTGACTATCTTGTCTTCCATGCTGAGGTCAGTGTCTTCGTGGGTGAATTTTCTGTTCATGTCGCCGTTAGACCCCCTGTCGTTCATGATAATCGAATAGAAATTCGCCCTGGGCACAACGATAAGGTTGCCTTGCTCCAGACTCATGTCGGCATAGAGATCCGCGGAAAGAAATCCTCCAGGCTCATTCCCCTGTATCCCTCCTATAAGCATCAGGGTTTTGCCGGGTTTTTGCCCGTAGATCCTGTAGATATTAAGTTCATAGGCCGTATTAGGGAAATAGACCTGATGTTCTGTCCTGGACCATGCAGGAAATGAGTAAAAAAGGCCGGATAAAAGGAGAATGCATGAAAGAAAAGGTATCCTTTTTCGATAGGACATGAACTCAGGATACATTTCCTACCTCATAGTCTCTCGTAAGAATCAGATTGCCTGAAGGATCATAGGCCAGTATCCTGATGGAGGCCGGCGTCCCGAAGGAGACATCGGTCATGAATTCACGATGGTACAGCTTGAATCTCTGGATAATAAAGTGTTCGCCGCTGCGATAGTCCGATGGGAGCCCGTTTTTCAATTCCCCGGAAGGGGTGTTCCATGCCTGGGGTGAATTGTTGTTTTTGTCAGTGGCGATGATATGCATATATCCTTCAATAGCGCCGACTCCTGAGTTCATGTTTACCAGCCTGAAGTCAATAGCGACACCGGAATTCAATCTCCTGAGGGTAACTCCCTCTATGTCAACTGATTTTGATGTTTCTTTATTCCCTTTCTCATCGGCAGTGATAATTGCCTTGCCCCCGGCAGCTAAGGCCGGTTCTTTTCCGGGGATTGTATTGCTCTCTTCCTTTTGCTCCGTGGCTGTCGCTATATATGCCTCAAGATTGGCTGCATGCTGCTGGGCCTTAAGGAGGGTTTTCTCCATTTCGTTGTAATTGTTTTCAGTTTTCTCAACCTTGTCGGACAGGACTCGGTACCGGGCCCTGACATCGATAAACCTGTTGATAATAAAAAGAGATAAAAGGATATATAAAATAAAAAATATAGATGCCCCTAAAAGGATGCGGCGTGAGATAGTAAACGAACGTATCCTGCCTATACTCCCCATAACCGTTATGGTAATCTTATGGGATCCGGAGGCATTTTCCTTCAGGAACGAGATTATTCGCTGAGCGCTGTCCATTCCTCTTTTTTGATCTTCCACTCTTTTCCCTTTTTTATAAGTACCATGTTCTTTTCGCCGCGATCCATATAGCCGTCCGCCCTGTATTCCTGAATAAAGGCGACCTCTGCCTGATTATCCGAGACATTTGTTATCTTTAAATCGGATGTCTCTATCTTGATGCTTCGGAATCTTTTATTTAACTTGTTCCTATGTCTTTCCCAGGAAGCAAGATTCATATTGCGGGATTTAAATTTGGCATCATAACAGGCTATATACCTTTTAATATCCTTGTTTCCCCACGCATCAAGCCATGAATTTATAAAAGCCTCTATGTCCTCCTGGGGCTTGTCAGGCGGTGGAGTTGTTAGTGCGACTGGTTTTGCTTCGGCAGTCTCTTCTTGCCGGGTGATAGGTTGTGGAGTTGTCAAGGCGATCTGTCCTTTCTCAACAGTCTCCTCTTGTACATTATCGGGGATTGGAGTTGTCAAGGCAATCTGTTCTTTGTCAGCAATCCCCTCTTGTGAATTATCGGGCGATGGAGTCGCCAAGGCGATCTGTCCTTTCTCAATAGTCTCCTCTTGTACATTATCGGGGATTGGAGTCGTCAATGCAATCTGTTCTTTGTCAGCAGCCTCATCTTGGGGATTATAGGGCAGCGGGGTTGTCAAAGGGATTTGTTTTGCTTCGGCAAGAGAGAATGTTTCCCCGATAATCTTCCACTCCGCGCTGTTTTTTGTGATGTACAGTTTTTTGATGCCGCTGCTTTCAAATACAGGGGTCCTGTAAGTCTGTTTAAAAGAGGCAACTACCACGTTGTTATTTTTAAGTATACTAAGGTCATCGACTGAAACGTTTATGTCTTTGTATTTTTTTGTGAGCCGTGTCTTATATTCCTTCAACTGGTTCCAGCTTTTGTCGCCGGACTTAAAACTGTGACTGTAAAATGACATATATCTGTCAACGTCTTTATTTTGCCATGCGTCTCTCCAGCCTTCAATAATATCGGTAATATCCTTTGCCCTTTCCTCAAGCTCCTCTTGTGTCGCCATCTCTATGCTTGAACTAATAATTACCGGCGTATAAAAGAGGGTTACATATGATGCGAGTTCTTCAATATCCTTATTTACAAAGGCAACGCATCCGCTTGTATCGTTGGGTTTAAGCGGCTTGTTTGTCCCGTGAAACCAGATCCCGTAACCATCCCTTCCCTCTTTTTGATCAAAGATACTGGGATAATTAAGGGGAAGCGCCCTCGCGCCATATATCGGGGCAAGATGTTCTTTGGTATATGAATTGACGAAAAAATATATGCCCTCCGGTGTTTTTTTGTCATTGACCGCGGCCTTCTGCCCGTCGTGTTCACCTGTGGAGCATTGATATACCTTTTCCGGCGCTGAGAGATTGTCGCTTTTGTATAACATTACCTTTTGCTGTGATTTATCCACCAGGACAACATAATCCGAACCCCATTTGTCCCATTTCAGGAAGTTGGCGGGCACAAGCCCCTGTTTCTCGGCAGACTGTTTTACACTGCAGAAGGCATCCGGATTATAACATAACAGGAAGATAAAAAATGAAAGGATAGGGAAAAGACCCTTCCTGATCCGGGGCAATAGGGATATTCTTTGAATCCTTGTAACTTGAACAAAAAGCAATTTAATTGAAACCTTTAATGTGAGAAGCATTCTTCGTTTAGTATATAACGCCTTAACTCCAATGCCTTGTAAAATTAGTTAGTTGAAAACCCTCTTGAATATATCTTCCACATGCTTGAAATGATAATCAAGATTGAATATGTCTTCCATGTCTTCCTTTGAGATAAAATTCATTATCTCCTGATCCTCCAATAAAAGGGACTTGAAATCCCTCCCTGTATCCCAGACCTTAAGGGCGTTCCTCTGAACCATTTCATAGGCGGTCTGGCGGGTTAATCCCCTGGCAGCCAGTTTCATCAGCACCTGCTGGGAAAAGATCAGGCCCTTTAATTTGTGAAGGTTTTCTTCCATCCGCCTGGGGTGAATCACCAGGTTCTTTATGATCTTGTTAAGCCTGTTGAGCATGTAATCGATAAGTATGGTGCTGTCAGGTCCTATCACCCTTTCCACGGAGGAATGACTGATATCCCGTTCATGCCACAGGGCCATGTTTTCCATGGAAGCAAGGGCGTTGGATCGCACAAGACGCGCAAGGCCGGCAATATTTTCCGATCCGATAGGGTTCTTCTTGTGGGGCATGGCCGAAGAACCTTTTTGACCCTTCTCAAAGGATTCTTCCGCCTCAAGCACTTCCGTCCTCTGAAGATGGCGGATTTCGATTGCTATCTTTTCCATGGTCCCGGCCAGAATGGCGAGCGTTGAAAAATACTGTGCATGACGGTCGCGCTGGATAATCTGCGTGGATGCCTCGGCAGGTCTTAACCCGAGTTTTTCGCAGACATATGCCTCAATCCTTGGATTTATATTAGCGAATGTCCCCACAGCGCCGGAGAGTTTTCCGTAACTGATGACATCAAGGGCCTCTTCCAGCCGTTTGAGGTTTCTTCCCATCTCAGAATACCAGACAGCCAATTTAAGGCCGAAGGTTATGGGCTCTGCGTGGATGCCGTGGGATCGCCCTATCATGGCGGTATATTTATGCTCTTCCGCCCGTTCCTTTATGGTGTCCATAAATTCCGTTACATCGTCAATAATCATGTCCATGGATTCTTTGAGTTGAATGGCAAATCCGGTGTCCAGGATATCGGAAGATGTAAGGCCCATGTGGATGAAGCGGGAATCAGGGCCTACGTATTCAGCGACATTATCCAGGAATGCGTTGACATCGTGTTTGGTCACCTCCTCTATCTCAAGGATGCGTTTTTCAGAAAATGCCGCCTTCCTCTTAATATTATTCAATGCCTCTTTAGGGATCATGCCGTCTTCAGACATGGCCTCGCATGCCAGGATCTCAATCTGAAGCCATTTATTGAACCTGTTTTTCGATTCCCATATCTTCCCCATTTCAGGGCGCGTATACCTGCTGATCATTGTAAACCACCATTTATTCTTTAAATGTTTATCCGAGCAATTTAGGAAATGAATTTTAGAATTTCATGATCGATGAAAAATAGGATAATACAGACAGAAATGGAAAAATCAATAAAAATTGCCAACGAGCCTTCTGGGAGTCTGTCGGACTTTTCTTGTAAGGGCCTGAAATCATTGGAGGGGCCATTTTAAACTTAAAAAATATCTACTGTTATTTCAAAAAATTAAGACCTCATCTCTCTTCAAGACCGACAAACTCCAGGGGGCGGCTATGAGGGATTGTCTTGGCATGACCTCTTTTATCATCTGAAAAAACATTTATAAAATTCGTAGAGTAGCGGCCCCTGTTTCCACGGCAGAAGCCCCCATCATCACAAGGGCTTAGAAAACCCACTTTAAACCAAACTGAACGCTGTTTTCCCGGCTGTTGGGAGACGCCGTCAATACATATTCCAGCGATAAGGCGAGACCACTGACTTGATACAACGACAGCTTGGCGCGCATCTCGGCGGCATTACCGTCAGAAGCGATCCCGTTGATCGATGCGCTGTCTCCGAGAGACGACAGCCGGGCTGTGACATCGTCGCCGGTGTTGAACTCATGCAGCCACAGCGCCGCGATCTCAATATCCAGATCAATATCCGCAAAGCGTAAGCCCTGCCTTAACTTTGGACCAAGATGACTCTGGATCGCCCAACTTCCGCGGGGCGCCACGGTCAGATTGGCGGCATCCGCACCTGTCTCGCTAAATCCGCCTTCCCTGAGATAAGACAGGTAAAATCCGGCTGCCGGCTCCAGGATTGTCTTCTCCGCCGGTTTCATTTGGTACCCCAGATCCAGCATGACGGATAACTGATGGCCGGTATGGTCGCTCTTGGCGGTCCGGTCAATGGAGCCGAAGGCAATCCCCCGGTCGCTGTGGTACTGGTTGTAACTGTATGCGGACATGATATCGAGACTAAACCGGTCGCGCAGGGCGCCGACAAAAAAAGCGGTGCTGAATGCCTCGATCTGCGCCTTGCTGTTTCCGGGGTCTCTGCCGGATATATAGGTTTTTGAGCCGCTCAAAGAAAAACCGGCAAAGCTTCTATCGGAAAAATGCCTCTCTATTCCTATTAAGGGCGTCCGTGCATTGTAACGGTAACCGGGCGCGCCGTCCATGTCATCCTGACTTCCCCAGTATCCGGACGCAAGGACAAATCCCTCCCAGGGGCTTTTATCGGGAGTGTTGTATTCCGGAACTGCATCACTCATCGACGGGGCCGCCGCGTCCTGGGCCGATGCGGTGTTTGTTGAAGTCGAGATATCCTGACGGGTGTTGTTGTGCGCCAAAAGCTGGTTGAAGCGCATCCGGTCGGTCGCAAAAACGGCAAGAGATGTTGCCGAATGCACGATCGGCGAAAGCTGACGCACAGCGTTCGCTACGGCATTGCTGTCCGTCTGAAGATCGATCTCGTACAGAATCGTTGCCAGATCTCCGGATGCATTGGCGACGCCTTTATCCAGAGTTCCGGCAAAGGCCGTAAGTTTATGATCGACGGACCCGGCAACGGCAGCGTAGGGGATCCGTGTGACCCTGATCGACAGGTCTGTCCCGGTCGCTATGAGAGAAAAATCGAAAACGGGGTAATAATCAACGATAGAGCCAAAGGAACCCGTCACGGCCGTTCCCTGAGCGATACGATAGGTGGCATCGGATTGGATAAGTCCTGTGCCGCTCAACTCCGGCGTCACAGCCGCGCCGTTCTCTATGGTGACATCAGCGGCGTTCAGCAGGGATGCCGTGCCTGTCCGGTAATTGATAACCGGCCGGTAGACGGATCCGTTTTTAAAAAGGATATGGTCGCTCCCAGTTCCGAGATCAACGGCGCCGCGAACGGCGCCGCCGCTTTCCACCGTAAGAGAATCGTCGGTTGCGCCCGTCTGCATGGCGTACAGATTGCCGGAGAGATACCCCGCATTGGTCACGTTGACACCGGATGCGGCAACAGCGCGGCCGCCGACGGCAATGTCGTCACCCGAAATGATGCCTGATGCGCTGTTGATCAGTGTTCCTCCATCATAGAAGTAAACACTGGTTCCGGCGGGACCGTCGCCGTAATACTTCAGCGTCGTTGGCCCCAGTATCCAACCGTTATTTTCGACTGTGTATCCGGCGGATGAAACATGGATGCCTTCACCCCCGTAGACGATGCCTCCCTGGCTGATGATAATAGTGTCTCCGCTCGGCTGAAAGTTAGCGCCGGCCCATATGGTGTCGCAAACGCCTGTGATGTTGAAATTGCCGACACCGTCGCCGTCTGCGCCGGTCCGATAGAGATAAGACTGGATCGAATAAACGGCAAAGATCTCAAAGGGGCTGATAACGCCTGCCTTGTTGCCGAGGATGACGAATTCACTCAATCCGGCAATATCTTCAAGACTGTCCTGATTGCCTCCCCAGTTATAGGTATAGCCAAGCTGCGTCCAGGGATAGCGTTTGTTCGGATCGGAATCGTTATAACTGGCGGCGATGTTGTTGACATACCATGCCTTGAATTTATTGTAGTCGTCATCCGACAGGTAGTCCGGTTTGGCGGGGAAATCATCGTTTGAAAGGGCCGTCGGTTGGTCCGTTATGTCCGGATCGCGGGTGGCCCGCATCAATTTGTCAGGATCAATCCAAAGCTCTACCACGGCGTTGTATTGCGCAAGCGACGATGTCGGCAAACCAAGGAGTTGCACCGTCTTCAGGGCTACATTCCCGGCGTTGACATCATTGGCCGCATCGCGGTACCATGCTGGCAATTCGTTGCCGGTTGTCACCCATAAGGCGCCGGGATAGAGGTTCTGAAATTTCTTTGTCGTCAGGTTGTAGTACTGGGGATTGGTAAAGGCCCTTACCAGGACCTTGGAATCGGATAATCGCCATGTGTTGCCGTCCCCCGGCCCGGTCACGGTTATCAGATCAGACTGGACCCATCCTGTCGGGTTCAAGGCATGAGCCTGAGCATTGTCGTTGGCTTCCAGATATCCGGAAGGCTCGGCGGCCATCAGACGTCCGGGCGCAACCGATAAAATAATGCATAAGAAAAGAGATAATCGCCTGATCATCTTTATCAGGATATGAACAGTAAGTGATATTTTCATTCTGATCCTTTTAAATAGGCCGAACTTAAAGCCTATTCTATTGGTGTTCAGTAATCGGCGATCTTCGCCTGCATTTCAGGGCTTAATTGTTTCACAAGCTCGGCATTATAGGCATGGGAAGTGGTATCCGCCAGGACGGCGTCCGTGGCGCCGAATATCCGCGCGGCCCCGATTGCATACCCCCGCGACTTTGCCGCCGGCGACCCTTCGGCAACCGCGGGATCGACGTTGGTTATAATGATTGAAATGGTATTGTCGCTGTTGCGGCGGATGTCGAAGGTGCGGAACTGCTGGGGAAAATCCCGGAGCGATGCGGTCTCGACCTCCCAGAAGCTATTTTGAGGACCCTGACTTGATATAGCCGGATCATACGGTTGAGGGGTAACGACGTTAACGTGACGATGTCCCGAGATCCACAGGATGAGATTCGGATAGTTGTGGAGGATGGCGAACAACGAAAGATCATCAATGATAGAGGCGCTGGAGAATAAATGATAGTTCCCTGAGGCAGGATCAAAGGTTTTTTGCGGGTTGATCGGGATATGCGCCGCGATGA
>Ga0153915_10000131_pt1 | contig 66203 bp, 46 predicted proteins | sample Opewatmetagenome_2_FD_107003 | JGI IMG/M metagenome (GOLD analysis project Ga0153915, IMG submission 107003) | Freshwater wetland microbial communities from Ohio, USA - Open water 3 Core 3 Depth 3 metaG | ecosystem: Environmental > Aquatic > Freshwater > Wetlands | place: USA: Ohio, Lake Erie...
GGTCGCATAAATTTGCCGGTTTTTAGCTCCCTTTCTGATATTTCCGGCATTTATATCACATATTCTTTCGCTAATCAAATAATTATATCAATATGTTATGAATATTTCAGGAACGACTAATTACATGCCTTAAAAGAAGAGCTTCAGGAATTTCCTGAAGCTCTTCTTTATTTATGGCTTGCCTAATTAATTGCTTTGATAAATGCCTTGTCTTTTAAAAGCTCTTCTATATTCAACTTGATAATTTCATTTAACACACTGTTAAGATCAGCAAGCTTGGACGCTGTACGCATTGTGTTTTTTGTTGACGTATATACAATTTCACCTGTGCTCACATTTTTTACGAAATAATGAACCTTCAATGTCAAGTCCACTTTGAAACTTGAGTCATCAATCAGGAAGTCTTCTATTTCACCGCTAAGAACCATGGTTTTGCTGTCTATCTTTACACCGGCAGAAAGCAGCTCCAGAGAAACCGCATCCCTGAAGAAAATGCTTATGTCCTTATTAAATCTCAGATTGCGCAACGCAGTATTGGTGATCTGAAACGGTTTGACTTTACCGGTTGCTGCCGGAATATACTTGAAGCCGGATACTAATACATTTCCGGAAATTTTGTTGACAGAACCAGGCAAGTAGTTAAGCGGGAGCTTTACGCAACCCTCAATAAATAAAATGGCAACTCCCAATAAAAGCACTGTTGCCGCTGCAATGAGTACTCTTCTTGAACCGGCAAATTTCTGTATTCGGTTCAGCAATGGGAAACCGCCGCAAAAAATCATTTCATCCGACCCTTTATTTTGTTTTCGGTGGTTCCGGCTGAGGATTTATGAGCTTACGGTTGATTTTTATAATATTCCCGCCCTTAACGGTTACCCTGTCACCTACTTTAAGGCCTGATATGCCTCCGGCAACGATCTTTGCAATGCCTTTATCATCTCTGACTGTAAATTTGGCTCCTTCTATTTTTATAATTGTTCCGATATAGATATCGACCGGGGTTATCTTTACTTTGATCTGCTGTGCCGGAGGTTCCGGCTGGGGATTAATGGCATAAACGCAGCACGGGGAAAGAAATACCACCGATCCCAGGAAAAATAAGATACTTATTATCGTATTGAATTTCTTCATCATCACACATCCTCCTTTTTGTTCATTTAAACATGCTATTGCTCTTGCACACCTAAACTATAGAAAGTCCGTTATTGTATGTCAAGAAAATCTTGTTGGGTGAATCATGCTTATTACGACGAATTGTAATATTGTATAAGTTAAACGAAAAAGTATTTTATCCGGTAACCCGGAATAGTCTATAGTAAGCAGCTATAAAGGGCGACAATTTCATCTCCTTTATCCAATACGGATATTTGCCTTCTTTGAGATGGTCGTAAAAAACGGATCCCGGGGGAGCCGAAGAGTAATATCTTCTTTCACCAGGATCGTTGATAATAAGAATCATATCGATCCCCCTCTTACGGATTAAGTCATGCGCTTTGCCATCCGATGTAGCGCTCATTATCAAGTGTGTATCAAGGATGCCCTGAGCATTGCGATGAAAAGGGGTTGCAATTACTTCATAACCGGTGCGATACATAATTTCAGGGCCATAAAAATCGAATGCCAGTATCCGGTGTTTACGGACATTGCCTTCGTCAATTGCAAAATGAAGTTCATCACATAATGCTGAAAGAGGAATCTCTATTTTCTTTTGCTGCGACGCATTATCCTTCTCTAAAATTTTATCACAAATATAACCAAGCAAAAGAAATCCAACACAAAAAAATATAATCGTGAAAGGTAGAATGAAAACTCTGAATAAGAATTTAGCGTGATTTTTCTCCCATCCTACTGTCCTGCCCAATAAGGCGGCGAGCGGAATTACAGTAATAATATTTCCGTACAGTAAAAGTCTTCTTGACAAAATTCCTGCCAATGCAAATAACAGAATGCCTGATAAGATGAATATCCATCCTTTCGATTTATTATCAGATTCTTTCCGGAGAACGAAAACAATATAAAATATACCGACAACAGCGGAACCGAGAAGCTGAATCAGAGGCATTAAGTAATCCCTGTTCAGGGGAGACCGTACCTCATCAACCCTGTTCAGATATAATGACAAAATTCTGGGATCAATATTAGCATAACCTCCCCGATAAAAATCAGGAAAGATAAGCCACACAAACAAAGCCGCAATTGCCGCTCCAGGCAAAGCAATTGCAAAACGCTGATTTTTTCCTTTTTGAGAAAATACGGAGTGGCGTCTCAGATAAGAAACGGCTGTCCAGAATAGGCTTATGAGACCAAACACAAACAAATGAACAACAGATACTTTATCGTATTCAATACTCGTCAGGTCAGACCAGGGACGCTCCAGAATAAGTACAACTCCGATAAAAATAAAAAGGGATATGCTGTAATGCATATTTTTTTTATCAAAGTCTTCATCTTCGGAAATCCAGAAAATACCCAGCAGCAGTAAACCCCAAAAAACAGGCAGCATGGATTCGACATGAAGCCACAGGGAAAAGGCGCTCATCATTCCCGCATTATAGCAAGCAGTCTTGTTAAATGAACCCTGAACAAGTCTTAATATGAGACCTGTCGTTATAATAAATGTGAATCCAAGCAGAGAGTTGTGATCAGGCCTCGCGACAGAATAATACGATATTATTCCAAGTTGGGGAATTAACAACAAACGCATTAAATTAGAGTCATAATCGGCAAGTATGGGCCGAAATGCCCATGGAAGAATCATTAAAGATGCTATAAGTAAACAGGGGCTGATTAAGACCCCCCACCAAAACAGGCTGTCTTTAAAACCTGCCCAGGGAGTGGCGATCAAAGCGCCTGTTAAGAGCAATAAATCGAGCGGCCTTGTCCAGTGGAGATGTTCTCCATACGGGGCATTACTCTTTGCCAAAACGGTATCGTACCATTTACCGGTTTCATGCAACTGAACAACCCGATTCAGCCGTGTGTAGCAGTCCGCATCTATCAATTCACCCTTCTTTATCCAATGCCCCTGCAGGTAAAACACTATCATCAGAAGAACCATGAATACACACAAAAAAAAGATGAAGTGTTTTGATATTAAGGCAGAATAAGAATTAGTTTTCATTCACGAAATCCATCGGACCAATGCGTAATTAAGGAAAGTTGATTTTTGTGATTGCCTTTTTTCTTTTAAAACCTTGTACCTGATTCTCCGCATCTTCGATTGTTTTTTCTTGTACTTAAGAAAATCTTTCATGTCAATATCGTATTACATATTACGACATAAGAAACACATTATAAAAACATTATCCAACGGGCAAATAAAAATATGAAAGTTTTTTTGAAATATTGATAAGTATTTGTGTGTATATTTATAAGGAGGGAGGGGCCGGCTGATGATCGGCCGGCCCCAACATCAAGGGAATTAAGGAAAGGGAAAATATTTTTAAATTATAATGCTTCTACATAGATCGCACGGAGCTGTTTCTTGTCGACTTTGCCGACGCTGGTTTTCGGAATCTCGTGTGTAATTATATATTGATCAGGTATTGCATATCTGGGAATTTTCCCCTGCTCTGCGCATTGCTTCATATGGTTCTTCAAAACCTCCGGCGTAATGCCGTCGTTGCGATACGGGGGAGTCAGCACAACAAGCAGCATAGGCCGTTCTCCCCATTTAGCATCGGGAATGCCGATAGCCGCAGCCTCCTGCACCGCGCTGTGAAGACTGATGGCATTTTCCAAATCGAGCGAAGAAACCCATTCGCCGCCTGTCTTAATGACATCTTTCAGTCTGTCTGTAATCTGTATATAACCGTCGGAATCCATATAACCCACATCGCCCGTGTGAAGCCAGCCGCCGCTCCAGAGTTCTTCCGTCTTTTCCTTATCCTTGTAGTACCCTTTGGTAAACCAGGGAGCGCGAACAACAATTTCGCCGGTGGTCTTTCCGTCATTCGGCAGAAAATTGCCGGCGGGGTCGGCGATCCTGACATCAACAAGAGTGATGGGCATTCCCGTTTTGATGGCGATATCGCTTTTCTGTTCATTGTCATAACCCTTCATGGATGGCTTAAGGTTGGATACGCTGATGACCGGGCAGGTTTCGGACATGCCGTAGCCTGTCATGATCTGAATACCCAGTTCCATGCCTGCCATAGCCAGACCCTTGGAAAGACGGGCGCCGCCGATAACCACTTTCCACGCTGACAGGTCGATCTTTTTGGCAATCGGGCTCGCTACAAGCATCTGGAGAATAGTGGGAACGCAGTGAGAATAGGTAACCTTTTCTCCGACAATCAGTTTAATAAGCATTTCCGGTTCGTATTTGCCCGGATACACCTGTTTGACGCCCATCATGGTGGCGATAAAAGGAAATCCCCAGGCATGAACATGAAACATGGGAGTAATGGGCATATAGACGTCCGATGTGGAAAAACGCAACGGGCTGTCGTGACCGCTTACGGCGATGCAGACGCTCATGGCGTGAAGGACAATCTGACGATGGGTGAAGAACACGCCTTTGGGAAGACCCGTCGTGCCGGTCGTGTAAAATGTTGTGGCCTTGGTATTTTCATCAAGTTCCGGAAAGTCAAAATCAGCAGACGCCGCAGCCAGGAGTTCTTCGTATTCACCGTCACAGACCAGATCTGTTTTTGGCAGTTCACCGCTGTCAGAAAGGAGAATGACCTTCTTTACGGATTTTAGTTTCCCCCTGATGGAAGCAAGAAGAGGCAGAAAATCGGTATTGATGAGGATCACATCAGCTTCGGCATGATTCATGGTATATTCGATCTGATCGGGAGACAGACGCCAGTTCACAGTAAACAGCACCGCTCCCATCATGGGGATTGCAAAAAAACTTTCCAGATAGCGGGGCGTGTCATAATCGAAAACTGCCACCGTATCTCCTTTTTTGACGCCAAGTCCGGCAAGGGCGCTTCCCAGCCGGTTTATCCGCTCAAAAAGATCGTTGTAAGTATAACGCATACTGTTGCGGTAAACGATCTCCTGGCTTCCCGCGGTTAACTTTGGATTGTTGAGCAATTCTTTTATGGTAAGTTGAAACCCGTATTTATTCCCGTTCAAAGATTTCCCTTTCATATAACCCTCCTTGGATCGTATTTTTCTCTTGCCAGTATGATCCGATAAAGAGCGGGAAAGAACAATCCGCAGGAAACTGTTTTGTTTGTCCTTAACAGGATTAAAAAAAGGTAAGCCGATGACCTACAGAGGGTATCGGAAATGATCAGAGAGATGTTTTGGATTCCGTTTTATTCTCAACCCAGTTGAGAGCGTAACGCAGGAGTTCCGTGCTGTTCTTGAGGTTCAGCTTCTCCTTAATACGTTCACGATATGTTCCGATTGTTTTGACGCTCAGGTAAAGCCGGATACCGATCTCGCTTATGCTGAGTCCTTCGCCGATAAGCTGAAAAACTTCGATCTCGCGGTCAGTCAGATTCTGCAGAGGCGATTCGGCGGTATCTTTGGGGCCTTCAACAAAGCGGGAAAGTATCTGTTCCGTCATTTTCTCGCTCGCATAGATGCCGCCTGATCTGACCTGACGGATGGCCTTGACGACGGATTCGGAAGCTTCCTGCTTCATAACGTAACCCTTTGCGCCGGCCCGGAATGCCCGTTCGGCATAGAGCGACTCGTCATGCATGGAAATGACCAGCATGTTTATTCCCTTGTGGAATTTACGGATCTCCTTGATGAGATCAATGCCGCTCATATCCTTCAGAGTAATATCCACGATAATCATGTCCGGTTTCAGTTCCGTCACGGCCTTCACGGCGCCCTGATAATCCTCGGCATCCCCGCAGACGCAAAGATCCTCTTCCTGATTGATGAGCTGGGCCAGGCCCTGCCTGAATATCGGATGGTCATCGACGATAAGAATTCTATGCTTGTCTGTTTTTGTCGTTTTGGTTGTCCTGATTGCCCTGGTCGCAGCCATAGATGTTATTCCTCAATCTGATTGAATGTGCAGGTTACCAGTGTGCCCCCGCTTTGTTCAGATTCTATCCGCAGGGACGCCCCGATCATCCGGGCGCGGTAATGCATGATCCTGAGGCCAATGCCGCCAACCTTGGTTGTATCCTTGATCCCGATGCCGTTATCGAGAATGGACAAAGAAACGATGCCGTTATTGTTCAGAAGCTCCATTACAATCTTGGAAGATTTGCCGTGTTCAATGGCATTGTGAATGGATTCTTTTGCAATATAGTAAAGGTGTGTGGCCAGTGAATTATCATTAATAGGGATATGCCGGGGACAGCGGAAAACGCAGTTTATATTAAAGATGCCGGATGTGGAGATGGCAAGTTCTTCCAATGACGCTTCAAGCCCAAGAGAAGTAAGATGGACAGGACAAAGCCCGCGGGCCAGTCGCCTGGTTTTTTCAATTGCTGCTTTTACCAGTTGATTAATGTCACCGGCATAGCGGGCATTCTCCCCGGAAAGCAGGGCGAGCTTATCCCGCAGCACCTTGGTCATTACATCAATGCCGATAAGGTGCTGGCCAAGATCGTCGTGAAGCTCATAGCCTATCTTCTGGCGTTCCCTCTCCGATACATCAAGAACCTCCTTCTCCAGCTTCTTGATAGCCGTGATATCTGTAATAACTCCGAATCCTCCCATGAAATGGCTCTGAGAATCGTAAACTGCACGCGGTGAAACGAGCGTGTAGACAGGATTGCCCCCTTTATCCATCCATGTTACTTCATAAGACTCGGGGGCATCCTTGTTCGCGATGTTACGTGTCCAGGTCTCCAGGTCCCGTTTACTGATAAAATCCCGGCTGGGCCTGCCGATGATCTGCTCCCGTGGAAGTTGAAGGATGCTGCATATCTTGTCATTGACATAGGTAATGATACCACGGCGGTCCTGAATACCCAGGCCTTCGTTCATGGTTTCCACAAGCTGGCGGAATCTTTCTTCGCTGTCGCGCAGCGCCTTTTCAGTTTCGACCCTTTCCGTAATATCCACCATGGAGGCAATGCTCTGCGTTGTTCCCGGAATCATGGCAATGGTCATAAAAATATTGAGAAGCTTGCCATCTTTGTTGAGGATCTTGAATTCATAATTTCTGGGCGCCGATGAATGATCCTCGCGTCTGATCCTGTGAAAATAAAGGAGACGATCGACGTCGTCCCGGGCCACGTATTTGGTCCATGTGTGGCCGATGATGTCTTCACGTGAATAGCCTGTGAAATTGGCAAAATCGTTGTTCATCATGGAGATGGTGGTATCCTGTTCAATGACGATGGTTGCCGTTCCGGAATTTTCAAACAGAGTCTGGTAAAAATGCTCCGAATGAGTCAAATCCCTTTCGATCCGTTCATACTTACGGGCCTGCGACTGGAGATCCTTGATTTCCCTGCGGGCGGCTTCCAGTTCTTCGATAAGCTGAAGCCTGGTTTTGTATCCTTTTCCCACCGTTTAAACTCCATTACTTTTATTTTTTTATTGTATCCGAGAAAGGATTGTTTGTCCATTGGATAGTAGCTAACCCCTGCACCGGTCTTCGTATCAATTTTATATTGTTTATTTGAAGGGTTCATCATAATTTGAATCGGATAACTTTATTATCTGATTTTTTTGATGCAATCGGGAGAAAAAAGATTTAAAATAGCAATTGTTAAATGGGTTTAACAGACATTTGAAGAGCAGGAGCATTTTGTAATGGCTGATTTCTTCTTTGAACCGGTAACAGGCAAAAAGAAACCTTATGTCGAATCGCTGCGGAATCTTTTAGGACAATTCCGTTATCCGTTTTATCCCGGCGACAGTATCGGGATAAAGCTCCACTGGGGAGAACGTGGTAATAAAGGATATTTGCCTCCTGATTATGCAAAAGAAATCGCCGGCTGGCTGATTTCAAAAGGTGCAAAGCCCTTTGTCTTTGACACGACAGTGCTCTATTCAGGCGGCAGGCGCACCGCCGAGGATTCCCTGAATACTGCCGCCCATCACGGTTATACAGCCGAATTTCTCGGATGTCCCGTTGTTATTGCCGACGGCATGGACGGGCGGGATGTTGTTTCGATTCCCGCAGGCTACAAACACTTTGAAACAGTCCAGGTAGGATCAGTTTTCGATAAGGCGCAGGGGTTTGTCATTTTTTCCCATTTCAAGGGGCATATGGTTTCCCTGTTCGGCGGAGCGATAAAGAATATATCCATGGGATTTGCATCCCGTGCTCAGAAACAGCGAATGCATTCCGATTATCATCCAATTCTGGATCGCAAGAAATGCACCCGATGTGGCATGTGTGTGAATATCTGCCCGACAGAAGCGGCTACGGTTTCTGAACCGGATTATCCCGAATATGATCTAAAAAAGTGCATCGGATGCGCCCAGTGTATAGCAATGTGTCCGGAGTTAGCCTTACAGATTTTCTGGAATTCGGATATGATGGTTTTTCAGGAAAAGCTTGTGGAAACGGCGGCTGCCGTCTGGAAAAAAATCAGGGGAAAAGCCATCGTCATCAACTCTCTGCTTAATATCACCGTGGAATGCGATTGCCTGTCGGGAAAAAATCCCATCATAGGCCCTGATCAAGGATTTGTCGGCGGTTACAATCCCGTTGAAATAGATGCGGAATCTTTGAAAATCACAGGGTCGGATATTTTTGAAAAAGCCCATCCGGGCATTCCCTGGCAGCGGCAGTTTTCCTACGCCCGGCAAATCGGATTTATGAACCACGGAAATCAGGAAATAATTTAAAATGTCAGGCAGCGGCAGGTAAAACACCCGCTTTTTTTATTTTGCCGATAAAGATCCAACATGATCTTTTAGCATTAAACTATCCCATCATGCCTTCCTGGGCAAAACTATAAAAAGTATCACCACCGATAATTATGTGATCCAGTACTTTTATTTCCATTAGTTTCCCTGCGGCGGTCAGTTCCTGTGTAAACTTCTTATCTTCGGAACTTGGCGCTATGTTGGCGCTGGGATGATTATGAATACAGATTATCGACGCCGCGAATTTTTGCAGTGCCGCATGCATGATTTCACGCACAATCGGCATGGCATGGTTGACCGTTCCTCTGGCAGCGTCGCTGATCTCAATTATTTTGTTGCTGCTGTTGAGATATATAACTTTAAAGACTTCCGTTTTGAGGTCGCGCATTTGCGGCATGATAATACTGACAACATCCTGTGCCGAAGAAATATTTTGTTTGCCTTTAAGAATTTCGACTTCCCGAAAACGCCTTCCGATCTCCAGAGCTGCTTGAATCTGCGCTATTTTGGCCGGACCCAATCCTTTAAATTCTTTCCATTCACGCATATCGGTATGGCTCATGTTGCGAAAAGTGCCAAACTTGTCAATAATCCGGCGTCCCAGATCAATTGCGCTTACGCCCTTTACACCGGTACGCAAAAGAATTGCCAGAAGTTCAGAATTGCTCAACACTTCCGCACCGCACTTCAGCAGCTTTTCCCTGGGTCTGTCGTCAGCGGGCCAGCTATTTATCCCATTAGAGATTTTTTTCACTTGCTTATTATCAGGTTTCATTTTTTACTCTTCAAGAAGTAAACTCAACACGAATACAGTTCATCTCCAAATGTGTTTATTTCTTTTTGAATAATTCTCCCACACCGTTCAGTATATTCTTTTTATCTCCGTTAAATATTTTTTTAACTGTTTCTTTGGCAACGCCCTTCCCTGCTTCCACCACAGCGCTTCCCGCGATGCTTTTGACAACATCTCCCAGAGATATAAAAAATATTTAATCTTTCAAACATCACGTTTTAAGCGACTTCCCATGATACTGGTAATAGCCAGCATGACAAGATGGTAAAGCGGAGGGAAATACCTTTTCAGAAAATAAAACAACTTGATGTCGAAGGAAGTGATTACTAGAAATTTACGGGAACGAACAGCATTGACAATCATTTCCGCAACCTTTTCCGGGGCTATGGCAATCTTAAGAAAAAGCTCGCGCGATTTCTCCAGCGACTCCGGACTGGCATTAATTTTCACGCTTTGCACAATACCGGTATTAACCGCCCCGGGACATATGACGCTGACCCCTATATTGTGTTTCTTCAAATCGTAACGCAGAACCTCGGATATTCCTACAACCGCATGTTTAGTGGCCGAGTATACGACATGCCACGGCAAACCTATAAGACCGGCCGTAGAAGAAACCGATACGATATGTCCGCCTTTCCCCGCGCGAATCATTTCAGGAACGAAACATTCGATTCCGTGAATAACTCCCCAGAGATTTACCTTGATTACTTTTTCCCAGTCGCTGTGTTCCATGTCTTCTACCTGGGAAAATAGGGCTATGCCCGCCACATTCACCAGAATATCCAGAGAATCATAACCGGCATGCACTTCATCGGCAAAGGCAGACATGGCCTTATAGTCGCCGACATCAAAAGCACGCGACAAACATACTTGGCCGCCCGCATGGGAAATTGCATCAACTGTCTTCTTAAGGCCATTTTCGTCAATATCGGTTAAGAACAGTCGGCATGCCCTTTTCCCCATGGCCTGCGCGGTTGCGCGTCCTATTCCGCTTGCGGCTCCGGTAATGAAAACTTTTTTATCCGATAATATTTTCATTTTTTAATTTTAATTGTTTTGTGAACATTAACCGGTTTCTTCTTTTTCATCATGGCAGTACGATTAATTTTTTTTACCGGTGATTTAAGCGCTTTTTTATTTTTGACAGGTTCCAGAGCCAGCTGGGCCACATCCATCATATCCTTCAGGAAGTGAAAAGAAATGCTCTTTTGTACATTTGCCGGAATATCTTCAATATCCTTACGGTTCCAATCCGGCAGCAGAACAGTTCTTATTCCCGCCCGGTAAGCTGCAAGCACTTTTTCCTTAATACCGCCAACCGGCAGCACAGCTCCCCGCAGTGTGATTTCCCCGGTCATAGCCAGATTTTTTTTAACCTTGCGGTTGGTCAAAAGAGATACCAGCGCCGCCAGCATCGTGACACCGGCAGACGGGCCATCCTTGGGAATCGCACCCGCGGGAACATGGATGTGAATATCCAACTCGTCAAAGAATTCCGGTTTTACACCCAATTCTACTGCATTGGCGCGTATGAAACTTAAAGCGGCAGCAGCCGATTCTTTCATGACATCACCCAGTTGTCCTGTAAGCGTGAGCCCCTTCTTTCCCTTCATCGCAGTGGCTTCAATAAAAAGCATGTCGCCCCCAACAGGCGTCCAGGCCAGACCGATAGCAATGCCCGGTTTGGTAATGCGCGCATCAATATCGGTTAAAACGCGCACAACTCCCAGGTATTTGGGAATATCTTTTTCCGTCAACGTTTTAGACTTTATGCTGTCCTCGGCAATCTGAGCAGCCACGCCCCGGCAGGCATTGGCAATTTCCCTCTCCAAATTGCGCACACCGGCTTCGCGCGTATAACCGGTAATAATTGTATTGAGCGCTTTGGCGTTTAATTTAAACTGATCGGCGGTCAGGCCGTTTTCCTTCAATTGCCGCGGAATTAAATATTTTTCGGCGATTTTTACTTTTTCTTCCTGTGTATAACCGGTCAACTCTATAACTTCAAGTCTGTCGAGCAGTGCGGGAGGAATAGGGTCTATTATATTTGCCGTAGCAATGAACATTACATTAGACAGATCAAACGGCACATCCAGATAATGATCGGAAAATGTATTATTCTGCTGCGGGTCTAAAACCTCCAGAAGAGCGGAGGAAGGATCGCCGCGGAAATCGCTGCCGACCTTATCTATCTCATCAAGCATGAATACCGGATTGTTCGATTCTGCACGCCGCAGACTCTGAATAATCCTTCCGGGCAGAGCGCCGATGTAAGTGCGGCGATGACCGCGAATTTCAGCTTCATCGCGCACGCCACCCAGCGATATGCGCACAAATTTACGTCCCAGCGCCCGCGCTATGGAATGCCCCAGAGATGTTTTACCCGTTCCCGGAGGTCCCACAAAGCAGAGAATCGGCCCTTTGGAATCAGGTTTGAGTTTGCGCACGGATAGATATTCAATAATGCGTTTCTTCGGTTTGCTCAGGCCGTAATGATCTTCATCCAGAATATGCCGCGCTTTGGCAATATCGAGATTATCCGCCGTGGATTCATGCCATGGAAGCGATGTCATCCAGTCCAGATATGTTGATGACACCGTGTATTCAGCCGAGGACGGACTCATGAGAGATAACCGCTGCAATTCTCTTAATGCTTCTTTTTTGGCTTCTTCGGGCAGTTTCTTTTCTTCTATTTTTTTGCGGTATTCTTCAGTCTCCACCACGTTTTCGTCTGTTTCGCCCAGTTCCTGCCGAATGGCTTTCAACTGCTGGCGCAGATAATAATCGCGCTGGCTTTTGTCAATATCATCTTTAACTTTGCTTTCTATTTTATTGCCCAGTTCAAGAACATCCATCTGGTGATTTACCAGACGCATCAACTCTTTAAGGCGATCTTTAATATCGGCAATATCCAGCACCTTTTGTTTTTCTTCCAGCGGAGCATTGATAATCGAAGCAATCAAATCGGCAAGAGTGCCCGCTTCGGTAATGGATTTGGCCATGGGGCCGAATTCCGGCGGCAAAAAAGGTGAAAGTTTCAATACGCGGTCAAACAGCGACAGCAGGTTGGACATCAAAGCTTCTGTTTCCAGATCCTTGATGTCCTTATCATCAATTAATTTGATGCGCGCCTGTTGATATGGTTTGCCTTCAATAATTTCTTCTATGGAAAAACGGCTGACTCCCTGTAAAAGCATTTGCGTGTGGTTGTCCGCTGTTTTAGCCATCTTCATAATCACAGCGCAGGTACCCACCTTATGTAAATCATCTTTCGTATAATGTTTGGGTACTTCCGGTTCTTTTTTCGACATGATGAGGCCAACCAGGCGGTCTGCGGTCATAGCTTCATCCACCAGAACAGAGGCATTGCCTGTAACTTCAAGCGGAATCACGGTTTTAGGAAACACGATTACATTATGTAATGGAAGAATTGGAATTATTTCCGGGATATTAAAAGTATTTTTATTTTCTGAGACGTTCTGTTCCGTCATTATTTCCTCCGGGTATAGTCATCAGTAAATATTATGCTGTAATCTTCTATTTTTTCGATGTGATTGAAACTCGATGCGATTTGCCGGCCGGCAGCTTGTTTATCCTTATCATCAAGATGCCGTCGGCGTAAGAAGCACTTGCCGACTGCATATCCACCGGCGCGGGCAGTTCGACTTTTCTATCAAAATGGCCATGCATAATTTCCGCCTGACAATAGCGCGCGTTATGTAAGAGATGAATCGCTTTACGAATACCGGCAATTCTAATTTGTTTTCTGTTCACCTCAATATGCAAATCTTCCCTGTTGAGTCCCGCCATATCAGCCAGTACTATAACTTCATCAACTGATTCGTACACATCAATGTTGGGACGCCAGATGCATTCATAATTCTTAAAGGCCGGCCGCACCAGGTGAAATATTTCATCTGCAACTTTCTGAAACTCATCCTCAAAATTACTGCTGAAATTAATTTTTATGTAAGTCATTTCCGCCGCCTGCTGGATCAGTTTTACTAAATATAATAACTCTATGATGATTTGTAAATACCGCTTTAACAAATTTTTACATTTAAGCTGTATATGTTTCTGCGAGCCTGTTTCCCTGAATAATACCTGTTGAATAATCTGCAATAATTATATTACCTCAATGCATACTTATCAATCTTTTTTAAAATACAGCTATCCGTATAAATATCCCGTTAAATAATTTCCCTTCCTGAAAACATTCAGGGAAACAAACCCGCAAGTATATTAAGCAACTCTATTTAATTGGTATATTTGGCAACAACACTGTCTATTGTTGCATCGCTTGCTTCACAGTTCATTGTGAGCAGTTCGGTTAAGTCATTAATCAATTTTTTATTGTTCCTTAACTTATCCGAAACTTTTTTATCAGCAACTATTCTATCAACATAATTTGTGCAGATATCCCTCGCCGTCTTCTCAACAGTTTCATACGCGCTGCCGGATAATGCTATCCTTTTAATTCCTTCTTTTTCGGCATCTATTATTTCCGAAAGCAGCGCTTTATTCTTCACGACCTTCATCAGGTGATTGCTCAATATCTTCTTTACCACCACTTCATTCGTGGAACGGACGTTAATCTGCTTTTCCTCGTCCGTATTCCTCGCGATATCGGCATATTTACTGTTCTTCACCATTTCTTTCAATTTTTTCAATGTCTTGGCCGGATATTCCTTCATGACTGAATAGGCAAGCGCCTTCGGAATATTGCCGGCCGGATCAACTTTCAGTTTGTATATGAATCTTGTTTTGTTCCTTCCGATATAATCCATTTTATACAAACCATCCATAACGGTTATCCGGGTACGATTTTTGTCCACAGGAATTTTAACATCATCGGTACAGAAAAAACTTACCCTGGCATTGCCGTTCTCGTAATCATATACTGAGTTATCTTTAAGAACAATATCCCTCTGCTGAATCATCAAAGGGCTTAGAATCAGGTGCAGAACAAAAGTGTTGCGGTCATATTTCTTTAATGCCTGAGCGCCGGTACAATCAGGAAGCCACTTAGGAAATTCCGGCACGTCGCGTAAAACTTCACCAATAATTTCCATTTTGGCGTCTATTGTCGTAACTGCCAGATATTCCTTGAGATCAGTTCCGGGAACAGAACGCACATATGACTTAATGCCATCGCTGTCTTTATATTTTACCCAACCGTCAGCCGCATTCACAGACCCTATCAAACCAAAACCGAATAATAATGCAACAACCGTGACAATGTACTTCTTCATGTAAAACAACCTCCTGATATTTTGTTATAAGAATTTCTTCTAAATACCTGCAATTCATGAAATTAATTTTCCAGACGCCATACGATTATTTTATAACCATTGGACCTCGGGATTTTTTCTCGCTACTGTCTTGGCATAACGATATGCGGAATATCCCATCACCAGAGTGGCATATACTTTCCTGTTTTCAGGAACACCTAATTTTTTCCGTAATTTGCCGCTGAAATGCAAGGCCAGGGTCAGAAAGCCGATAAAGCAGGTCCCCAGACCAAGAGCATGAGCGTAATTGATCATTGTCGTCGCGGCAATATTGCAGTTATCTGATGCAAACGGCTTTTTTCCGGGAGCGTGAATTAAAATCAAAATCGGCGCATTATGCAAAACGAAATCTCTTCCTTTTTCCGCATGCAGCTTTCGGTAATAATCCATCTTTTTAAGATAACGGTTATTGGCCAAACCGGTGATATTTACCAGAAACCTGCCAATCCCTTTTTTGGTTTTATCGTGTACGCGTATGGCAAAGCCAAATATATAATCTGCCGCTTCTTCAATAAGGCGTTTATTTGTAATTACGATATAGGCAACGTTCTGATCGTTGCTGGCGGTGGGAGAGTACCGTGCAAGGTCTATTATTTTTTCAATGACTTCACGCGGCACCGGTTCGTCTTTGAATTCCCTGATGCTTCTTCTGCTGAGAACTATATCGCGGTATACATCAGGATTGAGATTGTTTCTGTTCACTTTGATGATCTGTTTTGTTTCCAGACCATCATGGCTTATGGCATCGCAGGGACAGACAGCGATACATTGACTGCAGCAGTTGCACAAATCAATATCCACCGGTCTGGATTTACCGTCAACTGCATGCCACACACCAGAGGAACATGCACGGACACAGAGCATGCATTCACTGCATTTGTCTTCATGTTTTTCAATCAGCATTGAAATTATTCCGTGAAGATAACCGCTTTTTTATTTTTGACAGGAATCTATTTATTGATGGATATACAAAGAAGTATGGTGCAAGTCAATGAAATATTAGCCATGTAGTGAAGGAATGAGGGAATGGGTTCTTAACTATTTCGGCGGCTGATTGTTAAAGCCGCCGAAATAGTTAACAGAAATTATCCGGCACTCCTGCCGCCGGAATTCTAATCAGGTATATACTTGAACGACACTCTCATTTTCGCACGGTATTCAACTACCTTGCCATTTTCAACTCTCATGTCGAGTTCCTTGACTTCCGCAATCCTTATTTCCTTTAAACTTTTTGCGGTCAATTCAACTGCTTTCTTTGCTGCATCCTCCCAGGATTTTTCACTTCCCCCGATAACTTCAATGACTTTATAAATGCTGCTCATATTTTTCCTCCTTCTTCTCTTTAATAGTTAAAAAACATAAACGTTACGCATCGGCTTTTCAGCTTTTAATAATGAATAACGCACTGGCAACATCCAGTGAGAAAAAATGAAGAAACAATATTAAGACTATTAGAAACAGGAAAATGCCGCCGAACATCAGAAAAGACAAATTATAAAAACAACCATCTATTTTATATTATACTTCTTTAAAAAAAACGTCAATTATATAATATCTTAAGAGTTTAGAATACTTACATCAATCATAACTATACTTATGTTTTAATTGAATTTTCCAAGAAAATATTTTAGACTGATGGTCAAATATTGATAATTGATATATTCTTTTGAAAAACCCGCCCGAAATAACATTTCCCGCGTGAAAAAATAAGGAGTTTTCTAAGGAGTTTTCTTATGAGTAAATTTACATTAGACAAGCCCGATAATCTCGTTGATTGGTGGGCTCAAAGCGTAACCAAATTTGCCGACAGGCAACTGTTCGGCACTAGAAACAAAAACGGCGTTTACGAATGGGCGACCTATAAAGAAATCGGCAACCGCATTGATAACCTGCGTGCGGGACTGACCCAACTTGGAATCGGTAAAGATGATGTCGTCGGCATGATTGCCAATAACCGCATGGAGTGGCCTGTTGCCGCTTTTGCAACATGGGGATGCCTTGCCCGTTTCGTCCCTATGTACGAAGCGGAACTGGTTCAGGTATGGAAATACATCATTAACGACAGCGGGATAAAAGTACTCTTTGTTTCCAAGCCGGAAATATATGAAAAGATAAAAGATTTCCAGAAGGACATTCCGACGCTAAAACACATTTTCATCATCGAATCCGATGGTGAGAATTCTATGGCCGCACTCGAAAAGAAAGGATCGGCCAAACCGGTAGCTCCTAAGAGTCCGCAAGCCGAAGACGTTGCCGAACTTATCTATACATCGGGCACCACCGGCAATCCCAAGGGCGTTTTGTTGATGCATATGAATTTTACCAGCAATTCACATGCCGGCCTTAAGTTATATCCGGAACTATATGAAAATGAAGTAGTTTCTCTGACCATCCTGCCATGGGCTCATACTTTCGGCCAGACCGCCGAGTTGTTCGCCATCATTCGCCTGGGCGGCAGGATGGGCTTGATCGAAAGCACCAAAACCATTATTAATGATATTGTCGACGTCAAGCCTACCTTTATAATTGCAGTACCCACTGTCTTTAACAGGATTTACGACGGCCTGTGGAACAAAATGAACAAGGACGGAGGACTGGCAAAAGCTCTCTTTGTGATGGGCGTAGAGGCGGCCAAAAAGAAACGCGAACTCGCGGAAAAAGGCCAGTCCGATTTCATGACGAATCTCAAAATGAAACTCGCTGATAAAATTGTCTTCAAGAAAATCAAAGAACGCATGGGCGGCAGAATGCTGGGTGCCATGACCGGCAGCGCGGCCATGAATGTCGAAATATCCAGGTTCTTCTTCGACATAGGCATTCCAATCTACGACTGTTACGGTCTCACGGAAACATCTCCGGGCATTACAATGAACGGCTCACTGGCCTATCGAATAGGAAGTGTCGGCAAAGCCATCGACAAGGTCAAAGTCGTCATCGACAATTCCGTGGTTGAGGAAGGCGCAACGGATGGCGAGATTATTGCTTACGGACCAAATGTCATGAAAGGTTATCACAACCGGCCGGAAGATACCAAAGCCGCCCTTACTCCGGATGGAGGTTTCCGCACCGGAGATCGCGGACGATTGGACAAAGACGGATACCTTTTCATAACCGGTCGCATTAAAGAACAATACAAGCTGGAAAACGGCAAATTCTGCTTCCCCGTTTCGCTGGAAGAAAACATTTGTCTTACCTCTTTTGTTCAGCAGGCTGTGGTTTACGGAACGGGCCGGCCATACAATATCTGCATCATCGTTCCCGATTTTGATGTTCTACTGCACTACGCCAAAGAAAAGGGATTGCCGACGGATATCAAAACTCTGGTGGAACGCCAGGATATTATCGATATGATCGGCGAATCCGTTACCAACCAGTTGAAGGGAAAGTTCGGCGGTTACGAAATACCGAAAAAGTTCCTGCTTCTTCCCGAACCGTTCAGCCTGGATAACGGCATGCTGACCCAGACGATGAAACTCAAACGTAAAGTTGTCATGGATAAGTTGAATGATCGTATTGAAGCGCTTTATAAATAAAGTCTCATAGCATTAAAAAATATTTGGGGGTCGAGTCAGGAAGGCTCGGCCCCCAAAATTACTTTTAATTTATCCGGTCAGGCCTTTTTCCGAAGAGAATACTGTCAATAGTGTTTTGCTTGGAATAATGACCTCCCGTTATCAGATTCCACGCGTCTTCTTCTCCCAGAATCTTTTCTCTGATTTTTTCAGGCGGCAGGCCTTTTTCACGCAGGTTCATAACGCTATCGCTCAGCTGCTCCATTTTTGAAATCTTTTTAAGCAGCGCCTCCCCGCCGTTTTCCACCACGCCTTTAAGATTGCAGAACAGCGTCTTGATTTCCAGTTGAGACAATTTTTTCAGCGTCTCCAAAATCTCAAGATAATTCTCGTCCTGTCTAAGATATATAAAATTCGTTCCGCAAAACAGGTCTCCTGTAAAAAGCCATTTTTTGTCAGGTTCATATAAACATATGTGATCATCGGTATGTCCCGGTGAATTGATGATTTCAAAATGATAATTACCTGCGTCAATACTTTCGCCGATAGCTGTCCCTTTCGAATTCTTCGGCCAATCCCAGACAAGCCTCTGATACAAACGCAAATTATTCAGGCGCGGGTTTTCCAGATATGGCAGCGCGAATGAATGGGCGTATATCGGTATTCCGAATAATTCCTGAATATCAGCGTTGTTGCCGATGTGGTCTTCATGATGATGAGTGTTGACAATTTTCGTGATTGTTCTTCCCTTTAAAGCGGAAAGGAACTGAATACCTGCACGATTGGTGCCTGTATCAATAAGCGTGTCGCCGATTAAAAACGCGTAAACCGGATACAAAAGAAAGCCAAGAGGAGATCGCCCCATATAAAAAAGAGTTACCGAATCATTTTTCGTAATATTCAGCATTTCTTAATTCTAAGTTTTAGTATTTTTTATTAATTATTACTTTGCCTGAAGACCTTCGATGACAACTTCAATCCTGTTGTTTTTCAATCGTCCTTCTTTGGTATTATTGCCGGTTATCGGTTTACCTGATCCGTAACCTACAGTTTTGATACGGGATGCGTCAATGCCGAATTCGTCTATAAGATATTTTTGCACATTGTCAGCGCGCTTCTGGGACAGCAGTATATTGTGACCTTCTTTGCCGGCATTATCGGTATGGCCGATTATTTCGATGCTCGTTTCAGGATGCGCCTTCATAAAATCGGCAAGTTTTCTGACGTATTTATTATATTTTTTGTCAACAGCGTACCTGGCAGATTTCTCAAATCGCACATTAAGTATTATGGAAACTTTCTCCTGTTTTTTTTCAACAGTGTCCGGAACAACGCTATCGGAAGAAGACGGCTTTTGAACAGGCGCAATTTCTTTAACCGGCTGCGCCGGGGCAGGTTGAGTCTCTTTTACAGGAGATACCGGGGCAGCCTGAAGACCTTCTATGACAACTTCAATCCTGTTGTTCTTCTGTCGCCCTTCCTTTGTCCTGTTGTCGGCTATCGGCCGGGCTGCATCGTAACCTACAGCGTTGATTCGGGATGCCTCAATGCCGAATTCATCTATAAGATATTTACGCACACTGTCAGCACGTTTCTGGGATAACAGTATATTGTAGCCTTCCTTGCCGGCATTATCTGTATGGCCGATTATTTCAATGCTGGTTTCCGGATGCGCTTTCATGAAATCGGCAAGTTTTCTAATATATTTATCATATTTCTTGTCGAGAAAGCTCTTACCTTTTACAAATTGTACCCTGAGAATGAAAGAAACTTTTTCTTGTTTTTGTTCAACAGCGGAGGTGGAAGAAACACCTTTCTGAGCAGGTAGTGTTGCTGGAGCAGACGTAGTTTCTGAAGCTTGCGGCGGCGAAGGTACCTGAACCGATGGCGGCGTTCCCCTGAGATTTGCCTCATCTTTTTCGTAAGGTGATTTGTTTCCCAGCGGCAAAGGTTCTTTTGGTGGCGTCTGGATAGAAGACAAAGGTGAAACAACCGGCGCAGGTTGCGCGGAGGGCTGAGTACCAACGCACTGAATTTCTCCGATATCGGTAATCTCGTCTTTTGTTTCGGGGAATGTGATGGAAAATTCGCATTTGCCGTTCTCATATCCCACCGTCGCCTTGTAGGTACCCGGCAGAATTGTATTTCCTCCTGATTTTATCCGTTCGGCAATCGCATGGCAACTCATGCTGTCTGCGGCAGATTCATTACTTTTCTCTGCGGGTAGACTGTTGTCAACATAAAATTCCCCGCCTTTTCCCGTGGGATAAGTCAAACTCTTTTTGCCAACATTCATGGATATTTCAACAAATTCCAGCGGCATTTTCTTATCTTCTTTTTGCACAAACAGTTTTCCTGTAAGCGCCCTCACCTGCTGAGCATCGAAGTAAACGCAGGAACCGCTCCATAAAGAGGGAGAGATAAGCTTATTCACGTCGGAGATGCTGTAATCGATCGGAATATTTTTTGTGTCGAGAGTGATCTTGTTTTGGCCGTAGGAAGAAAGCGTCGGCACAACCGCTGTACCGAAAGAGCCTGTCTTACCAATCTCCTGACCATTGTTGAGAACGGCGGCACCAGGCACCTCTTTATTAAGCAGCACCATGCCGAAACTGTCGCTGACCGGCCTTGACAGTCCGTAAAATCCCCCGGCATACACCAGCGATCCGGCGGCTGATAAATTATACGATTCGGAAGTAACTCCAATGCCGGAATCTTGAATGCGGGCATCGAGAGAATAAATGCCGTATCTGGCGTTATACTGAACATAGGGATTGAAGGAAGTTACTGTATCCGCAGACGTTTCAGAACGGACAATGGAAGCTCTATAGCCCAAACCTTCGCCGACTGGCATGTCTTTTTGCACCTGCAAAGTTTCCGTATTCACGTCACCACTGCCGGCGCTCGCTTGCACTGAACCACGAACACCCTTGCCCAAGGCAAAGTTGAGACCTGCAAAGAAACTATAAACCGTATCAGTTGTATGAGTAGCCGAAGCGGTCACAAAGAGATTTATTGATTTGTAGAGCGTTCGGGAGTAGTTTGCGGAAATGACACGCGTATTGATACCCTTGAATGTCGCGTTCTCCGCATAATTTATAGAAATACTCCCCAGTGGATTCAATAACAATCCCATTCCCAGATTCATTTCCAGTTGGGTTCTGTCTTCCGTCGAAAGAGAGCTGCCGATGGTCGCGTAATCCCGTGAATAACTGCGCAGCAGTATATTCGTGTTGAAACTGCCGAGTTGAAAGGAATGCTGTAATGATACCGCGCTCCCCACATCGTTGCCAACTGAGGAACTGCCTGCAAGAGACAGTGTGAACGCACCGATCCGGGGAATTGCAAATGACGTGGATATCCCTCCGTTGTAAGTACCGTCAGAACCTTCCGCCCGCGCACCGACATTAAAGTTGTTCGTCACACCATAGCGGTGGAACGCGGAAAACGCGGCTTTACCGTATTGATCGCTTTCAACTCCATAATTCTCCCGCAGGAAACCGACATTATAACTGTATTCATGCAGACCTTTCCGCAGCATTTGAGAGCTGAAATACGCCAGATAGGAAATCTTCTGCACGTTTCCGAATGGATCCTTGAGCAGAACTTCGACGTTATGGGAGCCGGTGTAGGAGTATAGATTTTTCAAATCGAACGAGCCGGGGGCAATGGCTTCTTTCCCTATCAGCACGCCGTCCAGATATATTTCCGCCTGTGTGGGAAAGATAACGGAACCCTTGAGGTCCATAACGGGTTGTGTAATAAAATAGGGATCAAGACGGTAGACCTTTGAAAAACCGATACCTCCGATGTTGACTGTGCTTCCCATATCCCCGGAATTAGCGTATTGGTCTCCCAAAACGAACCACTGGAGATCGCCCCGGCGCTCATAGGTGGCGCTGCTCTGGAGCCGCACAAAATTATCGCTGTTTTCCGTTTTGGTATAGAGGGAATCTGTTGTAAAAAAAACGTCTCCTGTCCTTACGCCCAGTTTATTCGTGACTGAAAATGATTGGAATCCGTCGATACTGGTTTGAGAATAGTTAAGTCCGTAATTGAGAAAGGCGCTTGTTTCCCGTGGGAAGTATATATTCTTAGCCGCTTCCTGAAGGGAAAAAAGATCGGCGGCGGTTTTATTTGACTCCGTAGTTTTGCCGATGATCGCTACGGTCAGTTCCTTTTCATCAAAGGTATAACTTACATCTAGAAGAGCATTCATAGGAACGTACTGCTCGTCCCCCCGGATGATGACTATCCGGTTTTCTACATATTGCAGCATCAGGGTTTTGACATCTTCCACCCTGATGAACAAATTTCGTTCATTGTCTAGTTCGACAAAGAAATCACCCTTGGGTACGGTGTTAACAATGACGTTTACAATTATCTGTGTGGTAGCTTTCGGGTAGGAAGAAATAGCCGCGCCGTTTCCCGGCTTTGCCTTTTCCTGAGATGATGCCGTCACGGGTAAAATTTGATCAGAGGCCTTCTCATTCGCCGGAATCGCCGGAACTGCAAAAAAGAAAATGAACAGATTTGCCGCTATAACAAAGAATGAAATTCTTTTGTGCAACGTTCTTCGCCCGAAACCAGCCTTGGACAAAGCGGTAATTTTATTGTGTGCACATGTTCTTTTGAACATTCAGCTTCCCGTCTTCCTTGCCGCTCTCCGTTTGGGCGCTCACATCGATCGTCGTCAGTTTTCCGCATACATCTCTCGGAATGGCCGCTTCATAGGGAAACGACAAGCCATTGAGAATGTACCAGCCGGCAACTTCCTTGGTGAAAAGCTCTTTCCCATCGGCGGATTTTCCGCTGAACTTCACTGCGCGTAATTTAACATGAACATTCCCCGTATTCTTGACGATTGCCTTCACAGTACCCTTGGACATTTCAACTTTGTCGAATATATAGTTTTCCTGAGGCTTCAGAGGTTTAACGAAAATCGGCATCGAAAAACGAAAAGCTATCGTTACACCGGCTTTTATGTCTTTCTTTATCTCCACTGCCTGCGTTTTTTTCGGTGTGGGAATCTCTTCGACAAAAAGGCGGTAAGTCTTTTCCCTGGTGGACGGTGGAGTCTTGAGGCCGATTCTGATCGCCCGTTGAGAATTTCCCTCAATGGCCATAATTGGCGGGAAAAACACTATTTCCTTCGTGTCTGTTAATACGTCTTTGCCTTTTTCATCCTGATTCCATTCTTTGACCGATATCTGACAATCAATTTTTTCTTTCCCATTATTGATGACGGAGAAAACACCGCTCTTTACATTTCCTCCCAGTTCTAAAGTCGTCGGCTGTACCTGAAATTCAACTGCGAAGGATTGGGAAATGAAGACTAACACAAACAACAGACTGGCCGCCAATGCCATGTATTTTTTAATTGATGCTTCAAATACGCAAAAAATGTTTTTCATGCCGTGTCTCCGTTCTTTAATCAATATTTTTTATTTTACAGCACTCCCATAACTTAACAAAAAAGTTTAAAAGGTGATCGTTAAAGTTATTGTATCAGTATACGTGCTTGCAGGCACGTTGTCAAGAACTCCGGCGGCCATGGATGCGGACATATTCAAATCAGTTGTTCTGGTACTGCCGCCTATGCTGGTAGCACTGCCTCGACCGGTAATGGGGGTCGTATAGGAAAAAGAGTAGGCAATAAGCTCCGAACCTGAAACATTTTTAAGATTATACCCCGCACCAGTATTTGTTCCGCCATTAGCGCCGGAAGCAGTAACTGCGTATGTGTTTCCCGTAGAGCAATAAATCGTCGGCGCAGTAGTTACTGTCGCGTTATTTATTCCGGAATTTGTAACTCCGTCAAGAGTGCCGAAATCTATGACTCCATTGCTATCCGCAGAGCATCCGGTGGCAATGATTGTTATCGTGTAATTATTTGTAACGGTAGTCCCGTTGCTGTCCCTCACCCTGATCCGAAGAGTGTAAGTTCCCGCCCCGGCTGTCGGTGATCCTGAGAGCGTACAGGTATTGTTGTCTGTGCCCGAGGTGGTCAAGCTGAACCCTCTGTTGTTACCCTGGATCGACCAGGTGTATGATGGTGTACCTCCGCTGGCAGTTAAAGTGGTTGCAGAAAAATACGGCATATTACGAACCGCATTGGGCAGGATTGTTGTTCCTGTAACAGGCATTAGTACAAGCGGGGTAAGCGGGGAATTAATCGTGATATAGTATGTTCCCGTTAGTGTTGTCCCCCCCGCACCGGAGTCATACAATTGGAGAGTAAACGTATATGTTCCCACAGCCAATGGCGTTCCTGTAATATAAGTGGTTGAGCCTGATGTGGTGCTCAGATTGAGTCCTGATCCTGAGGGAAGGGCCGAAATAAGCGTCCATGTACAAGTACCCGCACAACCACATGTTCCCATAGGGTTAAGTCCACATATGGCGGCAGATGTATACGACGTACCCACATACCCAGCGGTCAAGGTTGTTCCGCTGGTGGGGCTTAATGATACAATGGCATGAGCAGTGCCTGCCAACCCTGCCAGCAACAATAAAAACATTACAAAAATATATCTTGCTTTCAGGCGCTTTAGTTTCATGGCTGAACACCTCGTATTTATTATAATAAAAAACGCAGCCTGATGCAATTATTCTTTTCCAAGCAAACAGGCCGCGTCAATAAGTTCTTAAATTGCCATTTTTCCAACTAATACGAAATAGTCATCGTTACCGTATCCGAATAATCAGCGTGGGCAATTGCGGCCTGCGCATCGGCCGCAGCTATCTTTATACTTATGCCCATGGCTCGCGCGGTGGTGAATCCGGCCCCCGTAAAGTTGCCCGTACCTGTGGTGTCACCGGCGCACATAAAGGTGTACGCAACCTCGTCTGTAGACCAGCTCGCAGATCTGAGCCTCATGCCGCTGACTCCGCCTGATGTGCAGGTTTGATCAAGAACTGCTCCGTTGGCGCTGGATACTTTAACCGTGAAAACCATTCCGCTGGTGCATCTCACCAATTCATCGGCGCTTGGCGCAAATGTCTGATCAGCCGCCGTTTGCGTATCTATTGTCAACGGATTCGGGAAAGAACCGTGCTGTGTTTCTTCACAAGACACGCCAACCTGAGCATTAATGGTCACGGTCGTATTCGAAAATCCTGACGGCGTTGCTGCAAACGTATTACCTGTCATCATACCCGCGGCAACGAATATTGCCACGAGCCAAAAGATTTTTTTCATGAGTGATTATCCTTGTTCGTTTGAACTCACTCTTTCAATCGCCTTGTAATCCTACTCAACATCTGGAAATCAGGCTGATATTTTTATTGCTGACACTACTACATACTTTTTTATAAAATTCCCTTCCTGTTAACCTGACAAAGTGAAATAGGAAGGGAAACGCGAACTTTTGGGCTTTCTAGTGAAGAATTTTCACCCAAAAGCCGCGTTAATAATCCTGATCTAATAAACTATTGTCAAATATATAGTATCTGTATAGGTACCAACCGGAGCCGCTTCATTACCGGCAAGCGGGATGGACGCTGTAATACCAACTGATAGATCAGTACTGAATCCTAAACCTGCAATTATACCGGTACCCGCAGCTACAGCGCCACTGCTTATAACTGAGTAATTAAGAGTATCAGAACCTGATCTCATAACAAAGCCGGATACTCCTGTACCTCCAATAAATGCCGTCGGGGTGGCAACGTCAGTACTGGACACATTAATCTGGAAGCTGCTACCGCTTGTGCATCTAACATTCCCTGATGTAGCTCCTGTAAATGGTCCAGATTGTGACAAATCAACAGCAATTGCACTTATAGTCATGTCCGCTAATACAGAACATGTGTTGTCAACAGTTGCACTCACTGCAACATTTGATGTATCACTTGCAAGTGCACTCCCCGCCATGACAATAACAAACGCCATTGCCGCCAAAATTACTAAACTTTTTTTCATAACTACCTCCCTTAATTTGTGTTGCTTTTTAATATTATTACGATGACTCAATTTCATCACTTCTTCTCTTATTTAAATTCTTCAGGTATTATCACCTTCGCAATATTTACATACACCTTGAAGATTGATACTTACTGTATCAACATTATGACCATCCACGTTCTTTCTGTTTTGCAAATTGTCCGCCGGAGCGTTCGCATCGTAAACTACGTTGTAAACATTGTTGCAAACCCGGCAATGGAAATGATCATGAGAATCCGTGCAGGTATCGAACCTCATCCTGTTTGGGTCTATATTCAATTCTCTAATCATTCCTGCTTCCACAAATCTTGACAGTGTGTTGTAAACAGTAGTCAGAGAGATAGCCGGATATTCTTTTAATAATTCATTATGAACTTATTCTACTGTTGGATGATTCTGATTTTTTCTTAAAAGTTTTAAAATAGCCAGCCGCTGCGGTGTTACTTTTAAGCCGATCTTCACAATTTCTTCATATATTTTATTCATAATTACCCTTTCATTTTAAGGTAACAATTATTGTTACCTTGTAGTAAAAGCAATATGCAGGCCAAAATACTTATCGTCCCGTAATAATATATAATATATTGATATAATTATATATTTATAAAATGGTTTGTCTAATGACTGTTTGTATTTAACCACCACATTCAGAATATCTACTAAATATGGTGGAGCATTATAGAAGACAATTTGACTTTTTATTTTATTTTGAACTCTTTTCCAAATGTATGCCCAGTTTCTGCATACGTCCCCTCAACGTGTTCGGGTGTAATCCGAGAAGAATCGCAGCCCCTTTTGATCCCTCTATTCTCCAGTTCGCCTTTTCCAGAATTTTGAGGATATGACGCTTCTCTACTTCAGCAAGGTTAGTGACATACTTTTCTTCGGACATTATTGATACGGAATCTTCAAGTTTTTCCGCAAGATTCAGGTCGGTTCCAGTCGCAGTAATTACGGATCTCTCTATAATGTGTTCCAATTCCCGGACATTCCCCGGCCAGGAGTATGATACCAGATCCATCATCGTCTGCTTTGGAATGTTCTTAAGCTCCTTCTGCATCTTCCGGCAGAACTGCGTTACGAAATACTTTGCCAAAAAGGGAATATCATCCTTGCGTTCCCTTAAGGATGGCATGGTGATGGGAAAAACATTCAGGCGATAGTAGAGATCCTGGCGGAAACGCCCCTTGGACACTTCATCCTTAAGATTCCTGCTGGTAAGGGCAAGAATACGAACATTAACTTTGATGGTTTTCGGAGAACCAAGCCGTTCAAATTCTCCGTCCTGTATAGCTCTGAGTAGTTTCGCCTGAAGATCAAGAGGCAGCTCTGTAATCTCATCAAGTATAAGCGTACCTTTATCTGCAAGTTCAAAACGGCCGATCTGCATTTCGGTAGAACCTGTATAAGCGCCCTTCTCCCGTCCAAACAATTCGCTTTCAATCAGATTTGGCGTAAGAGCGGCACAATTAACTGTTACTATTCTATTTTTTTTCCGGTTGCTAAGTTCGTGAACAGTGCGGGCAATAACTCCCTTTCCTGTTCCCGTCTCTCCAAGAATCAGAACAACGGAATCAGTTGGCGCAACCTGTTCCATTCTGGAATAAACAAGCTGCATAACCGCGGATTTTCCTATTATACCCTCATAGGCGCACTCTTTTTTCGTTTCTTTTCGTAGAGGGAAATCTTCCTCGTTAATCTGACCATCCAGATTCTTCGCGTCTATTACGCCTGTTTTATATTTTTCTTCCATTTTCTTGCGGTAAAAAGCGCCGGTAATGATCTCTCCAATCAGTTTCAGCATGGGAATAAGAGAGGAAGGAAACTTTCTTTCCTGCTTCATGGTGGAAAACGTCAAACCCGCAATTGCCTTGCCGGCAATATGGTAAGGAATTATAACATTCGATTTTGTTCCTATTGCTTTAAAACGTTCTTTATCTTTCGCTGCTTCCGGAGGCAAATCATCAACACTGCTGAAGGATATGCAGCCGCCGCTTCCCACTGCCCTTTTAAAAACCCATGGAAAGTCTTCATAGTTGATACCGTTAGGCAGTTGTTTTAATCCCGGAACAACGCACTGATGTATCCAATGCATTTGGGTCTCGTCTTCCGAAACTTCCCAGAAAGCGCAACGATCCAAATCCAGACATTCAACAATCTGCTTCAATGCCTCTTCGATTCTTTCATCAATTTCAGAAACAGGCGCACTGGCAAAACCGGTTGAAAACTCTAATATCAGTTTTTCGATTTGGGGAAACCGCTCCGGTCTTGTGTTTTTTAAAGAAGAATCTGAGTCTTTGTTTTTCATATTGAGAAATTGAAAACACTCTACATTTTAATTATATATAACTCTAATGAAAATCAATGTCAACTTTTGTATATATACAATATTTAACAAATTCATGCTATTATGCCATACTTAAATCAGGACAAACTTATAATCATATCTAACAAGTACTATATACCCATTAAATTTACTTTTAAAACATTTGATAGATTACTTAATAGTAAAGTAAAATAGGTGTTTATTCCACCGGACTCGCTGAAACAGATAGCGGCCAGGCATATGTCCCGGCTTGCGAGTATTGGTCAAAAACAAAACGGTAGCTGAATGCCACGACGTTTGTGCCGGTAATCTGATGAGTAATAATCCCGCCGTTGGGGCCAAGTGCCACTTCTCTGCCAAAACCGCTCACAAGGGCTTCTTTAAACGGTAATCCGCTGGTTTCAAAAGTAAGATTGACTCCTGCCCTGCTGTTGTTCCTGATTTCAATAAGAGATCCCGCGTTCACATCCAGATAACCACGCCTGATATCGGCATCTGTAACTACAAGTTCTGTCGGCTGCCTGAGCACATGCAGACTCGCCCGCGCCAACACTCTGGCTGTAACCTGTATCTGCGTGCTCATGACTTGCTTCGACGATTGCGCTGCCGTAGCTTCCGTAACAGGGGCTAGTGACAAGGCGGCAATCAGAGCCTCAGCAACAAGTCCTTCCTGAATTCGCAGACCGTGTTCTATATGTTTTGGCTGTGCATGCCCGGCTTCAATAAGCACCTCGCCCAGCCTCTTGCCGCTTTCGCGCTGACGATTCAGAGCGTCGTTGAGTTGTTCATATGTGATGTAACCGGCGGAAACAAGCAGTTCTCCCAGCGACAGACAGGAAGGGCCCGCTCCTTTACCCAACCGGGATTGAAAAGACAAAGCTATGTCCAGTTCACGTTGATCAAGGTAACCAAGTCGAATCAGTACCTCACCCAACTTTTCGCCAGTTTTTTTCTGCTCGTCAAGCGCGGTATCAAGTTGATCCTGCGTTATACGACGGGCTGACAGCAGTAATTCTCCCAACATGCGGCGAACACCTGCGGCCGCCATGACTGCGTCTTCTACTGTTGAAAAATCACGCTGAACCATCAGCACCGCATCAAGTTCAACATGATCGATCGCGCCTATATCAACGAGGATATCACCAAGCAGTTTGTTCGTGCGCATTTGCTCCGCAAGAGCTGTGTCAAGGTCTTCAGGCTTAATAAAAGAGCCGTCTATCAGGATGCGTCCAAGAGCACGCTTGACTGGCAGAGCATAATGATTCTTGTCCTGCCCTTCTTTATCCTTTCCATCCTTGTATACTTTTTTTACCATAAAACCGCCTTTATCTGATGCTATCCGCATGTACGCGGCGTTCCTCTTTCGTCAAATTTCGAAAGACTTTATTTAGAGCTATAATTAATCTCCTCTTCGTTATGTAAATTAAAATCATTACTACCTTGTATTTTATAATAGCTCTGCATTCCATGATTGTCAAGAAATTGTATGAATAATAATTATTATATAAATTAATAGTCAAAAAACTGCTACAACAATTTAATATTATTATTATTTATTTAGTTGCCTGCATTTTTTCTTCATTTAAATCTGCAAATGCAACCATATTTATAAACATGGTTATTAACATATTTATCAACAGATAAAAATGTTTGCCATATAACTGCTGCTTTTATTTTAGAATATTAGATTTTGTGTTGTCTGAAAATTCGTTCCCATTTAGCCATTTTGCCGCATCGCGAACAGAGTTCTGGTCAAACTTGAAGCGGAAACGGACAAACGGTCCCTGTGCGGTGTAATTCGCCTCGGAAAAATCCTTATCATCAAAACCAGTCAGATTATAGCCCAGACTTACCCAGGCATTCTGCATCACATTATAACCTACGGAGATCCCTTCGCAGTAATCGAGTTGGCCAGAGCTCCAGGAGTGAAGGACGCTGCCCTGCAAACCGATGTCCCAATCCTTGTTGATATCATAGCGTCCCTCGGCCCCGATAAGATCCGTATAGCCGTTGTAGTCGCTTCCGTTTATTGTTTCCTGCACAAACTTGGCGCCATAATGCAGCGACAACTGCATGTTTTTGCGGGGATGATAGTTGACCATCAAATTGTCAACGAGCCGCCAGGAATCAAGATGTTCACTGGTGCCGCCGCTGGCATTGTCGATAATGAAATCCAGACGATCCAGCACAATCCAATCTGTTTGCTGCGGACGGTATACGAGTCCGTAACGCAGGTCTGCCTTAGTCGTATTGAGACCGGTTAAGGCAGAGGTCTGGAACAACTGAACACGGCCTGACCAGGCCCAGGCGCTGTTAACTTCTTTAACCAAACCGCTCATCAAACTCCACTTGTTTTCACTGTCCGCCAGACGGAACTCCACACGGTTGTCCCAGGTCAAATTTTTGACCTGATAGGTTGCCCCTCCGGAAACAGCGGTAAAATTCTCACTGGAACCCGATGATGACGAAACATTCGTGTTAAGCTGGTAGTGCTCGGACTCGGCTATGGTCTGACTGCGTTCAACTCCTGCATCCACCTTCCAGGCATCGTTGATCTTCCACGTCTGCTTGAGACCTGCATCGGCAAAGATACGATCATCATTCTCATTGAACTGCCGCTCAACACTGCCGGTCAGAGCAGTTCCATCCCAGAGGGAAGAACGCATGCCAAGGCGGGTATCCTGTGTAGTGGCGCTTGTGCCCCAGGTGAATTCCTGAACTGCCAGAAGAGTTAGCTTGCTGGTTGCCTTATATTCGGCGCCCAGAGCTACACGGGTCGGATAATCGCTGTTGTCGTCACTTCCTATCGATTGAGCATAATCAAGCGTCAGATTCAGACGATCATTCATGGTCGGCATTTTTCCTCCCAATGTCAACTGGTTGGACTCATGGCTGCTGCCGTCCCCCAGATTGTCGTTCGCATGCCGAACCCCGACATAGGCATTATAGCCTTTGCTGTTATAATTCAGTTTACCCTCGACGACATCCCGCGTTGCATCTGTCAGCAAATTTTCCTGACGATAAATATTTTCGTTGGCACTGAGACAATCACCAAAACGATAGGCGCCTTCAACCCCGAATTTACGTGTGCCTGCCTCACCGCCCGGCTGCTGTCCCAATCCAAAGCCCGACGCCTGTTCACGGAAATAGGTCTTTACATCAAATTTCCTGGCGTTGTGTAAAACTTCCGCCAGATAAGCGTTGCCGCTGTGGCTCGCGGAACCCGAGGAGTAATCGCTTGTGGCAAATTCTGCGCGGAGTTTTGTATTTTGATTCAGTTTATATGACGTATCCACACCATAAAGGTTACTGTTTTGTTCGCCCTGCCCCTCATGGATATAACTTCCACCGGCCTTTAATTTATTATCAAGCAGTTTAACGCCGGCACGGCCGCCGTAGGTATAATCCTGGCCGCCTTCAGACACGATTTCATATTCAGCAACAATTATGATCGGGTTTAATTTCTGGTCGCGGTTGTAAACCGGTTCCTTGAAGATGACGGTACCGGCGTCGTAATCAATTGAATAATCCGTAAAGCTGGCCATGGACTGCGATGAGATAATTATCTCGCTGTGAAAGCGATCCCGCACTTCGATGGTGATCTTTTCCGTATTGGGCACGATATTCTTTCCGGACAGGTGGTACATCCCCGAAGTGCCGTCGCCGGGAATCTCATCCCGCTTATAGACTTGATCGGTCTGACTGGCAAAGGCATTAACCTCGAAGTTTTTAGTCTGTAGTTCGGTTTTGACGCCGGTCATGCGGCGGCTATAGCGGGAAAGTTCCGTCACGGTCATGCCTGTGTCATAGTCGCCAAACATGGCATAAAATTGTTCCCGCTCAATCTTGATATACAAATTTTTGGCGCTGGCGGCATCATACTGTTGTTGGGACGCATCGCCATAAAGCGTGTAGTAGGTGTCGGGATTGACTGTCTGGAACAATCCGTTAGAGTTGTTTCCTTTTGTCTTGGATGAGTCGTATGACATGGTCAACAGCCATTTGCCTTTTATCTGACCCTTGGCAAAAAAGGCTAGCCGACTATCCTTATAGAGATTTTCATCTATTCCGGCGTTCTGTAGATTTTCCATGTTGCCCGATAAAGTGTTATACCCAACCGTTCCTTCGCCCAGTCCGACCAGAATCCAGTCACGCATCTTGGGCTGAACATAAGTTTCCGCCTCGACTGTGATATTTTTGTATCCGAGCACAACACGATATAGTCCGCTTTGGTTGACGGGCAGAAATAAGACATCTCCTTCCCTGCTTATCTGCACGCGCGGATGACTGCCGGCGGATGGCGGTGCTGCAAAAATATCCGGCTGCTTCAACGGATTGAGTGTGCCCTCACGAATTTCCAGTTCTGTGGCGGCTGGAATTCTCGTGCCGCCGGCATCATAGAGTTCCAGCCTGAGTTTTACGGGCGTCTTGCCGTCGGCAACATTGCCCTGAGCCGATTTCAGATTGATGGAAACAATCTCTCCACTGCGTTTTACTGATATCTTCTGATCGAAACGGGCGTTGCCGAAAGGATCGACGCCCTGGAACTGGACAACATGATCACCGCGCCCGCCAAAATCAACTCCGATATAGCTGTAAATCGTTTTGCCCGCTTTTTCGTCCTTCATCGTAAAACCAATTCGATTTGCCGGCACCTCTTTTTTATCGACCAACAGACGCGGGGTCAACTGGGAATTGAGACAAACACGAATACCGTTTATATTATTAACAAGAATGTCGTTATCACCCGGGGAAAGTATCCCATCGGAATCCTTAATGGTGATCTCCGACGACTCCCTGACAGATGCTGCTGGAACTTCCGGTGATGCCGCACTCGACCCGGCAGAAGCTGTTACGCCGGATAAAACTTCAGCCGTAATCGCCTCGCCGGGCGCGGAATCTGAACGTGGATGCGCTTCATCTGCATTCTGTACCGAGTCGTCAGCGTCGGGAAAAGCAAAAACAACACCGCCCGATGCCTGTTGCTTCACGGCAACAGGTTCGGCCGTTGAAGACCGGTCTTTACCGCCAGAAGGCGGATTCGGCGCAACGGTCTCTCTTCGCTTCTCCCCGCTTTGTTCTTTGAGAACACGTAGATTCGAACGATCGACCACACGACAGGAAGTTATGCGCACTTCCACACGCCGGTTGAGTGCTTTGCCTTCTGCTGTGATGTTATTGGCAATTGGATTTTCACTCCCTTCTCCTGCAATAATGAGTTTTTCAGGAGGAAGATGAAGTTTGTTTACAAGATAACGGCCAACGCTCTTTGCACGCGCCAGGGAAAGCGCCTGATTATCTGCGTATTCACTTCGATTGCGCGTCGCGATAGGCATGTTATCCGTGTATCCCGTTACCTGAATATTTTCTATGTGAATACCGGACAATGATCTGGCCAAATCATCCAGTTTGCCGCTGTCTTCCGTATTCAATTCTGCGCCGCGAACGGGAAAATGCGGACGAAGAACTATATCGGGCATCCGGGATATTTCAACTTTCTTGTCCAACTGCAGAACTGTTTCCGCCGGAGGAGTCAGAACTTCATTTTTCCCGTCTGCATCAGCTGCCAGATAAGCCTGCGTTACAAGCTCTCCTGCTTTAGTATCGCCGGACAGTGTTGCCATGAAAGTAATTTCGTGACGCCAGCCCGCCGGGAGATTATTAAGATCAAATATCAGCCATTTTTTTTCTTTTTGCAGTGGATCTGCTATGGCAACACCATTCATCAGGCTGCTGCCTTTTTTGTAAAACACTCCTTCAGGAAGCCCTACCTTCAATCTTGCCGCGCCTAAAGGCAGAGTGCTGCCTCTCATAGAAACTTTATAGGCAATATTTTCTTTTTCTATGGAATTGGCCAGTTCCAGAGCAATCTCTCCTTTTAAAGGTTCAGGAGCAGCCAGCAGTTTTGCAGATGACTTCTTTTTGCGTATATGAAAGTCTGTGCGCCAAAGCGTTCCGCCCTGAGTTTCGACAAACTGCGAAAAAGACCTGCCGGCAAAACGGCTGTTTTGGGTGCAGGCAAAGGCTTCGTAACCTTCCGGCAACGAATCCAGATCCAATTGCACCACATGCAGGCCGGAGCGCACTCCCTCGAAATGGAACATTCCCCGCTTGTCGCTAATGACAAAAGAACCGTCCTCAAGATAAACACGCACATCCCCGACTCCGTTCGGTCCTTCTCCTGTTTTATCATTGCATGCACCGGTAGAAACGCGCCCCATAAGGATCGAGCGGGTCCGCATAAAATCGTCTTTGACCGTAACAGTGACGCGGGCATTGTTTGATTTTGCTCCGGCAGCGGAAGTGGCAATGGCGCTGTTGATCGCCTCCCCGAGACGAGCTCCGGCAGTCACCTCAACTACATATTTGATCGTGGCCGCAGCACCTTTGGCCAGAGTGCCGATATTGAAAGTCAGGGTTCGGCCGTCAGCCGAAATAGTCGGATCGGCGGCGGTAACGCCGTTGATTGTAATCGATCCTTTGCGGAGCCGGAAACCAATCGGCAGAGTGTCGGATACTTTGACGCCCCCGGCGGCAACTGTGGAGCTGCTATTAGTGACAATAAGCTGATAGAGAATGAAGTCACCTTGTCCAGCGGAATCCTTGCTGGCGCTCTTCTGGAGCCAGAGCGAGGTAGCGGCAGAGGAATCGATTGGAATATCAATATGCATGGACGGACCGGGATTGATGACAAATACTTCACCGCGGGAACCGGTAACGATTGTAAACGGCCCGCCGGACAGAGCCTGAATGGTCGCGGTCGCCACGGTGCTGGGAAAACTGTAGCCGGCAGGCGGCGTGACTTTATACTGATAGCTGCCGGGCAGCACGAAGGGAAACCGGTAGCTGCCTGTAGGAAATTTATACACTTTCCCGCTGCTGTCGACAGGAGAATCGCCGCTGGTGATTGTTGCCGGGAAAGCGCTGACTCCATCGTCGCCCAAAACCGCAGCCGACTGCCCGGTAGCGGTGTTGATAATGGTTATGGTGGCGCCGTTGACCGGCAGGCCGGTGCTGCTGTCCAACACGATGCCGTAAGGATCAACCAGCTCCGTTGTTACCGACGTATCGCTGCCATCCGCTGTATCAACGTAACTGGCAGAGAGTTTATCTCCCGCGTAGACGGAAAGAGTGCCGTTGTAAGAGGTTATCGGACCATTGCCGGTAAGCAGGTAGCCGACGAACACGCCGGTATTGGGCCCTGTCTCGGTCAGGCGGATAACTTCCACATCACCTTCGGTAGTATTAGTGACTGTCACCAAAACCGTTTCGGCCACCAGAGGATTCAGATTCTGATCTAAATCGGTCAAACGGATAAAGAGCGGCTCTCCCTGATGGAACTGAGTTGCTGCTGTAAGAGGCACAGGTTGGCTCAAATCAATGGCTGTTGAGGTCCCCAGCGGAACAGGGGCACTCATGTCGACAAACGAATCCGTGGCGGCGCTGCCTGTACGGTAAGCCGTTGTGGATACATTGACCAACTCCGCTCCCGGGAGAGAAGGCGCGTAGGTGAGAAATTCTATTATAGATTTTGTCCGGATCACAGCGGTAACGATCACCGCCGCTGTTGCCGGAGTTATATTCGTTGAAGATAGCTGTGCGCTGTTGACGATCTTGTCACCCTGGACAGCATTATTAACATTAACCTGATACAGAACAAGAACGCCTTTGCCAGGAGGAATCGTCCCGCCGGCCGAACTTGTCGCGCCTGTCCCGACGTTGACCGTCAGAGTAGGCGATGCCCAGTTGCCTGCGTCAGTATCACTGGCCGCAGTAAGATAAGATACGGTACCGGATTCGTTGACATAAGTAATATCCGTCCCGCCGGAATATTCCCCCGTCTTTAGTGAAACATAGGTTACCGGAACAACATCGGTGACAACAGAGGACGAAACGGCTCCCGATCCAATGTTGGCGGAAACCATAAGGTACTCGAGGATGTCGCCCGGTTTTGCCGTGACACCCGCCGGGTAGTAATTAATCGAGTTGTAAGAGTATGCAGTTCCTGTGCCGGCGGCGGATGTCGTCACATTGCGAACATACTTGGCAAAGCTCGCCAGAGAGCTTGTAAAGTTGTTGGTTACCGCGCTGGAAGTCGTCTCGACTGAAGAATTGGTGGCGGATGTGGCAGTAATGGCGTCCGTAACCACCAAAGTGATACCGACTGTGGTGATGGTTCCGGAGGTGACTATGGTCTGGATAGTCTTTTGTTCCGCCACGAGCACACCTGTGGCAGGTGCGATGCTCAACGCTGCACTCAAAGTAATAGTGGAAGTGCCGCTGGCGGCGTCGTTGATGGCGGTAACCGTTCTGACTTCACCACTGATGACAACGGTATCGCCGGCTTCGATACCGTTCACACTGCTGTTAGAGACGCCATCGGAAGGAACGTTAATGATAGTTGTAGAACTACCTGCAACCGTAACCGAGGCGCCCAAAATAATACCGGCAGGAGCAACAACATTGGCCTGGGCGCCAGTACCGTTGGTGTCAGTTACCACCGCGGCAGAAAGATTATAAGTGTCGGGACCATTGGACGTTGCGGTGATTGTAAAAGTATCCGTAATGGTCGTTGCGGAGCTTGTATACTGGGTAGTATAGGGACCAGCCGCAACAATAGTGGGCGCGGCAGGAACCAGACTGACGGTAACGGTAACAGTAGCAGTGGCGGTATAAGTGTCACCTCCGTAAGAATATGACAACTGTGCCGCGTTTGTGATCTTCGTATTGGCCGCCAGACCGGCCAAGGCTGGCGCGGCGGATATAGTTAAGGTAACCGCAAGCAGCACCAGCCACATTGCGGCTATTGTGATATTACGCAAAGAGGAATTAAGCAGATTCAGGCCGGAATTAAATGAAGCTATGCCTGCTCCACTCCCGGCAAAAGGCGAGCGGATGGGTTTTCCGGTCTTTCGACCGGAAAACCATGTCTTCATTTTATTAGACATCCAGCCTAAAATCATTATTCAGCTTTCATCCTGACCCAATACGGGTTATTTAACAGTAACCTGATACAAAACTTTAACAACATTAGTTGAAGCAATTGTTCCACCGGCAGAGCTTGTCGCGCCTGATCCGACATAGACCGTCAGCGTCGGTGTCGCCCAAGTGGCCTGATCAGTGTCTGAGGCAGCCGTATAATACGACAAGGCATTGCTTTCATCGACATAGGTAACCGCGCTCGACCCGCTATACGCCGTCGTGTTTAAGCTGGCGTAGTTGACCGGCAAACCATCGGTGACAACGCAAGACGAAATGCTTCCCGTCCCGCTGTTTGTAACCAATACTATGTACTCGAGAACCTCGCCCGTTTTCGCCGTGACACCGGTTGTGTAGTAGGTGCTGCCACCATAGGCTGTCGTAGCGCCGCCGCCCACAACAGCATTGGTCGCGTTGCGGACAAACTTGGCAAAGGTAGCCAAACCGCTGGTGAATGTGTCTGTAACGGCATCGGAAGTCACTGTCTTGGTCGTATCGGTCGTTGAAGCGATGGTAAGAGTTTTGGTGATTACGATACTCGTACCTTGTGTGCTTATGGTTCCGGACTTGACATTCACAGTCACTGTCTGTTGTTCAGCCACCAGCATACCGGCGGTGGGTATGCTGCCTAACGCAGTCTTCAGAACAATTGTTGCAATGCCTGACGCGCCAGGATCAGTGACGCTTTGCACCTGCACGGCGGCGTTTGTACCAACAACCACCCAGTCATCAGCTGCGATTTCATTTACTTTGCTGTCAGCTGTCCCATCGGAAGGGACATAAATGGTAGTCGTCGTGCTGGTATGGGTACTATCGGCAACCACAACCGAAGCGCCCAAAGTAACGGGGCTCACCGGCGAAGTAATGGATACGGAAGCACCCGTGGCATTGGTGGTAGCTGTTATGGCCGGCGTAAGCGAATAGGTATCTGGACCGTTGGCGGTCGCCGTAATTGTAAAAGTATTGTTTAACTGGGTGTCGGAACCGGTGTATTGCGTGGACTGATCCAACCCCTTGACAACGGTGGGAGTGGACTGAACAAGAGTAACAGTAACGGTAACAGCGGCGGTTGTGGTCCTGGCGGTAGAACCGTCATTGTAGGACAACGTTGCCTGATTGGTGATCTGCGTATTGGCCGCCATATTGGCCCACACGCTCCCCGGTGACGCAACAAGTACCAGCATCATCAGCAGCAACAGGGATAAATAGACTTTTTTTAAATGTTTCATTTTGTTTTCCTCCTTATATTTTTTTCATTTTGTTTTACTTCTCTAAAATTTTATAATTGCAAATTAACATTATCCGGCTTAGCCGAATTTGAGAGGCAGCCGGAAATCCGGCCACCCCTCGCACTACTTAAGATCAGTTGATGGTGACCTTGTAGAATAACTGGACTGCGTTCGCCGTTCCCGAGGCAAGGGCGCCGACACTGTACGTGGCTGTACCGCTGGTTGTAATATTGTAATCATAGCCGTCGTCTGCCGCGTTTGCATCGGTGAGAGTTGTCGTGGCGGCGCTATACGAGACGGCGGTTCCTGTGGCCCGTTTGGCGCTCCCCGCGGTATAGGTGGTGTACACGGGTTTCGGGTCGGTAATGACCACAGCGCTGGCGCTGCCGGTTCCGGTGTTGGTCACTGTGATACGGTAGAAGAGAGAAGCCGCCGGTGCAGCGCTTACACCCGAAGTGGCCCATGTGGTGCCATCGGTGGAAACTTCCTTCGTAACAGTCAGCTTACTGCCATGGGCACTGGTGGTGACCGTTCCCGTGCCGCTGAGTGAACTCATGGTCGCGGTTACCGTCGTTACCCATGAAGCGGCGGCTGTCGGATCGGTGATAGCGCCCTGGGTGACTGTTACGGTCACGTCCTTGGCCTCGACGATCTGCCAGCCGTAGGCTGGGGTAAAGGAGATGGCGCTGCTGGTGGCGTTGGTCAGGACAATGCTGCCGGGGGCGGCCGTTATAGCAGTGCCGACAGCGGGATCGGTGACGGTAGTAACTGTGAAGGGACCATAGTAGTTGGTGCCGTCGGTGATGTAGACGATGTCAGTGCTTGCCAAAGCGTTAAGGACCCCATTGCCTGTCCCACCACCGCTCACAGCGGCATCCGTTGGCACTCCGCCGTCATTGGGAACGGCAAATGTGATGGTCCCCGTGGTGGCAGCCACAGTCTGGAGGACACCGATTTTGGCATCTGTCGGGTCGATAACCGTGGATCCCAGGAAAATGCTGCCGGGCACAGTGGGAGCCGTACCGGCGGCGATGTTGGTTAAAGTGCCGTCCGCCGTGCCAAAGGTGATGGCGCCCGGGCCGTTGGAGTTGGTCCGGATTCTGACGGTAAAAGCCTGAGTTGCGCCGGTGCCGTCAGTGCTTCCCGAAGTCGGGGAGAACGAGAGGACGGTAGGCGCTACAGCCACGGTAGTGACCGTGACGTCGACGGAGGCAGTCACCGCAGTCTGGGCGTTGCCTTTGGCGTCACTATAGGCCACCGTCACCCTGTTACGGATGATGGTGTTGCCGGCGCTCCCCTGGAGTGCCGCTTCCGCGCAAAACGGCGCCATCGTTATCCAGAACAATGCCAGGGTGACGACAGCGAAGACACCCCTGATGAATACCGATGATTTGTTTCGAGCCAATTTCTTCATAATCTTTTCTCCTTTTTTGCGTGCAAATTCTTTCGTAACTTAATTTGAATCATTTTATTTTTTATTGTTTTGCATGGATTATCATCCTGCCTTACTGCCCTTGTCTGTTAACGTTTAATCCTTACTTGAAAACCGACAGTTCCTCTGGCGCCGGCAGCTATTTTGGGAATAACCCAGCGTACATGGGTGTATTCCTCCGGCGAAGCGGTGCGTTTTTCCAACGAACCGTCCCGTTTTTTTATTTCATAGGTAAGAAGAGATGGTTTCTTGAAGCTTTTGCCGTCGACGGAAAAAATGATCTCTGCTCCTTCACCATAGGCGCTACCGGGGAGATAGACCGTCCCTGCGGGAATCGGGTCGTCCAGTACCACACTGGTTGCCACATCATCCCCTGAATTGATGTAATTCAGCGTGTAGAAAATCACGTCACCGGGATTAATCTTTGTTGCGGCGACCTTTTTTGTCACTTTGTTTACGGTAACCTCTTTTTCAGCGGTTATGCTGATGGAAACCAGAGATTTGGCAAACACCTCAACCGATAGCAGCAGCAAAGCCGATACTATTAATAATGGAATAAATTTTTTCATGACATCCTCCTTTTTTTCTATTTTTTTCTATAATAAATTATTTTATTTCAGCGTTAATAAGACTACTTGACGCTCCCTTTACAATTCATGGCAAAATCAGCATCACCGCCTCCTTCATTAAGATTTCCACTCTCATTTGACCGTTACCTGAAAGGTTATGGTGGCGGACTTGCCGGCAGGCAGAACACCGGTCGCCGCCACACCGGCACTGCGGCCGCTGTTGTTATCCACCAACAATCCTGCAATCAGCGGTGAAGTGCTTCCGTCGCCGGCCACGGTTATGCCATTCAACGTGGTCGAGTTGGCCACATAGGTGGTGTATGTAGGCAAGGGGTCGGTCACGGTTGCATTGATAGCTGTTCCGGTGCTCGTGTTGGTAACTAATATCGTATAGGTTATGGCGCTCCCGGACGTTACCGATGTCTTGTCCGTCGATTTGACGACAGTCAGGACCGGCGTAATCACCACCGGCATCGTGGCATACAGGGTATTGGTGACGGTGCCTTCCGAACCTTCCGCCGCCGCAACTTTGATCGACCAGTCGCCGGCGGGGCCTGTTGAAGGAACGGTGTATGCGTACTCATAGGTCTTGAGGGCGCCGGAAGAGGCCTTCAGGTAGGTGGAGTCGAGCGCCGTGGAGGCGAGCTGTACCGTCCCGCTGGAATCGGTGATGGTAATGGTAGCGCCGCTGATGTCGGCGTAGCCGAAGGGGTCGCTCACCACCGTCCGGATATATACTGTGGCGCCGGGCGCAACCGAGGAGACGACACTGCCGCCGGAATAAGCAGCGCTATACAAACTGATACTGTTAACATTGATAACACTTTGCGATGCCAGTGTAACTTTGGAGTAATTGCTTGTAGATGGCGCCGGATAAACGCGAACATCGCGCGCACTCATGCCGCCTGTCATCGTATTGGTAATATCCAGCGTCCAGGCATTGCCCGCCGCACAGGTGTATGCACTTGCCAGCGATAGGCTGGTATTATAAGTATAACTGGTAATTGTCGTGGTGAGCGCCGCGCTTAATGTCGCGCTCGCCACAGTGGCGCTGCCACACTTGAGGGCAACTGGAATCGAGTAGGTGCGGGCGCTGTTTGTAGCCATCCATAGTACTATGGGAATATAGCCGCTGCTGATGGTCACCGCTGATTGCAATACCGGCGTTAAAGCCCACGAGACGGTGGTTGATCCTTTTGCAATCGTAACGTAATTGGTAGTTACCGCCGACGGTGTTCGGGATAGATGGCCCGTTGTACTGGTATCGTAAATAAGATAAAGCGGCTTGTTTCCCGCACTGATCGTGGAACCGTAGACCGTGACCACCGGTGCGACCGCACTCGCGCCCGTGCCGTTCGGATTGGTGACTGTCGCCGTATTGCTGATGGTGGTACCCACGGCGGTCGAACTGGAAATAGTTGCGGCGTAAATAATCGTTACGGAACCGTTGGCGGGGATGCTGATGCCGGTAACACTTAAAACGCCCGAACTATATGAGCATGTTGCGCCCGACGGACAGCTCACGATCGATGACCAGGTCAGGTTGGTGGTGTCGATCGTGTCGGAGACCGAAACGCCGCTGGCCGCAGCGCCGCTGCTTTCATTCAGGGTAATGGTATATTGCAGGGTATCACCGGCATAGTATCGGTCAGCGCTGGTGGTGTCGACAACCGTTTTGGTGGAGGTCGAAAGATTGGATGTAACAGGAATACTCACCGTGGCGCTGTTGTCGGTTGAGTTGTAATCCGTAACGGAACTTGGAATGACCAGGGTGGCTGTATTGCTTATCGTACTGGGCGCCGACGTGCCCACGGTACCGTTGATGGTGTAAGTCACCGCTCCGCCATACGGCAGGTTGGCCGTGGTGTTCAGGGTGTTGCCGGAACCGGAGGCCGCCCCGCAACTTGTCCCCGAGGGCGACCCGGAAACGACTGCGCAGGTCCAGGTGACACCGGTTATCGTTGTCGGTATATTGTCAACAATTCCCACGCCGGTGGCGGTAACATTGTTGGGACCGTAGTTGCGGGCGGTAAGAGTATAACGGATGCCGTCCCCCACGGCTGTGATCGCGCTCGAACTTGTCGTCGTATCCAGAACGGATTTGGTGATGCCGAGGTTGATTGAGGTGGTCGTACCCGCGTTGGTCACCAGTAAACTGCGGATTTCGTGATAATTGGTTGAAGCTCCCGTACTCGCAGCATAACCGACCATTAATTGCTGTGAATATAAGATAGTGGGCAGTGATGCGCTGGTAATCATCTGGACAGGAGTTGTGTTATAACCAAACTGGATCCATACATTAGCCGTCGGAGCGGAGGACGGAGACGTTACCGGACTTATTTGTATGATTACCCTCCGGTAGTTCGTGCTCGTCTGGTCAGGTCGTGTGGTGCCGTTGTACCAGAGTGAACCATTGTTGGAAGATGTTGCTATCCAGGGATAGGAAGTGGTACTGGTAGTCTGACCGACAGCGCCACTCCCGAAACCGACAACGGTACCACGTATTGTAACCGTATTCGGATAAGCCCCCGGCCCCAGATATCGTCCTTCCGAGGGATTGCTGAAGTTGCCGTATTCATCGATACCAATTCCTGCATAACCACCGCTGATCCCCGCTATACCGGTTTTCTGGGCATAACCAAGAGAACCGCCGAATGCGCCGATATTAAATGTACTTACTCCTGCGTCAAACAGATAGATACTGTAACCGTCCGCACCTGAGCCTCCCCAAGTAGCATAATCGAACTGTATAAGAAGACCCTGACTGAGGTCGAAGGTGGTGGTATTATAAGCATAACCGGTCTGACTTGCAGAATTATCGGTAAGGCGCAGCCATCCCGAACCGGAGCTGTCAATGGTGCCGTTTCCGGTCAGCAGGGAGGAAGTAGGAGAACCGCCCAATACCCATCCGGTGGAATCGGTAGTGGTCATAGGGGCATTGATAATAATATCTCCATAAGACACGCCGGCAAATGAAATCCAGATTACCATTGTCATCAGTAAAAATAAAATGCGTCTTTGTCCGTTCATACTTACCCCGATTTTATTAATCAGTTTTCTCATAATAATTTTTAACGTGAACACTACAATTCAATACATGCTTGTTGTCCTTAGTTTTGCACTGTGGACACAAGCCGTAAACATTAATGGATATGGCTCTAACATCGAACCCATTTCGTTGTTCTTCAGTGATCAACGAAGAGTGATAAACATTACTGTCAATATCAACAACAGCACCGCATGTAGTACAAATCATATGGTCATGAGGAACCGGATTGGAGTCGAATCTTCTTCCATCGCCATGAATCACAACAGGTAACTCCATAACGATCCCCATTTCTTTAAGCATGTCCATTGTGTTATAGACAGTAGTCAAAGAAATGTTATAAAGCTTTTCCGAAACGTCCTGATAAATGTCTTTAATGCTTGGATGTGATTTATTATCTTTTAGATAGTTCAAGATAGCCTGTCTCTGCGCTGTTTTTTGAGGTTTCTTTTCCATTTTCTATCCTTACTATAAAATTAATAACTTTATAATGATTACAAAATTAAAACTATTTTAGAATTTTAATATTGTCAATGTTTATATATTAAATGAGAACGTGATTTATTCAGCAGTCCTATCCGCTCCCAACTATATGTAATATATAATATTTTATACATTCTGCCTTGGTTTAAGTAAAAAATCTCTTGACCTGTTAAAATAACACTGTTATCTTAACACTGCTATTTTAAAGATACGGAGATCTCAATGCCTAAAACACCCATGACAAAAGAAGAAGTCGAAAACACCAGGGGGCGGATTCTGGACACGGCTCTCGGCATTATTATCGAGGAAGGATTTAACAATCTCAGTGTTCGTAAAATAGCCTCGCGTCTGGGAGTTACCGCTACGACTATTTATAATTATTATACAAATAAAGATGAAATTAATCTGATGATCCGGATTAGAGGATTCGAGAAACTTTATGAATTGCTGACAAAAAGATCGGCCGCTTTAAACAATATTGACGACAAATTCAAAGCCATGATTCGAGCCTATGTTGAATTTGGTCTTACCTATCCCAGTTACTACGATATAATGTTCAATCTGCACACACCCAAATATCTTGATTACGTGGGGACTGAAATAGAACCACTTGCCTACAAGGAAAAACAAAACGCCTTAAAATGCATTTCTCTTTTCATAGAACCAATAAGTTCCTACATTCCTGCCAAAGGAAAGAAAAGAGACAGTTTCGTTTTGTATCAAGTCGTTAAGTTCTGGTCGGATCTTCACGGCCTTGTCACACTGACTAACACCCGCTTATTCCACGAAGTACTTGATGACGTAAATTATTTTATCAATAAAAGAATTTCAGAGATGATTGAAAATGTGATGCAATTTAAAGAAATTTTCTACAGCGGTAAGAAGCTGTTTTAAATAATTATAAAGATTAATCGGAGGCATGCAATGCAAACAAGCGAGCAAAAAGCCCAAAAGGGTCTTGCCAACACACTGGCAAATCTGTTTCTTAAATTCTTTGCCCTTAATTTCAACACGCGTTCTTCATTAAACAAATATCTGATATGCGATGACGGCCCTCTCAATTTTACCTTTGGCATAAAAACAGAAAACGGCAGCGTGCAACAGGCTATGCTTTTCGAAAACAGCAAGGTTCGCATATTGAATAAAATCCCGGACAAACTTGATGCCCAGCTGATATTTGTTGACGAAAGCGCTCTCAAGGAAGCGGCCACACAGCCTCCGAACAAACTAATGCTGGCCTTGATGGAAAACAGAATAGTCATGGTCGGCAACCTCGGTTATCTTCAATTAGTCAACTTTTATCTTTCGCTTCTTTTAAAACACATCCAGATTGCCAAGTTGAAGAAAGAAACAAAAACGGAGAATCGACAATACGATGCAGGGCAAGCCTCTAAACATAGCATTGATTCAAGAAAGCCGCGACAGCTTAAGGCTGTTTCTGTCGATCCGGGCGTTAAATTCTTAGCTGACCCCTATCTCGCGGAATATTCCCTGAACGATTTCCCGAGAGTGAAGGATTTTCTCGACATTCATTTAAAAACACGGGCGGCAATATGCCATGAACGCCCTGAACTTCTGACAAGATGGTACAGGGAAAACGGATTTGAAACTGACAAAAAAGGCAAATCACTTGTTCCTGAGCTCCGTCAGGCGCAGGCGTTCAAGTATCTTATGGAAAACAAAAAACCCATTATCAGAAAGAACGATCTCATTGCCGGAACAAATACTACAAAAGAAATAGGAGTCATCATTTATCCGGACGCTCACGGCACAATGATCTGGGGAGAACTGGTTACCGCGCCTTACAGGCCTCTGAATCCGTACGATATCGATCAGGAAACCATTGATGTTCTTCACAACAAAGTTTTTCCCTTCTGGATTGGAAGAAATTTTCGCCAATGGGTCAGAGACCATAAAGATTATCCTCTCTGTCAAAAACTCGATGAGCGATTTGCCGCCTGCTTTTTATGGAAAACAGTTGCTCTGTCTCACACTATTATAAATTATCCGGAAATATTAAAACTCGGAACAAACGGCATTATCGCCAGGATAGATGAGGAATTAATCGATACGCCGGAGGCCGCAAAACAAAAATGCGATACACTGAAGGCCATGAAAATCAGCCTTGAAGGAATCAATTCCTACGCGAAAAATCTCTCTGCCGAAGCAGGGCGTCTCGCTAATCAGGAAAAAGATTCCATCCGCAAAAACGAATTGCTTTATCTTGGCAAAATCTGCGGACATGTTCCGGCTAATCCCTGCACAACTCTTGACGAAGCAGTAAATGCCATGTGGATAATGTGGGTTGGCGTGCACATGGAGAACACAAACGCCGGATTTTCTCTGGGAAGACTGGATCAGTGGCTCCAGCCCTATTTTACGGCCGACATGGAAAAAATTAAAAGCGAGAAAGATAAGAAGGAATATATTAAGCACGCCATAGAACTTATCGGCTGCTTTTATATGCGCTGTACTGACCATCTGCCGCTCATACCGGACATCGGCAATTATCTGTTCGGTGGCAGCTCTTCCGATCAGGCCATTACCCTCGGCGGTGTCACGCCATCCGGCGATGACGCGGTAAACGATATGACCTACATCTTTTTGAAAGTCACGGAAATGCTCTCCATCCGGGATCCCAATGTCAATGCCAGATACAACCGCGGCAAAAACAGCGACACTTATTTGAAACGGCTCTGCGAGGTCAATTTAAACACTACAGCCACTCCTTCCATTCACAATGACGAGGCTGTTATGGCTTCGCTTGCGGACTTCAACTATCCGGCCGAACATCTGCGGGACTGGTCTGCAACCGGCTGCGTGGAACCCACACTTTCGGGCCGCCACATCGGCCACACCAACTGCATGATGTTTAACATGGTGGCTGCCCTTGAGATGGCCCTCAATAACGGAAGGCATCCTTTGATGCGTTGGGATCTGGGACCTAAAACCGGCGATATCCATACCGGTGATTTTAAAGATTACGAATCGTTTTTTAACGCGTTTGCAACACAGCTCCGATATCTTGCGGACCAGACGTGTGAATACAACAATTTTCTGGGCGAGGCTCATCAGGCTATACGTCCGACTCCTTTTATCTCCGCCCTGATAGAAGGTCCGTTGAAAAGCGGCAGGGACGTTACCAAAGGCGGCGCTCTTTATAACTCATCGGGAACTGCGTGCATTGGTCTTGCCGATATTACGGACTCCCTGATGGCCATTAAAAAATTTGTATTCGAAGATAAAAAAGTAACTTTTGGCGAACTGTTGAATGCAGTCAACACCAACTTTAAAAACAGCCCTGCCCTGCTTGCCTTGATAAAAAACAAGGCGTCGCTGTTCGGCTCCGGGAATGAAGAAGCTCTGGACACAGCCAACCGGGTAACTAAACTTGCCCGCGACTGTTTCTGGGAACACACAAATTACCGCGACGGCAAATATACAGCCGGATTCTGGTCCATGTCCAATCATGTGGCTTTCGGCACTCTGACCGGAGCGCTGCCATCGGGACGTCTGGCCGGCAAAGCCTTTACGCCGGGACTTACACCCGAACCGCACGCATCCAAAAACATTTTGGACAACATCCGCGATGTAGCCAAACTGGACGCGAAAAACATGAACAACAACATTGCCTTCAACGTTAAGGTAGTGCCAAGCGCAAATGAGACACACCAGCAAACTGTGGATAATATCTATTCTTACGTTAAAACATACAGCGATCTCGGCGGAATGCAGATACAATTGAACGTCGTATCGTCAAAAACACTTAGAGACGCCATGGAGCATCCGGAAAACTATCAGAATCTGCTTGTCCGCATATCCGGTTATAATGCTTATTTCGTTACGCTCAACAGGGACATGCAGATTGAATTAATTGAAAGGGCGGAGTTCGGCATATGATACCAATCTGCTTTTGAGACCAACTTTGTTGGCTTAGCCTGCCCCGGCGCAGGCCGGTGTCGGCTTCCTCAATGTATCATAAATACGTCTGCGGAGCTTCCTCCTGGCCGCCTCGTTATCCTCTAAAAGTAAAATGGTATGACAATAGCAACGAGAAAGAATAATTTTTATGACACATAATGAATTTAAAACTCCATTAATTCTGGAAATCAAAGGCAACAGCCTTGATGACGGACCTGGCATACGATCCGTGGTGTTCTACAAAGGATGTCCTCTTTCCTGCGTGTGGTGTCACAATCCGGAAAGTAAAAAGGCTTCTGTGGAAATATCATTTGACGCCAAAGTGTGCATTGATTGCGGCTCCTGCCGCAACGTGTGTCCTGAGAAAGCGCTCTCCCGCGACAATCCTTTTTATATCGACAGAAGCAAATGCACTCTCTGTTTTTTATGTGTTGAATCCTGCCCTTCCGGAGCATTGGACAAAGTCGGAAAAACAATGTCCATTGACGAAATCATTAAAAAGATTCTACCGGATAAACCCTTTTTCGACACATCAGGCGGCGGCGTCACTCTATCCGGCGGCGAACCCACTTTATACATGGAATTCACTTCCCAACTTTTAAAATCGTTTAAACAATTTAACATTCCCACGCTTCTGGAAACCTGCGGGCATTTCGATTTGAACAGGTTTATGGACACTCTCTACCCTTATCTCGACACAATTTATTTCGATATCAAAATCATCGACAGCATTGCCCATAAAAAATATTGTGGACTGTCCAATGAAAAAATACTGGATAATTTCAAACATATTTCCAGCGCAGCAAAAAAGGACAATAAAACATTTCTTCCGCGGACACCGCTCATTCCCCATATTACCGATACGGAATCAAACATCAGGAATGTAGCCATGTTTTTGAGAAGCCTGAATATTACAGAAGCCTCTCTTCTGGGGTACAATCCGTTATGGCACGAAAAAAGCGATAAAGTCGGGGTGGACGATCCATATAAAAAAAGCAAAGCCATGACTTCTTTCCCGGAGAACTCCATTGTAGAAAGATGTAAGGCCATATTCGCGGACGCGGGGATAAATGATATAAAATATTAATCATAATAATAGGGAGATGATTTATGGCTTACTTTTCCGACAAACTAGCCTTCATTACCGGAGGATCAAGCGGCATCGGTCTGGAAACGGCAAAGTTACTGGCATCGCAGGGATGCAGTCTGGTTCTTATTGCCAGAGGCAAGCCTTTACTCGACAATACCTGTAAGGCGATTGAAGCACGCATAGACAAAAATTCACAAAGTGTCAACGCCATATCAATAGACGTAGCTGATAACAACGATGTACAGCAAAAAATTAAAACAGCAGTGGAAAAATTCGGCATACCGGACATACTGATAAACAGCGCCGGTGTCAGCTCAGGAAATTATTTTGAAAACATTTCCTACGATCAATTCGACAGAACCATGAAAATTAATGTATACGGTACAAGAAACATAATCAGCGCCATACTTCCTTATATGAAGCAAAAAGACGGTGGACATATTGTCAACATTTCTTCCGTGGCAGGGTTGATCGGCATGTTCGGCTATTCTTCCTACTGTACGACAAAATACGCTCTTGTGGGATTTTCCGAATGCCTCCGGAGCGAACTGAAACTTTTTAACATTCACGTCACTCTGGTCTGCCCTCCGGAAACCGAAACGCCTTTTATTGAAGAAGAAGCAAAAACACTTCCGCAGGAGGGAAAGGCAGTAAAAACTTTTGCCGGTTTATTGAAACCGGAAACCGTGGCACAGGCGATAGTCCGCGGCATCAGAAAGAAAAAGTTTTTTGTTATTCCCGGCATTGCCGCAAAATTTCTATTTTTTCAACATCGCATCAGCAACGGTTTCCTCACACGGACGCCTTCAGACTGGATCGTAAAGTTTGTTGCTGCCCGGCAGTCACGAAAGTAGAATCATCTTCTTTATGGCATCGCATGATAATTTGAATGGGCCGGAATTAAACAGAACGTATAAGTTTATTTCTTTTTAGTTAAAATCAAGCCCATCCTTCAGCAGCCAGCGCATCGTGCAGTTCATCAGGATGGTGGCGGCACTGGAATTCAAGATGGCTGGACTCATTGTGTGCTTTGCTGTAAGGCAATCCCTCTGCCATGCGGTTGCGTTCATGCAATTCATGCAAAAGCACAAACCCCCTTTCCTTTTCCTCTATATCGTTGTCGATCCAGACTTCACCGTCCGGAACAAATTCGTAAACGTGATCATGACCTCCGGCAGTAAAATCAATATCAAATACGCTCCGAACCAGACGCCCATTTACAATCCATACACTTACTCCATTTTCCAGTTTTTTCCATAAGTGTTCATGCACCGCATCAGCATCAGGCAGTTCTTTTCCGCCATGAGTCACCTTACGGACATCTCCGGCCCGCCGTCTTACTTTACGCTCGGCAAGATCGGCCTGTGTGATCGCATCATCATATGACGCGCCTTTCGCCATGAGATCATGTTCTACCAATAAATGATCGATGAAGAACATACGTTCATCGGGCTTTGCTTCCCGATCAATCCAAAACTCATTTTTGGGGATATAGTGATACCTGTAGTGCTGTCCGAAATTAGTGAATTCTTCATCTATGTGGCCGCGAATGTATCCGCCGTCAACTATCCAGACCTGATAATCACCCCGCGTTTCATCCTTCTTCAAATATGGTAGCTTCAGCGTTTCTGCCATAGAATGTTTTCCTTATAATAAAGATTTCATTTATGCCGCGTCCCTTTTTAGTATCGGTTTAAGCTAAAGGACTTTTATCTATTACACTCAGCAATATAATCGGCGATCCTAACTGTTTTGCAAGATCTAACGCGTATTCCAAAGCTTTCTGTGCAGTTTTGGAACCATCAACGGGTACCAGTATTTTTTTATCATGACTTCCCCCTTATGATTTCTTCAGATCTGATTCTAAATTATATCATAGAATATCTGTGCATCCTATGAACTTTGTCTTTTTCTATGAAAACGATTACTGTTTTATCTCAGAATATTGGGAAGCATAAGCCCTTATTACCCGTTCGGTCAGATTGTTTACTGTAAATTCGGAAAGAATACGCTCTTGTCCGGCATTGCCCATCAGTTTCCTCAAAGCAGGATCGGTTAACAGCCGTTCCAGACTTCGTGCCATACCGGCAATATCGCCCACCTCATGCAGATAACCATGCACACCGTCTTGAATAAGATCCGGCACGCCTCCCACACGAGTTGCCACCACAGGCAACCCCGCCAGCATAGCCTCCATTAACGCGTTTGGCATTCCTTCGTGGGCGGATGTAAGAAGAAATACATCCGAACAGCTTAAAATATCAAACACATCATCTCTCCTTCCCAGTAAACGCATTGCCGTATCCGCTCCGTGATTTCCCGAAATGCCGTCCAATCCTGTAGATAAAATATACTTTTGCATTTCACTTTTTAAAGGTCCGTCGCCTGCATGAACAAGGGACACAGAGTGAAGACTTTTGCGCAAAGCGATAAGAATATCCGGAATATCAAATGGTCTTTTCTGAGCAACCAGACGTCCTACTGAAACAACCAGGAGAGATTCGGGAGCAATGCCAATCGTTTCCCGCAGGGCCACCCCGTGTTTTTCATCTAATGAACACAACCAGGCCGGATCAACTCCATTAGGCATGATTTCAACTTTCCCCTGAGGCAATTCCAGCCATTTCGTATAATCCAACGCTCCGGCAAAAGAATTATTTTCTACTTTGATATGGGGAAATTGGAGTAATAACCTGTAAATATGCGGCATCCAATCTATATAGAATTCAAAATTGGTCGGTATGGCGTTGCGCCAGGAAAAACGTATCATAGGCACTCCGCTCATGAGTGCCGCAAAACCTCCATAGCAGCAGCACCAATCTAAATAACAATGAACTATGTCCACCGGTTTACGGGCGAATTCTGCAGCGAAAGCCATTGCGTCAGCACGGATTTCCTTTGGCAAATGTCTTATCAGCGAAATATCCACGCCTTGCTGTTTTATGAGTTTAATATCGGAAAAGCCAGGAATCTTCGGCACGGAAATATCAACACCATGCGCCTTAAGATAAGGAAGGTAGTGACCACATTCCCCGTCAAGACACAAAACGCGAACCCGCACTTCATATCCGAGATTCTTCAACGAGCAAGCCAACCCTGCCACTTGTCGTTCTGCTCCTCCTGCGGACATATTTGAAGTTATCAGGCATACGGACGGCTTTCCTAGACGGCAGGAAGGTGAAACCGGTTTGGGGGGAATAAAACGGCTTTTATCGGGCCATCGCCTGTCCATGGCGTAATACATATCCATTCCGCAAACAATTAACATTTTAAAATTAAGTGCGTAACGACGCAAATGATACGCGACACTATCCAGAATAAACGATCTAAACCCGTTCCTGCGAATACTATAAAAGACTCTTTTCACCAATACCGATCCTGGAATCCGGTTTAATATTCCTGAAAGAAGAGACATAAGCCAAAACATTTTTTTATTTTGCCCAAATTCCTCGCTTTTTTGAGGATCATTATAATATTTTGATTGCTTCAATTAATACACCTGGTTTCCATATATTTTTTATAAGATTTCATTCTCATGATGTAAAAGATATGGAAGTTTAATCTGCATGTCAATTATTTAATACACAAGACGTTGCTATGCCGGAGCACAGTGATGTTATATCGCAAAGCCGTAAGCCATGAAATATTTCATACCTTTACCTAAAACAAGTATTTACAAAACAATGATTCCTTTCTTTGGCATCATATATAATGATTGAATTATCCGATTGATTCAATTAAAATCCATACACATACAGTTATTGCGTGAATCCTATTACGGGGGAACACAATGGACAATACAAACAGATACGATATAAAATACCTGTTTGAGCCTCAAAGCATTGCCATCATAGGCGCCTCACAAGATAAAAAGAAAATCGGCTATGCTATATTTAACAATATAATTTCCGGTGGATATGAGGGGAAAGTATTCCCCGTAAGCCCCAGGGGCGGCGATATTGACGGACATAAAGTATTTACTGATATTCTGGAAATCCAGGACACTATTGACTGCGCATCAATAGTGATTCCTGCTAATCTGGTGAAGGATGCCGTAATAAAATGCGCTCAAAAGAAAGTAAAATTCATCCAGATAATAACTTCCGGATTTTCGGAAATTGGAAACGTCAGCGAAGAAAAAGAAATTGCCGGAATTGCTAAAGAAGCGGGAACGCGGATTGTGGGACCGAATATGTTCGGCCTTTACTCTTGCGCCGCATCGCTTAACTCTACTTTCTCCGCTACCCGCATAAATCCGGGCCATGTTGCCATATTAACGCAGAGCGGAGCGCTGGGAATAGCAATGATCGGAAAAACCGCTGTCGCCAATATGGGACTCTCCGCCATAATCTCCATCGGGAATAAATGCGATGTTGACGAATCCGACCTCCTCGAATATCTTATTTATAACGATAATACAAAAGTTATATTTATGTATATCGAAGGAGTAAAAAAGGGAGAAAGGCTGATTGAAACCCTGAAAGCCGCCACAGGTAAAAAGCCGGTCATAGTAATAAAGTCAGGTAAATCGAAAAAAGGGGCGCAGGCCGCCGCTTCGCACACCGGTTCTCTTGCCGGTTCGGATGAAATATTCGACGCTGTCATGAAACAATGCGGAGTGATCAGGGCGGAATGTCTTGAGGATGCTTTCGACTGGTGCAAATTCATGATTTCCAGCGCTTCTCCTAAGAATTACAACAGCGTAATTGTGACGAACGGAGGAGGCGTCGGAGTTATGGCGACCGACGCGTGCGAAAAGTACGGGGTTCCATTATACGATAACCAATCCATATTAAAGAGCCTGTATGATGCGGTAACACCTTCGTTCGGATCAACAAAAAATCCTATAGATCTTACAGGTGCCGCCGGCGCAACGGATTACACACGCACACTTTCAATAACCGCCGAATCCGAAGAGATCGGCTCTACAATCGGGTTATACTGCGAAACAGCCATTTTCGATTCCAATAATCTCGCCCGGATGATAACAGACACTTACGCTGTACATCAGAAAAACAACAAATCAATAAGCTACGCTTTGATCGGCGGACAGCAGGTTGAGGGCGCGATAGCGTCTCTGAAAACTGCCGGCATTCCTGTTTTTAACGATGTAGAACATGCCATATCCTGCATAGGAGCATTCTATAAATATTACAAATATGTCGATGAAATATCTTACAAATTTGATGAATACGAAATAGACGTGGCGGCGATTAATAAAATTATAGACGGAGTATTGAAAGACGGGAGAACTTTTCTTCTGGCAAACGAGGGGGCGGCCGTAATGCGGATAGCGGATATTAAAATGCCGCAAAGCAGGGTAGCGCGCAATATAAATCAGGCGGTAAAGTTTGCCGAAGAGATCGGATATCCTGTCGTGATGAAGGTTGTATCGAAAGACATTTTGCACAAAAGCGATGTGGGTGGTGTTTTGCTGGACATTGACAATAAAAAAGAAGTTATCGATGGTTATGAAGTAATAATGCATAAATGCAGAGAGTATAAACCCAACGCCGTTATCGACGGTATTGAAATCGCGGAAATGGTCAAAAAAGGTATTGAACTCATTGTCGGCGCGAGGAGAGATCCGTCATTCGGTCCAATAGTCATTTGCGGACTCGGAGGAATTTACGTGGAAGTAATGAAAGATATATCTTTCAGAGCGATTCCCATAAACCGCGGCACCGCGCTTTCCATGCTTGAAGAAATCAGATCTTATCCATTGCTTCTCGGCGCAAGAGGAGAGGAACAGAAGGACATCGAATCTGTTATAGATACGATAATCAAAATAAGTTCCATTATCAGGAAATGCGAAAGGATTACCGATATAGAGATAAATCCTGTAGTTGTGTATAATATTAAAAACGGCCTTAGGGCCTTAGACGCGCGGATTTTGATAAGCAAACCGAAGGAGGACATACAATGAAAAAAATAGTTGTTTCTTCAATAAGAAGCAATGCCGGCAAGACAAGCATAATCGCGGGAATAATAGCTTCGGTGAAGGATAAAAAATTTGCTTATGCCAAACCGCTGGGCGACAGACTGATATATCGCAGAAAAAAAAGCTGGGACTATGACGCCAGTTTTATTATCAATCTTCTTGAACACAAAGGTGAGATGGAAAGCCATTATGAAAATATCACGCTTGGCTTCGACCATTCCAAACTCAGATATATGTACGATCAGGAAGGCATAAAGAAAGCTCTTTCCGATATAGTAACTGATATCGGGGGGGAAAACGATGTGCTCATTATTGAAGGCGGTAAAGATTTCTCCTGCGGAGCGTATCTCAATCTTGATCCGGTATCCATAACCAAATATATTGACGGCACACTTGTGATTGTCGTGAGCGGCGACAACGATTCCGTTATTGATGATATAAAATTCATTGAAAAGTATATGAAGATAATAGACGCCCATTTCGGCGGTGTAATAATAAACAAGGTAACCGATGTTGAAGCGTTTGAAAATTTCTTCGCACCGAGTATAAAGGATATGGGAATTAATATCATCGGAGTAATCCCTTATGAAGCTCAATTAACATACTTTTCGCTTGATTTTCTTGCGGAAAAGCTCTTCGCCAGAGTGCTTGCCGGCGAAGACAATATGAAAAGAGTAGTTAAGAATATAATAATCGGGACACCTTCCACCTGCCCGGATAATGACCAGTTTTTTACCAAGCAGTGTCAAAGCAAGGAAAATCAGTTGATGATAACCAGCGGCGATATGAGCAATATGATACTTGCCGCGATTGAACGGGACACCACAGGCATCATACTCACAAATGATATAGTTCCTCATCAGAATATAATTGCCAGGGCACAGGAACGGAATATACCAATCCTGCTTGTAAGCATGGACACTTTCAAAACAGCCAAAACTATTGACGACATGGAAGCACTGCTCAGAAATGACGACACGGAGAAAATCAATCTTCTATCTGATATGATTGAAAAGCACACTCTCTTGAAAAATTTTCTGGATTAGATGTCCGCAAATTCTACAAGACAAATTGAAGCTCTCCCGGGGGAACCCCGGAGAATTTTCGATTCTTGAAGGTAAATTATAATTCTGTATTAGTTCGCTTACCCCGCAGCAAGCTATGTGTAATGCGCTCGCTGCCGAATTCAGGAATCCAGCCTATACCCCTTTTCTGGAGTATAGGCTGCGCCAACAAAGATAGCGCTTCGATCAGAAGCGTATCCCCCAAGGGAAACGCATAATAAATAGAACCTTGCCTTGCCGAAAATTTTCGCCATTGTTGCGGAAACTTACTTTAGAATTGGTATTGTTCATTTTGCTCTTTAACCGGCACCCATGTTTTGTCTGGATTGTATAATTTCATCTTCTGTGCGACCTTTATCGTATTTGATCCGAGGTTCTTTTGATAAACCTTCCCCTGCTGATTTACAACAAAGGTCATTACACCGGACTTGCCCCAATTTGCAGGAAACGCCACCATGGCAAAACCGCCGACCATATTGCCGTTTATGATATAATTATAGCTGCCGCCCGGCACATTCTTTCCCTGCCCGGTCAGTATCCTGAAATAATAACCATGAAAAGGAGATGGTTCAGTGTCCTTAAAGAGCCCTCTGTTCTTTTTATAACCCTCATGCCACGCCCGAGCCACAAGTTCACCAAGCGGACTCATTTCCTGACCATGCACGGATCTCCAGAAAAGACCGTTTTTCTTACCGGAATCACTCCGGAGTTTCTGCGCGTATGCTAATATTCCGTTGCCATCCCAGTCTTTAATAACATATTCACGCTGCGCTTTTACGTAGGTGCGGCAAACCAGTATGGCGGTAAGTTCATTTTCTCCGATGCGGCGGTTTAGAACTTCTTCTTTACCCGCTTCGGTATCAAAGAACCATTTATCATTATACTTTACTATGGGAACAGGAAACGGCCAGCTTTCATTGCCGACCTGAAGAATTATTTTTGAATCGTTATCTTTTACAAGATCGGTTTTTTCGGCCAGGTATTTGGAAAATTCAGTCAATTCCGCGGCATCCTGCACTTCATCGCCGGAACGAAGATCTTTTCCCATTGGGCCGAATATCTGATTCAACACTTCGTATCCCTTCGCATTAACAGCCGCGGTAAGGGCTTTTGCTGCTTCTTCGGGTGATGAATAAAGCATCTGCGAAGGAGAAGGCGCCGCAATTGCAGGCACACTGCCTGCAAATATCACTATTGCCATTATAAAAAGCGCCGCGATAAAAAACTTTTTGCGCAGCAAATGAAATACGGATTTTGGCTTAATTGTCTTGATCATATTTCCCTTCCTTTCCTTCCTCAATTATCGAGTATTGTAAGAAAACATACTTTCTTTGTTAACGACGCTGTCTGTCTCCGGTATTCTGTTTATCTCCGGGAGCATCTCCTCTGGATGTGCCTTTCCTTTCAGGAGCTTCTTCTTTTTTCACAGGGACAGAGGATGTACGCGCTCTTTCGCTGCTCTGACGGCTGGCCTGTCCGCGCATACTCTGTCCTTTAGTTTCATTGGCTCCCCTGTAACCGCCAAACGTAACAGAAGGTGTCTTGGGACGCTGGACGGATTCAGGAGCGGAACGGGTTTGCTGAGTTGGGCTGCCAGCACCGGATGTTGTGGGCTGTTCAGGCCGTTTTGTGACGCCTATAGTTCGTGATGCGGGACGTCGGCTGACATCAGAAGGCGGTTGTTCTGGCCGTTTTATTATGCCTGGAGGTTGTGATACTGGCCGTTGGCTTCCCGAAGCCGTCGGTTCGGGTCGCTTTGTAATATCAATAGTTTTCGACTCAGTCCGCTGGCGGTCACCCTGAACCGTTATTGACGGTTGCTTCCTGGTATCCTGAGAAGGTGTCGCCGGCCGCGAAATATTGCTGTCACGATTTTCTTTGCCGCGATTGCCGGAAGAACGCTTATCGCCAACAGCACCTTCGGGGGGCGGAGCCGATGTTACAGACTTTCCCCTGATTTCAGAAACCCTTGATTTCATGCCCGAACCGGATGCGACGCCCGGGTGCGCCGTCCTGAAATTATCAGGATTGCCGTGCGAATTATCATGTCTCCAATTTTTATTGATAAAAGGTCTCGTCCTGTTAACATATAAATCTTTCACGTGAACATGAGGTCTGGCCTGATTCACCCAGCCGGGACGGTTCCAGCCGTGATAGATAATATGATGATTACCCCAATCGAAATCCATTGTCAGCCAACTCCCTATCATCAGACCGATACCGAATGTAATGAAAGGATCGCTGCCCGAATAATATCTTTCGTAATAAACAATCGAAGGATCATAAGACGGAACGTAAATATACTGAGGCCGGGCCGGAATTATTTCAATATAATCGCCTGCAATAACTATAGTCTGCTGGTTGTTGCTTACCAGATTGCCCATGTCTCTTGCCTGCCATCTTAATCTTTGGACCGATCTTGTCACATCTTCCGGCTGATTGAGAAAAGCATCTCCCAGATCGGCAGTCCAGTCAGCATACTCCGCCATCATTTTTAAAACATCGGGATAACGGACAATGGCCTTAACGGACTCATCCCATCTCTGCCATTCAATTCCTGAAATTGAACCGCCGCTGTTTAGCCAGTCATAAGCATCAAGAATTTCCTCCGTATAAGTTGAAGCCGGCAGAACCTGGGCCAGCAGGGGGTCAGGATAGAGGGCAACCGGCGCGAGGATATCGTCAAGCTCCTGATCTGTAAATAACGGCTGTGAGGCCGGATTAATGTCCTGTGCCCGGGCATTAATTGATGTAAGAGCCAAAAGGCAAAAAACAAAAATAATCAAACAGTTTTTGATGCCGTTTTTATCCATAAGCTCAACTCCTTCCTCTTTTTTTCCTTAGATTTACGTACGTTTAATTATGTCAGATTATAGAATATAGGAAAGCAATGTCAACCGGTATTATATTGAAGTAAAGCGGAGAACGCGGCATTGTCGCCTGTGCCAGCTATGCGGCCAAAAAGTCAGGCATCAAACGCGGCATTTCTTTGCAGGAAGCGCGAAAAATCTGTCCGGGTTTGATTATTCTGCCTTCAGATTACGAAACCTATAGTTTATTCTCAAAGCGCATGTTCAGCATCATGCGGCGTTTTTCTCCTGATGTGGAAGAATATTCCATTGATGAAGCCTTTTCTGATATAACCGGCATGCGCCGCGCCCTGAATTCATCTTACGAAGAAATCGCCCTTAATATGAAAAAGGAGATTGAAATATCACTGGGAATAACTGTTTCCGCAGGACTGAGTATCACCAAGATACTGGCAAAAGTTGCTTCCAAACACCGGAAACCATCCGGCATGACTGTTATAAAGGGAAGAGATATTGCCCGCTACCTGCACAATTTGCCCGTGGAAAAAATATGGGGCGTCGGAAATGCCACCGCCAGCTATCTGGCAAAACTGGGTATTTACTATGCTCTGGAATTTGCCCAATTATCCGAAAAAACAGTTTTGCAAAAGTTCACCAAACCAGGCGTGGAAATATGGCGCGAATTGCGCGGAGAATCCGTGTATCCTGTAACGGCGGAAGAAAAGAGTTCCTATGCTTCAATCAGCAAGACAAAAACATTTGCACCGGCTACTTCCGATGCCAACTATCTTTTCGCCCATTTGATGCGGAATATTGAATCTGCCTGCATCAAGGCGAGAAAGTATTCCATGTCACCACGTAAGATCTTCGTATATCTGAAAAAAAATAATTTCGACTCAACGGGAAGAGAATCCATATTATCACGCCCCTGTAATTGTCCGTTGGAATTCTCCGGCATTATACGTGAACTTTTTGAAGGGTGTTATTCTCCCCGGGATATTTATCGCGCCACCGGAGTTGTTTTGCTCGATCTGGAACCGGATACAAACACCCAGTTAACACTCTTTGATAATCCCGTGCAGGTGGAAAAGATAAAAGACCTATACAATGTTGCAGATGAGCTGGGAGAAAAATTCGGAAAGCACACGCTGCATTTAGGCAGTTCCCACCTTATCGAAAAATACGGCAAAGGCCGCCGCGGCAAACCTACATCCCGTGAACAAACACAGTTTAAAGGTGAAACGCGCCGCCGCCATATGGAACTGCCGCTGATTCATGTCAAAGCAGAATAGCAGAAATGCTTTTATAAAGAATATAATACAAACAGGATACTTCTTCGTATGCTCCAATCAGGAGAAAAGAAGTATCCTGTTTTTTTACAAAACTATTTTAGTTTCTACTGCGCTGAAAATCCGCCATCCACTGGGAAAATGCCGCCTGTAATGTAGTTGGAAGCCCTTGATGCCAAAAAGACAGCCAGTCCCTTTACATCGTCCTCTTCCCCGTACATTTTGAGTGGAACTGCGCTAACAGTCAAATCCAGAATTGGTTTCATTTCCGGCTTGAATAAATGGGCCATCATATCTGTTTTGAAGAATCCCGGAGCAATACAGTTCACATAAATCTTGTATCGGGCTAATTTAAGAGCCAGAGTTTTGGTCAAACCCTCCACTGCGAACTTGGAAGGATTATAGGCTACGGCCGGATGCTCTTCTTCATTAGAGCCGCGCGATCCGTAGATAGAAGAAACATTGATTATTTTGCCGCCGCCTTTTTCCTTCATTATGCGGGCAACCAATTGAGATAAAATCCAGACCCCCTTGACATTGACGTCAAATATCTTTTCCCATTTATCAAGCGGAAATTCCAATGTCGGTGCTCCCCAGGTAAGCCCGGCATTATTGACCAAAATATCAATCGTGCCGAATTTATCCATGGTAACCTTAACCAGATTTTCAATATCCTCCTTCTTTCCCAAATCGCATTTAACCGCGAGAGCCTTGACGCCCAGTTTTTCCAGTTCCTGTACTTCTTTCTCCAGATTATCCAATTTACGTGAAGCAATAACTACGTTAGAACCCGCTTCGGCCAAACCAATAGCCATAAATTTACCAATGCCTCTGCCGCCGCCCGTAACGATGGCAACCTTGCCTTTTAAATCAAACAGATCTTTTATATTCATTTTAAACTCCTGTGTAATGTAGTTATACAAATCCTAAATTAAAGCGTTATCTTTGATTTAGAAATAGTATTCATATTTATTTGCCGCATCAGTTTCAAGTTTCGGACTGTTTATTTTTCAATGTCTGATGTTTTCCGGAATTGACAAGAACTTCTTTTCCCATGGCGAGCATATGACGATTTTGTATCTGAAAGAAATATCTTCAAAAAACATCAGGGAAATTGCCAGCGGTAATGACATTTTCCCAATTTAGATCCTATTCGTTATTAACATTGGCCGGTACAACCAGACGGATGTGCCGTCTGGCCAGCATTAAAACGGAAGTGCTCCAATCGCGCCCCGATCCGTCAAGCGCTATCAGTTCAGCATCCACAAGAATGAGAAACTCTTGATCCTGACGGTTCAGGTAATCGGAAAGACGGCTCCGGTAACCCTCCTGTGGCAATGTTATGTTACCCTCTACTCTGTAGCGGTCAGTCTCAACAACAACTCTTTGATGTCTCACTTCTACGGCGGGCATTAGAAATACCACCTGAAACAAGCAGCAGCTCCGCCTTTCAACAGAAAAAAGACCGCTTGCTTGATAACATATCGATTGTTCATGTTTAAAGTATAAAAAATTAGGTTCTGCATGTCAATGAAATATTTACTGCTCTAAGATACAACACACCGTTGCTATTTAAACAAAATTATGTAAATTAAACGAAACAGTATTTATATTTTCCGGAGGCAAATCCATCTTCATGGATTATCATTTAAAAAGAAATCTTTTGTCAACGTACTTTCCCTGGATTGCAGTGGGAATAATTCTTGTAGTAACCGCCTTTGTGCGTTTGTCAATGCTGCAAATTCCTCTGGAGCGGGATGAAGGCGAATATGCGTACATGGGTCAGCTTTTGCTTCAAGGCATACCACCGTATCTGGTGTCCTACAGCATGAAACTTCCCGGCATGTTTGCCATCTATTCAATCATCATTGGTATTTTCGGCCAATCGGTCGGCGCGATACATCTGGGCTTATTGATATTTAACGGCATTGCCATCGCCTTAATTTTTTTACTTACAAAATATTTTGCTGATGAGATTGCCGGCGTTATTGCTGCCATGGTTTATGCGTTTTTGTCTGCAAGTCCTTTTGTCTTGGGGACTGTTGCTCATGCCACCCAGTTTATTGTACCTTTCGCTCTGGGCGGGATATTTCTTTTACTCAAGGCAATTGATCATAAAAAAATCTGGATGCTGATAGCAAGCGGATTATTGCTTGGTTCAGCTTTTATAATTAAACAGCATGCTTTTTTCTTTGTCTTGTTTGCCGTCATTTATTATTTTATTCGCCTGAAAAATATGCCTGTAACAACCAAAGAAGCTGTTTATAAAACATCGGCATTGATAGTTTCTTCGACGATTCCTTTCCTCGCCGCCTGCGGATTACTCTATCTGGCAGGTGTGTTCCCGAGCTTCTGGTTCTGGACTTTCACCTACTCAAGCCAGTATGCTTCAGAAATACCGTTATCCCTGGCTATGACAAAATTTATGGAAAAGGTATCTCTTATTATTTATCCCTGGATGATTATCTGGATTATAGCGGTAATAGGGTTATCTTCCGTTTTCTGGAATAAAAAAGCGCGAGACCACTGGTATTTCTGGATAGGATTTCCCGTTTTTTCTTTTCTGTCTGTTTGCCCCGGATTTTATTTCCGGTCTCATTATTTCGTAACATTATTTCCGGCTGTTTCAATGCTCACAGGTATTGCTGTCAGCGCTTCCATGATATATCTGTCAAAAAGATCCCTTTATTATCTAAAGATTATTCCTGTTATTTTAATTTCTACAGCTCTCGTTTTTCCCGCATGGCAGCAGACACGCTACTATCGGGGAGATATTACCGACATTAGCCGTAGAATTTATGGCATCAAAAATCCGTTTGTCGAATCACTTCCCGTCGCCGAATATATAAAAAACCATTCATCCGAAACGGATACCATCGCCGTTATCGGTTCGGAGCCACAAATCTATTTTTATGCAAACAGAAAATCAGCCACCGGTTATATTTATATGTATGAAATGATGAAAGCCAATAATTACGCTTCGCAAATGCAAAAGGAGATGACACGGGAAATTGAATCAACAAAACCCAGATATATTGTCTTTGTCAATGCAGAGCGCTCATGGCTGATGGACTCTAAGTCAGACAGGTATATAATTAACTGGACTCAAAAATATTTGGAAGACTATTACTGCATCAGGGGAGTTATAAACACCCCATCCGACTTAAAACTCAAGACTGATATAAATCCCCGGGAAACCGGATTGATATGGAAACACACCTTGTCAGTATTGGAAAAAAAGCAGTAATGATTGAACCGGACGGGATAATGCTTGCGTTTTAGAATAAACATTTACTAATTACATCCACTAAAATAAAAAACGGTACTGGAGTTGAACTCATAAGTTAATATATTGTAATCTGAAATATTGTAATATTAGATAATTTAAAGGTCACAAGAAATTAACGGCAGAAACCTTTGAATTTAGCAACTTTTAAGGTTCTACAATTTCCTGATGCACACGCTTTTTTAGCATCATGGCATGCTAGTTCGTGGTTGCCCTGAATAAAACAAACAAGAGCTCTGTTGTTGTAGGCATCGGCATAATCAGCTTTCAGACTTATAGCTTCATTAAAGTCCTCGACAGCACGTGAATTTTGACCGAGATTAAAGTAAGCAGCTCCTCTGTTATTGTAGGCCTTGGCAAAACTATGATTCAATCGAATTGCTTGATTAAAATCCTCTATGGCCAGTTGGTACCTTACAAGTTGAAAGTTAGCGATCCCCCTGTTATAGTAGGCATCGACATAATTGGTCTTTATACGGATGGCCTCGTTATAATGATAGATAGCCTCATCCGTTTTTCCTTCGTTAAACAAGGTAAGACCTAAATTATTATGCATCACAGGATTAATCTTTGTCACTCGCAGAGCCTGGCTGAATAAAGTAGTACCGTTTTTCCAGTAATGGCATTGCTGCCAGGCGAAGACTGACAGAATGGTAAAAAAGGCTATTGTAACCGGAAACAAAATCTTTATATGCACGTTCTTATTTTTAATCAAAGAGGGTATTCCCCACGCCAGCATGACAGCAATACCGATAGATGGCAGATAATGATAGCGGTCAGCCATCGAGTATGGTGTTGTTAACGATATTTGAATGATGCCGAGAACAGGGGCAATGGTTATAGCGTACCATAACCATCCGACAAAGAGATACGGTAAACGTCTTGCCATTATAATAACGGCCGCACTGATAACGATAATCAGGAGTGTGGCTCCAAAGACTTGCAATATAAAAAGTTGATCTGAAAAAGGATAAAAAACAGCCATGTCGTGCGGCCAGAATGTTTTCTCCAGATAAGTTACAAAAGAAACAGGAGCGTTGGCAAGCCTTGAACTAAGAGGAAACTGTGTTATGTCCGGATTATTCGAATTATTCGGAGTATAAAGCGTTATGACAACGAGAGAAATTGATAGAATTAAAAAAGGTATTTTTTCCCATAGTGGCCATAATGGGCCTTTCCCCGACACAATTTCCGTTAAGTTGCTTTCAATATTCTTAGACCCAAAACGTTTAAGCGGCCAGTAATCCAGAAGAATCATAATCAGGGGCAAAGTAATAACCATGGGCTTGCTCATAAGAGCCAGAACGAAGCTAAAAAGAACGAGAAGATATCTTTTTATAACCGGTTTTTCCGTGTAATAGACATAAATGCATAAAGTAAGCATCCAGAAAAAAGCGCTTAAGACATCTTTGCGTTCGGCAATCCAGGCAACCGATTCCACATGGAGTGGATGTAGAGCGAATATAGCTGCGACAAAAGCGCTACGCCATATCATTCCGGTCATGCGGTTAAAGAACCAGAAGAGCAACAAAGTGCTCAGGATATGCAAAACAAGGTTGGTAAAATGATAACCGCCGGGATTCAATCCATAAAGTTGATAATCGAACATAAAAGACAGCCATACAAGAGGATGCCATAAGTCGGCATAGGCAGTACTAAACGCCCAGCCCAATCCTTCCAGTGTGATTCCAGACTTAATATGACTGTTTTCTGTGACATAAATGATATCGTCGAAAACGAAATCATATTGATTCACCTGCAAAAAAACAGCAAGTGTAACAATTGTAAGAATGATATAAATGAGCAGTTTTTGTTTTTGAGGACTGATATTTATTTTATTATACATAATCGTTATTTATGTTTCTTATATCATAATAAAAAAGAAAATGTCATTAACTATAATCAACGGCAGAGTCCACTGCTTTTAGCAGATTCTAATGTTTTACAATTTCCTAATGCACACGCTATTTGCGCATCACGACAGCATAGCGTATTGTTACCCTGTTTGAAATAAGCAACCCCTCTATTCATGTAGGCCTCGACATAATCAGGTTTTAAACGGATGGCCTTGTCATAGTTTTCAATGGCGAATTTATACTGGCTGAGCAAAGCATAAGTAAACCCCATGTTATTATAAGCTTCAGCAAAATTCGGCGCTATGCGGATAACGTTATTGAAATCCTCAATAGCCAGTTTATACTGGCCTCGTTTACCATAAATAGTCCCACGATTATTGTATGCATAGAAATAATCCGGTGCTTCGCTTATTGCTTTGTTATAATGATCAAAAGCCTCATCAATCTTGCCTTCAGCATATAGAGCCAAACCGAAATTGTTGTGTGCCGGATAGTTATTTTCCGTTACCTCTAATGCATGCTTCCAAAGCTCCATACTGTTTTTCCAGTAGCCGCACTGATTCCAGGATAGAAATGCCATGATGGACAGA
>Ga0153915_10000132_pt1 | contig 65574 bp, 63 predicted proteins | sample Opewatmetagenome_2_FD_107003 | JGI IMG/M metagenome (GOLD analysis project Ga0153915, IMG submission 107003) | Freshwater wetland microbial communities from Ohio, USA - Open water 3 Core 3 Depth 3 metaG | ecosystem: Environmental > Aquatic > Freshwater > Wetlands | place: USA: Ohio, Lake Erie...
AGTCGCGAGTTGAACTGATGCCAGCCCTCGTGTCCGAGACCTGAGAAGGTGCGTTCGAGGCCGATGTTATAGGCGACGCACGCGCCGTTTAGATAATATGCGCCGGCTTTGATTTTGAGATACATAGGCGCCTGCGGGCCGGTGAAATCTTTCGTGAATGTCTCCCACTGCTGGCGATTGGCGAAGAGGTAAACGGTAAATGGGGTTGAGGTCTCGATTGGGCTGGGGAGCTGGTTTTGATAGCCGCGATAGGCGGACTCAACGAAACCGGGAATTTCTGAGAGCGTAAGGGGCTCAAGGAACGTTGCGTAGATTTCATAGTGTGCGGTGGTGAGTTTGAGACCAGTGCCGAACTGGCTTTGCCACAATTCAGCGGATTTGAGCGCGGGGAGGTTTTGCCTTTGCAGGTAGGCAATCATACCGTCGGGCGTGTTGATTGCGGAATCGGCAGCTTTTGGCGATGGAGCAGATTCGCAGCCGATAAGACAGAAGCAACCACAGATTAAAAAGATGGAAGACAGAAGACGGAGGACAGAGGACAGCAAAAAAAGATTGCTTCGCTCCGCTCGCAATGACATTGCGAAATTATTTTGACGGATTATTTTCATATATCTTTGAAGGGTAAGCCGAAGACCTCGGCGGAGAAGAGAAACACTTCGGTTTTCGGGTCTTTCCAGGCGTTTTCGGGCAGGCCGGCCTTGTGGGAGCAGCAATAAGACAGGAACTCCTCTTTGCTCCAGCCCGTTTCTTCGGCCACCTGCGGCAGGAAACAACCTGAGAGGTAACCCTTTTTGATGTAAATGCCGTCAACGCCGAGGCGAAGGGAAAGCGGGTCGGCGGTTTTTTTCAATGGGGACAGGACGGAAATTTCGATATCGAGGTCGGGCAGGTCGCCGGGGGTAATCTGATTGTCGAAAAACCTTGCGTCGCCGGTAGCGGAGGCCTTTGCCATTTCGACGACCATATTGACGAGCGGTTTGTCGGCGGTGAACTGGCCGATGCAGCCGCGAAGCTCGTCACCGGTTTTGAGGGTAACGAAGCAGCCCAAGTGTGTTGCGAGGTCGGGGTCGTCGGATTCGACTACCGGGACGCGTTTGCCTGTAATGACGGCCTCGACGGTATCGCGGGCGACTTTCAATAATGCGTGTTTTTGCGTTTTGTTCATAATTTGAGCAACCCCCCAATAAATTGGGGGGCTAAATTTAATTTTTGATGCGACGTTTTTCTCTTATGACTTCGATGACGATGGGTATAACCGAGAGGATAATAATGGCAAGGATAACCATCGTGAAGTTGCGTTTGACATAGGGGAGATTACCGAAGAAGTAGCCGCCGAAAATAAAGAGCGTAACCCAGGCGAGGCCGCCTACGATGTTGTAGGAGAAGAATTTCATATAAGTCATTTTGCCGACACCCGCTATGAAGGGGGCAAAGGTCCGGACGATTGGGACGAACCGGGCGAGGACGATGGTTTTTGCGCCGTATTTTTCGTAAAATTTGTGGGTTCGGTCAACATGTTCTTTTTTGAGGAACCATTTTCCCTGGTGTCTTAATATGATATCCCCGAAATATTTGCCGACGGCGTAATTCGCGCTGTCGCCGAGGACGGCGGCGATTGAGAGGACAATAAAAATAGAGGCGAGTTTGAGAGAGCCGGAGGCGGCGAGTGCACCGAGGGCGAAAAGGAATGAATCGCCGGGGAGAAACGGCGTTACGACCAGGCCCGTTTCGGCGAAGATTATGAGGAAGAAAATCACGTAGCAAAACAATCCGTAGTTTTCGATGATGTAGTTGAGGTGCTTATCCAGATGCAGGATAAAATTTATAAACTGAAGCACCCACTCAAATAATTGCGTTATCATTTCCATGCTTCTAACAATATGCGAAAACGAGTATAATGTCAATCCAGAAGCATCAGGAGACAAAAAGTATGGCAGCAAGCAAACAGTTTACGAAAACAGACGAAGGTTTGCTGGTGATGGCACCGGGGAAAATAAATTTGTCGCTGCTTGTGGCGGGCAAGCGGCCCGACGGGTATCACGAACTCGAAACGATAATGGCGAAAATCAACTGGTATGATGAGATACTTATCGAGCAGAAGACAGAAGACAGAAGGCAGAAGACAGAAAACCCTGCTTCGCCAAAGCTACGCAGAGCAGGCGGAGGGCGGAATGATGAGCCGGGTATAGAGTTGATATGTAAGGGGCCGTATAAAGTGCCGGCGGGGAAAGATAATCTGGTTTATAAGGCGGCGGAACTAATTTTAGATTTCGGATTGCGGATTGCGGATTTTAACAACGCGGGCAAGATGCCCGCGACACTAAGGATAACACTGACGAAGAATATACCGGCGGGGACAGGATTGGGGTCAGGGAGCAGTGACGCGGCGGGGACATTAATGGGTATCAACAGGTTTTTGAAGCTGGGATTCAGCAAGAAAAAGCTTATGGAGCTGGCTGCTAAATTAGGCAGCGACGTGGCGTTTTTTTTAGGCGGGCCACTGGCAATGTGTACCGGAAGAGGGGAAAAAGTAAAAAAAATAGACAAATGTGAATTTGGGGTATTATTGATTGTCCCCGACGTAAATGTTTCTACGCAAAGGGTTTACGCAAACTATCGGCACAATTCGGCAGAATATGAACGGCTGCACAAGAAAATAAATGGGTATATTAAGAAAAAGAGGATTGATTTAGTTTGTGAATTGTGCGCAAATATGCTTCAGGAAAGCTGCTTTGAGTTGAATACGAAACTTAAAGAGCTGAAAAAGGGAATCGAAGAGACGGGAATCAGACCATTATGCCTGAGCGGAAGTGGTTCTTCGATGTATTGTATTATTGACAAAGGCAATGAGGAAAAGATAGTGACATACCAAAACAAGCTTGCGCGGGAATTCGGCTGCAAGAGCATAATATTAAACAACAACAGTTGGTAGTTAATTGGCGAGGCATGACTATGCAAATCAGCGAAGTGAGAGTAAAGCTAATAGAGAACAAGGACGACAGGTTGAAGGCGTTTTGCTCGGTGACGATGGACAATGAGTTTGTGGTGCGTGACATAAAGATAATCGAGGGCACCAACGGGCACTTTGTGGCGATGCCGTCAAGGAAGATGAGCGACCATTGCGAGAAGTGCGGCGGGAAGAACCATCTTCGGGCGAAGTTCTGCAACAACTGCGGGGCGGGGCTTCCTGAAGACCGGGCAAGGAAGGACGTTAAAGGCAGGATGAAGCTGCACGCCGACATAGCGCATCCGATAAACGCCGATTGCAGGAAGAAGATTCAGGACAGGGTAGTGGCTGCGTTTACGGAAGAGCTGGAGAAGTCGAAGCAGCCGGGGTATAAGCCGGTGGATATGGATGAGCCGGATGACGAAGTCCCCGAGATAGTGACGTAGTCGAGAACACGGCACAGACGGCCAGATATTATAAGGCCGCCGATATTGGAAAGTGACAGTTCCGTTAAATTCGGAACTGATAGCGCGGCCGGGTGCGGTGGGGTAAACCCGGCTGTTTATTTTAGATTTTCAAGTCGTCGAGCACCTTTTCGAGAGCAAGGTCTAAGCGTTCGGTAAGGTTGTATTTGCCTTCGGTGAGCTGTTGGCGAACCTTAAGGACCTTTTGCTTCCTGACCTCGGGCATTACGGCAATCTTCTTTAACACCTGGCCGAGCGGGGTGCTGTTCATATTGTCGAGAATCTGCTCCATAAGCAGATCATCATCGGCAATCAGGTCCTCGAATACTGATTCGCCGGCGGGTTCGAGGTTGAACCGCTGGTCTGCAAGCCAATTGTTACGCATAAAATCGGACATCAATATTACCTTGTCTGTCAGGCCACAGGCGAAAATTTCCGTCTTTTCGACCATAAGGCATCAACCACTATACCTTGTATGTCCCATAATCCTTTTTGGGACCCCAATCTTGTTTACAGTGCTGTTATCGACAACGGCACTTCAAAAACTTTAGCGAATGCGAGGGCAAGATATAGTTTTGCTTAACCATTTGTAATAACTGGAATTACATTCATTTTTGGCAAAAAAATCGGGTATCAATACTGAAAATAGCACAAAAAAAGTAGAAATGGCCGGTTAAATCTCATCTAAAATGAGGGAACAACTAAGGTTTTTAAGCAAAAAGACGCATACTATATGTAGTGGCTGTGTCTGAAATCGGAAAATATGGGTTTCAGGGGATAAACGGGAAGATTTTTCCGGACCCTCGTAAACAGAGGACAGATGACTGAGGACAGAAGACGGACACAGGGTAGAAGACCGGTGATAGGTGAATGAGAAATGGCAAATGGCTTAAGGGTTATTAGCGGCGTTAATGGCATCGGTGAGTGTAAGAGTGCCTTCGTAAAGGGCACGGCCGACGATTGCGCCCGCTGCACCGAGTGAGGCCAGTTTCCTGATATCCGGGACGGTTGTAACGCCTCCTGAGGCAACGACGGGTACCGAAACGGTGTGGATGAGAACTTTTGTTCTTTCGAAATTAGGCCCGGCAAGCATACCATCCTTGGCAACATCGGTGTAGATTATTGCGGCTATTGGGAGGACAGCGGCTTCGCGGGCAAGCTCAAGCAGGGATTTGGGATGTTCGTCATACCAGCCGCCGGTGACGACGTGCGAACCTTTGGCGTCGAGGCCAAGGGCGACTTTGCCGGGGAAACGTTTAGTCATATCGCTGAACCACTCGAAATCGTTGACGGCCTGAGTGCCGATGATTACCCGTTCGATTCCCAAATCGAGGAGTTTTTTAATGTCCTGTTCGGTTCTGAGTCCGCCGCCGACCTCGATTTTGAGCTTTCCCAACACGGCTATGGCGGAGATGGTGTCGGCATTTACGGGCCTGCCTACTTTAGCGCCGTCGAGGTCAACGATGTGGACCCATTCGGCACCTTGTTCGACGAATTCCTGCGCCTGTTTAACGGGATTGTCCTGGTAGTTAATCTGGCGATGATAGTCGCCCTGTATGAGGCGGACGCACTTGCCGCCGCGAAGGTCGATAGCCGGTATGATATACATTGTTTCGTCCTTCAAAGAATTAAAAACAAGTCATCAGGGATTTTAGGAACATCGAATGCGAGTTGCAACATATTTTGGGTAAGGATTCAGGGTCAACGCGATTTGCCTGCCGGTTTGTTTTCCTGTTTATTATTTATTGTTACCGGTCCGGCCTGCCTGATATTATTCGCCTTCGGGAAAGTAAATGAATGTTTTTTCTTCAGAATCGTATCTCCAAAGTCGAGCATTGTGTCATTGCCAAGTTTGGAGATTCTGATGGGGTCAATAAAAAAATTGACGACGAACCCCTTGACTCTGCCTATGTAGCTGTTCAGTTTTGACGCCTTATTGACGGATACCACTTCGATATCCATTCTGGGGTCGCCGTCGCATTTTTTGAACGTGAGGGTGGCAACCCGCGCGACAATTTCATTATACCTGTTCTCGTATTTATACTGCCCGTTTTCAGGTTTTACACTATAGAGCCCGATTGTAACGGGGCTTTTTTTTCCCCTTATGTTGAAATGCACGTCCACCTGCGTAACGGTTGCATTGGAATCGGCCATAGTTCCCCTGACGTCTATTCGGCCAAAACCCTCTCCTTCCAACCTGATATAGTCGAGGACGTTCTTTACGGGGGCGTTTTTCTTTATTTCTTCGGGGAAAGTGGCTATAACCCCATTGGAGTCGAAAATATCAATGAAAAAGCCGCTTCCCTGCAACTCGAATTCGCAACTGGCCAGGAGAGAATCCGAAGTGACCTTTTTTTCATAGGAGACAAACAACGCCTGCTGCTGATTATCAGGGCTGATTTCCGTTTCAACAAGCGTGGGCGAAACAAGGGGAATAAAATACATGAACGAGGAAGTTGGGTTCCTGGCGGACATCGGGCTGCCGTAACTCAACGTGACAGTAGGGCCATTGGAATCGTTGCTGTCCGCCAGCAATTCGACGCCGCGGCTACTTATGCGATTGTTGGGGTCGGCGCATATTCCGATTCGGGCCATTAAAAACAGTGTGCAAAAAACGGTAACAACAAACAAATCCGTCCATCGCCGGCATATCAAAATTGCATCTGAATTTTTCCAATAAGCGTTCACAGATTACCCCAAACAGTGCGTGTATCAGCCGGTGGGATTTTAGGGCAAAGGCGGCTTATTTTCAATGGTTTTCTCGCCGGCGCTATTGTTCTTGCAATTATGCGTGTCAGAATGTATAGGATATGGTATTCGGCTTAGCCCCACCCGAAGCCGGGTTGGAGAGGTGTCGGAGCGGCTGAACGAGCCGGTTTCGAAAACCGGTGTGCTCTTTATTGAGTACCGCGGGTTCGAATCCCGCCCTCTCCGTTCTTTGCTACGCTACGAACGGCAGGCCGTTCTTCTCACGGCGATATGAAGGACACAGCCGTTTTGAGGTTGAAAGATGAGGAATGTGCAATTTCGCTGTGGCGAACCGTTTCGGAGAAGCCGGCGCACCACGATTAGCCGGCGATGGCTTTCCAGCCCTGGTTGAGCTCATCCATCAGGTCTATAACATCCTGAACCAGGCGAGGATCCTTTTTGATATTAGCCTCTGAAAGCCGTCTAACCATAAAACAGTAAAGCTGGCGGAGATTAGTTGCTATTTCACCGCCCGCATCCATATCGAGGACGACATTAAGCTCGTTGATTATATCCTGAGCTTTGGCGATGTACTGGCCTTTTGCGGCGTAATTGCCTGCCTCCATTTCCTTTATGGCGAGTTTCATAAACCTTATTGCGCCGTCGTAGAGCATAACAATGAGGCGACCCTTGCTTTGGGTGCCAATCGCGTGCTCCTTATATACATCGACTCCGTTCATCAGACCATTCCCTTAATCATAGCGTAACTAATCTGGATAATTATGACCTATTAGCTGTTGGTTATTTTAAGATTTGGGGAGGCGACTGTTGCTTGTGGCTACAGCCACCTCCCCCATTGAGCCGTTTTGTCTGCCTTATGTTACTGGAGCAGGTTCAGCGCCAAACTGGGCATCGTATTGGCCTGAGACAACATCGAGATACCGGCCTGGGCGAGAACCTGGTTCCTTGTCATCGCGGCCATTTCGGTGGCAACGTCGACATCGGATATACGAGATTCTGCTGTTGACAGGTTTTCGGCCTGAATATTGAGCACCTCGACCGTGCTTTCGAGACGGTTCATCTTGTAACCGAAACCTGCGCGAGCGGTATCCTTGTCGCTAATAGCCGTATCGATGGCGGTCAGTGCGGCCGCAGCGCTGCCGGTGGTGCCGATGCTCAAGGCGTTGATGCCAAGACCACTCGAAGTCATATCGCTGCCCGCAATTGTGATTGCATCGCTCGTGCCGCCGCCGAAGGAAATAGTCACGGAAGCGGAACTGTCGAGCAAGGAGGTTGAGTTGAACGTCGTGGAGGTGGCTATACGGTCGATTTCGGCGGCCATTTCCTGGAATTCCGAGTCCATAATCTCCCGCTGTTCGGTCGAATACGTACCGGTAGAGGCCTGCTCAGCCAACTGTTTCATACGAACCAGTGCGTTATCCACCGTCTGCAGAGCACCTTCCATCGTCTGCAACATACTAATACCGTCCTGGGCATTGCGCACGCCTTGCTCAATAACAGCAGTATCGGAACGCATCACCTCGCGGACAGCAAGGCCAGCTGCATCATCCTTTGCACTGTTGATGCGCAGACCTGACGACAACCTCTCAACCGACTCGGCCAAGGCGTCATAGCTTTGACCAAGGTGGCGAGCAGCGTTTTCCGCCATAATGTTGTTTTTAATCACTAACATATTACTGACTCCTTAAAAAACATACCAAAATCCTCTCTGTCTTCTGCCATGTGCATGACCAACCCTGGCCTGATTTATTTACCGTGCAACGAGCACGCACTAAGCTTCCAAATGCCATTATCGATGAAGACAAAGGGGACTTAAGGGTTTTGCCTCTCCGGCGACAGAACAAAAATGCGGCCCTGTAATATCCCGTGCCAAGATACTGATAAGGATTCTTTAAGGACCGATAAACTATGGCTAAAGGAAAAAAATGAAACATTTTTTTGAATAAGCGGAATTACACTGCCCCCCTCGTTACGAATCCGGATTCAATATGACCCGCGTGAAGACCCCTGCTGCTTAGTTTGCGCGCCCCCACGCTTTGCTTCGCAAACCGAAGCAGGGGGGTGCACTAAGGAAACTGCAGGGGCGTGGTTGCCTGTCCTTGGCAAACAAACATCCGGCCACGTGCCGGTTTAGATGAAGACATCCAGCAGCGTATCAGAGTGTGAGGAGTGATTCGATTCGGTTAAAATCCCGCCGCTAAACTCAGGCGTACCGCTAAAATGTCCCGTCGCCCCTAATGAATCGTACGAAGACCGATTCCCGCCGGCGTCGTTAAAATTCTGATTGCCCAACTGCTGCCAAATGTCTTCAGAGGAATTGTCCCGCGATGAATCCTGAGCCGACTGGCGGGACAAATCGGACTTGCCCGACGAGTCGGAAAGCGTTACCTCAAGCCGTTTTATGCTGATTCCCGACTCCTCAAGAGAGCGTATGATTTCGGGGATTGCCTGGCGAATCTCAGCCCTGGTCTGGGAGTTTGTGACCTCCAATAGCCCCGTTAACTCTTTACCCTGCTCGCTGAATTTTATCGACACCCTGCCGAGATCGGGGGGATTGAGGTGGACGGTAATCTCTCGCTGCCCCTGCTGGATAGAGGTCTGAACTGACTGGGAAATCTGGTCGCGTATCGCCGCCGCGGTATCGTTCGCCGAGGCGCTCCCGGCAGCGACATTGGCGCTATCAACTATAATTGGGCGGTCGCTGGCAACCTGGCCGGCACTTAAAACGGTCATTTGTGTTCGTGCGGACTGCGGAGCGTCAATACTTTGTTGTTCCGATTTTGTCGTATCGTTTTTGCCTGACGATAGTTCAACCTTTTCGACATTCAACTTTTCATTCAGGCCGGTGGTTCCCGTCTCAACCTTAGCGTTGCCGTTTGAAAAGTCATTAGAACTTTTTTGTCGCTCGTTGCCGGAGCCATCCATAACGCGACCGCGGTATGCTGCTTCCAAACCTGTCTGTCGCCTCCCTGCCGCAACTGACTCAGCTACCTGTTTGTCATCCTTTAAGTCGGTCGTCGTCCCAGTAGATATCACCACAGATTGCGTCTTGCCGTCCTTAACGTCGGTTGCCGTCCCGGCAGATATCACCGCAGATTGCGCTTTTGGCTGCACCAGTTCCTGCGGGCCGGACAATTTGACTGATTCGATATTCGCACTGCTGTTGCCCTGATTCGCTGTCTCGGCTAATTTGCCCGAACCGCCAGCGTCCGTGGATACATTCATTTTAACGGAGCTGTCTGTAACTTGTTGCGAAACTGTTACGGTATTTTCGTTAGTTTGCCCTGTGTCGGCATTTGACGATGACTCTTTCGCGACCGCTAATTTGCCTTGTCCATCATCCTGCTGAACGACTGCATTTTGACCTGGTGTTAATAACGCCGCATTGGTAGCCTCGGCTTGATTTTGTGCTGCGTCTGGAGTCGCTTGTGCCTGCCGGGTCACACCCTGCTCCTGATTCTCCGTAACAGCCGCAACGTCTCCGCCGACAACAACCAGTGTCTGGTTTGATGCAGCGTTGAGAATATCAGTCGAAGCATTTTGGGCCGACTGACTCGGCTGATTCGAGACCGTTTTATCATCAGTAACGAACTGCACCTGTTCCGCCAAAACCGTAATACCATCCTGAAGGGCGGTCACCCCCACGCTTTGCTCCGCAAAGCGAAGCAGTGGGGGCTGCTCAGCTTTGTCATCCGTGCCGGAATTCTGCGTCTTTGGCGAAACATCCTCTGTGTTCTGTTCGCTATCCGATTGTTTTAATCGACTTTTTAGTACCTTCCCAAAGTCGCGATTGGGCGACATTTTATCGTTTTTCTGTGCGGCTGGAGTAGTATTATAGGACTGTTCCGCATCTGCCTGATATGCCTCAGCCGCTGTCGCAGGTGGTTCACCACGTTTATTACCAGAGGAGCTTTCCGCTCCCGCCAAGGCAACCTGGCTATCGTCCCGTTCAAGCCCATCGGAACATTGGGCCTGACCCATACGGTGAGGGACAAAAACGTCGCGAGCGGGCTCTGCCAGCGTCGCAGATAAAACGTCGATTTTCAACATGTTCATATTCATAACCTTTACATCAAGCAGCAATTACGGTGCCAGGGAGATTTGTCGCAATCAATCAAGAACGTAACTAATTGTCATTGATGAGGTTATGCACATAAAAAAACCTGCTTATCGAGTGGTCCGCCAATTGACAGTCATAACCCGGCGGAATGTTCCGAAACGGTCAGGCAACAATTGCCGTTTACAGCAGGTCGTAAGGTGTCATCGGACCCCAGTAACCGTAAAGAAACCCTGCTTGTTGTATAGAATCCGAACGGGCAAAACGGGCTCCAGCGAGTGTTTTTATCTATGTAATCGGCGATTTTAGGCAGGTATCGGGGGTTCGTCCCAGCTCGCCGCAATCTGGCACGATTATTGCACTACCAGAACAGCAAAAAGCAGGTGCGCACCCCTGCTAAAGAGGTGCGGCGGCAAGTTTTTTTAGGAACGACAAATGTCAAAGACGGGCGTAGTTGAGTTTCTTGAGGCCGGGCTAAAAGCTGAAGCCCTGCGGCAACGGACTATCGCCAACAACGTAGCCAACCTTCAGACGCCGGGGTATCGCCGCATAGACGTTAAGTTTGAGCAACAGCTTGCCAAGGCGATGGCTTCCGACGGCGAGATTGAGCCGGATGAGCTGAAGGCGGAATTGTATCAGCCGAAAAACACGGTAGTAAATTCCAACGGTAATGACGTAAGTTTGGACGTCGAAGTCGGCGAGATGGTCAAAAACAGTATCAGGCACAAGGCATTCATTCGTCTGCTGAACAAAAAGTACAGTCAAATCGACGAGGCAATCAATATCAAGTAGCCGACTCGCACGACAAAATTGCTTCGCATCGTAAAGGGCGACAGACAGCCGGAACAATGGAAGGCAGAAAATGAAAGTGGGAAACACATTCGGGCCAATAGACATAGCGGTGTCCGGTTTGCGCGCGCAGAACAAACAGATGGAGGTAATATCCTCGAACATCGCCAACGCGAGGACAACCGACGCGGGCAAAGGCGAACCATACCGTCGGCTCGAAGCCGTCTTCAAGACACAAACCGATGAAATCGGCGGAGTCGAGATTGGGCAGATAGAAAAGGATATGAGCAGCTTCGACAGTATGCTCGACCCGGGCAATCCCAAGGCCGACAAAAACGGCTACGTCCAGATGCCCAACGTCAGTTTGCCTGTCGAGATGATGAATATGTCACTGGCAACACGAACATACCAGGCCAACGCGGCGGTACTGAAACGGTATCAACAAATGGTCGAAACGACCCTCGAATTGCTTCGTTAAATGAGGTGAAAGACAATGATTAAGTTTGACCCAAACATCAGTCAGGCGACGACAAGCAATCTCCAGCAGACGCTAAAGCCGCAGGGCGGCACGGAGAAATCGGGAGATTTCTCCGGAACCGTCAAGGCGCTCGAAAAATATCTGTCAAATGTGGACCAGACGCAGGGGCAATCAGATATGTCAATACAGGACCTGCTGGCGGGACGCAATGAGGATATCGCATCCGTTGTGGCGGCGGTGGCAAAGGCGGACATGAGTTTCAAAGTGCTTGTCGGCGTGAGGAACAAACTCGTTGACGCCTACAAGCAGACAATGAATATGCAGTTGTAAACGGGAAACGACAAACAGCCGAGGCGAATGTAGTATATGGACTTTTTTCAAAAACTCATCGCGGTCTGGCAAAAGATAAATATAGTTCAACGCGCGCTGTTGATGGCGATTATTCTGACGATGGGCGTCGTGGGAGCAATGCTGACTTACTGGGCAAAACTGCCTGATATGCAAATGTTATACGCGGAGCTTGGCCCTGAAGAAGCGGCGAAGGTTACCGACAAAATCAGCGAGAAAGGCGTTGCCTACGAGCTTCGCAACGGCGGCAAAAGCATTTATGTGCCGAGGGAGAAGGTTTATCAGCTTCGCTTAGACCTTGCCAAAGACGGGCTTCCTTCCGGCGACCAAGGCGGGTACAGCTTGTTTGACAACGAGAAGATAGGAATAAGCCCGTTTGTTCAGAACGTTAATCTCAAGCGTGCGCTTCAGGATGAGCTTGCCAAAAGCATCCAGATGATAGACGGAGTGATGCACGCGAGGGTACATATCGTCAGCGGCGACCAGACGCTTTTTAACTCAAGCCAGCAGCAGACAAGCGCATCCGTTGTGCTGAAACTCAAGGCGGGCTATCGGCTCAACAACACGAACATCGCAGCGATAGCCAACCTGGTGTCGGGCAGCATAGAAGGGCTGAAAACCGAAAATGTAACTATCGTTGACAGCGACGGCCATCTTCTCAGCAGCCGGACAGACCAGGCGGTCGCCGGCAGCGCAGGAACCGTTCAGGATTACAAGGAGAGGGTGGAGCAGAACCTGTCGAACAAGGTCGAACAAATGCTTCAGGCGGTACTGGGACCGGGTCGAGCCACCGTTCGGGTAAGCGCAGAAGTCAATATGACAAGCGTTCAAATGATTACCGAGACATACAGCCCCACCGGCAAAGTGGCAACCAAAGAAGAGATAAAGAGTACTTCGGAAACGGAACCAGCGACCGGCGGAGAGACGGGCAAGGCGGCAGCCAGCGGAGTCAAGAAAGACGATACGTCAACAACCGAATACGTTGTCGGCAAGACAGTGGAACAAAAGAGCAGCGTTCCCGGAAAGGTAACATCGGTGTCAGTGGCCGCCGTAGTTGACCTGTCGCCGGCTGAGGCGAACCAGGCGCAAAGCGCGGGCCAGTCGGCAAAAATAATGCCGATTACGGAAGTGGAAAAACTCATCGAGACCGCACTCGGTTTGAACCTCAAAGGCGGGGATTCGCTGAAGGTCGTCGAGGCGAAATTTTTCCGTCCGGCTGCGGCGCCTGATGAGGGTCAGCAGCCGAAGAAACTGGATTTTATCGCGATTGCCCGCCAGGCATCTCTGGGCATTATGGCGCTGTGTGCGTTGCTGGTACTGAAAATATTTACAAAAGCCGGTAAGAAAGCCAAAGGCGAGACGCCTGTTCAGCTTCCAGCTGGCGCGGAGGCCGCGGGAATGCTGCCCGGTATGACGAGTGCCGCGGAGCCGGTGGTAGTTCGCAGGCAATTAGCGGAAGTGATGCGGAATAATCCAGACCAGGCAAGACGACTATTCACAAACTGGCTGCAGGAAAAGAGCGGGGCGTAAAAAAACTGTCTGACTGATATGCCGGAAGCAACGATACAACTTAAAGGGAAACAAAAGGCGGCAATGCTTCTGATGGGGCTGGACGCGCCCACAGCCGGCGAACTGCTCAAGGGTATGGACTCGCAGATGGTCCAGGAACTAGCGCTGGAGCTTGCATATCTGGACGCATCGGGATATCGCGACAGCAAGGAAAGCATCGAGCTTGCGATGGACTTCTGCAATTATCTTCGCAGCGGAGACACTTTTCAGTTCAAGAAGTTTCTGGACGAGATGCTCAAGAACGCCGTAGGAGGCGATAAAGCACAACAGATACAAAAGGAAATCGGGGACTTGCTGCACAGGCGCGACCCGTTTATGCCAATCAGGTCCGTTGCCCCGAAGGTGCTCGCCAAGTCGCTTGAAAACGAACATCCCCAGGCAATCGGCGTGGTTCTGGCGGAGCTGGACGCCAAAAAAAGCTCGGAGGTTCTCAGCTTGCTTGGGGAAGGGGTTCGACTAAGCGTCATCAGTCGAATGACAAGCAAAGAGACGGTCGGCTTAGAAGCCAGATTGCGCATAGCAAAAATGGTCAACGACCGATTGAAAGCCATTATGGGCGCCGCGGCGGCCGGGACCGCTCAGCCAGAGGCAAACCAGTCCCTCAGAAAAGTGGCGGTGATTCTGCGAAACCTCGGCAAAGAGCTGCGGGACGGCCTGCTTGGGGCAATCAGGGAAAAAGACGGCAGCGCAGCCGACAAAGTGGCTGAGCTGATGATAATCTGGGAGGACATCCTGTTTGTCACGGACAGGTCATTGCAGCAGGGGCTTCGCGGCATTGACGCGAAAAAGCTTGCGCTTGCCCTGACCAACGTTGATGCGGCGATAAAGCAGAAGATACGGTCGAACATATCGGAACGAGCCAGCGCTATGGTTGATGAGGAAACGTCGCTTATGTCATCACCGAAGAAAGAGGACATAGCCGCGGCAAGGGAGGAACTTGTCAAGACCCTTCGCGAAATGAATATAAAAGGCGAGCTTATGTTCGTAGAAGGATGACGCTATGCCCGATATGCTCACGCTCAAACTCGCCATGCCGATTGATTCGATAAAAGTAATCGAGTCGCAGGGAATGGCTGTTGAGCCGGGGACATCGCCGGCAGATTTGCAGGGCGAGGCGCAGGACAAGCTGGAAATACAAAAACAACGGTATGAGCAGGCAATGCAGGCGCTTGAGGCGTCAGCGGAAAAACTGCATCGCATATATGAGAAAATGATTGTTGAGCACAGGCAGGCGATAGCCAAGCTGGCGGTTGATATAGCCAGAAAGATACTTGCGCAAAAAGTAAAGGACGGCGATTACCAGATTGAATCGATAATCCAAGAGGCGCTGAACAATTCGCCCACACGACAGAACGTCGTCGTGCGCCTGAATCCGCAGGACCTGGCCCAATGCCAGCAAATGCAGCAGGGCGATGGCGTGTTCGCTTCCGTCAAACTGGTCGCAGACCCCGATATCGGGCCTGCCCAATGTGTAATTGATACGCCGAAAGGCAAGGTCGAAGCGCTGATAGAGGAACACTTAGAGCAGGTCACCAGAGCTTTGACCAAGGCGGTGCAAGCTAAGCCATGATTACAAACCACATCAATGACTTTGCGATTGATTTCGAGCAGCTCCATACGACGCTGAACGCAATCAATCTTCTGGATTGCCAAGGCACTGTGGTAAGGGTTTCCGGATTGACGGTGGAATCCAACGGGCCGATAGTGGGGTTGGGAGAATTGTGCGGGATTCACCTTCGAGACGGAAGGCGAGTGCTCGCGGAGGTTGTAGGATTCCAGAACGACCATTTGATTCTGCTGCCTCTTGAACACATAGACGGAATATCACCCGGCAACGCCGTAACGGCAAGGACGACGCCAAGACAAATCACACTGAGCGAGGATATCCTCGGCCGAGTTATTAACGGATTAGGGGAACCCATTGACGATAAAGGGCCGCTGTCTGGAACCGAAAAGAGAACTTTTGACACAGGCAGCCCGCCGCCTCTGAGCCGGACAAAAATAACCAAACCGCTTTCGCTGGGTATCAGGTCGATTGACGGAATGCTGACGTTCGGCAAGGGCCAGCGAGTAGGAATTTTTTCAGGCAGCGGCGTCGGCAAAAGCGTGCTGCTTGGGGATATTGCCACATCGAGCGAGGCAGATGTAAACGTGGTCGCCCTGATAGGCGAGCGAGGGCGAGAGGTGCGCGAATTCCTGGAAAACGACCTCGGAGCTGACGGTCTGTCACGCAGCGTTGTCGTGGTGGCAACTTCGGATTCTCCGCCCATACAGCGCGTCAAAGCGGCATTCGTGGCGGTAACGGTAGCGGAGTATTTCAGGGACAATGGAAAAGACGTTCTGTTTATGATGGACTCGCTGACGCGGTTTGCACAGGCGCAGCGGGAAATAGGACTTGCCGCCGGCGAGCCGCCCGCAACAAAGGGTTATTGTCCGAGTGTTTTTTCGCTTATGCCGCGACTTATAGAACGGCTGGGATGCGCCGACGGAGGCAGCATCACGGGAATACTGACTGTCCTTGCGGAAAACGACGACCTGGGCGACCCTGTTGCAGACAGCGCCAGGAGTTTGCTCGACGGACACATAGTGCTGTCTCGCAAACTGGGTGAGCGGGGACATTTCCCGGCGGTGGACATTCTTGCCAGCGTAAGCCGTCTGATGCCGGCTGTTACCACTGAAGAGCACAAAGCGGCGGCGAGAAAACTGCGGGAGATATACGCGACGTACGCCGACGCCGAGGACCTGATTAACATCGGAGCTTTTTCGCCTGGAAGCAACCGGCGAATTGACGGCGCTATCTCGCTTATAGACCGTATAAGGAATTTTCTCGTTCAGCCCGTTCGACAGAGAACCACCCTTCGCGAGACCGTCGCACAAATGTTATCCATTACCAACGCATGGGACCGGCTGTTTGGCGGCGGAAACTGAGGAAACGAATTAGATGAGGCGATTCGTATGGCGATTACAGCGAGTGCTCGACATAAAGGCCAAACAGGAACAAATAAAGACACAGGAGCTTTTTGCTATAACCGAAAAACTGGCGCAGGCAAGAAGCAACCTGCTTGCGCAACAGCAAATCCTGAGGGACATACTGGAGTCGATAGCCAATGAGGACCCAAGGGAACGGCTGGCCAAACAGGAATTTTTTCTGCGACATTCGGCTGCAACGGACGAACGAATCAGGCAGCTCAAGGCCGACATCGGCGAGCTTGCGGCAAAACAAAAAGAGAAAGTTGCAGAGGTTTTAAAACTCAGGCGGTTTAAGGAAAGTATGGAACGGCTTCGAGAACAGGCGAAAAGGAAATACATAGAAGAGCAGGATAAACTTGAACAAAAGCAGATGGATGAGACGGCGAGTTTGAATTTTGTCAGAGAAGGCCGTCAGTCAGCTCAAGACGCAGAAGCAGAAAATGATATAGATTTAGCAGTCGGCTTACAGGAGAACCAAAAGTGAGTAAAAAACATATAATAATCGCTTCCGGAGCGGGGCTTTTGACTTTTGCCGCCGCATTTGTCGGGACGTGGCTGCTTGGCCGGTCAAGCCCGCCGCCAGTCGAAACCAAAACCGCAACGGCTCAACAAACAACTCCTACCAAACAACCCGGAGCAGAAGGTTCCAACTCTGCCACGGCGGATTCACAAACGGGCGATGAAGCGGAAACAGTAAAGGGGCTGACGCAGAAACAACTTAAAAGTCTGGTTTACGAAGTCCGCGAAAAAATAAACGATTACGAAAGCAAAGTAAGAGAACTGGACCTCCGTGAAGCACGCCTGCAGATGACCCAGGAAACACTCAAAAAAGACATCGACGAACTGAGCCGAATGAAAGTGGAACTGGCGTCAATGGTGGCAAACCTGAAGGAGCAGAAAAACCAATTACTTGAAACCAGAGCCGAGATATCAAGGAGTGAAAAGGCAAACCTCACCCTAATAGCGGCGACATACGACAAAATGGACCCGGCAAGCGCAGGCAAGATTCTAATCAATATGTGCGCCAAGCAAATGGAATCGGGCAAGCTTGAGGGCGGCAACATCGATGACGCGGTGAAAATCCTGTTTTATATGACAGAGCGAACCAAGGCGAAACTGCTGGCCGAGATGGTGACAACCGAGCCGAAACTCGCGGCGACTCTGTGCCAGCGATTAAAAAGGATAGTGGAGCAATAACAGAATATGGATATTGCAACAGTATTAGGCGTAATATTCGGATGTGCCGTAATCATCGGGACCATCATGAATGAAGGGAGTATCTGGTTATTTATTAATATCCCGGCTTTCGCAATTGTCTTCGGAGGCATGACCTGCGCGACAATGATACACTTTTCGATGGGGCAGTTTCTGGGCATATTCTCTGTTATCAAAAAGACGCTTCTTCACAAAGCTGTTTCGCCCCAGGAGCTGATCCGGAAAATGGTTAATTACGCCGCTATTAACAGGCGCGATGGCGCGCTGGCGCTTGAGCAGGAGATACCCAAAATCAAGGATGGTTTTATGATTAAGGGTCTGCAAATGCTCATAGACGGACAGGAAGCGGAATCGATACGCGAAATGATGGAGCTGGAGGTACAGTACCTCGAAGAACGGCACGCAACCGGTAAAAAGATTCTTGATTTTATGGGGGCATCCTGTCCGTCATTCGCAATGGTGGGTACACTGATTGGCCTGGTATCAATGTTAAGCAAGATGGAAAACCCGGAAGAGGTTGGTAGAGGTATGGCGGTGGCGCTGGTCTGCACGTTTTGGGGGGCGTTAACTGCCAACCTGATTTTTTTGCCGTTAGGAGGCAAGCTGGGCCAGCATTCCAAAACTGAGAAGCTGTCGATGGAAATGATTACGGCGGGCATCTGTGCTATCGCCAAGGGAGACAGCCCAACGATTGTGCGGGAGAAAATGCAGATATTTATCTCCGCGAAACGCCGTGAAGAAGTAAAGGCACAGGTTTAATGGCAGGCAAACCGAAACCACAAGAAGAAGAATCCGGCGAAGGTGCACCGCTTTGGATTATCTCGTTCGCGGACATGATATCGCTGCTGATGGCGTTTTTCGTGATGCTGACCACGTTCGCCAGCTTTGGTCCCAAAGAATCCGCGAAGCTTCGCAAGGTGATAGACGTGGCATTGGCGCCTAATTATTACGGGGGCTTGTTCAAGAATCCCATTCACGGCGCAATGGGACATCAAACGGTGGCAACCGGCCAGAATAAGAGAGGCAGTGAAAAACCGACTCTCGAAGACGCCACAGGTCGCGGGTCACTGGCTGAGACAGCAAAAGATTTTAGAAGCCAGAAGGTTTTCCTGATTGAATCTGAAAAGGCCTTCTGGAGCAGCGGAACAACAATAACCGCCGAAGGGCGGGAATTTCTTGACTGTTTAGCTTTGCTTTTGGCCAAAATTCCCGGTCGGCTTTCGGTTAGCGAAGTCGGTCCCGGGAACAATCCAGACACAGGGATTCTCAGGGCCATTGCGGCAGTGGAGTACCTGAGCGGCAAGGGCATACCCAAAAGTCGATGCGGCATCGGAACAAAGGCCATAATACCAGGGACAAACTTAAAGACCACGCGAATACTGGAAATAACTTTGCTCGAATAAGGCACATAGACGTGAAAAACAAACCGGCAGTAGTCGAAGAAAAAGGAGAACAGGCGCCGCTCTGGATAATTTCTTTTGCGGATATGATATCTCTGCTAATGGCTTTTTTCGTAATGCTGCTAACGATGGGCCACACAAAAAGCGGCAAGCTGACCGATGAGGGCGAAGGTATTTTCGAGGCAACGATATCCGGTTTCAAACGGTCCACCGAAGAACTCGGGCTGCCCGAGGTATTCGGAGGCAAGCAGGAACAACACGGAACACCAGAGGAAGCATTATATTTCGACAGCCGCAAAACTTACTATGCCGTGGAGGGCAAAGAGACTGCCGACAGGACAATAGACGCGGCAGAAGAAAGATTACGGCGGGTTTTTAACCAGCTTGGCAAACACGCCAAAACCTGCAAGTCGCAATTTCAATGGGGACAGCCGGATTTCGTAGTAACACCAATCACGTTCAAACGCGGCCAGCTTGTTCTGGATGCGTCCGCAAAGGATTTTCTAACCAAATTCACGACGGACTTGCAGGAATCCTCGGCAGAACAACTGAAGCTATATATAGTAGGGCTGGCTTCCCAGGAGACCAGCGAAACACAGCAATGGACCGTCTCGGCCAAACGAGCGGAGATAGTGGCAAATTTCATCCGAGGCAATCTGCCCCCCGGCAATCAATGGGCCATATATTCGTGGGGAACCGGGGCCGGCGGCAACTGGGCAGTCCAGGACAGCGTAATAGCGGGACAGTCGCCCATTTTCATAGGGGTCGTAAGAGGAACATCACCATCGGAGTAGTGTCAAGTTTCTCTACACTTCGTCGTTTTTTTGATTTGGCCCGGTTTTTCAGGCGTGGTTATCCACATATCATCGCCATTTATGCCCTTCGGCACGGTATTTGCTTATAAAGACAGTGTGAATCCCCGTTTGGGCATGTAAAAGAATGGCGACAGGCAAAATGAAATTTGTTGCGATAGCGGCCGGGTTGGTAGTGGCAGGCGGTCTGCTGTCGGCTGCGAGCAAAGCGGCAGCCGAGCACAACTCAAAGCCGGTCATTCCCGCCTCCGGGCAAATGCAAAGTGCCGATTCGAATTCGCAGTCCTCATATAATGAGTTTAGCATCGCAGGCGGACGGGAATTTTTTTACAAGATGCTGCTGTCGATAGTGGTAGTTATCGCCCTGGGCATCGCTGTGGTTTACGTTTCTAAAAAAATAATGCCGAGGATTACGAATCTGCCTGGTAAACAGATACGAATCGTAGAGACAACCCACTTGGGGCCGCGCAAAGGGATACACCTGATTCAGGTCGGCACACGGCGTCTGCTGATAGCAAGCACTGACGAAACCATTACTATGCTGGCGGAGATAACCGATTCAGGACCAAACTTCGCCGCTGAACTGGAAAAAAGGAGTTGAAAAACCGAATGCTCGACAGGCGAATGATATTGACTATTTTTGTTTTGCTGGCCACTGCCGGATTTGCCTGTGGCGCACAAAGTAACGGTTTGCCGCAAATGCCGGCTATGCCGGCTATGCCGAGCGGCACCAACTCCGCAACAAGTCCCCCTGCCGGGACAATGCCAAGCATCGGCGACCTGATGACTATTGTCGATAAGGCAACGGCGGACCAGGGCAAAAGCAAGGACTGGTCAACGCCGCTTAAACTCGTAATCATCTTCACGGGTCTTGCGATTCTGCCCAGTTTGCTTGTGATGGTAACGTCGTTTACCCGGATAGTGATTGTTCTGTCATTTGTCCGGCGAGCCCTTACGACACAAACCATACCGCCAAATATCGCGGTTATGGGGCTGGCGTTATTCCTGACGTTGTACACAATGACACCGACGCTGGGGCAAATCAACGTCAACGCCGTTCAGCCATATATAGCGGACCAGATTAACTTCCAGACAGCAGCACAAAAGACAGGCGATTCCATCAAGGAATTTATGCTGCGGCAATGCAGACCGGCGGACCTGGCACTGTTTGTGCAGATGGCCAAGATGGAGCGGCCCAGCAACCCAATGGACATAGGACTCCACGTCGTGACACCGGCCTTCATAATCAGCGAATTCCGCACCGCTTTTGAAATGGGATGTCTGCTGTTTATCCCCTTTCTGCTGATTGATATGGTCATCGCAAGCGTTTTGCTAAGCGCAGGCATGATGATGCTTCCCCCGACGATGATTTCGATGCCGTTGAAACTGATATTATTCATACTTGTTGACGGCTGGAGCCTGCTGGCGAAAAGTTTGAGTTTAAGTTTCAGATAACTTTATACGGAATCCGATATGGACCCCAGTTTTACTCTTTATCTCGGCAGGCACACGTTAGAAACCGCCCTGCTTTTGTCGGCGCCTATTCTGCTGACCTGCATTATAGTCGGCGTGGTGGTAACACTGTTTCAGGCGGTAACATCTATCCGTGATATGACGCTGACAATAGTTCCCAAGCTTCTGGCCGTAGGGTTTGTCACATTGCTGTTCGGGGGCTGGATGCTTGAAGTAACGCTGCGATTCACAAACGAAATTTTCGCGTATATCCAGAACGTCGGGCGATAATCCGTGGATGCGATTATTATAGAGAAGCTGCTCGGCTTTACGATGGTGCTGACGAGAATCTCGACGTTCTTCCTGGTCGCACCGGTGTTCAGTATGCCTGCCGTTCCCGTGACAATAAAGGTCGCTGCCACGGTTATGCTGTCAATTTTCTTTTCGCTGATAAATCCTCCGGTTGCGGCGACACATCAGGATTCGACGGTGCAGGCGGTGCTTCTGCTGAGCTGCGAGGCGACATACGGGCTGGCGCTGGGGGCAATCGCAAGCGTTCTGTTTGCCACAGTCAAATTAGCGGGCCGAATAATTGAAGACCAGATGGGCCTGACAACGGCCGAGACATTAGACCCATTGTCGGAAGAGCAAAGCCAGCCGCTGGCGAGCATGCTGGAGATGATATTCGTAATAGCGTTTCTCGCAGTTAACGGCCATCACCTGCTGTTAAAGATTATCCATCGCAGTTTCGAGCTTTTCCCGCCGGGAAAGATCCCTCCCATAGCGACTCTGACCAGCAATATGCTCGACGCGACCACAATGATACTGGCAGCGGGCCTGCAATTGGCCTCGCCTATACTGGCGGCATTGCTGGTGCTGCTGATTACACTGGCGATTCTTGCGCGCATCGTACCCGAGATGGACATATTTTTTATCAGCTTCCCACTGCGGATATTCCTTGGCCTGGCAATGCTGGTTATATTCGTGCCGTTCATCAACGGCTTCGTCAGTGAAATGGCCAAAATGATGGCAAAGGTACTGCCATTGTGAACGGTGATTAGGATAATATATGCCTGACCAGTCAGCATCAGAAAAGACCGAACAACCGACAACGCGTCGCCTGCAAAAGGCCAGGAGCAGCGGCAACGTGCCGCAAATTCAGGAGTTGGAATCGGTGGTAACTATTCTGGCCCTTATCGTGACGATAGCGATGACGTCCCATCAATTGGCGGGCTGGGCAACAGCATTGACAAGAGAGGGACTGTCCTGCCAGATACGGTTTTTCACCAACGGTGACGCATTCATAAATTTTATAAACGCCAAGATTATCGATTCGATGGTTATATGCCTGCCCATTCTGGCAGCGCTTTGCGTGTTCTCGATTCTGACAAGCATAGCTGTAATCGGCCCAAACTTCGCACCGGAGGCAATCAACCTGAAATTCGACGCGTTAAATCCAGCCGCCGGACTGCAACAGCTTTTTAACGGCAAGTCAATGGTCAAGCTGCTTGTCTCGATACTCAAACTGATACTGGTATCAACAATTGTCTGTGTTTATCTGAGCGATAAAGTAGATACGCTGATGAAATTACGATGGGCCTGGTCCACACAAATAATTACCACTACCACCGGCATTATATTCGGGTTATGCATCCGGGTATGCATAGCCCTGCTTGTGCTGGCCATAGCAGACACGCTTTATCAGAAATGGAAATACATCGAAGACCTTAAGATGACCAAGCAGGAGGTAAAGCAGGAAAACAGGGACACAGAAGGCGCACCAGAGATCAAGAGCAAAATCCGCCGGATTCAGCTTCAGATGAGCATGAAGCGGATGATGCGCGAGGTTCCCAAGGCCAAGGTGGTCCTGGTCAATCCGACGCACATAGCCGTAGCGCTTAAATATGAGACGTCCGCGATGAATGCGCCGGTGGTGGTGGCCAAAGGCGCAGACCAAATCGCCGAGAAGATTATGGAAGTAGCGAGAGCGTATGGCGTCCCGATAGTTCGCAGGCCGCAGCTTGCCAGAACGATATTCTCAACCGTGCAAATCGACGAGCCGATACCGCAAAACCTGTACGTGGCAGTCGCAGAGGTTATGGCAATGCTACACCGCCTGCGTCAAAGAAGAAGAAAAAGATAACAAGCAAAGGGCGGACAACACCTTGTTCCGTTAGCTGGTTGACCCCGTCAATATCGACAACTGGCTCTTAAGCAGCGTAAGCGTCGCTTCAAGATTTGCAAATTTGGTAGTGAGCCGTTCTTTTTCCTTATCAAGCCGATCGGTTTCCTCATCGATTCTGTCCTGAAGGCTGTCTATTTCGTCATCGATACTGTCATCGTCGATATCTACAGAGCCAGTGGTGTCTTCGGTCGCCGCCTCCAGAGCATCCTCAAGTGCACCGGCAAACCCCTGCTTGACGTCAATCGTGGCAGTAAAGACACCATCACTGCTTGTATCAATGCTAAGCTGTAGCCCGTTCTCGGCATATAGCGGATAACCGTTGCTGCTGTCAAATGTGCTGTTTCCGGTAATCGTATTACCTGATACCGTCATATCTCGCCATGCCGAGTCGCTTTCGTCCGATGCCTTGATTTGTGCGCTTGTTATAACGCCTCCCGACACCGTTACCTTAACATCATATTCACCCGCAGTCGTGTAGCTGTCGCTCGCCGAATAAAAATCGATAGTGCTGCTGTCTGATGTCCCGGTTTTAGTTGCGCCAATAAGTGCAAGCACACCCAGATAATCGTCGGATATGGCATCGCTGAAAGTATCGCTGTCCAAACTAAGCTGGCCGTCGCTGTCAATCTCGAGCCCTATCTGGGCGGGCATCAGGTAATCATCTACACTCGACAGGAAACCTTTGGCCTTATTAACTAACGCCGTATATAGCTGGTTTTGTACGGTCGTAACCGTATAGTCGCCCATCAGAACGCCGGCCGTATCGTTGTCGGCATCGTAACCGGTATTGTCCGCGATAAAGGTCGCCAAGGTATTATACGCTGTTACCATCGCGTCAACCTTTGTCTCAAGCGAATCGGTATTCCTGCTAAGGGTTATTGACTCACCCTCTTCGTCGCTGACGCCGTGCAGATAAAACGTAATGCCGTCAACAACGTCAGTAATAGTATTCGAGCTTCTGCTTATATACGCATCAACCCCCTTGGTCTCTTCCGTAGCAGTGAGCGTCTGGTCGCTCAGATTGGAGGCATCTATCAATATACCGCTGACGTCACCGAGAGTATCTGCAAATGTAAAGGTTAAAGTACCGGTACCGTCAAGCGTATCGCCGCTTACGGTTATATCTCCCGACTGGACGCTGGGCAGCTCGTCAATTGCGGCCTGAATCTCATCAATGGTTGCGTCATAATCGATAGCATCGGTGGTATAGCCGCCGTAGCTAAGCGTGAAAGTACCGCTTGTTACCGCCGTCGAATGCGAAATCTGCTGAACCTCCGAAACCGCATCATCCGACGGATAACCGTCAACTTTTATTTTTGAGTCCTGGGCTACCTGGCTCCTGGTAAAATCAGCCGCGGTAAATCCCGACAGGGACGCCGTTGTTTCTCCGCCCACGGAAGCTTCGGTTAAATCAGAGATATCCAGCGTTGCGGAAGAGTCTGTATCGTTATAAGCCAGCGAGATAGTAAATTCGCTCTCGCCTGAAAATGCGTCGGTAATAATAATTTTACCGTCGTCGAGCACAGTTTTTACGTTTCCGTCATAGGCCTCTTCAATCGCGTCGAGGACATGACTGATTTTTGTGTTTGACGTAAGGTCCAGGGTAACCGTAGTAATCGAATTGCCGTTATGGTCGGTACCGCTTATTACCAAGGTTTCGTCGCCGGTAAAACTACCATCAAACTGATCAAGCGAGGTCAGCAACGTGGATGTATCCGCGTTATCGCCATCGTCTGTCAGCTCGCTGTCTGTCTCCCATGTTTCCGTGCTGCTTGAATTAACGGAAATACCGTAATCCGCGCCGGCGTCGTTGCCGCTGAGAACCAGGTGGTATTGGTTATTGTAGGACAACAAAGATGCGGTAACGCCCGGATTGTTCGCATCGTTATTGATTAAACCAACGAGGTCGCTCAGCGTGGTCGTATCAGTAGTTGTAATCGTGGTTTCCAGGCCGCCGTAAGAGTAGATAAATGTACCGGCGCCAACATAATCCTCTTTGTTTTTGGAACCGGTATTCTGCACCCAGCGGTCTGCGGTTGCCAGTTGATTCACAACAATACTGTGAGTGCCCTCGCCGGCGCTGCTGGTAGCATCGGCAGTAACAATGTCCTCGTCACTGGTGGTAACATCGAACGACTTTAAATCATCCGCATCGGACAAGTCTTCCACGGCGGTCTGCAGGGCTTCAAGGTCGCTCTTAAAAGTAGTGAGGGCTTCCTGTTTGCTCTGCAATTTTGTTACGCGGTCTTCATACATCGTTTTAATGTTGCTGTCCGCCTCAATAATCTGCGAGATAATCGTGCTGGTGTCGATTCCCGTAGAAAGACCTGGAAAATTTATAGTACTCATTGTTACCTGCTTTCCTAATTAAACCACAAAAACATTATCGGGCATACCCATATCACGTTTTCGGGCAGGTCCATCCATCATATTATCGATAAAACAGCGCGTTTCTTTTCATCATTTTGGTCATATTCAGACATTCCAAATCAAACCCGCTGATAGATATTTCGTCGTGCGTTTGACAGGCGTTTATCGCGAATGAACCGGCATTTTTCACGCAGATTCCTGACCTGCTGACTGCCTGGTTCAATTTTGCGGCAATCGTCCATTTCTGCACAGGCCATTTCGAAGGCCGTCTCTGCAAAATCCGGTGCATTGGAGGTGAGATACTGCTCGCCTATGCCAACATAAACAAGGGCCGTCTTGCATTTGGCCAGCAGTTGCTTCTGCTCAGCCGGCAGGTTTTCCCAGCGCACATCGGGAAACAACTGCTCCGCAGTGAACGTCTCTGTAAACTTGCGAACAACTTCAAAGTGGCCCTTTGCTTTCGCCGCGTTGAAGCTTCTCGAAAGACTGTTCGCCGTCGGGTGGCGAAGGTAAAGCGCCGCGGGTAAATGCCGCATCCGGAGACCCTTACTCACAAAACGCCTCAGCATATCGTAGTCCTCGGACATAATCAGACGTTCGTCGTAAAGACCTATTTTGTCGAAGACGCTTTTCCTGATGCAGGTCCTGAAAGGCAGAATCGCCCACCCGTAGCGGAACAGGGCTGATACGAGCGCCTTCTGGTCTGAATACTCCGGCCTGCCCATCACACGGATGGGCTTGTCATTCTCATCAATAAAGCAATCATCGCAATAAACCAGATCCGTTTCGGGATTTTGCTCGAATACCCGCAGATGTCTGGCGATAAAATCCAGCGTGATCATATCATCGCTGTCAAGAATCACTACGAACGACCCGCCGACTTTTTTCAAAGCATAATTGCGGGCCGAAGACACTCCGCCATTTTCCTTGTAGAAGTACTTTATCGGCTCGTTTTTGAAACTGCGGACAATTTCAGCGGTCCGGTCGGTAGAGCCGTCATCGACTACAATCAATTCGAAGTTTCTGTAATTTTGAATCAGGACACTTTCAATCGCCCTGGCAATATAACCGGCGGCGTTGTATGCCGCCATCACAATCGACACCAGAGGATTACCGCGGGCTTCGTACAATGGAATTGCAGACATGTACGGTTTATTGTATCGCCTGCCAACTGCGTACCGCTCATACAAACCATGAATTCTTCGTCCGTGTTCTATCCCTTCCTTATTGTAGAAGTAAAGTCCGAGAAATTCCGGTATGCGTTTGAAATGGTGTTTGCCCGCTATTTTAAGCCAGAAATCCCAGTCGGCCGCACAAGTAAGCGTTTCGTCAAAGCCGCCGAATTCATCGTTCAGTGATTTTCGCCACATCTGCTGCGACCCGACACAACAGTAAAAAAGCAGACGCTCTTTGCTGAACTCAGATCTTCTGGCCCACTCAATAACGTGATGATTCTTGAACGTAGGATTAGGTGTATCGGTAACAATCTGGTCACCATAGACCAGCGCAATATCGGTATTCTCAAGCAGAGTATTCGCCATTACCTCGAAAGCGTCCTTGCGGTGGCGGTCATCGGTGTTGGCATTTGACAAAAATTGTCCTGACGCGACCTTTACCGCACGATTCCAGGCGCTATACAATCCTTCGCGTTCGGTTTTGATATAAACAATGTTGCCGTATTTCTTCTGGAATTCTTCCACGATTGATTCTTCGTTTTGCTCAGAGCCGCTGTTGATAACTATTATTTCAAGCTTGTCTGCTATCGTCTGACTTTCCAAATCTTCCAGACAGCCGCGGATATACTTTTCCGAATTGTAGGTTGACACAATCGCCGAAACCAGATACCGGTTCTGTGGCGCATTGGATAAAGACCTGTCGGGTTTCCCCCCAACAGTAATAATTTCGGTATTGCCAGCATCAAAAAACTTTTCAGCCATCCGCCAATTTGGCTGACCTGATTCGGGATTCCACAAAGAAGCCGCCTGCACAAATATACGGATATTTTTCGAAGATTTGTGAAGTGTCTGCCGAACAGCTTCGGCAAAAACCTGCGGTGCAACATCTTTGACGCAATGGGGTCTCTTATATCCACATCTCCAGTTACATCCATAGCAATCCAAAGGCAGGCATACCACTGAAGTCAGCGGTGAATACGGAACGAATCTGCCGAAATGCCCCCCACCGAGCACTACTATATTGGGAATTCCGACCGCACACGCAATATGAGCACCGGCGGAATCAGCCCCGATATATAAGCGACAGCAACGCAGGATACTTGCCATCTGACGGATGCTTGTTTTGCCGGTTAAGTCGTGACATTTGCCATGCAGGCTTTCACAGATTTTTTTTGCCAGCGGCCGGGCATCGCTGCCGCCCAGAATTACAATATTGAATCCGTCAAAACTTCCGAGAATCTGATGGTAGAATGGGTAAACCTTCGTGGAATGCTGTGCGGCAGGAAACAAGGCGATAGTGTTTTCCAGTTTCAGATTATTTTTCCTGAAGAACTCTTTAGCAAAGTTCTCATCCTCCTGGCTCGTCCAGACAACCGGCTCCAGAGGAGGCACATCAACGCCGAGACCTTTTAAGAAGTCTCTGTGTCTTGCCAGTTCCGGTTTATGTTCACCGGCGCTGGGCAGAAGTTTTGTATAAGATTGATTATACTTTTGTCGCAGTTCGGCGGAGATATTACAGAGGTCGCCTTCGATGGCGATGCATTCACCCGCACCACATTCCGTCGCAAATATATGCGTTATCGGTTCGCTTGAAAAAACAGAGTTGAGTGAAACATCGGGTTTTAATGCCCCTAAGCGATTTATAATCTCATTTCTGTATCCAGCATCCTCATTTGCTATTTTTCGGTTAAAACCTACGACATTATCCACAAAAGGACAGGCTTCATAGAGTTCTGCAATGTGCTCCTGGCAGAGGACAGTTATGCTGGCATGTTCAAACTTTTTGCGGATATGCGGCAACATAGAGACGGCGAGAACGTTGTCCCCGATGGAATCAGTACGAACCCAAAGCACTCTCTTGATTGTCGATACCTGAGCTGATGAACGTGAGGAGCCAACACCAACGTCTTGAACTGCGTCCTGAGTATTCCGATTCTCTATGAATGTGGCTAACCCCCGCCGGCGTGTATTGCAAACATCAACTTCCTTCAAGTCAAGTCCCGGGACTTGATTACCAACTATCTTTCTTGCCTCCACTACGATAGATTCTATTTCATTGAACTCGTTACCTATCACCCTCTGGTGTCCTTCGATCCCAACAAATTCTGGTATGCAGGATGTGTATAATTCTGCATCTCGTGTTTCAAAACCTATGTTCGACAGAAATGCTTTGAGCAGCTCACGAGTCCAGGCGGACTTATGCCCGTGGTTAAAAATGATAGATTTTACAGCTGAATCTTCTTCACCACCTCCCCAATTGTTGCGATGCAGAAACTTAATGTACTCTTTACTCTTTTTTGCCAAGATATTGGAGACGGAAGGGAGCGTGACACGAAGCCAGCCGCCTGGTTTCAAGATTCTGCAACACTCCTCAAAAAATCTATAAGCATCGTGAATCGTAAGATGTTCTACAACGTGTTCAGCAAAAATGTTGTCTGCCTGATTGTCGAGATAATTGAGCGGCTTGGTGATGTCAACATCCATGTCGTGATTGTTCCATCCGCTCAGCACGTTTGAGCCACAACCAAAATTTATTTTCAACTTTTCAGGCGCAATCAGACCTTTTGTCCTTAGGGTGGAAAGTTCCTTATCAGTGGTCTGCTGAATGAAGAATACTTTGTCATCAAACTGAACCGGCCGTATTCTTCCATATCCAAAATCGAAAAATCCTATTCTGTCCGGTATCATCTCCATTATTTTCGCAAACTTGAGTTCAGGAAGGAGCGGATAATCGCCGGCGTTGAACGAAAGATAGCGATTCATGAATTCAAGTAAGAACTCGTGCCTGCAAAGCCACAGGCTCTGTTCGATATACCCTTTAATGTGTCCTCTTCCAAGAAGCATTTCCTTGTTTTTGGAACGGGATTCTCGATACAACTCGTCAACCCAGCTTCCAAAAGCAAGGCAATCCTGTTCCTTATAGATAAAGTCGGCCTTGTTGTTGTAGGCGAGTAACATTCCCATCAGGACTGAAAGTGTATAGCCGGTAAGCGTTTTCGTGTCATTTGTTAAAACAAAATCGTTGACATGACCCAGATTCTCGCTAATGTTAATCCAGTCTATTTCAGGATAGGGTTTGACTGGCCCATGCTTGCTGACATTGACAAGGTATATCTTTTGGGGCGTCGAGTATCTCAGGGTATTCTCATACCAGATATCAAGGAACCGCTCCTTTGAGATAGAAAACGGGGCCGTCTTCCTCTCGTCGGCATAGTAGCCCGACACGATAACATATTTTCTATCCACAACTGATTTGTTCACGAATTTATCCTCCGCATTTTGTCTGCGACCGATTACTGCCGAGGAACAAAATCGGCTGATTCATAATACCGGTATTCCTCAGATCCCCAAGTGCGCAATATAGTCCAGGATAAGAGGTATGAATTCCCTTTTCCGCCATTTTATTTATCCCTTATAACATTAAAAAAAAACGCCATCACGATAAACCGCCAGCGTTTTCTTATGCTTGTGCATCGACTTCAGCTGTTCGCCTGCCGCGTCCTTTTGCATCGAAACAGCCACCTGCAAATCTCGATAGAATTTTGTCAATCGCTCCCGCTGGGCCTTATACGCGGGATTTTCAAGCAGGCCGGCGGCGCTTATCCTGGCAACAAGCGGTTCACATTGACCAGCCAATCGTTCCAGCCCGGCGAAATCGCCGTGCAGAGCAAGACCAATCTGTCTTTTCAGGATATTGGCAAGTTCTTCCAGTAATCGTACTTCGTCGTCCTTTTTCATTTACCGCAAACCTCGGCCTGCTTGCGCCGCACTATTCCGCGTTCAACCTCTTCAAGCAGGTTCGCCGCATCTTTGTGCCCCGGCTCCAGCGCCAGGACATTCCGAAGTATTTCCCTGGATTCAGCGATCCGGCCGTCTTTCATATACAAAGCCGCCAGTGCGAACATAACCGACGTGTCGCCTGGGTGCATATTGAGATAGACCAGCAGGTAGTGGATGATTTTTTCAAACGAACCCATCTGGCACGACGTCTGAAACAGCCCGAGCAGCGCGGTCAAATTATCACTCTCAAGCTCAAGGCATTTCAGGTACATTTTGAACGCCTGTGTGTAATGCATCTGCTGCTGCGATATCATCGCCAGGCCCGCATAAGCCCTGGCGCACTTCGGGTCAAGCCGGCAGGCAACACGAAACGCAATATCAGCGTCTTCGAGCTTGTTTTTCTGCAGGGCAATAACCCCAAGGCCGACATAAGGCCCCGCGGCGTCCGGGGAAAGCGAGGCCGACTTTTCATAGTGCTGCTGTGCCTCGTCATATTTACCCACAGACGTCAGGCAGTCACCCAGTTCCATCAAAACTTCGTAATGCTGCGTTGAGTTGTGCTGCTCAACAGGCACGTCTTGTTCGGTGTCGGTTGTAATAGGTTTTTCTTCTGACATTGGCTGGTTCCTATACACTTTCGCAGTATTTATTGACTATCGTCGACATCTTAATATCAGATGAGACATTGCCGGCAAGTATATCCTCGGCTCCTTTTAGTAACGCCAGAGCCGACTTGAAATCCTTTTGTCGGCGTTTAAGTTTGGCCTCCAGCAACAGAGTATCCACCGTAGGGCGTCGCTGGTTTATCCGCGAGGCAAGCTCGGCTGACCTGCCAAAATCGCCCGCCTTAAGCAAAACCCTGGCAGCCTGCGACTTCATCCATAACTGGTTGCGGTAATGCTCGCCCATATGCTCATAGATTTCCGCGGCTTGTCTCCAGTTGCCGGCCTTCTCCTCCGTCTGCGCTTCTTTGAGCAAGGTGTCGAACTGGAACGGAATTTCAGCAGGCCGCAAACGCCGGACATTGATGCCTGCGGACATAAGCCCCTCGCGCAACGGCAAATGGGGGAACTTGCCGCGAGCAAGCTGCAACTGGTTCTTACGCGCAACTATCGCCCAACAGGCAGGCGTTGAACCTTCAAGCTCAATCGCTTCGCGGTCATTTGACGTATTGAGTAACGCATAGAGGGAATCTTCCAGCCACATATCACGTATCGGAAAGCCGGCTGGAACTATGGCTACATATTCACCCTCGCAATCGACAATGACCCTGTCAATGCGCTGCTGCTCTGTACTGGCCGGGTCAACGGGAACTGTAACAATGTTCGGCATATCGGTGTTGATACGGGAAAAATCCTCGCCCGGCAGCGGCAGGTACAATTTGTAAGGATAAAAGGTATGTCGCCAGATAAGTCCCACGGTATTACCTGCCTGCTGGTTAAGTCGGTCCGTCAGAAAAACAATAGATAAATCCGCGAGCTTTGGCCAGGGCTTGGCCGGCCTGGTGGTGCGTATGGCCAGGACGTTGCGGGCATATTCCATTTTGTCTTTTCGCCGCTGGATAGATATCCTGTCGCTGTCCCCTTCAGGATGATAATATTCCCCCGTGACATCGGGAATGTGGTAAAAATCAGAGAAGAACGCCAGCCGACGAGTCATATCCCAGTCAATCAGAATATTCAATCCTTCATTGTACAGCCCCGTCTTTTCAAGAAGGTCTCTGCGATGAAGACAGCTCACATGCAGAACGTGGTTAAAATAAAGCATCAAAAAGCGGTCGAAGTCCCTGCCGACTTCAACGACCTTGCTTAGCACGGTCCGACTGCCGTTGGGCGCAATTCGGCAATAGGTCTTATACAAATCGGTATAGGCAACGCCGCAATCCGTATGGTTTTCCATTACATCAACAAGGGCGCCTATATGATTCGGATAATAGATATCATCGTCATCAAGGTAAGCAATGTATTTGCCATTGACTGCCGCAATCGCTTCATTGAGAGAAAACGCCTTGCCGCGGTTCTGTCGCCTGTTGATAAATACGATTCTGGGGTCGTTGAAGGACTCAACAATGCCGGCCACATCGCATCCGCCGTCGTTGACAACAATTATCTGAAGGTTTCGGTATCTCTGGCGCACGACGCTTGACAGCGCCTCTGCCAGGTACAAAGGCCTGTTGAACGTCGGCACAATGACGCTGACAATCGGCCCGATATTGCTTTGGCTATTCTCTGGCATCGCAGGGTTATAGTGGACTCCCACAGGCAACCGGCATTTTGCACGCCTCTATCTCTGCCTCTAAACGCAAAAACAGCTTATTGATTGAATTCAACTGCCTTTCGAGTGAATACCGCTCCTCCACAAATCTGCGGTATCGCTCCGGCTCATAATGGTCATCACAGACCTGCTGACAGAACTGCTCGGAGATATTAAACAGATGTTCTGGTGGGAAAAGCTGGTCAGCACCAGGGAATCTATGAATCACGGGTTTGAGGCCGCAGGCCATCCCTTCTAAAAGTCCAAGCGGATGGCCTTCCCCGATGCTGGTCGAGACAATGTAGTGCTTGTCCTCCAGCCAGCCATTGATGTCGTCCTGCCAGCCGTCGAAGAACACCACGTCGGCAATGTCGAGCGCCTTTACCATATACCTGATATACTGCTCGAGGGCGGCATCCTGGAAGGCACCGGCAAAAAACAGCTTGTATTGAGGGTCTATGTAATGCAGTTTCTGCATGCACTGAAGCAAAAACATCGGATTCTTTCTCGCGTTAAGGTAGCCGATGCAGGCGATACTCTTCCCTCGCGGTCTCGCGACGTATTTATACTTCTGGAGATTTACGCCGTTGGGAATTACAACTGAGCGTGTGCGGGCTTCCAGCGCCGGGACCTGCCTTAGCAGCGCATCCTTAACGAAAGTATTTCCGACGGTTATAAGAGTGTCGATATTTTCCCATCGAACCTTCGCGGGCCAGTCACAATACGCCTCGAACCGGTGCAAACGAACTATCGTTTTGCAGACCTTCGGTAATTTCGACGCCTCGACGACCACATCGGTGCACCACTCAAACCATGAAATATCGCTCCACCGCATCGCCTCGTGTATTTGCTTAATATCCCTGCAATCGATAAATCTGACCTGGAATCGCTGCTCGATATATGTATAAATATCCGTAAGGAATTTCACGTCGCCTGTTAAGCCGCAGAAAAAGGCGACTTTCGGCCTTTTGTTGCGAATAACATCAACCATCGGCTTAAGCAAATCCTGTTCAGGGGAGATTTGCAGCGAACGAAGCAGCGTCTCAAGGGCATTGGCTTTATCGCCCTGCTCAAGCAATATATTGGCGGTTCTGTTCAGCACATCTGTATTCAAAATGCCCCTGTGGGACATATCATCGAAAAGCCCTACTGCGTGTTTGGCGTTGCCGACGGCAAGATACGCTTCCGCCAGATTCCAGAGGACCTCCGCTGAATCCGAGATAAGCGTTCTGGCCTTTCGGAAATACTCTATCGCCTCATCGCTGCGTCCCAGGCAATGCAGAATCGCTCCTGCGTCATTTATCGCCTGTGCATCGTTAGGGTTGCTTCCCAGATGCCTTTGGAGGCATTCAATCGCCTCTTTATGCCGACCCGCTTCGGCCAGCTCCAAACCCTTCTGATAGTAATTGGCGATTCCTTCCATTTTTATGCGCTCCAAATGTAATTTCAACAATCAGCCAATAAATGGCCATTTTGATACACCGCAACCGACAAAAGTGATGCAAACCGCGTGCCCGCCGGCTTATCCCTGCCCCGGATAGCGCCCGCCACAACACAACGGGGAAAACTTCAAAAATGTGTATAAATATCGAACATTGCTGCTCTTAGCTGCACCCTCGAAACCTGCTTTGCGCCCTCCCCCAAAAAAACCGCTTAATCAATATAATCAAGCAATGACAACGACAGCAGCTTGCTCGCCACCGTCAACGACAGTTCATACAAAGTCTCGTAACGAGTCAGGTCTATGGAAACCTGGGCAACATCAGCTTGTTCTATCGAATCTACCTCGTCCGAACTGAGCGACTGCAAGCTCTCAATGTTGGTTTTCAGATCATCCAGGAATGCACTTTTAGAACCTAACGTACCCTCCTTTGCCAAGAGCAAGCTCGATACCTCGTCCAGCGACTCCGATAACGAGTCCTGTAAATCAGAAATTTGCTCACTGGAAAGGTCTCTGTCGTTTTGCAGCATTTCCCGAATAGTAATCAGCGTATCGAACATATTTTGAGTTCCGGGAACACGGACAAGGTCTGTGCCGGTGGTCGTTATTCCTGTAGTATCAACATAAAGCACTTTGCCCGTAGCGGAATCGGTAACCGCCAGGTTGTCGTCCCCGCCGGACGGAACAGTAGTCCAGGATGCGCCGTCGTCGATTGATAATTTGTAGTTTCCATCATCATCCGTAGAAACGGTCAGCCAGACATTTCCGGTAACGCTTGACGTCCCCGAACCAGCAGCCGCTCCTGTTGTGTCGGTGAAAACCGGCGTATCCCCGTCGTCGGAGCTGAACAAATCTTCGCCGTTTATGTATGCCGACGCCGACACGCCGGGGGCAACCTCGACAGTTCGGCTTTGCTGACTGCCCTGGTAAGTAACGGAAGTAATATTGCCGTCGCTGTCGTATTCGGCAACAAACGGCTCCGAACTGGTGTCGTCACCTCCGAACAAATACTGGCCGTCATACTTGGTATTCGCCAGTTGAACTAATTGTTCCAGCAAATCATTGATTGCCGATGCGGTGCTGTCCCTGTCGGTCTGACTGTAAACGCCGCTGGTAATCTGTGTAACATCGACTTTTGCCGTGCTAATAGTCGATGCCATTTCCTGAACAATTGACGAGCTTGTATCAAGTGTGTTGCACATATCAGCAAGCTTGTCGATATAGTTTGTAAGGGTACTTTCCTCACTTTGCAACGTAAGAACGCGATATGCATCAGAGGCATCGTCCGATACCCGGTTGATTCTTGAACCGGTAGAGGCCTCTTCCTGGAGCTTGACAAGCGCCGATGTGTGCCGATACAGAGCATAAGTTAAGTTGTTGTATGTTATATCCATTATTCCGCTCATACGCCGTCACCTGTAAAAGTCGTAATTACAATACGTCCATCAAACTCGATATCGAATCCTGCACGACACTAATGTATTTAGACATTGCCTGGAACATCTGCTCATAAACGAGCATCTGTGCCGCTTCTTCATTAATGTCAACGCCGCTGACATCACTCTGCTGGTTGGTCAAGCTCAGCACCAAATCCTCGCTGTTGGTTTGCGCGGTCTCTTTAACGGACACCTGCTGGCCTATATCAGTAACCATTTGCAGGTAATAATCGCTGATAGTCATAGAATTCAGGCCATCAATTTCCAGGTCGCTTAACGAAGCCAGTTTCAGCACATTGTTGTTATCCGTCCCATCGGCCCCGGACGCCGAAGCCACCCTGCCGGGCGAATCCGCCAGCTCGCTTGACACCGTTATATCCGTTGCGCTGCTGCCGGTAAAAAAGGTGTTCAGCCCGACTGTTGATAATAACCCCGATGTGTCGGTATCCGAATAAGCATCAACATCAAAACTATCGCCTGCACTGAGTGTCCCGGAACCAATCGCCACCGTGACTCCATATCCGAAATCAAGCTCGTCGCCTGCCACATAGCCGGAACCGATATTCAAAGTATCAACAACGTTCCCGTCAGCGTTTGTCACCTCGATATTAAGAGTTCCATTGCCGACTTCGCCATCGCCCGTAACCGTAAAGGTAAAGGTCTGGTTTTCGTCGCCGGTGTAGGTACCGGACACCGAAACCGTAGGCGACGAACTGCCTGCGAAAGTACCTGTGGCATTGGCAGGTTCGGACAACACCGCCGGCAGGAAATCAAACTCGTAATTGGCGTCGGCCTGGATGCTCAACTTGTTATTGTATGATGTAGCATTAAGCCCGGTAGTATTGGATATGGCATCCGCAATATCACTTAGAGTATCATCGGCATCAACGCTGATTTCATACCTGCTTACCGTTACTTCCTGCGTATCCGGGTCGGTATAAGTTACGCGGATAAAAAACGAGCCGTCGCTTACGGGCGGAACATAATCACTGATTGAATCACTCGACATCATCTCCCCGTCAAGCTCGGTAAATGAACCGTCGGTGCCTATACCCTGAACGTGTAGTTCATTGACCTGTTGAATTATTGAGCCGGCAAGGGTATCCAGGTCGGTATGAATGCCGCTTATGGTGTTGTTGTACAATTCCAGCAGACCACCAAGCTCGCCACCATCAACCGTAGTATCGTAGGCGTATGTCCCGGCAGCCGATATGCCAAGCTTGCCATCGGATTGAAGGCCTGCCTCCAACTCTATTGTATTTGTGCCCACGACCACCGACACGCCGCAGGCGCTCACATCGACTACGCCATAATCCCTCTCCTGTGTCTGAACACCGGTTAATTCAGACAACTGCGATATAAGCTCATCCCTCTGGTCAACCATATTGTTCGCCTGGCCGCCTGTCATTTCGATACGTTGTATATCGCCGTTAAGCTCGGCAATCTGGCTCGCGAGCGTATTAATCTGGTCAACAACGTCATCTACCTGCGATTTGATTTCCAATTCAAGATTGTCCAGGAAGTTGCCAAGAGTCCTGAACTGGCTGGCCATTGCCTCGCCGGTCGAAAGGACTTCGTCCTGGTAAGCAATCTCGTCGGGATGAGCGCTGAGGTCGCTTAACGCATTGAAAAAATTGTCAATCAGGGTACTCAGGCCGGTGCTGTCGCTAAGCTCGCCAAACGCCGTCTCTATGTTCGAAAGAGTAGATGCTTCCTGAGTGGTCTGGTTGAGTGTGGACTGCTGTCTGAGAATTTCCTGTTCGAGGAATTTGTCAACTATGCTTGTTACGCCTGTAACGTCAACGCCGCCTCCTATCAGCGTATCTCCGTTTGTGACGGAATAAGAAGCGGTCAAATTGACTACCTGCTTGTGATAACCCTCTGTAGCAGCATTGGAGACGTTATTGCCGATAACATCAAGCGCCTTGATGGCCGCATTCAAACCTGAAAGTCCTATATTTAAACTACTCATTGCGCTTTACCTCGTTAAAAACCAATCACAGGTGCATATTCACAAAAGCAGCCCCGGATTCTCGTGTGGTAAGACCATTTGAGCCATAACAGGCCGGCCCCATCCTGCTGCGATTAAAAATGATTCTCAACAGGGCCGAATTTATCCTGGAACACTCCGACAACAGAGCGGCCGTTGAGATGTACTCGACTCGTAAACGTCCGACCATTTTTTTCAGTTTTTCCCGTCTTTCGGCAATAGCCGCCGCGGCGGCCCCTGAAACATGTTTTTTCAGAACGGACAATGTTAACTCCCGCGGTTGGCAGCCGAATAATCCGGCTAATTCTTTTCGTATAACACCGCGACGCTCCTCGTTGGCCTGATAGTCCTTCGTTTCCCCGCATATTTCACCAAGAAGCTGCGCAAGTCCCTTTTCGTCGCGTTTTATGACAAATCCGCGGAGGTCGTTCAGTTTCGAAACGGCATATTCAATATGCTTCATATCCCGTTCCAGAACATTCAGCAGCTCTTCGATTCTGCCGGCCACATCTGCCGTTTGCCCGCTCATAATTTTTCATCCAGAGATTGTGAAGTAGTATTAGTTTTCTGCATATCATTGAAAAACGTGTTCAGGTCCTTCCACAATCCAAGCCCGCCCTTGTCAGCCATATCACGAGCAAGGAAAAGCGTGAACAATCCCTTGACCTGTTCAGAACCCGCCTCTTCGTCGGTACTGAACTGACTTACGGTACTTTGCATCTCCTCAAGAACTTTCGTCAGCAGCACCGACTCGAAATCTTTGGCGGCCTGCTCGGTCTTTTTTTGTGTGGCAGACGTCGCATCAGACGCCTGGATGCTATCGGCCTTTGCCGTAAGTCCTGCGCCGGATGACTGTTCCAAGGCATTTGACATTATTGCGGACGTATTCAATGTAACTTCCGAGCTATCCATAATTTACACCTACATTATCTCCAGCCGGGCCTGCAGCGCACCGGCTTTTTTCAAAGCGTTAAATATCGCGATAAGGTCCCTGGGGGTTGCGCCAATGGCATTAAGCGTCTTGGCAAGGTCCGCGATTGTAACAGACTTGGCAACCGGAATGAGGTAACCGCCCTTTTCCTCGACGCCGACAATCGTATCCGGAACTTTCTCAGTTGTCCCTGCGTCGGAGAAAGGAGCCGTCGGCTGAGAAACAATCTGCGTCTCCTTGATTTTGACGACCAGACTGCCCTGCGAAATAGCCACAGCCGATATGCCGACGTTTTCTCCGACCACAATTGTCCCCGTCCGTTCATTGACTACGACAATTGCCTGCACATCGACCGTTACATCAGGCCGGGTTATGTCATCAATAAAACCCGCTATCCCCTTCTGGTCAACCTCGCCGGGGACCTTTACCCTTATGGTGCCCCCGTCAACCACCATCGCACTATCCGCGTGCTGCTCATTTATAATCTTGCCGATTCGCTGAGCTGTGGTGAAATCGCTGTTTCTAAGAGTTAAAGTAATAAACCTCTGGTCCGCGATTTGCTCCACGAACATCGCCAATTCGGCTTTTTCGACAATAGCCCCGCCGGGTATTCTGCCGACGGTCTGATGATTCTTGGAAATGGTGGCTTCGTTCCCGCCAGCCGACCAGCCGCCTAATGAGATACCGCCCTGCCCAATCGCATAGACCTGGTCATCAAGACCTTTTAACGGCGTCGGCAGCAGCATCCCGCCCTGCAAGCTCTTTGCGTCTCCAATTGCAGAAACATCAATGTCGATGCGCGAACCTTCGCGTGCAAACGGCCCAAGCTCAGCGGTAACTATCACAATCGCGATATTGCCTCCGGTCAAATCCTTGGGCGAAAGCACCAGCCCCGAATCTCTCAATATGTTGGTCAGCATCTGGCGCGACGGCTGGGTGGCATCGCCTGTACCCGCCAGTCCTATTACAAGCCCGACACCCGAAAGGGGGTTACCGCGAACGCCCTGGATGTCAACTATGTCCTTTATTCGTTCGCATCGCCCGCTCTGCACACAACCGAGCAATATTCCCAACATCACAATCAGACGGTACTTCATAAACAGCTATCCCCAAAAAACCGGACCAATGTCTTGTTATAAACTGTCAGAATGGCCAAATGACATCGAATATTTTGCCCATCCAGCCGGGCCTGGTGTATGGGTCGGACACGCCGCCGTTTTTGCTTACAAGCCGAAAATCAGCTACTTGTGAACTCTTTATTGTGTTGTCAAACACTATGTCGCTCGGACGAACAATACCGCTTACTTCAATGACCTGAGTATCCCCACCAATATTACGGTTGAGAGTACCCATAACCACGAGATTGCCGTTGGGTTGAACATCCACAACTGTCACCGTAACGCTGTCTTCGAAGGTGCGCTCGTCCTTATAGTCCGCCTTGCCGTTGAGCTTATTGGATGATTCTGCGCTCATACCGAATTCGCCGAGGTCGGCAAAGTTGCCTAACTTCCCGTCAAAGGTGTTTGACTTGGAAGTATCTTTCTGGAGGTCTCTCTTGGCCTTGTTATCGACCTTGCTCTCTTCGGCAATTTTGATGGTCAACACGTCGCCAATGTTTCGGGCGGTGTCGTCGGCATAAGGATTCCGGCTGTTTTTATCCCTCTTGGCCCAGATTGACCCGCCCTGCGCGCAAGCAGCGGCAAACAGCACCGAGGAAACACCTGCCACGACAATGAAAGTTATGATTTTCGTATTTTGTATTCTCTGTCTCATCATTGCTCCCTTCCCCGCTTTCGCGAGGACAACTTTATAAAACAGGTTCCACTGTTCCATCTTCATTAACCTTGGCCAGTATCACTCGCTGCGAATCAACGTTTCTGACTTTTATGCACTCGCCGAGTTTGCCCTGCTGCGTAGCTTTACCCATCGCCGTTACAACAAGGCCTGCTCTTTCGATTCGTATGACTACGGTTTGATTTCGCTCGATTACCACCGGCGGTTGAGGCGATTTCGCCATATTTGAGCTGACAACGGTCTCGGCTGTAAGATTGCGAACCGCGACAAGCCCATAAGGCGCCGCCCACTCAGCCGGCTCCGGCTCATCCGAAACGACCCGTTCAATCCTCGTGTTGTTCGCCGTCAGAGTCGCTCCTTCCTTAACATCCGTCACTGTAACGGCCCTGTGAACGTTATATTTGGCGCGGAAAATAACCTGGCGGGTTTCTATCTGTTTGCCGTCCGCGACTACGCCGACTTCAGTAATGGTCTGATCATTTGCGCCGCGAGAAACTAAACGCGGGACTAACTCAATATTTTGGGTTTGAGCGGGCAGGATAACGTCCGCAGGCATTCGCACCGGCTCCCACCTCGCGATTGCCTGCTCTTTGATAGAGCCCGCTAAAAATGACGAAGCTGATTCGATAATATTGCTGCTTTTAATCACTTTTGCCGTCCGCCTGACTGTAACCTTATCAGCGCCGGACATCACCGGGTTGCATGCAGGCATCCCGCCGCACGCGAGCCGGCTGAGAATGAGCGACCGGTCAATAGTAATATTCTGTCCCGCGACTGAAATCCGACCGAGCTCAATATCTCTGGCCTTTGCCACAAGCGCCTCTTCGCCTGTAACTACGGCGATTTGCCCCAGCGTCAAGTTTTCGCTCTCAACCGCGATGTCCCTCGGCAAATGAATTGTCAGTCGCGGCTGCAACGCCGGATTCGCCGAAGCATTATCCATCGACGACCAGCACAGTTCCGCTCGCACCAACAACAAGGCAATCGCCAAACCAATCAATCTAATCTTCATATCGCCCCGCCTATCTTCCAACATTCGTCGCGGTTTGCAGCATTTCATCGCCGGCCTTTATCGCCCGCGCATTTATTTCATACGCCCGCTGCGCCGTTATCAGGTTCACAAGCTCGGTTACCATCTGGACGTTGGATTTCTCCAGCGCACCCGACTGAATAGCACCAAGCCCGTTCTCGCCAGGGGTGCCTGTCGTTGGAGTGCCGCTCGCTTCCGTCTGTGCATACAAGTTATCGCCCTCATCCGACAATCCGGCCGGGTTCTGAAAACGAACCAGTTGCAGCGTTCCTACCGAGGACTGTGAGCCCGAAGAATCGGTAACGCTGACCGTGCCGTCCGTGCCGATATCAACGCTGGTGTATGTCGAAGGAAGCGTTATTGCCGGCTCTATTGTATAGCCGGATGTCGTAACAAGCTGCCCGCTGGCGTTAATCTGAAGTGAGCCGTCGCGCGTATATCTCGTCTCGCCGTTAGGCAATGTTACCTGGAGAAAACCATCTCCGGTAATTGCGATATCAAGCGACCTGCTGGTGTTCTCCAACTCGCCAACGGTGAAAACCTTGGTCGTTGACACGGGTCGCACACCGCTGCCTATTTCCAGCCCCGCCGGCGAATTAACTCCTGAAGCAACCTCCGCGCCCGCCTGTTTCATCTTCAGGTAAAGCATGTCCTGAAAATTGATTTGGCTTGTCTTAAAACCGGTTGTGTTGACGTTGGCAATGTTGTTGGCAATGACGTCCACCATCTTCTGCTGGGCCGCCATACCTGTCGCCGCCGTCGAAAATGCTTTTAACATAACTAATCTCCCGTACGCTTATTTTAGACGCCGCTCTTTACCCCATCGCGACGCTTGTCAAAGTGCTCGCGTTTTCCTTCTGGGCCGAAACACATCTCATATTGGCTTCGTAAAGGCGTGTTACCATTACCATATCAACCATTTCATCAACTATTTTCACGTTGGACGATTCCTGGAAACCCTGTTTGACCACCACGTTTGTCGCCGACGTCGGCTGAATGCTCTTGTCCGACATCGCAAAACAGTTGTCGCCAACAGAAACAAGTTTGCTCTCGTCGCTGTCCTTGAAATCCACTACTTTGAATTTGCCCAGGGCGGTGCCACCGGCCGTGATTTGCCCTCCCGATGAAACCTGAATATCCGAAACGCTAACCCCCGCCGGCAGCGTGATGGGACCGCTTTCTCCCTCTACCGTCCTGCCCATTTCATCAACTATCTGGCCGTTCTGGTTTGTCGAAAACACCCCGTTACGAGTGTAAAGAGGGCCATTCTGCGTCTCAACAACAAAAAAACCGGAACCTGACAGGGCAAAATCCATAGACCTTCCGGTCTGAACCAGATTACCCTGCGAAAAATCAAGTCCATATTTCAAATCTATAGTCCCCGGAGTATATGTTTCCGCTTCCCCATTCTGTGAATCCAGCACCTTTGAAAAAGCATTACATACCCGTTTAAACCCCGTAGTATTCGCATTCGCGACATTGTTCGAGATTACTTCCAGCTCCCGCGTTAACGCGTCAACGCTACTGCCGATTTGAGTAATCGCCTGCGTCATTTCGGTCCCTCTTTTTCACCCCGTGAGATAACGTCTTTGTCTATCTCACGGGATTCGACGTTTTTACCTATCTCACGGGGTGAACCAGCCTGCGGTGAGCTTGTCGAACCAGCCGGCATCATTTGTTTCGCCATCCCTTGAGTTTTAGCGCCCATGATTGCCTCGGCAAGCTGCACTACCTGTGTATCGCTTAGTCCAGCCAATGCGACGCTAAGACGGCAAGCATTCGGCTCCGTCAGCAATCTCGCCGGCTGGACACTCTGCTCGACAATTCCGATATCCTCAATTAACTTTGACGTTTCGTCGTTATCGCTGATACCCTCCGGACCAACCTGCGGTGAGCTTGTCGAACCCGTCACAACGAGCACCCTGTCGCCGACGTTCGCCGATAGTGTTGTTTCAATAAATAAAACACGGCCAACAAGGCCGGTAACCGTCGCAGGCATAAATTCTGGAAGTGATTCGCTTAATCCAGGGGGCGAATCGCCCTGTTGCGGCCGCTGCCGACCGCCTTCGTTTATTAAATCCATTTTTTTCGCAAATGGAAACATTGCTATAAATGCCGTCTTGCCCGCCGCGGAATCCGCCGACCCGCCGTCAGCCGGTTTTTCAGCGGACCCGACCAAACCGCCCCCGCCCAAAGCCGCGGATGAAACCTTACGAAAGCCCAGCTTTACCTGTAAGCCGGCCAACTGTTTTTCCAGTCGACTCGTTTCATTCGTCGGCTTGGCCTCTAAAAAACTCTCCTTAAGCAAAATCCCTGCGCCGATATCGAAGGTGTCAGACAGAATGAAAATATCCCCGATTCTTTTCAGGCCCGCTTTAATTGCTATGGCCATAAGAGTGTCGGCCTCGGGCTCAGTCAGCCGCATTCGAGCTGAGTTGTCAAAGAATTCCTTTTCGGCAGCTTTGCGTTCGCTGACCTTTTTATAAAAGCGGACAACAAAAAGCGCAATGACCGAAACCACCAGCACCACGACCATAGTAATGGTAAACCACCTGGTTGTCATAATGTCGTTGATGTTGTTGGCGGCACTGAGATTTCGTGTTGCCTGCCACCTTTCACGTGCTGACAGCGCCAACACTTCTTGTGCCAACTTAATCGCAATAAGAGCCAGCATCGTCATATCAATTTTCTGAAAACCCTATGTGATTAATGTCGCCAGTTCCTGTAAAATTTCGCTTGCGACCTTGATGGTCCTGGAATTCGCCTGGAAGCCGTTTTGTGCGGTAATCAGGTTGACGAACTCGGTGGCTGTATCGGCATTGGAGCACTCCAGTGAGCTACCCTGTATCGAGCCAGCACCGCCACTCTCTGCCTGGGTATAAACCGCCTCGCCGGAGTTGGCGGACGTAACAAAATAACTGTTTCCAATGCTCTCAAGACCGGCTGAGTTCTGGAACAAGGCAATTTCCACTGCGCCTATGGTCTTCTTGATGCCGTTGGAAAACGTGCCGATAAGCAAGCCCTCATTATCAACCGATACCGAGGAAAGACTCCCGGCAGTGTAACCATCCTGGCCGCTGGCGACGGCGGTGGAATCGCCTGCAAACTGTGTCAAACCGTCAAGTTCTCCGACCGTTCCCATCTCTACAGAAATTGTCTGCGGATTGCCGGAATCATAAGCAAAGGATATGGTAAAAGAGGAGGTATCAGTTGTGCCCGTGGTAGCGTCAGTTTCAAGCCCGGCGAAAGAGCCGTCCGAATTATTGAACTGGATACCACTTATCCTCCTGCCGTTTGTGCTAATAGATGAGATGTCACCAGTAATAGAGGTCAGAACCATATCCCAGGTATTTGCGTCATCCGTGCGGACCAAAGCAGCAGACAGCACATGCTCGCTGCCCAAGCTGTCATAAACGCTAATGCTGACGCTCTTGACTTCGTCGCCGCCCACGGTAGTTATCTCAAAATATGGCGACGTGTCCAATGTTGTCCCGTCGGTGCTGGTAAACGACATATTCACATCGGTCAAACTGTACCCGCTGTCCGAATCGGTTATACATATTTTGCCGCTGACCAACGTGGCCGTGCCGCTGTCGCCAAGCACGGTATTTATGTGGTCCACAATATCTTGGAGTGTCGTACTCCCTGTAACGGTCATTCCCGAATCAACCAGCGCTATGCCGTTATGGTCACATCCCGAAATAACAAACGTCCCCGTCCCGCTGCCGTCAGTCGTTCCGTCGAGCCACTGGTCAAGCTCGCTCAACGTGGTGCTGACGGTAGCAGTTGTTCCGCTATCAATGGTAAATGCCTCACTTGCCGTCATTACATTGGTCGTGGGGGTTGTCGCGGTGGCATCAGAGCTAAGGTTGCCTGATACCGTTACCGAGGTTGTTGCCGAGGCGGCCATTGCCACGTCATAGGGTATGCGCAAATCGGAGTCGCCAGCCACCTGGAAACCATCTGCTTCGCCTTCGCTCCCGATTCGCTGAACGCGATAACCGGTGGCAGAATCAACAAGATAACAGTCCTCGTCAACCGAAAAAGACCCGGCACGGGTAAAGACATTCTGCGAACCGTCGTTGAGCACAAAGTACCCCTGGCCTTCGATAGCCATATCAAGGGCATTGCCGGTGCTTTCTATGTCTCCCTGTGTGGTGTCGGCCACAATACCCGATACGCCTACGCCGCTTCCCACTTGTACCGGGTTGGTACCGCCGGTATTCGACGTCGGCTGCGACGCCTTTTTAATCGTCTCGGTTAAAAGTTCGGAAAAATGGACGGTACTCGCCTTGTACGCCGTAGTATTGACATTGGCGATGTTGTTGCCCGCCACGTCCAGCATCGTCTGAAATGCCTTTAAGCCGGAAACACCCGATGATAACGCAGAGCTCATTTTGTATCTCCTTCAAAATTATGCTGCTAACTGTCAATGTCCTTGTTGTTATTGCACCGCCAACACGTCATCGATGGAAATGGTAGTGTCATCATCCAGCACAAGCCCGATCTCACCATCTTCTACAGCCATGGCGCTAACTGTCCCGCTGGTATATGACGTATTCCCATCATCGTCAGTGACGCTGTATGTAACCGTTTTGCCAACTAACGAGCTGGCATAGCTTTCCTGGGTAGTTGTAAGCACATCCGAAAACTGCGAACTCAAATTCTCCAACTGCTCCAACTCCGAGAATTGCGCAAGCTGTGCAGTCATTTCACTGCTATCCATTGGGTCCAGCGGATTCTGGTTCTTCATTTGCGTAACGAGAAGCGTCAGAAACTGTGTTTGCAATTCGCTGGAACTGGATATTGATGACGTGGTACTCATAATTCGATTCTCCTAAACTCAACCCTAACACTATTACCTTTTTGTCTGGTCCGGCTCATCTTGCTGCTTCTCATAGCAGTAACACTAACAGCAATCGCCGTGCCAGAATATGATGTCAACCAGATAAAAAAATGTAACTCGTTCACAGTAAAGACGTTAGGATTGTAAATAGCCAAAAGCGCCTAAAACGTTGCTAACCATAGTCGCGCCAGCTTAACACTGAAATTTCTGCCAGCCCGGAAGAATTTGCCTGCCCCCATTACTATCATCTCACTGTATTTTTTTCTCAGCCGTGATGTTTTTTCTCCGGCGTTCCAAGGTCCTATAAGAAAAACAGCAAGCTCACGTCCTATAAAAGCTGAGACGTATTCCCTAATGATTACATAGCAGTTAATGAGAACACCTGTAAGATTTTTCCAGCCAACGCAGGCAAAACAACTTATTATCGCCCCGTCCTATAAAAGATTAAAGATGCCCTGATAAAATCGCCGATTTATCGGGACATCAATGGGGACATATTGAAATTTTAATAGAACCGTGGGGGCACACCAAATGATATTGACGCATGATGGTTCTACGCAGAATTGTTGTAATAAGTAAGCATACCGAACTCCAGCAATTGGCCGGGAGAATTGGTCAGCAGGTGCTGGTAGCCGACGACGCAGTCGAAGCAGTCGATATTGCGACGACGGTCGCGCCTGATTTGATACTTCTTGACAACCTCGCGCAGCCAAGCGATATCCGCAGGGTTTTGGATGCGTCCCATAATATTCGCACTGCTGTTGTAGTCGCTGGAAACAACGGCCCCGAACCCGGCTGGTTTGCGCAATTCGCACAGACAAGCGATATCGAATACCTGTCGAATCCCAATGATTACGAGCAACTTCAACAAATCCTGAACAAAATACAGTCCCGCTCGCAAGCCGGCAGCCCCGGTGATGCAAACCGTTTCTTTGCCGACGACCTTGCCGCCGCGGTTTCGATGGCGGGCAAAAGCAGGACAATCCTTCGTACGCTGAAGATGATAAAACTGGTAGCCGGCAGCAATTGTAATCCCGTGCTGATAATCGGCGAAACAGGAACAGGCAAGGAGCTGGCGGCCAGGGCGGTACATTTAAGCCGTCATCCGAACGAGCCGTTTGTCGCCGTCAACTGTGCAGCCCTTACCGCCAACCTGCTCGAAAGCGAACTCTTCGGACATATCAAAGGTTCTTTCACCAGCGCCGACAGGGACAAAACAGGTTTGCTCGATGTTGCCGGCAACGGCACTATCTTCCTCGATGAAATCAGCGAGATGCCGCTGGATTTGCAGGCAAAACTGCTTCGCGTTCTTCAGGAAAAGACATTCAGGAAAGTAGGCGGTATTACCGATCTGGTCTGCAAAGCCACCATAATCGCATCAAGCAATCGCGACCTCAGGCAGGAGGTGCAGGCCAACCGATTCCGACGCGACCTTTACTACCGACTCAATATCTGCCCGATAAATATCGCCCCGCTGCGAACCGCCGATAGAAGAACCGACATACGTATCCTGGCCGAATACTTTCTGAGGACCTCAACGGTCTGTCCCGGCAAAGCAGAAAGGATAACTTCTATTACCGAAATGGCCCTGGAGGCGATCGAAAGACATTACTGGCCCGGCAATATCCGCGAGCTTCGTAACGTCATCGACAGGGCAATTCTGCTGGAAACCACCGACAAGATCGGATTGAGCAGTATCCAGATTGAGCCGGACGATATGTCAAACAGCTTCGGTTCCTCCTTCGCTAAAGCTACGGAGGACAGGTGCGCGAATCGTATCGGTTCAATTGAACATGACACATTCGACGAGACAAGCAGCGCAACCGACAGACAAAATACGCAAACAGCAGTTTCTGCTGGTGACTTTTCGCTCGACAAGGCAGAACGTGAGCTTATCGCACGCGCCCTGCAGGAAAGCGGCTGGCAAAAGACACGGGCAGCCGCACTGCTCGGTATAACACGCGCAACTCTATACGCCAAAGTCAAACAGCATAATATCCAAAGAGGCACTTACCTGCCAAAAACCGCACAAGACAACCAACTCAGTCCTTTAGAACAAGAAACAGTTACCGCGGCCTGACAAGCGCCTCCCAAGCATAAGTTGTAAGAAAATCCATCGGCTCGTTTAGAATCCTGACACGCATCAACTACCTGAAATTGCCGGCATCTGTTCGAAAAACCACATCTTACCGTTAAAACCCGCTATTTTCTCGCAAAATTGACAACCCCGCACGCCTGGCATAGCCGTTGCTATTTCTATATTGCCAAGACACCAACCTGCGGTGAGCTTGTCGAACCCGAACACAAAATGTGTTGCTTAGTGTCTTTGTGCCTTTGCGGCAGACACCAAGCAAAGCGCAGGAGCCCGTTTCGGCAAATAAATGGCGATAAGAAGACGCAAAATAACGCGGGAAAAGAAGGAGCTTGAGGTCTCACCGGCTGATACATCCAAAGCCAGCGACACGGAGCGAAGCGACGAGCCCGCTTCGGCAATTTCTGCGCAGCTACCCAAAGAACCAGGCGATGCGGCCTCCGTTCCAGCGAATGCGACGACTGTCCAGCCTGCGGTGAGCTTGCCTGCCCTGAGCTTGTCGAAGGGGCCGAACCCGCCAATGGCACAGACCGAACACGCTTCGAGCCCCGTTTCGGGCAACAAGCGAACCGGGATTCGAAACCGCAAATTATCCATTCTGGAAATTGCCCTTATAGCCGGTGTGATTCTCAGCACAGCCCTTCTAAGCTATTCACTCGTTTCATCCCCATCCAGCCCCTCAAAATCCCTTCAGGCACACGCCGCCCCACCATCAACGCATGCTGTGAATACACACGCTTCAAGCCCCGTTTCGGGCAACCAACTCGCTGTGTCCGCCGCCGGCAAAGCGGGCTTGTCCGCGAATCCCGGCAAACCAGAGACGAACCAGCCTGCGGTGAGCTTGTCGAACCCGCCGGCAACACAAACCGGCCCCCTCAGTTTGCTTGGCAAACAAGCAGAAGGGGAATCGCAAGCCAGTGAGTCCTCTGCCGGAAGTACCGAGCCATTGTCTCTTCAGCTTGCCGAGAGCTACTATGCAGAGAAGGATTACGTCAGGGCATATAACGCCTGTAACCAACTGCGTCAAAATCTCGTCGGCCCGGAATTCGAGCTTGTAAGAGATTTTTTGCAGCTTCGAATGGGCCTTTGCCTGTCACAAAAGTCCAAGGCAGACAAGGCCGGCGAGATACTCAGGGCGGTTTCTGAAAGCCGGTCGATAGCGCTGAGAGCTATTGCTAATTATCATATCTCGCTGCTCGAAATGAATTCAGGGCAATATCTCAAGGCCAGAACAAGGGCTTACAAGGCGATTGCCCTGACCGCGGCGCTGGCGTCTGACTGTGAGTGGACTCTGGCGATTGAGCGTGACTGCCAGTTTCTCGCGGCTGAGGCGATAACGAGACAGGTTTTATCGCTGTCCGACGCCGACAAGAACCTGCCTGGGCAATTGTGGTCTAACCCGACTGAAAAAGACCTGTTTATGGGATTAAGCGAAACCGAGTTGTATAAGGCGCTGAATTCCGGAATCGAAAAAATCAACGGCGGTTTGTTAGCTCCGCAGATTCAGGCGGTGGATATAAACCCGGACTCACCTGCTTTGAGCCGATGGTCTGTTGTCTGCAACGGTCCCGGCATCGAGGAATTGATGGCAAGATTCGCCTCCAATGCCGGACTCGATGTGAAATGGTCGCGTCACGCTGACAGCAATTCCAAGGCCGAATCAAAATCCTCCAATTCCGGCTGGAACCGCGCCGTTACGCTGTATCTGTCCGCGGCGACCGCCCAGCAGGTGGCAACGACAGCCGCCGGGGCCGTTGGTTTTTTGGCAAAGATAGACGACACAAACACTGTAATAATAACCGACCCCTCTGAATATTACGCCCTGTCTGAATGTACCCGCATGCTTAATGAACACGCGATATGGCTTTGGCGAAAACTGCTGCTGATATACGGCGACGACAAACGCATACCGAACGCCCACTTTGCTTTGGGAGTTCTGCAGGACCAGAAAGGTCAAATTAATGAGGCAACCGCAGAATACAAACTCGTTGCCAATCGTTATTCGCAAACACCGCTGGCTCCCTTCGCCCTGCTTCGCTCAAGCCGGCTGAAAATGGGACTGCAGGATTACACAGGCGCCAGCCGGGACCTGAAACAACTTATTGAACAGTATCCGGACAATGAGTTGATTGGTCAGGCGCACCTCAACATGGCCGAGACCACGATGAAAGCGGGCCATTATGAACAGGCCTGCTCACTCTACAGAAAGGCATACACCCTCGGTTCTTCCACTGAAGCCAAGACAGCAGCTACCTTTGGCGCAGGCAAGTGCTTTTATCAGCTAAACGATTACGAATCCACAATAAAATGGCTTACGTTATACATCGAAGCCATCGGGGCACAACAACGTCCCGTGAACAAATCAGCCGGTCCGGAATCGCAAAGCAGCGCCGACCTTTATACCGCCTATCTCCTACTGGGCAAATCGCACATGGCCATGGGGAACCTCCAACAGGCCTGTGAGTCCCTCGGGCGAACTGTGAAAAGGGCCGATGCCAGCGACGAGTACGTCGAGGCAATCGTATCACTGGTTGAAACACAGATTAAACAGAAGGATTTGGTTGGGGCTCTGAGCACCATCCAAAACATCCGTGCCTGGCCTTTTTCGCAGGAGCAGGCGACACGACTATTGCTGCTCAAAAGCAATGTCCTGCGAGAATTAGGGCTTACCGACCAGGCATCAACGCTTCTGGCTGACAGGGTGCAATACCTTACCGACTCAAAACTGAAAGCTGATATAACCCTCGAACTGGCAAGATGTGCTGTAGCCGCGGAAAAATTCGATACCGCCAGAACATATCTCACAGAGGTACTTTCACTCGTCGAGCCGGGTCCTGTCGCGCACACAGCTTCTCTCGAACTTGCCGAGGTGTGTTTCAAGCTCAAGGACTATCGGCAAACCATTTCAATATGCACACAACTGCTGGATTCCTCGGCTTCAAAACAAATAAAACAACAGGCGTCAAAAACCCTCGCCGCCGCCTACGGCAGCCAGCGGGATTATGACAAGGCAGCTATGGCTCTGCTGACGGCGCCTGCGGCAAAATCGAAAACACACAATAATATTACCGACGCAGACGATAAGTAAGCCGGTTAACAAAAAATGAGACTTAAACCAACGAGCAAAAAATTTGATAACGACAAAAGCCGACAGCACGGCTTGCTCTCCATCCGGTTCGGCCGACTGAGCATATATGCCTGCGTTCTGCTGTTTGTACCCATCGGCTGCAACGCAGCTTTCAGCTCAACCGATATAGATGAGCTTAACCCAACCTTGTTGCTGGCCATTGATTCGGAACAGCAAGAGCAGGACCTGCCTCATATCCAAATACCGTCTCACGCCGAGATGTCAATTCAACCCGGTAAGCCGGCGGCAAACCTGTCCAATTCCGATTTGTCTCAAACAACCGGCGCTACGGCGGTAAACTTAGCCGGAGAGGTCGGAGATAAACCGCCCCAAACCAACCCCGTGCCCTCCAACACCTCCGGCGGACAAATCGAACGTCAACTCATGGAGAGCAGAATAAACCCGCCAGCACAAAGCCCCGATGGCAGTAAAAGTAATGAGCTAAGAGACACGGAGCTTCGACGTGCCTCGCTTCGAGCAATTATCGAGCAAGTGCGCTCTGTGAAATTTGAAACATCTCGTGGTGAATCTGTCGAACCGCAACAGCCGGCCCAGCAACCCGTCGATACCTCGCCGGATGTTGAGACCCCGCCACCCGTTGCCGTCCTCCCTGCCGAAACAGAACAGCAACCTCTCGTTTCGTCCACTGCGACCCATCCGGCCGGCAAATTAAGCAGCGACCATACACTCCAGATAGTCGAAGGGCAGCTCAAAGACCCCAACCAAATTACCAGCCCCTTCGAGCTTGCCGAGATTTTGTTCCGAAGCGGCAGGATAGTGCCGGCGGGACTGTGTTATAAACAGGCCCTCAGCATAATACCGACCGACGACCCCAATCTGGACACAGACCGAGCATGGATATTGTTTCAAATAGGAAATTGCCTGAAAGATGAAGACCCGAACACGGCGAGGGAAAGCTACGCGGAACTGATTAGAACGCATCCGGAGTCGCCATGGACCGAAATCGCCAAGGTAAGGTACGGCCTGATTGAATGGAATCAGCAGGAAAAACCTGTGGAGCTACTCCGGCAGTTTAACAGGCAAAAAACCCCGACAAGCGGAGTATTATAAGTGACTGAGACAAAAGTACAACGCAGTAATCAGTCAGACCAGACCGCGAATGTGCTGCTGGTAAGTCAAACGCCAGACGTTGTCCAGCTTGTCCTCGCAACGCTTGCCCGCAAAGGGATAAAGGGAATGGCGACCCAGGACACGGGGGCCGCTCTCGATTTTCTCGATAAAAATGAGTGCGCTCTGCTGCTGGTTGAAGATATAACGGCCGGCACTTCCATTCACAAAGACGGCTCCTTCGAACTGCTCGCGAAAATCAGAATGGGCTGGCCCGAACTGCCGGTCATAATGATTGCGGCTCACAATTCCGGCGAGACACACACCGAACAACAGTTAATCGAAACCGCCGTAAGGGCAATACTCGCCGGGTGCCGCGATTTTCTGCCTCAACCGCTAAAACGCGAAAAACTCGAAAAACTGCTCGACACAATTGTCCCCAGCCGGCCTGTTGCGACCGTCGCTTCGACCGAGGAAGGAGCCAACTGCGTTTACAAAATTGTCGGTAAAAGTCACTCCATGATACAAACGGTATGGCTGGCCAAAAAAGTGGCGACCACCTCCGCATCCGTCCTGATAAGCGGCGAGAGCGGAACGGGAAAAGAACTTATATCATACGTCGTGCATTACGGCAGCAGACGGGCACAGGGACCTTTCGTGAAGGTGAACTGCGCGGCTTTAAGCGAAACGCTGCTCGAAAGCGAATTGTTCGGACACGAAAAAGGCGCTTTCACCGGGGCTTACGCCCAGCGAAAGGGCCGGTTTGAGGAGGCGCACGGCGGAACACTGCTGCTGGATGAAATCAGCGAAACACCCCTGCGATTCCAGGCCAAACTTCTCCGCATTCTTGAACAGCAGGATTTCCAGCGAGTCGGCGGCAACCAGAACATAAAAGTTGACGTCCGCATAATAAGCACAACAAACAAGGACCTCTCGCGGGAAATGGCCGAAGGACAATTCAGACAGGACCTTTACTACCGGCTTTGCGGCGTCCGGCTGGTGGTGTCTCCTCTGAGGGACCGCAAGGATGACCTGACGGACCTGATTTGGCATTTTGTAAATCTCTACGCCGGCCAAACGCATCGGCGCATAACCCGCCTCGACCCGGTAATGATGGACCTCTTCGCGAAATACCACTGGCCTGGTAACGTCCGACAGCTTCGGAACGTCATCCTGACGTCGATGATACTCGGCGTCGGCGAAACGCTCTCGCTGGCAGACGTATCCTGGCTTTTCAACGAACTGCAGCCCCTGCCGGAAATTGCGGACGCCAATCAGCGTGAGTCAGTATCCATAACCAATACCGACGGCGTTCTGGCCGGAATGCCGCTTGCCAACGTCGAAAGGCAGGCCATTCTCGAAACGCTCAAACAAGCAAAAGGCAATCAAACAAGGGCGGCAAAGGTCCTCGGCATCAGTGACAGGACCCTCCGAGACAAGATGAAACGGTACCGGCAACAGGAATGTCCCCAGCCGGCTTAACAATAACTACCAGATAATTGAACAAGAGATAACGTATGGCTGACGAAAAGACAGAATCAAAACCACAGGAACCAGCACCAGACAAACCAGCATCTGACAAGCCCGCCGACAAAGGCAAGGGCCGCTCGATTGTCCCCTGGATAATAATCGGGGCCGTTGTTTTGGTGGCAGCCGGCGCCGGAGTCGGACTGGGCCGATTGTTCGCCGGCAACAGCAAACCCAAGTCCGCCGAAGAGGCGTCGTCGTCAAAAGAACCTGCTGCAAAAGCCGAAGGCGAAGGCAAAGCCGAACCAGCCGCAAAACACGGCGACTCCAAAAAAGGTGAAGAATCCAAATCTGAGAAGCCTGGCGCAACAAAAGAGGACACCTTGTATTACAATTTGGACCCGGTGGTAGCGAACCTCGACGAGCCAGGAGCGACGCGATATGTCAGGACCACCCTTACGCTCGAATTGAGCCCGGAGTTAATCGCCGAAAAAGGCAACTCCTTTATGGACCAGAAAAAGCCGCTCATGACAAACCTTCTGACCATATACCTCGCGGGCCTGAATATCGAAGCAACGCGGGGCGACAAGAATCTCAAAAGGATACAATCCGACATTTGCGACACATTCAATGAACGACTTTTTCCCAACGGCAAGCCCCTTATAAAAAGCATTCTAATCAAGGAATTCGCGGTACAATGACACAAACAACCGAAAACATCCCCGGCAGAGCAAAGATACAGCAGCTTCTCGCTGCCATCGGCTCCAATAGCCGCGATGACAGCGCGCAAGTGGAAGCTGTTGACTACGACTGGCATCTGCCGCACTTTTTCAACAGTCCGCAAATGAAACAACTGGCCGTTTTCACCGCAAAGGTTGCTGCGCTCATAGCCGAAAAATTTGCCGCTTTGTGCCAGAAAAATTTCGAGGTAACAATAGCTTCGACCAGCGAACATTTTGCCGGGCAATTCCTCGGGCAGGGGCAGGACAACAATACACAAGGTCCCCGCAATTATTACCTGCCGTTCGGCTTAGGCCCGGAAGACCCCTGCGGATTCGCGAGCATACCGCCGCAAACCGCTGTCATCTGGGCAACTCAACTGCTCGGCGACGCCTCCTCCAAAGAAGGCCAGAACAGGTCATTTTCCGACCTTGAGATGGCACTGCTGTATGATATGACCCGCTCAGTAATCGAAGCAATCGCGGCAGCCAATGAAAAATGCGCTTTTCGTGTCAGCGCCGATTCCATGACGGATTCTCTGCCGATTCAGCTCAAAGGCACCGAGGAGTTCTGTAAAATCACCTTCAAGGTAAAAACGGTCGGTTCTGAAGCTGTTTCGGAAGCACATATCCTTGTTCTCTGTGAGAAGCTGGCCCCGGCAATCGCCGACTCAAAACAAACGATTGCCAAATTTTCCGACAAAGACATAACCAGCGCAATCCAAGCTCACGTGGAAAAAATATCCATCCCCGTAACCGTCCAACTGGCATATGTGCCGGTAACCGTCGAGCAGGCATTGAACCTCGCCGTCGGCGATATATTGCTCCTCGACAAAAAAATTGACGAGCCGGCCCTGTTGATTGCCGCCGGACGGACGGTATGCAAAGGTCTCTGTGCAAAATCGGCGGGCAAGTATGCCATAGCCGTAACTGATACTTTTTTTGAAACAATGTAAACGATTAGAAGGAATCTGACTTATGCCGGATACAGCCCAAGCAGTAGCAGAACCGGTCGCACAGAATCAGGGCGACCCTGCCGACCCGAAGACCAAAGCCCAGGCGGCCGATTTCCCCGAAGCCGTCGCAACCGCCGCAACAGGCGCAGGCGGCAGCATCGACATCCTGCTCGATATGAGCATCCCTATAACTGTAACAATCGGCACGACCCAGATACCCATCCGCCGCCTGCTGCATCTGGGCCCCGGCTCCGTGGTAAAACTCGACAAACCCATCGACTCGCCGATGGACCTGTATCTCAAAGACACCAAATTCGCAACCGGCAACGTTGTTATCGTTGACGGCCGATTCGCCGTCAAAATCAAGCAAATCCTCGGCCTTGGCGACGCAAAACCCGACCAGAAACAATGACCTGATAGGAATATAAGAAGATAATGGCTGAACCCGCTAAATCGAATCTGTTGCCTGTAATTGACACACCCCCGATGGCGCACAGCAACTTTATTCTCGTCGCCGGGCTGATGACGATACTGGCAACGCTCATAGTGCCCCTGCCGACGCAATTGCTGGATATGCTGCTGGCGTGCAGCATTTCGCTGGCCGTGGCTATTTTGATAATCACACTTTCCGCCAAAGAGTCGCTTGAGCTGTCCACGTTCCCCTCGCTGTTGCTGTTCACAACACTTTTCCGCCTGTCGCTCAACGTCGCCTCAACGCGTCTGATACTGCTGCAGGGCGACGCAGGAAAGATAATCAATACCTTCGGAAACTTCGTCGCGGGCGGCAGTTTCGTCGTAGGCATCGTGATTTTCCTCATACTCGTTATCATCCAGTTCATCGTAATAACCAAAGGCGCCGAAAGAATCAGCGAAGTGGCCGCGAGATTCACACTAGACGCTATGCCCGGAAAGCAAATGGCAATCGACGCCGACCTGAACGCCGGGCTTATCACCGAACAGCAGGCCAATGAACGAAGAACAAAAATTGTCAAGGAAAGCGAATTTTACGGCGCAATGGACGGCGCCAGCAAATTCATCCGCGGCGACGCGAAGGCGGGTATAGTCATCACCATGATTAATCTCATCGGCGGCGTCGCGATGGGTTATTCCCGCGGTTTGTCGATAGCGACAGCCGTAAAAACCTACTGCGTCCTGTCCATCGGCGACGGCCTGGTCTGCCAGATACCCTCTGTCATAATCTCCATAAGCTCCGGCTTCCTGGTAACAAAAATTTCATCCCATTACAGCGTCGGACAAGACCTCGGCAGACAACTGCTCAAGGGCGGCCAACCGCTGTCGCTGGCGTCACTGGTGATAGCAGGTCTGGCTTTTGTGCCCGGCCTGCCTAAAATACCATTCCTGCTCCTCGCCGCCGGCACGGCTTTGCTCGGAAGGAGCGCCACAAAATCGCAAATCCCAGGGCAGAAAAAACCGCAGTCCGCAAGTGAAAAGAGCAAGGAAAACGAACCCCCCGTCGAAGAGCTGCTCGACGTTGACCGCATCTCCGTTCAGGTGGGCGTCCGCCTCATCTCTATGGTTGACCCGCGAAAAGGCAGCAGTATCTTTGACCGCATCGGCGCACTGCGCAGAAAATTCGCGCAGCAATTAGGTATGATTATGCCTCTCGTTCGTCTCCGCGACAACATCACACTTGAACCAAACGCCTACGAGATTCGACTCTCCGACCTGCCGGTCGCGAGAGGTCGGCTCGAACCGGATATGCTGCTGGCGATGGATTCGGGAACAGTTCAGACAAAAATAAAAGGAATTGAAACGACAGAACCGGTTTTCGGTCTGCCTGCCCTGTGGATTAAACCGCAGGACAAAGAAAGAGCCGAGATTAACGGGTACACTGTTATCGACCCTGAGTTGGTTTTCATTACGCATCTTTCCGAGACGCTCAAAAAACACGCTTACGAACTTCTCACTCGTGAAGACGTTCAGCAATTAGTTGACCGCCTGCGAAAGATACAGCCGTCTCTCGTCGGCGACGTCCTTGCCGCCGACGGCCCTGTTTCCATCGGGCTTCTCCAGCGAGTCCTGAAAAACCTGCTCAAAGACCAGTTGCCCGTAAGAGAACTGACGGCGATAATCGAGACGCTTTCCGAATATGCCCCTAAGAGCAAGAACACCGCTATACTCACTGAAATGGTTCGCAAGTCACTTGCCAGAACCATCACCGACCGTCTCAAGGATGAAAGAGGAAGAATCCCGGCGATAACACTGGATACTTCGCTCGAACATCAAATGCTGAACAATCTTAAACAGGAAGCGGAAACAGTAACGCTCTCCCTGCCGGCACAGGTAACAATCGAGATAAGCAGGAAAGTCGCACAGGCCTGGCGTTCGGCAATGGACAAGGGCAAAGACAAAATAGTCATGTTGTGCGATTCTCGCCTGCGTCCCGCCCTGGCGGACATACTGACGCGGACCGTGCCAAGTTTGCCCGTTGTCGCTTACGATGAAATCGTTCTCGGGACCGAAGTTGAGCCGTTTGAAACCATCGTCGTTGAGCAGCAACAGCTTACAACTCCGAGCAGCCATCAGCTTGTTGGAGCGGCGCAATGACGTCATTAAACAAAAATAAAGTCGAAGAAATGAACAAAGGCAGGTGATTATGCTGATACGCGTTCGACCAATAGCGATAAGCGTAGCCGTTGTATTCTTTTTCGGGCTGAGTATTGTCGGCCTGCTTAACGGACTGACGTCCTTCACCTGCTGCAAGAGGGCCTTTATAGGCGCGGCCCTTGCTTACATAGCAACCTCGCTGACGGTCAATATCGTTAACGCGGTCATCACAAGCGCAATAATTGACAGTCATACAAACAAACAACAAAAGGAAACCCAACGTGCCGCCTGAAATCGAGAGCTTGATTACACAACAGCCGCCTGACGAAAAAAACGCCAGTGGCCATCTCAAGGCGGCAAGGCGGGCCTACGCCGGGCAGAAAAATCCCGGCGAGAAGGGGCTCGACGAGAAGCAGATTGCCCAGTTTCTGCCACTCGTTCACAAAATCGCACAGCGGGCAGCCACCTACCTGCGGCCGCCGCTGACATACGACGACCTCGTCTCCGCAGGCACGGTAGGACTCGTTAAGGCAGCCCGCGATTACGACACCTCCTTTAACGCAGAATTCCAAACTTATGCCTATATACGAATCAAAGGGGCCATCATTGACGAACTGAGGGGCTGGTCCTTCATCCCGCCCAACGTTAACAAACAGATTCGCCGGACAATGGACCTCAGCATCGAAATCACCAAACAAACGGGCATCCCGCCATCAGAAACCGAGTTGGCAGAAAAACTCGGTCAGACCGTCGAACAGATTTTTGAAACGCTCGAAACCGCACGGGCACAGAAATTCATTTCCATCGACGGTGCCGGCGAGGACGCACCTGCACTGGCCAACATACTTTCCGAATCCGACGCCAAAACGCCTGAGGAGCAGCTTGAGCAGACCGAACTTATCGACCAGCTTGCGCAGGCCATTGGACAATTGAATGAGCGCCAGCGCCAGGTCATTGTGCTTTATTACCAGCAGCACTTAACTATGAAACAAATAGCGGAAGTGTTCGACATTACCGAGCCGCGAGTCAGCCAGCTTCACGCAGCCGCTTTGTTCAATCTGTCCGTAAAATTGAGGCAAGACGAAGATGCTGGAAAATGATTACAATATAAAGCCGGTTGAAAACCTGTCCAATGTCGGCTCGCTGGCGCCTATCGACCAGCATTCCGAGAAACGACGAAGGCAGGAAAAACGCAGGGGCACAACCAGCCCGCACGATATCCCGGAAACCGGGCAGGACGAAACCACGACACCCGATTCCGCAAGGACTGCGCCTGGTTCCATTGATTACCGTGCCTAAACCGTCCCGACAAGCAGGATTGATAAAAATGAAAGGCCATAAAAAACTATGATGCAGACAACAAGCCGGATTTTGAAAAGCAACGACGTGGAAGTCGAGGGCCAATTCCATCTCGACCTCGGAGGTCCCGTTTCATCAGTACAACACAGTAAAAACACCGCCACGGGAACAGCGAAGGCCAGAATACTCGATAATAACAATGAGTATGCAGTGATAGAATTTATATGTTCCTGCGGCAGAAAAACAATTGTCCGGTGCGAATACAGCAGTGCGTCCGCAGCCAAGAACGCGCAGCCGGCCGGTACAGCCAACCAGAGAAAACCTTAACCGGAGAAAAATATGGACGCCAAAACTAAACTTATAATATGGATAGCCGCAACCGCAGCACTCCTGCCGTTTGTCGGCTGCTGCCGTTCAGAAAATCCCACCAGAACGGACTGGCAGTTCGACAATGCGTCCGCCCAGAGAACTACATCGACCGTATCGCAGGGGCCCACGGCTGTAGAGTCGGCCATAGCGTTATCCGACAAATACGCGAAACTCTCCGAGGAAGCCGCGACTCTCAGGCAACAGAAACAAACACTCGACACCGAAAACCAGCGGCTGAAAAACGACCTGCAAAGCTGCCGCATCCAGTCGGAACAGGCACAAAAGGAATTGACCCAGACCAATGACCTTTTGCTCCAGACCCGCGTCGAATTAAACAACTGGAAAAACGACGTGCTCGGCTTTCGCGGCGAAATGCAGGACGCCCAAAAGGCCCAGTTGGAGGCGCTGCTGAAAATACTGAAACTTATGGGCGGAGAGGTAAACCAGCCCGGTAACATACAGACCCAGGCCCCAAAGGAATAAAAATGAAGAATATCAATTTTGACTTTAGATTTTCAATTTTAGATTTGCGCTTCAAGAAATTGAGAATCCTCGCGTCTTTATGGTTAATACTGTCCCTTGCCATCGCTTCGACCGGCTGCTCAAGGCACGGATTGTCCGCGTCATCCGGTCAGTACAGTACGCCAAAGAACCTGTCAACCATCAGAACAGTTTGCTTAGTTGAACTGCATAACAACACCACCTACCCCCAGATATCGAGCGATGTAACCGACTCCTTCTACCAGACGCTGCAAAAAAAACAGCTCTTCAGCTTGTCGCTGCTCCGACAAACCGACACCACATGGAGAAATCTGGAGATTCAACCCGGCTCGGCTTATACCCTCGAACAATTGCTGGCCTCGCGTAAGATGCTCGGTGTTGACGCGATTCTGGTAGGCACGGTCACAAGTTATACGCCATACCCCCATATGGCAATGGGGCTGCAACTGAAACTGGTAGATTTAAGAGATGGCCAGACTGTCTGGGCGGTCGAGCAAATCTGGGACGCTGCCGACAAGACCACGGAAGAACGGATAAAGAAGTATTTTGAACAGCAGCTGCGCTCGGGGTTCTCGCCGCTTGGCGGACAACTGGCAGCGCTAAGCTCAATCAACTTTATCAGGTTTGTAACCTACGATGCGACCGAGGCTTTGTAACCGACAAGAAAATGACGCCAGAATCGATAAAAAATCGTTTATCGCCCGAAAAAACAGGGCAACTTTAAGGAAAATCGAAGAAAAGGCGAAAATTATGCCCAGGCCCCTTAAGTTATCCGTAGAATATACGAAAAAGAATCAGAACCAGACATATTTTGACTTTGCGGTAGTGGTAAAATGATAGACAAGATAAATATCAATCAGATTTCAGACCATTTTGACGGCTCACAGGCCAGCCAGCAGAATCACCCCAAAGCTGTCGCCGACAGCCAGGCAGACGCCACCCTGCAAATCGATAATGCTCGACTGATCGAACAGGCAATCAACAGTCAGCCGGCAACCGATACAGACGCTGTTCAAAAGGCGAAAGAACTTCTGCAATCAGGCCAGCTTGATAATCCTGCGAACATCAGGGAAGCCGCAGCCAACATCATAAAATTCGGCGTATAACTGCGCCAAAGACACTACCGTGTCTGATGTCGACCATGGATGGACGACACAACAAGCTGCAGGGATGAACAACTCGGCGAGGAAATGTACACAGGGCTTCCCCAATCCCCGTTACTTTGCCTCGCCATTTTTTTTAGGCGTAGTAGTCGATAACCCATCTGGGCGGGGTAAAATCAACGAACACTCTGACGGCACTGTCTGCTGTTTTATGGGCGGGCAACCGGCTTGCAGGAACGGATGATTGCAAACGACTCGATTCACCCCACGGCCCCCACGCTTTGCTTCGCGCAAAGCGAAGCAGGGGGGTGCACAACCCACCGACCAATGTATCGCCGGCAGGATATAGTTTTCTCGTTTTAACGACTGTGCAGGAAATTCTTTTTGACACCTGATTAATCCCTCACTTGCCGGTATTATAGCTAATCAGGGCTGCTAAATCAAGCGTAATCGCCGGCAAAGACATCCCAGACAGGGACAAAGCGGTTGTTGAAATACAGTCGCAAATTTTATAGGACAAAAGGCGAACCTGCCGATGATTAAAAAAGAGGCGCAATTATGCAGATTATATCACAATGTCCTTTGTGTGGTTATTCCTGGCTGCTCGACGACAGTTCAGCCGACAAACGAATAAGGTGCAAAAACTGCCACAAGCTCTTTAAGGTGCCTAATCTGGAGGATGTACCCAAGGCAACCAGTGTAATAAAAAACGCGAAAGGCACAGTTTACGTGGATGAAGCGGGCAGGACCTACGGCTGATAATTCGACCAATCTTTCGTCACTTGTTCGATAAAGACAAGGTATTCACGTCTTTTGACTCGTCAATGCGTTTAATTCGCTGATCATATTTTTTAACAGGCCAGAAAACAATATCGCCGGATGGATTTGCAGTGGTCTTATTAGGTTCCTTTCCTCCATCATCAATGAAATTTTGTCCAGCGCTATATAATGTGAATTCGCTTTCATTAAGCCGATAAACCAGTGTTCCGTTGCTATAAGGGTCAAGGGGCAAATCCTTCAAATATCCGTTCGAAACAAGCTCATCTAATTTAGAAGGCAATATCCCTTTATCCGCTTTGAATCGCTGAATCGCAAGAATAGAAATTGAAGCATCAGCTCTTGCTTTCAATCTATAATAATGGTGATAAAAACGAGTATTCGGTAATGGGAATAAAACAAAAATATCCGCATTACCGCAATCGCCGCATGATTCAAATTTATCGAAATAATTTGAGTCTTCTTTATAAACCCTATAAGGAGTTTTATTGATTATAGAATTATATGCCGAATATTTTTCTTCCATCCTTTTTACCATTTCATTTCTTGCCGGCCCCAAAAAACAAGCTAGATATGGATTAGGCGAGTCAATGCATAAAGTTGTAAAATCTTTTGCCTTGCTCCATGCTAATCTTCCCGTGCCTTTTCCATTATCAACAAAACTCCTCTGCAATTCATCATAAAATTCCAATCTCCTTGTCTCTAAATATGGTAAATAAGATTGTTTTTTAAATTGAACCTCTAATACATCTTGCAATTCGGTCAGTATTTCAGAAGAAAATTGAATGCGGCTTATCATGCACAAAACAGTCTTGATTGTCCTTTCTTTTGTATCATATCCCTGTGCCATCTCGAATGGCCATGAAGGTCTTTGACATTTTTGATTTCCCGCAAGAATACAATTTTCAATATCTTCGAAAGCCGACTTAAATTGTCCTTCGATTGCTTTATACTTTGCATCCCACAACTTAGCTTCTATTAAATCACGAAATTGAGTCATCTCAGGAAATGACATGCTTTTCATTTCACCGTTTCCCTTTGCTCCTCTTTCAAGCCAGTAATATGTCTTATGAGAGGCAATTTTAAAAAATTCGAACGATTGTTTATTAGAATCCAGCCATTCCTTAAGAATTTGACGTGAATCATCATTAAAATCCGCCGGCCAATTTATATAAGGGTCTTCCTGAATTTCCCTGGGGATTTTTACAAAAGCATCGTATGCTTTTTGATATTCATCGGCGGCGTTTTGATTGGGGTCATAATTTGCAGGGCAGGTCATCCGGTTGTATTCGGCCACATAATCGACCGTTACTCTCGGATTAGCAGTAAAGATTAAAACTGCTTTGACCGATAGAGACGCCAGAACAATCATAATAATTACGGATATAAATACACGCTTCTTCATATTTTTCAACTCTCTTTCGTTCTTTCTACGGATATCTACTGAATTCGAACAGTAGAATCCCCGCAGGTTCCTGTTTCCGACCCGATTTTGGAACCCTGATCGCAAAATGTCCAGCAATAATTAAATACATCAAACCAGGTATTATCTTCCAGGGCGAACCATTTGTTCCATACCGCAAAATCCCACTCCTGATAGACTGTATCACCAATTCTGACCAAACCTATGAAAGATATATACACCTGACCAATGCTGTCAATTCCATCCTTCAGCCATTCATTACCCATTTCGCTGTTTTCTTCGTTCAAATTAGCGTTGTAACAAGCCGTTACATAGACGATGCGAAGAGTTCCCTGACTTCCAAGATTAAGCTCACGAATAGAATGGACAGTAGGGTCATTATCCATATTACCGGGTAATCCACCCTTCTTAGAAAAAACATACTCAGTTCCTGAGCCATCAGGAGCGGAAAGGAGAAAGCACCTTCTTTTTACCGTTTGAATATGATCTCCGCCATGAGAAACAATATAGACGATTTCTGTTCCAGTCTTTGGGATTTGGTAAGAAAATGTCGCCCAGTTGGCTGCACCTTTATACCATACTGCATATGTAAAACCTCTCAGGCGGGACATTTCTACCACCTTTGCAACTGCCTTTTTCCTTGAGTCATACACACCCTCTTTGCCATTTGGTAAATATATCTGAACCTTATAGTTCCCATTAGTGGCATAATTTTTAGCAATTGCCTCAGAAAATTTTTGCTCCCAATCACTTGAACTTGTTGCGTATAATTGCACGGAATTCTGCTGCATCATAGCAGATGAAGTCCTTGTTTCTATAGCTATATCATAAATATCGCTTGTCAGCACGCTTGCAGGTATGCAGCAGTCCAGATTGCCCGTCATAGTATCCGAAGTCCATATAACAGTGCCATACCAATCAACAAGTTTGATTCTAAAATCATTAGATGAAGAGCCCATCGCGAGTAAACAATAATCCTCACCTTCGTTAAAACCATCGATCATGTTTACGTAATAAAGAGTATTATTCATATTCACTTGCATTATAGGGGAGATGGTAATAACACCATTGCTGTCGATTGTTACAGCCTTAATCTCGTGATAACCATTTCCTATCTTCTGTGTATCTACAGATGTATATTCGCTTGTCGTTCCAGAATCTAATCTGTAATCGATGTATCCTGTCAATTCGCCATCGATATACAAAAATCCCTGTGTTATTGAAGATGATACACCACTAATGCCAAAATCTACTGTGCCGGACAGATTATTCTGGTCACCGGAAACAGTAACAGCAATGGGAGGATTTGTGCTTTCAGTTGTTTGTTGCCATTGGTCAGCGAACATCGCAAAATCCTCGAAATTCACAAAACCATCGCCATTGAGGTCGAAACGCTCATCCTGAAATTTGTAATCAACCGCTCGTCGCCAGTAATTAGCAAAATCAGCGAAATCCACAAAATCAAAAGATGTCAGCCAGTTATCCGCAATCACCTTAAAATCGTTAACATCTATGCTGCCGCTGTCATCGAAATCCCACGACCAGCAGTTGTAATTATCATTATAGTCATAAAGCCAGTAATCCACAAATTCCGAAAGGTCGTTGAAATCCACCGTGTAGCTGGTATCGAAATCGGCTGTTAAATCACTTGAGCCGGCGTTTGA
>Ga0153915_10000133_pt1 | contig 65573 bp, 50 predicted proteins | sample Opewatmetagenome_2_FD_107003 | JGI IMG/M metagenome (GOLD analysis project Ga0153915, IMG submission 107003) | Freshwater wetland microbial communities from Ohio, USA - Open water 3 Core 3 Depth 3 metaG | ecosystem: Environmental > Aquatic > Freshwater > Wetlands | place: USA: Ohio, Lake Erie...
GACGACCGCGAGCGCCATGACGATCAGCGATATCATCGTCGACCGCGAGCCGGCCGCGGCGTTGGAGTCCGCGGTCTGCTTGGAGAGGTCGACCTTGGTGACGACGATGCCGTCGACCGCGGCTTGGAGCCCGGCCGCGGCCCTGGCCCCGTCTCCGGCCATGAGGGTGAGGGCCTCGGCCTTCTTGCCGGCCTTCGAGAGCTTTATCACTTCGTTGGCGGCAGCCTGATACTTCACTCGCTGTTCCTTGAAATCGGCGAAGAGCTTCTTGCCCTTCTCGGAGACTATGGTGGTCTCGAAGCTCGCGGCGGCATCGTCCACTTCGGCCCTCAGGCGCGCGATCTCGGCTTCCGCCGCGGCGATCTCCTTCGCATCGGCCGTAGTCGCGATGGTACGCGTGTAGATTCTGACCTTCTGGAAGTCCTCGGCGATGGTGATGAGCTGGGCGAGGGGCTCCGTCATCTTCTCGAAGAGATACTCGTCGGCGGCGACGATGCTCCGCATCTGGATGATGCCCAGGGCGCCGACGAGGACGCACAGGGCGACGATGATGGCGAATGCCGCGGCCAACTTGCCGCCGATCTTGATCCTCATGTATGCTCCTCTTCGCTCGGCCTTGTCGCGCCGGCGCGATAGAAGCTTCGGCGAGGGCGAGCGCTCGCGTAAATAAGCAGTTGATCTAGCCTCTAGTCCTTTTCGCCTAACGCGTGCCTAGGCTATCCAAACGCGCTGTTCGATGAGCTTATGCAAGAAATCGACGCGCGACGAGGCGCCGATCTTCCTGAACATGGTGGCGAGGTGGTTCTTCACTGTCGATTCGGCTATACCGAGCTTGAACCCGATCTCCTTGGAGGGACATCCCTCGAAGACGAGCCTCGCGATCTCGACCTGCCTCGGCGTGAAGCCGAGATCGGACAGTCGCAGCCCTTCCGGCTGGCCGTCCGGGCTCTCGGCCAGTTCGGCCAGCTCCGTCGCGAACCGGCCGGCGCTGCGCGCCAGGTCCGCCAGCGCCATCCTCCGCCTCTCGATCTCCGAGCGATCCACCAGCACGACTATCGTATAGTCGTAGCGCCCATCGTCCTTGAAGAAGGGAATGCTATAGCAGTCGCAGGGAATCAAGCCCCCGTTTTTCCCTATGAATCTCACTCGTCCTTGGTATATGCCCTTTTTCGCGTACGCGTCGCTGATGAAGCTCTTGGGAAGGATTCCGGCGTCCTTCTCCTCGTCGAACAAGAGGAACTCGAACATAGTCCTGCCGATCACGCCGTACGTCTCGTATCCGGAGAAATCGGCCGCGCATTGATTGCACGCGATGATCAAGCGCGTCTTCGAATCGACGATGAACATGGGTTCGGCCCTGTTCTCCAGGATCTTCTTCATGAGACCGCTCGTCTCGTCTCCCGCCGCGCTTCCGATCTTGCGCTCTGCCGGCTTCCCGACGAAGAGGTAGCCCCCGCGATCGACGCCCGCATCGGCGAGCAGGCTTATGCTGAACTCGACTCGTTGCGGCATCCGGGACCTCGTCCTGATGACGGTCTGCCCGCCGCTGCTCATCTTCATCTCGCGGACGGTCCTGTACATCCTCCTCCGCTCTTTCGAGTCGAGTATCACGATCAGACTCTCCCCCTCGAGCTCGTCCTCCGTATAGCCGGTGAACAGCGTGGAGTATCTGTTTGCCCTGAGGATGGTCAGGTCGCTATTCAAGAGCAGCACGCAGTCGTCCATAATGTCCATCAACTTGTAGGCCAGGGACTCGGCGAGCCCCCCCGATACGCTCCGGCCGACTTTCCGACCCTTTGCAGCCTTTGTTTTCATATGCCCTATCCCACGGCCCAGGTTTCGAGTCTCGCCGGTCGGCTCCGTCGTCAAAGGCGCCATTCCGTCGCCATCGGCGCGAGGCCATATAGCTCGGGCAACGCGTCGCGCGCTCCCGGGATCATCCGGGACCGCCTGCATCGACGACTGACGCGAGAATTCATCGGTCATCGCACTCCGGCGGGATAATGACAATAGGATAATAACAAAACAATTTGTACGTTGTGCGAACTATATTTGTCGCTCGCCGGTACCGGCATGGTTCGCCGAATGCCGGCGTCCGGCGTCAAAGCGGGCGGAAAACATTATGACGATCGATGTTGACCGCGGGACCGTCGCGCCGCAATGTCGCTTTCGTACCAGAGGCAGTACTAAAGGACTAGAGCGCCGTCGCGGCGGGGTTGATCGATGAGGAAAGAGCGGGGGCGGGCGGTCGTCGGCTCAGTACGGCCACTTCCACTCGCGGATCTGGGGCATGTCGTCGCCGTGGGCACGGATGTACGCTTTATGCTCGATGAGCCTGTCCGAGAGCCATTGCTTGACGTAGGCTCCCTCGGCATAGAGCTTCGGGACTCGGTCGATCACGTCGCCCGCCAGGTGGAAGCGGTCAACCTCGTTCAGCACCGTCATGTCGAAGGGAGTCGTCGTGGTTCCCTCTTCCTTATATCCACGCACGTGCAGGTTGTCGTGCCCGTGCCGTCGGTACGTCAGGCGATGGATGAGCCAGGGGTAGCCGTGGAATGCGAAGACGATGGGCTTGTCGGTCGTGAAGAGCATGTCGAAGTCCCGGTCCGACAGCCCGTGCGGGTGCTCGCTCGACGGCGGCAGCTTCATGAGGTCCACGACGTTGACCACGCGTACCTTCAGGCTCGGGAACTTCTGCCTGAGGATGTCCGCGGCCGCGAGGGTCTCCATGGTCGGCACGTCGCCTGAGCAGGCCATGACGACGTCGGGCTCGCCGCCAGAGTCGTTCGAGGCCCAGTCCCAGATGCTTATGCCGCGCGTGCAGTGCTTGATCGCCGCGTCCATGTCGAGGTACTGGAGGGCGGGCTGCTTGCCGGCCACGATCACGTTGATGTAGTTCTTGCTGGCGAGGCAATGGCTCGTGACCGAGAGCAGCGTGTTCGCGTCGGGAGGGAGGTAGACGCGCACGACGTCCGACTTCTTGTTCACGATGTGGTCGATGAAGCCCGGGTCCTGGTGGCTGAAGCCGTTGTGGTCCTGCCTCCACACGTGGCTCGTGAGCAGGTAGTTGAGGGAGGCGATGGGCCTGCGCCATGCGATGCCCCTCGTGGTCTTGAGCCACTTCGCGTGCTGGTTCACCATCGAGTCGACGATGTGGATGAAGGCCTCGTAGCACGAGAAGAGACCGTGCCTGCCGGTGAGGAGGTAGCCTTCGAGCCAGCCTTGGCAGAGGTGCTCGGAGAGGACCTCCATGACGCGGCCGTCGGGCGAGAGCCGGTCGTCGCCCGGGAGCGTCTCGGCGTCCCAGGCGCGCGGGACGGCGTCGATCACCGCGTTCAGCCTGTTCGAGTTGGTCTCGTCCGGGCCGACGATCCTGAAGTTGCGGTTCTTGGCGTTGCGCTTCATCACGTCGGCGAGGAACTGGCCCATGACGCGCGTGGCCTCGGCCAGGCTCGCGCCGGGCTTGTCGACCTTCACCGCGAAGGAGCGGAAGTCGCCGAGGTCGAGCTCCTTGAGGAGGAGGCCGCCGTTCGCGTGGGGACTCGCGCTCATCCGCAGCTCGCCCTTTGGCGCCATGGCCGCGATCTCGGGCCTGAGCGCGCCTGACTCGTCGAAGAGCTCCTCGGCCTTGTAGCTCTTGAGCCAGCTCTCGAGGAGCTTCACGTGATCGGGCTTCTCGGCGAGCTCGGAGAAGGGGACCTGGTGCGAGCGCCACGAGCCCTCGGTCTGCTTGCCGTCGACCGTCTTGGGTCCCGTCCAGCCCTTCGGAGTCTTGAAGATGATCATCGGCCAGGCGGGGCGGCGGTTCGGGTCGAAGCCCTCGGTCCGCGCCTTCTTCTGGATGGACGCGATGTCGTCCATGGCTTTGTCCAGCGCCTGGGCCATGAGCGGGTGCATCTTCGCGGGGTCGTCGCCTTCCACGAAACAGGGCTTGTAGCCGTAGCCGACGAAGAGGCTCTCTATCTCGTCCTTGCTTATGCGGGCGAGCACCGTGGGGTTCGCGATCTTGTAGCCGTTGAGGTGAAGTATGGGAAGGACGGCGCCGTCCGTCGCCGGGTTCAGGAATTTGTTCGAGTGCCAGCTCGTGGCCAGGGGGCCGGTCTCGGCCTCGCCGTCGCCCACCACGCAGGCGGCGATCAGGTCGGGGCTGTCGAAGACGGCCCCGTAGGCGTGGGCAAGGGAATAGCCCAGCTCGCCGCCCTCGTGGATGGAGCCGGGCGTCTCGGGCGCGACGTGGCTCGGGATCCCGCCGGGGAAGGAGAACTGCGTGAAGAGGCGCTTCATGCCCTCCTCGTCCTGGCTGATGTGCGGATAGACCTCGCTGTACGTTCCCTCGAGGTAGCTGTTGGCCACGAGGCCGGGGCCGCCGTGGCCGGGGCCAGCGATGTAGATCATCTTCGTCCCGCGCTCCCGGATGATCCTATTGAGGTGCGCGTAGATGAAATTGAGGCCGGGCGTCGTGCCCCAGTGCCCGAGGAGCCGAGGTTTTATGTGCTCGGCCGTCAGGGGCCTCTTGAGGAGAGGATTGTCGTACAGGTAGATCTGCCCTACCGACAGGTAGTTCGCGGCCCGCCAATACTTGTCCACGAGATCGAAGTCGCGCTCGCTCATTTGAGCCTCCCCTACCGGCCGATGATTACGCACGGGAAGGCGCGGGTCAATAGACCCCCAGAGCGCGGGGCGCGGGCTAGTCGGCCTTCTCGTACACGCGGACGTAGTCCACGAGGAGCCTCGCCGGGAAGGGCGTATCGAGGGCGACGGGGCCGGGCCACGCCCCTCCGACGGCGAGGTTCAGGATGATGAAGAAGTCCTTTTCGAAGGCCCATTCATTCGCGCCCTGATCGCCTTTCGAGATGGAGAAGTACTGCTCGCCGTCGCAGTACCAGCGGATTCGGTCGCTCTCGCGCTCGATCGCGAAGATGTGGAAGTCCTGGGCCACGTCCGCGTCCAGGCGCAGCCGGCCGCCGGGACCTGAAGAGCCCGAGTACCCGGGACCGTGGACCGTCCCGTATACCGTCCGGGGGTCCTTGCCGATGTACTCCATGATGTCGATCTCGCCGCAGGCGGGCCAGCTCTTTCGCGGGAAGTCGGCTCCGAGCATCCAGAACGCGGGCCACAGTCCCTGGCCCGCCGGAACCTTCATGCGGGCCTCGACGCGACCGTAGCCGAATTCCTTCAGGCCGAAGGTCTTGAGCCTCGCGGAGGTATAGTAAGAGCCCTGGTACTTCTCGCGCCTCGCCTCGATCACGAGGCAGCCGTCCTCGATCCTGGCGTTCTCGGGCCTGCTGGTGTAGGCCTGGGACTCGCCGTTTCCCCACCCGCCCGCGCCGAGGTCGTAGGTCCACGCGGCCGGGTCGATGGAGGCGCCGTCGAACTCGTCGCTCCAGGCGAGCCTCCAGCTCGACGACGCGCCCGGCGGATCGGTCGCCTGGGCACCCGAAGTGAACACGGAGCCGGCTCCCAGGGCGATGACGCCTAACGCGATCGATTTGTACGAGCTCATTCGGTCCCTTCCTTCAGCGTCGCCTCGCGGAGAGAGGCCAATCTGAACCGCTCTGTCGCGTCGCCGGCGTCGACGGACCCGGGGATGGAGAAGAAGCGCTCGAGGAACATACCGGCGGCTCCGTAGGCGACGGCCATCTCGCCGAGAGCGGCGAACTCGATGGCGCAATCGACCTCGTCGTCGTAGGACCAGTTCCGCCGGATCTCCTCGCGAAGGGTCTCGACGATCTCGTCCTTGTAGACCGAGATCTCGCCGCCGACCACGACGCAGGTGAGGTTGAGCGCGTTCACCATGAAGGCAACGTGGGCGCAGAGCTCCCGTATGATCCGCGAGCGGACCGCGGGGTCTTCCTTGACGCGCTTGACCTCGGAGTCGGAGAGCGAGAACTGGTTCGAGTTCCCTTCCTTCCAGAGGATGCTCTTGTACTCGCCGGCCGAGAAGCCGTCGCCGTGGCGGACCTTGCCGTCGAGCACGAGGCCCGTGCCGATCGCCGTGCCCCAGTAGTCCTGGCCCGAGGTGCGGCCCTTGCGGAACTCGCCGAGCACGAAGATGAAGCTGCCGTGGCGCTCGGTCTTGCGGAAGGCGAGCTCGCCCCAGCAGCAGCAGTTCGCGTCGTTCTCGATCATCACCGGCACGTCCAGGAGCCCGGCGATCTCCTTGTAGAACTCCGTCCTGCTGCCGACGCCGAGGGGGTTCGACTGCACGATGATCCCCTCGGCCTGGTTGATGATGCCAGCCACGCCGAGGCCGACTCCTATGAGCGGCAGGCCGACCTTGCGGAGAGCGGGCTTCAGCGCCCGCAGCACTTCGGCGAAGATCTCGGCGATGCCCTTGCCCGCGAAGGCCATGGACTGCGAGTGCGAGAAGACGACCTCGCCCTGGAGGTCGGTGCCGACCGCCTTGAAGAACTCGGTCTGTATCTCGAGGCCGAGGATGTAGCCGTAGCGCGCGTTAATGGCGAGGACGAGGGGCCGCCGCCCGCCGGCGGGTCCCGACTGGCCGCTCTCGACGAGGCGCACGAGGTCGCGCTTCTCGAGCGAGCTCACGATGTTCGTGACGGTGGACTTGCTCAGGCCCAGCTCGCGGGACATGTCGGCCCTGCTGATGCCCTTGCTGTACCAAAGCAGCTGCAGGACGCGCGCGGTGTTGATCTCGTTGAGCCTATTGGCCATCCTCAGCCTTCCTCCGTCCCATAGTACGCATCGCCGAAATACACGTCCAGCCGCCTCGCCGCCCGATCGCGATCGAATATCCGGCGACTCTCCTCCTCGTCGAGCTCGAGGCCCGCGACGACCGCCGTCCTTCCGTCGAAACGCTCGACGACGATTCGCGGCTCCTTTCCCCCTCCATCGCCGCGATGGACGATCACGGGTACCTGGCAGACCGTGAAGGCGTACGAGCCGGCCTCGACGCGGATCGACCGCTCGGCGCCGGACGAGTCGAAGTAGCGGAAGTCGCGCGCCCCCGGCAGGGCTTCGTCGCGCAACGCGAAGGACCGGAAGAAGACGAGCCTCCCTGAGCGCACCGAAGCGCCGAGCTCGGCGAAGCGCGAGATGAGGTCCTCCTTGACCTGCCCCGTCATGCCCGGCTGCTGGGCTCCCGCGAAGGAGGGCGTGTGCGAGTAGGGGTCGATCGGGAAGGCGCCGTAGTCCGCGGGACCCTTGCGCATGCCCAGGCCTTCGCGTATCCCGCGATACGCGGCCTCGATCCGGGCGACGACCTCGGGAGGGGCGCCTGACAGCCGGGCGCGCGCGGCGCTCTCCCCGGCCGCGACGAGGAGCTTGGAGACCATGTGCCAGTAGATGCAGCCCAGGCCCTCGTACTTGTAGAAGGTCCCCGACCTTCCGGTGAAGGAGTGGTGGTCGAAGGTCCTCTCGTAGAGCTCGAGCACGAGGCCGCGCTCCTGTTCGGCGAGCGCCGCGACAGAGTCGCGGCCCGCCGTCCCGGAGGAGGCGTCGGGCATCGAGCCGTCGGCAAGCTCGTCGAGCGCGGCTTCGAGATCGCGGGCGCTGTGGAAGTCAGCGTTGAAGCGGAAGCTTCCGTCCGCGTCGCGCGCCGCGATCGCGTCGTTCCCGTCGCGGGAGAGGGCCGCGAGGAGGCGCGACGAAGCGGCCAGCTCCGGCGCGAGGCGATTCTTCTCGAGGAAGGCCGGCAGCTCCCGATCGGGGTACAGCATGTAGCTCGCCTGGTCCGGCCGGTAGAGCTCGCTCGAGCGGAGCGCCTCGAGGAGGTCGGCCGACTCGCGGGGCGAGAGTATGCCCGAGCTGAGGATCGAGACCTGCCCCTCGAGCATGACCGGCAGGCGCCTGAGGCTCGCTCCGTCGTCGTCCAGGACCAGGAGGTTGTAGGCGTGATACAGGCTGTCGGGCCTGCGGTTGCCGCGCAGGCTATGGTCGATGTGGCCTATGACGAGGTCGCAGAACTCCGCGAGCTCGTCTCCCGAGATCGGCTCGACCACGCCCGAGAGCCCGCCGTCGTAGAGGCCGCGCCTGTAGTCGCTCCCGGCCCTGCCGAGCTCGTCCATGAGCGAGCGCCTCTCGCGCGGCTTCCGCGCCTCGGCCCGGGGAGGCGGGGACGCGCGGAGCGCGGCGCCGATCCTCCGGCACAGCCGGACGACCTCGACCGAGACGTCGAGGCGATCGCGCGCCTCGGGAAAGAGGCCGCGGCAGAAGGCCGCGAGGGCGCGGAGGTAGCAGAGCGTCACGACGGAGACGCCGTGGCCGACGAGGGCGTTGTTCGCGTCGTTCCACTCGGGCCTCTGGGTGTTCATCCATATGCCGCCGTCCGGCACGAAGTTGGACAGCTTCGCCAGCATCGGGACGAGGAGCTTCTCCGCCAGGCAGGCCCGATAGGGAGCGCCCTCGGCGTCCCGCAAGAGCTTCCCGTCCTCGCCCTCGGCCCTGGAGCGCTCGACGAGCCAGCCGTGGAGCTGGGCGTCGAACTCGACGGTGTCCTTGGGGTTCGCGATCAGGGACTCGTAGTCCTTGATCCGGTAGGGGACGCGGGCGTACGCGAAGAGCCGCCGGCCGAGGAGCTCGGGCAGCTCGCCCGGCCGATAGCGCGACGAGGCCTCGAGGAGCCTGAGAAGATAGGCCGCCTGATGGTCGCCCCAATAGCCGATGAAAGACCAGGCGTCGGCCGGGTCGCTCACCTCCCACTCGAATCCGTCACGCGTTATGCGATACGGGTTGTATCCGTCGGCCGTCGAAGAGTCGAGGAACTTGAAGATCATGCCGTCGAGGAAACCCGGGTACGAGAGCGAGAGCGCCTCCCAGTTCTGGAAGATGTCGCGCCAGTTGCCTTCGTATCCGAGCGTCCGCCGTCCCTCCGCGTCCTTGGCGGGTATCGAGAAGGCGTTCCAGGGACGGCTCGGGTCGCCGTGCCGCCTCGAGAAGGCCAGAGGCAGGTACTCGCGGGCGAGCCGCTCGAGGTCCGGGTCGCCGGTCGCGCGGGCGCCGCGCGCGAGCTCGTCCCGCCCGATCTGGGCGGGCAGGCCCGCGAGCCAGGCCGCTCCGCGGGCCGCCGCGGAGGCGCTCGCCGCGCGGACGTAGGACGCGAAGTCGCGGCTCGAGACGCGGTAGCCGCCGGGAGGGAATCCCCCGCGCATAGCGTTGAAGAGCGCGTTCGAGTAGTGCCTCCAGGAGGACAAGTCGTCGCCCGTGACCTGGAGGCCGTCGACGGCGGCCACCACGCGCCTGAGCGACGATAGGCCTTCGGCAACGTCGTCGCCGACCGAGCGGACGATGCCGCCGGACGCCAGCTCGGTCACGAGGCCGCCGATCGCGATCGCGTCCGCGCCCACCTCCGCGACCGTCATCCAGTCGCGCGACTCGCCGGCGCCGAGGGCGAAGGACGACAACTCCAGGTAGGCGCCCCTCCGGCCGCGGAGCCGCCTCTCGGGGGGCCGCGGCCGTCCCGCGCGGAAATCGTCCAGGCAGTCCGCCCTGAGGTAGACGCGCCGGCCGCCCGGAGCGGGCAGACCCCAGGACCATACCGTGTTCGCGCGCAGCGCCTCGCAGGGCTCGGCCCGGTCGGTCGGCACTGAGCTGAGGCGGTAGAGCGCGACCAGGGACCCTCCGCCTGAGTCGACCAACTCGCTGTCCCGATAGCCGTCGGCGAGCGTGCTGAAGTCGGCCTGGAAGCGCCGCGTCAGCTGGGCCGGCATGACATCGACGAGCCCGTCGACGAGCTCGATCCTCGCCTCCGCCTTCCCTTCGTTGCGGAGCCTCGAGCGGCGGACGAAGCCGTACTTCCAACTCGTCGTCCACGAGTAGGAGAAGACGAGGCCCAGGTCCTCGTTGCGCTCCTCGAACTCGACCTCGTGACCCCAGGCGCTCTTCGAGATCGTGCGCGTTATGCGATAGATATTGGCGTAGCGGAACGAGAAAGGCTCCCAGAGATAGATAATGCCGCCCAACTCGGCCCGGATGACGGTCTTCGATCCGGTCGCGTCGGCAGCGGCGTGGATGCGGTCGTCGGTGACGTAGGGGAAGAGCGCGTGGTCGGGGTCGCGCCGGCCCGCGGTCAGCGCCCCCGAGCTCGAGATGAAAAGCCAGTGGTCGGCCTCGCTTACGACGCTCATGAGGAAGGGAGGCATCGAGTCGTAGTCCCGGATGCGGAATCGCGGCCCGGCGTCGCCCTCCTCGAAGGAGCCGACGGGAGCGCGAGCGTCGAAGCGCAGCTCCGCGCCCCCTGCGTACGAGTCCATGCGCGTCCTCGCTTCCTACCCGCGGACCGAGCCTTGCAGGATTCCGTCGATGATCCATCGCTGCAGCGCGAGGAAGAGCGCGACCATGGGGATCATCAGCATGAGGATGGCCGCGGAGAGCGTCGTCCAGTCGTTGCCGTACTGCCCGTAGAAGACCATAAGGCCGCGCGTGATCGGCATGAAGGCCTTCTTAGGCAGGTAGATGAGGGCCGTCGCGTAGTCGTTCCACACGCCGATCGCGTGGAGCACGATGACGCTCGCCAGGGCGGGCTTCACGAGCGGGAAGACGACCTGCGCGACGAAGCGCGCGTAGCCGCATCCGTCCATCGTAGCGGCCTCGTCGAGCTCCCGCGGCAGCGCCTTGATGTAGTTCACGAGGATGATGACGCCCATCGGGTTCACGAGGAAGAGGAGGATGTAGCCGATCCTCGTGTTGTACAGGCCGAGGTGCAGCATCATCTGGAACTGCGGGATCATCGCGCTCGGCAGGAACATCGCGACGACGTAGAGCGTCAGGAGGAAGCCCGAGCCCCGCACGTACTTCCGCGATATCGGGAATGCTACGAAGACCGCGGTGGCGGCGTAGATCAGCGTGGCGGCCGCGGTATACAAGATCGAGTTGGTGACGTAGACCGGGAACTTCGCCCGCACCCACGCATCCGCGAAATTCTGGACGCGGAGCTCCGAGGCCAGGGCCGTCGGGTTCAGGTTGAAGCTCTGCTTCGACTTCAGCGACACGTTCACGACCGTGAGCAGGGGGCCCAGGAAGACGAGCGCGATGAGGATCAGGGCGAGCATGGCGAGCGCCCTCGAGCCGAGTCGGCGGCGCGGCGTCGATCCCGGCACGGCGGAAGCTTCCAGTATCGAGCTCATCCGAGTATCCTCCGCTCCCTGCGCGCCAGGAGGCGCTGCGACGCCAGCCCGATGATCAGGACGATGACGAAGAGGACCATCGACGCGGCGGCGCCGTAGCCCTGCCGCATGGCCGCCTGCGTCGGGTTGTTCGACTGCCGGCCGAAGGCGAGGGCGTAGACCCAGATGCCCAGGACGTTGAGCCCGTTGGTCGGCCCCTTTATCACGAGGAAGAGCTGCCAGGCCTGCAGCGACCCGATGATCTCCAGGAGGACGTTGGTGTTGAAGCTCGGCGTGATGAGCGGGAAGGTCACGTGCCTGAAGACCTCCCAGGCGCTCGCGCCGTCGATGCGCGCCGCCTCGCGCAGCTCGCTCGGGACGGTTTGCAGGCCTCCCAGGAAGATGATCATGGTGATGCCCAGGTTCGCCCAGATCTGGATCCAGACGATCCAGTAGAACACGGACGAGGGCGGGCCGCCGAGGAACTCGCTGCGCAGCCCGACGAGCCCGAGCATCTTCTGGGCGGGGCCGCCGAGCGGATAGAGGAAGAGCGTCCACGTGAGTCCGATGATCGTCGCGCCGAGGATCACGGGAAGGAAGTACAGAGTCCGGAAGAAGTTGGTGAGCTTCAGCCGCATGTCGAGGAGGAGGGCTGCGAGGAGGCCGAAGCCCGTCTGGAAGACGGTGACGAGGGCGCAGAACAAAAGGGTCCGCAGCGTGATCTCGAGATTGTCGCGGACGTTCGCCCCCATGAGGAGGAATTCCTTGTAGTTGTCGAGCCCGATCCACTCGGCCTTCGAGCCGACGAGGCCCGAGGCGTTCGTGAAGGAGTAGCCGGCCGTCGCGACCGAGGGCCCGAGCGAGAAGACGAGGTAGAAGACGAGCCCGGGGGCCAGGAGGAGATAGGGGACGAGCCTGGACTTCCTCGACCCGAAGTTATACGAATAACCCTGCTTCATCGTCCCCTCCGGAAAACTGAAAAGCCGTCCGAGAGATTCACCGCGGAGAGCGTGGAGATCGCGGAGAATGAGGAGAGGCGAGTTAGGAATAATCTCCATTCTCGACCTCATCTCTATTCTCTTTTTTCCCATCCGCGTACTCCGCGCTCTCCGCGGTGAAAACCATCTTCCGCTATTGCTTCACCGCCTTGAGGCCGGCGTCGAGGTCGGCCTGGACCTGGTCGGCGAGCTTCTTCGGATCGTCGAACTGGTTGTAGGGCTTGAAGAACGAGGCGTTAGGCTGTGCCCACTGACCCGCGCCCTTGGGCGCTACCCAGAGCAGCTCGTAGCCGAGGCGGAAGCTGGACAGGTAGGGCGCGAGCTCCTTGCCGATGGTGGTCTCGAGCTTGGCCGTGGGCTGCGTCGGGATGATGCCGAGGGCGGTCACGTAGGCCTGGTAGTTGACGGGGTCGGAGAAGAAGGCGAGCCACTTGAGCGCGGCGTCCTTGTTGGCCGTCTTCGCGTTGACGACCCAGCCCACGTCGTACTTGCCGCCGATGTACTTGTTGTCGGCCGCCTTGTCGGAGCCGGGCATCGGGAAGTAGCCGAACTTGAAGGCGGGCTTGGCGGCCTCGATGTTGGAGGCGTCCCAGGAGCCGGCGGCGAGCATGGCGGCCGCGCCCGAGGCGAAGCGGCCGGGGGCTCCGTCGGAGCCGATGCCGGAGGCGCCCGGCTCGATCAGGTCGCGGGCGAGGACCTGCATCTTCTTCCACATATCGAGCGACTTGGCGTCGTTCCACTTGATCGACCCTTCCCACAGGCCCTTCACGAGGGCGGCCTGGTCGGGATAGGAGGAGAGGAGGATGCCGTAGCCCGCGACGAGGATGGGCCAGCCGTCCTTGCCGCCGCAGGTGATCGCCGGGATGCCCGCCTTCTTGAAGGTGTCGCAGGCCGCCACGAACTCCTTCCACGTGGTCGGGACCTTGACCTTGTACTTGGCGAAGAGGTCCTTGTTGTAGAAGACGCCGGTGAAGGCGTAGCGGCCGGTGTTGACCTCGTAGACCTTCCCGTTGAATGAGCCCGCGTCCTTGATCGTGGGCGCGTCGTAGTTCTTGAGGAAGCTCTGGCCCGTGAGGTCCATGAGGAGCCCGGCCTCGATGAGCGACTGCCAGTTGGGCTTGTCGGCCTTCTTCATGAAGGGCTGGATGCCCTGGGCGAAGCCGAACATGTCGATGACGTCGACATCGTTGGCGGTGAGCCTGGTCTGGGTCGAGGTGGCCAGCTCGTCGGCCTTGACAACCGACGTGTTCACTTTGATGCCCGGGTACTTCGCCTCGAACTTCGCGTTGAAGGCATCGATGTAGTCGACGAGAGCCTGGTTCTGATGAATGAGGAGCTCGAGCGTCACGTCCTCGGCGACAGCCGTGACCGGCAGCGCGAGGAGGGCGACTAGAGCCGCGATTACCCACTTCTTTTCCATGCGTACCCCCTCAGGATTATCGGGCCATTAGTTTGTTTTGCACCCGAACTTACTCAGAGCTTAGCACAGGTCTCCCCGTTGTCAACGCAGAATCGAAAAAGCCTGAGGGGGGAGCGATCACGCCCGATGCACGGCACCCTGCTCGATAATGCTAAGGCTATACCGAATCGAGAGATACGGCTTCCCACTCGTGCGCATCTCTGATATATCATAGCCCCGAGGCAACCATGAATACGAGCTCCACTGTCTTCTCCAAGCCCTGGCTCCGCTGCGTCGGATCAGAACGGGTCTCCACGATGCTCCGCGAAGAATACTGGGAGCGCTTCGATCAAGCTCGGGCGGCGATCGGCTTCGAGTACATCCGCTGCCACGGCCTGCTCTGCGACGAGCTGGGGGTCTTCCGCGTCGACGAGTGGGAGGGGAAGAAGCGAGTCTTCCTCAACTTCACCTACCTCGACCGGATCTTCGACACGATGCTCGAGCACGAGGTCAGGCCCTTCGTGGAGCTCGGCTTCATGCCCGCGGCCCTGGCCTCGGGAAGCCAGACGATCTTCTGGTGGAAGGGCAACGTCACCCCGCCCTCGGACTACGGCCTGTGGTCCGAGCTCCTGGTCGGCCTGTTCTCTCACTGGATCGCGCGCTACGGCGCCGAGGAGGTCAGGCGCTGGCCCGTGGAGGTCTGGAACGAGCCCAACCTGGAGGGCTTCTGGCAGGGCGCGAGCAAGGAGAACTACTTCCGCCTCTACGAGAGCTCGGTCCGCGCGGTCAAATCGGTCGACCCGGCCATCCGCGTGGGCGGCCCGGCCACCTGCGGCCTCCCCGACGACTGGGTCGAGGACTTCCTCGGCTTCGTCCGCGAGCGAGGACTGCCCCTGGACTTCTTTTCGCGCCACCTCTACGCGGGGCAGTCGCCCCGGGCCAGGACCCCCGAGCTCTTCTACCAGGGGCTCTTCGAGCCGACGCGGCCCATCGAGGAGCTGAGGTCGGTACGCAAGAGGATCGACGCCGCGGGCTTCCCCGGCCTCGAGCTGCACATCACCGAGTTCAACACCTCCTACAATCCGCTCTGCCCGGTCCACGATACGCCGCTCAACGCGGCCTATCTCGCCCGCCTCCTCTCCGAGTCGGGCGACATCGTCGAAACGCTCTCGTACTGGACCTTCTGCGACCTCTTCGAGGAGCTGGACGTCCCCCGCTCGCTGTTCTACGGAGGCTTCGGACTCCTCGCGGCTCACGGAATTCCCAAGCCGACCTTCCACCTCTTCGCCTTCTTCGCCGCTCTCGGAAGCGAGATCGTCCATCGCGGTCCGAACTGCGTCGCGACCAGGCGGGCCGACGGCTCCCTCGCGCTCGTCGCGTGGAATCCCGTACTCGAGAAGGGCGAGCGAGCGCCCCTGGAAATCGAGCTCGCGCTGCCCTGGAAGGGCGGAAGAGCGCTCGCGCGGCGCTCGCGGGTCCACGAGGGCGCGGGCAATCCCTGGGGCCTCTGGCGCGCCATGGGGCGGCCCCGCTTCCCCGACGCGGCGACCGTAGAGTTCCTCAGGCAGGCCGCCGCGCCTCGACTCGAGGTCGGTGCCCTCGAGGACTCGGGCGGCGCCCTAAAGCTCCGCCTATCGCTCGAACGGAACGAGGTGACGTTAGTCGAAATCATGAGCTTCGTCGACGAGAGCCCGAGCTACCTCGGCCTGGACGACTCGCTCATCGACGGATACTGAAGCCGGACGGGACGAGGGCGGATCACTTACCCAGCGAATCCAGCCTTTTCCTGACGCCCTCGTCTTCCCTCAGGTCAAGGTACCTGCGCAGGTACTCGGAGGCCTTGCGGGCGTCGCCGAGGCCTTTCTCGTAGATATCGGCCATGAGAAGGAGCACGGCGGGCTCCGCGGCGCCTCTCGCCTCGATCGTTCCCAGCCGATCGACGGCCGCGTCGAATCGTCCCCTCTTGAAATCGAGGATGGCGTTCATATAGCACAGGACAATGTCATCGGGCTTCAACGCCTGGGCGCGCGCCAGGAAGCCGGCCGCGTCGCCCCACCTCTTCTCGCCCAGGGCCTTTTCGGCGAGATCGAGGAGTTGCTTGAACGAGGTCAGCTGCAGGTGGAGGATGTCACTCTTGTTGAGGAAGGAGACGCGCACCGAGAGCTTTTCATATCCTTCCTTTTCCGCCGCTATCGCGTGATCGCCGCGGGCGACGCCCTGAAGCACGAACCTTCCGCGGATATCGGTGACGACTCCCGCCCCGCCGTCGACGCTCACGGCGACCCCCGGGCAGGGCTGGCCGTCCATGTCGTAGATCATCCCGAACAGGGTCGAGCTTTCGAACGAGAGCTCGTCGGCCCGCGGCCCGGTCTTCGTGGTGGCGCAGGCCGCGAGCAGCGACAGCGCGACGAAGACCGGCAGAATCCTGACTCTCATGCCTCACCTCTTGCTTACGGAATAAAGACTCCCGGAGTTCTTCACGATCAAGCGGTCCGGGAGGCTCTCGACGAGGGTCCATCCGCCGGCCGCACTTCCCGGCGATACTCGTATCAGCTTGCCCGACCTGGAGTCCTTCAAGTAGAACCGGGACGCGCCTTCCTCGCCGCTCGCGAAGCCCAGGTACTTGAGCCAGGCCGCGTCGATCGGAGCGGAACCTCGGGGCGCCGATCCGACCGCGGGCGCGGTCCTCCCCGCGCCGAACAATGTCGCTACGGCGTCGACCGGCTCCGAGGCTGGCGAGAGTCCCGGCTCCTCGTCCGCCTCAGGCTGCGCGTTGCCCGCGACCGGAGGCCGCGCTCCAGGCTCCGCAGCCCTCCAGGGAATCGCCAGGAGGGCGGCGAGCGCCAGGATGAGGACGCAGAGCGCCGCCTCAATGGCCCGTTTCATCGATGACCTCATATCCGATCTTGAAGACGACTTCGACGACGTCTCCGCCCGCTCGCGCGTCCACGGTCATCGACGGTATCGTCCAGTACTTCCCCTGGAGCGAGACGTCGCGGAGGAATTGGAGGAAGGACCGCGCCCTGCCTGAGACGGCGAACTCCAGGAAGCTCTTCCCCTTCGACTCCATGATCTGGTAGCGCGCGACCGTCATGCCCGCGGATCGGAGCCTCTTCTTTACTTCGCCGCCGAAGGCGTATGGCGAGATCTCGTCGGCCCGGTAATAGCGAGCGCGGAGCCGCGCCACTCGTCGATCGAGGGCGTCGCGCTCGCGCGCGAGGTCAGCCTCGGGCAGGAGAGTCTTCCGCAGGGCGCGCGAGCGCGTCTCGTAGCGCTCCGCGCGGGCGCGGGCGTCCGAGAGCCGCTCCGCGATCAGCCCTCCCGCGACCACGACCGCGGCGATGCCGACCGCCGCGGCGAGCACGTAGAGCAGGCGCCGATCGACCTTATCTGCCATTGAAAGTCCCCGAGAAGGTGAACCGTTCCCTGCCCGACTTGGCGTCGGGAACGACCTGCGCCAGCTTCATGCCCGTGAATTCGGGATGCTCCTTGAACCTCTCCATCGACCGCAGGGCGTTCGAGCCCGTCGCGTCGACTTGGAAGCCGCTATCCTGCATGGCGACGCTCTGGATGCGCGCGTCGTCCCCAAGGGTCCGATACAGCGCGGAGAAGAGAAGGTACGCGTCCCGAGGCGTCGCCGCGGCAAGGCGGTCACTCTCCGCCTTCAGCCTCTCGATATCCTTCTCGAGCGAGAGCGCGTTCGCGCTGCTTTTTTCGAGCGCCAGCGCCTGCGCCTGCAGGTCGTCGGCGCGGGACTCGGCCGTCGCGATGCCCTTCAGCGCCAGGAGAATGCCGAGGACAAGGGCGGCGACGGACAGGCCCGCGATGCGCGACGCAGCACGAGTCCGAGCGGCGCGGCTTCGGCCGCAAAAGATCCCGTCCTCATACCGCAATCCGAGGAGGAGCCTCTCCAACGGCATCGCTTGAGCATCCCGGGGGAGGGGCGAGGCGGCGAGCGCCTCCTCCGACGCCGCGAGTATAGGAGGACCGACGGCGATCTCCGGCCCCAGGGCGGCGTCCTCGCGAGACAGGTCGAACGCTTCGCCTCGTCCGTATATCTTGACGACGGAAGAGACCGGCGCGCCGTCATCGAAGAGAATGTGCTCGGCCCAGGTCCCGTCGACGACCCACGCGCGCATGCTTCCTTCGCGCAGGGCCATCCGCCTGAGGAGCGTGAAAGGCAGGGCGAGCGGCCGACGACCGGCTTTCGCCTTGTACTCGTCGACCACGGCTTTCCGCGCGATGAAGACGATCGCGCGGCGACCGCGGCGGCGGCTCCCTTCCGCCCGCGTGAGCGCGTAGTCGAAAGCCGTCTCCTCAGGATCGCCGGGATAGAGGCTGCGGAGCCTGTAGCGGATGAGTCCCTCGATCTCCCTTTCCGGGACGGGAGGGAGCTCGATATCGCGCACGACGAAATCGGGCCTTGTCATCAGGAAGGCGGAGGGCCGCTTCATGGCGACGTCCTCTGCTCGACGATCATGTATTTCCGCGGCTCCCCCCCGTCGACGGGGACGCGCGCGACGATCGTCCGGGCGCTCGCGGTCCCGCGTCGTACGGTGATCCGCCAGAACCAGGTATTCACGCCGAGGTACTGGTAGATCCTGCTCTCCTCCGGCGCGCCGATCAGTCCCTTCAGCTCCTCCTCGCCCAGCTCGGCCTCGCCTGCGGCGTCGAGCAACGCGGCCGCGGCCGCGTCGGGATCGGGCACCTTGAGCTCGGAGTATGCCAGCAGCTCTCGCAGGACGCGGTGGTTCATGAAGTGGACATTCATGATCGGCTCCGCGTTCATGACCGGGAAGAGCTCGTCGTACTCCGTCCCGAGGAAGTCGCGGAGTCTCTCTCTCGTGAGCATCCTCTTCTCCTGGAGCAGGCCCTGGACCTTCGCGTGGAAGATCTCCGCCCCGGCCGCGTCCTGCGTGCGCAGGGCGTACAAGGAGCGCAGGGCGAACTCGTCAGTGGTGTTGATGTTGGCGTACCCGTAGGCCGTGAAGTAGGTCGGCAGGGCACTCTCCTCGAAGAGATCTCCGTACGCGGCGTCGAGATCCATGGAGAAGCCTTTGTCCTCTCTCCGCTGCTGCAGTTCGTCCGCGGCGTCGTTCCCTTTCAAGAGCGACTTCAGCTCCGTTTTCTCGAAGACGCTCTTCTGCGCCCAGTTCGGGTTCAAAGCGCTCGACACGTCTTCCAGCCCGACTTCGGCGCCTTCGAGGGACGGCTCTTTGATCCTCCGCCACACTTCGTCCGACGGGCTGTCGGCTTCCGGCGTCTCGTCGTCGGCCAGGAGCGCGATCACGCGCGCCGTCTCCTTGATCAACGCCATCCGGGCCTCGTACGCGCGTCCCGAGCGACGCTCTCCCGCCAGCGCGAATTCGATCACGAGGACTCCGCCCGCGGCCGCGGCCGCGCAGAGAAGAAGCCCGGCGAGGACGAGCAGGGAGGCCGAGCCCTCCTGAGAAGCGCGCGAGGTCACGGCGCCTCGCTTCCGCGCAGCGGGAAGCCGCCCAGCCGCGCCGTCATCGAGACGTCCCTTCCGCGCTCGTCTTTCAGCCGGAGCTCCAGCCCGAAGACGGTTCCCTTCGCGTCGCGCATCGCCTCCACTCGGGCCGACGCGAAGGGCGCGTGCTCCGAAGCGTAGGCGCCATCGTCGATGCGCACCGTCCCGTCATGGAAAGCGATCGCCAGGGTCCGCTCCTTCTCTCCGTCGAGGTACGGCACCTGCCAGGTCCCGCTCGAGTTCGTCATATCCAGCGTCGTATCCCACCACGGCGGGCGGACGCGCGCGGCCGCCGACCTGAACCTGTCGTCCAGCTGAATGAGCGTCGCGCTCTCCTTCGCCGCGGAGCGCGTCTTCTCGGTCGCGCGGAGGGCGGCGGACAGGCCGGTCCATGCCCCCGCTCCCAGGATTGAGAGGATGGCCATCCCCACGATGACCTCGATGAGCGTGAAGCCCTGCTCATTCGCCCTGGAAGAAGATGGCCTGGCTCTTGGCATCGCCGTTCCTTTTCTCGATCGAGAGGAGGACCCTCTTCTCCTGCGTCGAGACGACGCGCGCGACAGCGGCGAGGCCGGAGAAAAACACGGCCAGCCCCGCTACCGCGATCGCCATCGCGGTCAGGACGTCCAGGAGGACGTATCCTCCGGCGGCGCGACGGCGCCTCAGTCCTCCCATGAGGAGATGTCCTTGTCGTTCCCCTCGCCGCCTTCCTTGCTATCGGCGCCGAGGGAGCGCACGCCGAAGGGCAGCCCGTTCGGCCCCGGGACGACGAGTTCGTAGGCGCGCCCCCAGGGATCGGCGGACAGCTTCTTGGTCAAGTAGGGACCGCCCCAGCCCGAGGGGACGGGCTCGGTGGACGGCTTGGTCCAGAGCGCCTCGAGCCCCTGCTCCTGAGTCGGGTAACGCATGCAGTCCAGCGCGTAGGCGTTGAGCGCCAGCGAGATGGTCTCCACCTGGCTCCGGGCCGTGGCGACGCGCGCCTTGTCGATGTAGCGGAAGGCCATGAATCCCACCGCGCTCGTCAGGATGAGGATGATGGCGATGACGATGAGGATCTCGACGAAGGTCCAGCCGCCCTCGCCGTCCGCTACATTACGTTTCCGTACAGCGAGAAGATGGGAACGATGAAGAAGACGACGAAGAGGATGATCACGATGCCCAGTCCGACGATGAGGACGGGCTCGATGAGCGCCATAATCCTGCTGATCCATTTCTCGACCTCCTGCTGGTAATACGCGCGCAACTGTCCGAATACTTTCTCCACGTGGCCGATCCGCTCGCCCACCCCCATCCATCTGGCGATCCGCTCGGGAAACGCTGGACTCGCCGCGAAGGCCGCCGACAGCTTCTCCCCCTTGAGCAGCCGATCGCGGACGTCGAGCGCGGCCCGCTTCAGGGCGCGGTTGGTCAGCGCGCCGGAGCCCTCCGAGAGCGCCTCCTCCACGCTCACGCCCGCGCTCGTAAGAGCCTCCATCGCGAAGGCGAAGTTGAGGATCTCGCGCCGCACGAGGAATCGTGAGACGAGGGGGACGGAGAGGACGAGGGAGTCGACGCGCAGGGCCTTCCTTCCTTCCTTCCTGCGCGCGAGCGTGAGCGCCGCGATGGCGGCGCCTAACGCGAGCGCGATAAAGCCCGCGATGAGGAGCGCGACGCGCATACCGCCCATGATATTCCGCACGTTGCCGCCCATGGCCGGCCCCAGGTCGCTGAAAATCTCCTCGAGACGCGGGAACAGGAACGCGACGATGAAGACGGCGCAGGCCGCGGCGACGCCGAGCACGATGCAGGGATATATGAGGGCCGAGGAGAACCGCTCCCTCAGGGCCTTCTCCTCCTTGAGGAATGAGGAGAGGCGGGCGAGCACCTGGTCGAGCGTGCCGATCCTCTCTCCGATCCGGACCATGCCCGAGTAGAAGGGCGGGATACCCACGCCCGAAGCCTCGAGGGCGTCGGCGAACGAGCTCCCCTTCCTCAGCCTGCCCAGGAGCCGGGCGATCAGGGCGTTGGACTCGCCGCGATCGAAGATCCCTTGCGCGATCTCCAGCGAGTCCTTGAGGGACAGGCCCGAGGCGAGCATCAGCGCCAGGATGTCCGTGACCTCCGAGAGGGACTTGCGGGAGATCCGCTCCCCTCCCCTCCCCGCTGCGCCTCCGCCCTCCGCGGCCCTGACCGAGATGACGAAGAGGCCCTGCGACGCGCACTCCCTGAGGCAGGAGTCCTCCGTCGCCGCTTCCCGACGGAGCTCCTCGATCTTCCCCGAATCGTTCGCGACTCGGCATAGATAGGCCGGCATCAGGTCAGGACCGCCCTTTCCACTTCTTCCATCGTCGTCATGCCGCTCGCGACCTTCTGCAGGCCGTTGCGGGCCAGGTCGACGAACCCGCTGCCGGCCAGGTGCTCATTGATGTCCGCCTCCTGGGCGCCGCGGATGATCAGCTCCTCGACGCGCCCGTCCGGAACCAGGACCTCCGCGACCGCGGTCCTTCCCTTGAATCCCGTGTGGTTGCACGCGTCGCAGCCCTCGCCCCTCATCACGCGGGATACCGGGAGCCCGTACTTCTTGAGCAGGGCCCGCTCGCTCGCGTCGGCCTCGCGGGGCCTCGAGCACGCGGGACAGTTGACTCGCACCAGTCTCTGGGCGAGCACTCCGCGGAGCACCGCGGCGATCATGTAGGGCTCCATCCCCATGTTGCGCAGCCGCGGGATCACGGACACCGCATCGTTCGTGTGCAGGGTCGAGAGCACGAGGTGGCCGGTGAGCGCCGCGCGCATGGAGAGCTCCGCCGTGGTCGCGTCGCGGATCTCCCCCACCATGATGACGTCGGGGTCCTGCCGCAGCACGCGCCTTAAGAGGGACGGGAACGTGAGGCCGATGCCCTCGTTAGTCTGTATCTGGCTCACGCCGTCGATGCGGTACTCGACGGGGTCCTCGATCGTGATGACCTTCACGCCCTCCGAGGCGATCTCCCGGATGAGAGCGTTCAACGTGGTGGTCTTCCCGCTTCCCGTCGGGCCCGTCGCTAGGATGAGGCCGTGGGGCGCCCTGCCCAGCTCCCGGAGCGAAGCGGTCACGACCTCGTCGAAGCCGAGGTCCTCGAGGCCGAGGGGGGCGCCCTCGGTGTTGAAGAGCCTCATCACGATGGACTCGCCCTCCGAGATGGGCACGATGGACACGCGCACGTCGTAGGTCCCCTCGCCGAGGTGGACGGAGATGCGCCCGTCCTGGGGGAGGCGGCGCTCCATGATGTTGAGGTTGGCCATGATCTTCACGCGGGAGGCGACCGCGGGGAACTTGCCCTTCTCGACGAGGCCCACGGTCTGCAGCACGCCGTCGATCCGGTAACGCAGCTTGGCCTGGTCGGCGTAGGACTCGATGTGGATGTCCGAGGCCCCCTTGCGGATCGCCTCGATCATGACGCTGTTGACGAGATTGACGATGGGGGCGTCGTTGGCCAGCCGGTCGAGCAGGATCCTCTCGTCCTCCGCGGCGCCGGGTCCGGCCCGCTCAGCGTCCATCACGGCGAGCCTTCGCCCCAGGTATCCCGAGAGCTCGCCGCGGTCGACGCGACGGAAGGAGACCTTGCCTCCATGGAAGGCGCGGAGCGAGGCCAGGAGCTCCTCGTCGCCGGGATCGCACACTCCCACGACCGCGCCGCTCTCGTCCTCGCTCAGCTTGACGACCGAGTTCGCATCCATGTACTCGACGGGATACTGGCGCTGTCCCTCGGGCAGCGGCAGAAAGTCCGAGAGCGCGGCGACGGGGAAGGCCTCGTCAGTCACCCGCACCTCCCTTCACCAGGGACGAGTACAGCGACTCCATCCGCCGCCCCTCGTCCTCGGCCTGCGTTCCGGGATACTCGACGTGCGGGACGATGTAGATGACGAGCTCGGTATTCGAGTAGGAGTCCGTCCGATTCTGGAACAGCAGACCCAGGAGCGGGATGCTCCCCAGGACGGGAACCTTCTCGATCGTCGTGTCCTTGCTCTGCTGGAGCAGTCCCCCGATCACGACGGGCTTGCCGGAAGGAGTGCGCACGTTGGTGCTGACCACCTTCTCCGAAGTCGTGGGCAGCGAGCCCGTGGTCGAGTCCGTATCGCCGCTCTGCTTGGACACGGTGGAGGAGACTTTCATCGTGATCATGCCGTCGCCGGAGACCCATCCATTCATGGAGATGAGGAGCCCCGTGGTGATCTCGCGGGTCACGCCGGTGGCGGTCAGCTCCCCCGTGTCCGTGTCCGTCTCGTACTCGCGGTAGCGCGACGTCTCGGTGTTCTGGAACTTGATCTCCTGTCCCGAGAGGCCGTTGAGGGTCGTGTCGGCCAGGATGGAGGCCTTGTTCTTCGTGATCTGCGCGTTCAGGTCCAGCGCGAAGACGTAGCCGAAGCTCGACACGATGTCGAAGTTCAGGTTGAGGAGGTTGCCGATGGTCCCGAGATAGGCCGTCGAGCTGTCGCTCGTGGCGGCGCTGTCGCCGAGGGAGACGTCCCAGGTCAGCCCGTCGTTCTCCTCGTACTGCACTACCAGGAGCTCGTAGCGGATCTGCGGCGCGGGGCGGTCTATCAGCGCGAGCTCGGCGAGGAACTGCCTCTTCCGCTCGTCGGATCCCGTGAAGAACACGAGCGTGGAGTCCCCGGTGGCCTGGACGTCGTCCTTGGACACCGAGGGAGGGGGGTTCTTCAAGAGGTAGTCGGCCTGGATGTACTTCAGCTTGACCGCGAGGGCGGGCTTCTTGCGATCGACGAGGGGCAGGTAGCCGTCGACCGCGGCCTTGCCCTCGGGCGACAGGAGCATGACGAAGGAGTTCCCCTGGGAGAGGGGGATCGCCTGCGCGCCGCTGAGCGAGGGCGGGAGCGCCGTCGAGAGCTCGGAGGCCTTGAGGAAGCCGAGGTCGAAGCGATAGTAGCGCTTGCCCTGGGTGGGCGTATCGAGTTTCCTGATGAACTCCTCGATGGGACCGATCTCGGCCTCGCTTCCCGTGAGGATGATGGAGTTGCTGTTCTTGTCCAGCCTGTACAGGTTCTGCGACGCCATCTCCTGCGGCAGGAGGTTCGGCAGGTCCTGGACGGATATGTTGGCCAGCTGGACCTGTCGGCTGTCCTTCAGCTTCTTCATGACGTCCGATCGCTGGACGTCGAACACGTAGTAGACGCCGTCCTGCACCGAGTAGTCGGCGTTGGCCTGCTCGAGGAGGAGGCGGAGGAGCTGCTCGAAGGTCTTGCCCTTGAAGTGCATGCTCTCGACGACCGAGTCGCCGCGAAGCAGGAACGAGTACTCGACTCCCGCCTTCTGGAAGAGGTCGACGAGGAGGTCGCGCAGGCGCGACTTGACGACGTCTATCGCGTACCTGTCGTCGCTTTCCTTGACGAGCGCGGCTGCCCCACCCGGAGACGTCTTGGCGTCCGCGCCCGACTCTACCTTGCGGATGTAGAAGTAGTCCTTATTGGACTCGATCCTGTAGTCCGGGAAGCGCTTCATCAGGATATCGAGCGCGGTCGAGGGGGCGACGGAGGCCAGGTGGACCGTGACGCCGTCCTGGGGCAGCTCGTCGAAGAGTATCGTCTTGCCGATGGACCGCGACAGGGCGCGCACGACCAGCCTGAGCCCCACGTCATCCGCGTCGAGAGTGCAGGTTGCCGCTTCCTTGTCGTACAGGGCGCGCACCTTGGAAACGTAGTAGACGTCCCCTTCCCGCCAGTAGTACATGCGATAGGTCGAGAGGAAGACGGAAAGGGCCGTCTCGAAGTCGGTCTCGTTGAAGTAATACGAGGCGTTCCCGCTCACCGTCTCGTCCGGGACGATGGAGCGGCCGCCCATCTCCCCGAGCGCCAGGAGGATGTCCGCGACCGCCTGGTTCTTGAACTCGATCTCCTTGATGCGCTGCGCGTGGGAAAGCGGGGCCGCGCAGAGCGCGATCATGAAGAGCAGGACGAGCTTTTTCATCTCACCGTATCCCTTGCACTAGGCGCGTCATCGCTATCGAGATGTACGCCCCGAGAGTCATGAAGGGGGCGAAGGGGATGCGCGTCGTCCGCGGCATGCCGCGGAAGCGCACGAGATACAGGCCGCAGGCCAATCCGGTCACGGAGGCTATGGCGATCATGGCCAGCCACGGGCGCAAGCCGACGCACAGGGCTATGAAGGCCGAGTACTTGACGTCGCCCATCCCCATCTTCCCTCCCGTGACCAGCCTGATGAACATGAAGACGGCGAACCCTAGCAGGGCACTGCAGAGAACGGCGAAGGGCGGCTCCTTCAGGAAAAGAAGATCGAGCGCCGAGACGACGAGGATCCCTCCGATAGAAAGCAGGTCCGGAATGCGCATCTCCCTCAGGTCGAAGAAGGTGATGGGCAAGGCGAAGGCCGAGAAAATAGCGAGACTCGCGACCCCTTGAGCATCCATCGCCGATTCCGCCTCTACGATCGAAGTTCCTACCGCGAAATGCGGTACGAAAAAATGTACAAGGTGGAGATCGAGCGGATGCCCGATCTCCACCTTTCCTGAAAGCGGGGACGGGTTGTCCAATAAGTCGGTTACTTATTGGACAACCCTAGCAGTTTCCTGCGTTCGAGTCGCTGATGCAGGAAACTGCTGCATTGAAACCAGCTGTCCAAAAAGCTTCCCACGCTTTTTGGACAGCCCCTCCTACTCCATCTGCAGGCTCTCGATCCTGAGGTCGGAGCTCGTGAAGAGAACGTAGAGCGTGCGCTCCTTATCGTCGTCGAAGTCGCGCCAGGCGGCATGATTGGGGCGATCCCACTCGCGCCAGCGGTCGTACCCGCGGGCATGGTCCCGCTTGCCGTCGATCTTGCGCATCTCCAGGGCGGCGGTGACGTCGGCATAGCCCAGCTCGTTGGCGTACAGGGACACGCCGTCCCAGTTGTACGTCGACTGCGCGGTGGCTGGCACATTGATGGTAGCGATCTTCTCGCCGCGGGGAGAATCCAGGGCCAGGACGATCGTTCCGCCCGATCCGTTCGTGGCGACGCGCGCCGTGACGGTGGTGAGCCTCTTGTCCAGCTTCACCTTGGGGATGGCGACCCACGCGTCGTCCGACTTGGACATGACCGCGTAGTAGCCGCCGACGACCTTGTCCGACTTCAGGCTCGACACCGTGGTCGCCTTGGAAGCCTCGCGGTAGGTGACGTCGTTCGACGCGAAGGAGTGGTCGAATACATTGAAGGACTCAGAAGGCTTCAGGGAGGCCAGCTCGGCGCCGGCGACGTCGATGTCGGAATCGCACAGGATCTTCTCGGACGAGGAGCCGACCATGATGTCGTACTTGCCGCCCTCGACGACGAAATCGCCCTTGTTCACGTCCCATACGGCCATGTCCTTGGGGTCGACGGTCAAGGAGACCGTCTTCGTCTGGCCCGGTTCGAGTGCGACCTTCTCGAAGGACACGAGCTTCTTGGCGGGAGCGTACCAGCCGTAGGCCGACTTCTGCTGGCGCATGTAAAGCTGCACGACTTCGCTGGAGGCGACCCTGCCCGCATTGGTCACGGCTACGCTCACCGTGAACGTCTTGTCCGCCCAGGCCCTCGCGGGGGCCTTATAGCGGCCGTACCTGAAGTTCGCGTAGCTGAGGCCGTACCCGAATTCGTAGGTGACATTGCTCGGATCGGAATACATGTACGTGAGCCCCGCCGCCTGCGGGTCGGCGTTGGTCATGTCCTTGACGAGCCTGGGATCGATCTGCGAGAGCGTCTTCGAGGTGCCCTCGGGGATGGAGTACGAGCTGATGGCTTCAAGGACGTCGTCCGACGCGTACCAGGTATTGGTCAGGCGCCCGGAGGGGGAGAAGTCGCCGAAGAGCGCCTGCGCGAGGGCCTTCCCGTCGTACTGGCCGGCGTAGGGCTGATAGATGATCGCCGCGACGTTGCGGTTGTCCTGGATCTCCTTCATTAGCACGGGGAAAGAGGTCTTCAGGACGACGATCGTCTTCTTGCCCTTGGCGGCGAAGGCCGCCGCGGCGTCCTTCACGAGCTTATAGTCCGCGTCGCCCATCGCGAGGGTATTGCGGTCCGCGCCCTCGCCCGCGCTGTTGCGGGGCATGGCGCCGACGACCAGGATCGCGTAATCCGCGGCCCCGGCCCTGGCGACGATGTCCGCCGACAGGCTCTCGGTCTCGGTGAGGGTGAACTTCTGCAGCGAGGAGGGCGTGCCGCTCACCGTCGTCATCGTGTCGGCAGCCGTCTTGATAAGGCTGTCGGACTCGCTCAACGTGTAGAAGCGCGCGCTCCAGTACTGCGTCTCGTAACCGCCGCCGAAGCCGGTGCTGTAGGCGTTGGAGACGATGGCGAAAGTGCCGTCGCCGCTGTCCTGGAGCTGGAGGCGCGGCGGGATGGAGCTCGTGGTACCCGTGGAGGTCGCGAGGTCCCAGTCGCTGTTCGTCAGGTTGAGGGCGGTCGAGTTGGTGTTCCCGACCGCGGTGCTGGCCGCGCTCGGCGCAGTCAGCCAGTACCCGTTGAGCTTGGACCTGATGCTGAACGCCTTCTGTCCCCAGTCGAAGACTTCGAAGAGCTGGGCGTCCGTAAAGGGATTGGTCGACGCGTCATAGGTGAAGTCGGCGGTCAAGTTGCCGCCGGTGCCGGACTGGGCTGTCAGGTACTTCCCGTTTGACGCCTTGATGGCCACGATCCGCGCGGACAGGTCGAAGGTGATGTTGCTGTCCGCCCCGGTGCCGTAGCGCTTGATGATGCCCAGGAGGGGCGACAGGCCCGAGTCCGTGATCGAGGGCGTCGTCGAGACGGCATAGGTGGTCTTGAAGCGCGAGTCGGCGAGGACGCCCGCGACCGCGAGCTTCTTTCCGCTCGCGAGGGGAAGCGCGTTGTTCGCGTTCTTGAGCAGTACGATGGATTCCTGGGCCGCCTTCAGCGCCACCGCCTGGTGGGAGGCCGTGTTGTAGTCCGTCAGGTCGGTGGAGGCCGCCCCGTCCTTCGACTGCTTTACGTAGGGGTAGAACTTGGGATAGCCGCTCGAGTCCACCTCGTCGAAGAGACCGGCGCGGACCATCTGCTTGAGCAGCGGCTTGGCGGCGGCCCTGACGTCGGACTCGGTCACGCCGAAGATCCCGTTCTGCACGGCGTTGTACAGGGCAAGGGCATCGGTCTTGTCGGTCCCCATGGCGCGGACGGACTCGATGCCGGCGAGCACCATGAGGGCCAGGGCATGCTGGCGGTCGGACACGTACTGAGTGTCGTAGCCGTTGCCGTAGGCGTTCGCGGTGTACATGTAATTCTCGCCGTTGAAGTCGGGCGAGGCGTACATGCCGTACTTCGAGGCCTTCTCCGCCACGAAGTTGTAGGAGGAGATCTCGTTGGGCACGCCGTTCGTCCGCCCGTACGAGCTCATGACTCCGGCGATGGCGCCCGAGGAGAGGCCCTTGAGAGCGCTCTGGATCTGATACTCGAGGATCGCCCGCGCGCCCGCGTTCTGGCTGCCCGCCTGGCGGTACCACTGCGCGTTGTAGACGGAGAAGTGCTTCGTCCCCACGATGCCGCGGGTGTAGAAGCCGTCGTCCGAGGTACCCACGGTTCCGGCCTGTCCGTCCTTGAGGCCGGTGAATCCCGTCGCCATGCTATTGATCATCGTGCCGACGAGGTAGGGGTCCTCCGCCACGCTCTCGTCGATGCGTCCGCTGAGCGGGTTGATGCGCATGTCGTGGATCGCGGTGAAGGCGATGGTCGCGGACTTGGAGTAGCTGCCGGAGCCGCTAGAGTCCTTGCCGTTGTGGTTGTTCCTGGCGATGGTGAGCTGGGTCAGGAGCGTGCTCATCTTCTCGCTGCCCATGACGTCGCCGATCTCGGCGACCAGGTCCTTATTCCAGGTCTGCCCCCAGCCTACGAGGGCGGGGAAGTCGGTGGAGATGCCCTGGACATTGTCCGCCGCGGCAAGGCCGCCGGGGATGATCGCGCCGGCCTGGGTCCCGGTGGTCAGCTTGTACGAGTCCCGCAGGCCCGCGGCGTATACGCAGGCGCCTTCGAGCCCGACCCAGTCCAGGTACGCATTTACGTACGCGTCCAGGTGCGCGGGATTGCCGTCGAACATCGGCATGCCCTCGGTGTAATAGTAGCCCGAGCCGAGGGTGTTGAACGTGATCGTCTTCCCTTCGGCCGAGACTGGCGACAGGATGCACGCAAGGAAGAGGAAGAGCGTCAGCGCGACTCTTCCCGCATTCCTTCTAGAATGATTCGTCATTCCTTCCTCCATAGTTGCGGATGATGATTGGAATTCCGAAAGCGCATAGAGCAGGAACCGCATTCTCCAACGCAGGCCCGGGCTGCGCGGGAAGGCACGGACCCTCTCGCAAGACTGTTTTGAAAGACCTCGATCGATTCACCCTCATGACGAGCGCCCCCCGATCAGCTGAAGCTCATACGCGCTCGTCGAGGGTCCGACTCTCTTCGGGACGAGCGAAGCGCGATCCGCGCCGTCGGCGATCTCGAGGCCCGGAGGCGGCTTGAATTCGAGGACGATGTCCTTCGGCGCCTCGACGCGGATCTCCCACCCTCCCTCGATGGCCTCGGCTTTGATCTCGATGAGCCCGCGCGGCGTCGGTACCGCGCCTTCCAGCCAGTCAAGGACCTCGAAGCGCGGGCTGATGAGCGCGATCGCGAATCCGGGCTCCAGCGGGCGTATGCCCAGGAGGTACGCGCCGAAGAAGAACGCGGGGCCGGATGACCAGGCGTGGCAATGGCTGCGCGTGTAGTGCCCGGGAACGAAGGACCAGCCTTCCCAAGCGGTCGTGGCGCCGCGCCGCAGCATCTCGCCCCAGATGCTCCGTATCGACGAGAGGACCCTCGCGTCCAAGTCGCGCCTCTCCATGTCGAGCAAGGCCTTAAAGTGGAAGAGCCTGACGAAGGGACTCGCGATATCGACGAAGCCCTCGGGAAGATCGACGAGGTACGTACCGATCTCGCGGCGGCGCTCCTCGGATCCGACGCCGGCCACGTACATGAAAAGCTGCGAGTGCAGGCTGAAGGAGGTCGATCGGCTCCCGCCCTCGCGTATGCAATCGATGTAGGCCTCGCGCTCCTCCGACCAGAAGGCCTCGTCGATCCTCGAGGCCAGGGACCGCGCCCGCCTTTCGAGCTCGTCGGCCGTCCGCGCCCTGCCGATCGTCCGCGCGGCCCCGGCCAGGCGGCGGAGCGTCCAGACGAGGATGGCGTTCTGATGCGCGACGGCCCCGCGATCCGGAGAGTCGATCGGGGCCCAGTCGATGAAGTTCCACGCATCGATGGCGAAGAGGCCGGCGAGCGGCCCGTCCTCGCGGACGTAGCGCAAGGCGTTGCGAAGCGTGAGCTCGAGCGCGGGGAAGAGCTCCTCGAAAGTCGCGAGGTCGCCCGAGTAGAGGTAGTGGTCGATGCAGGACTGGACCCACAGGAAGGACCAGTTCGGGATGACGTTCTGCCAGGCCGAGGGCACGGTCGACTCGACGAGGAGCGATCGATCCAGGGATCGGGCCGCGAGCCTGTTGCCGTGCGCGGGAAATTCGTAGCGCCCGAAGAGGTAGTACGAGAAGAGCGACGAAGTGAATCCGTCCCCGGTCCACAGCGTCTGCTCGTAGGCGGGGCAGTCGACGAAGGTGTCCTCCATGCACATCCGCACGGTGTGCCGGCACAGTTCCCAGATCCTGTCGAGGAGGAAGTCCGAGCAGCGGAACCTCCCGGCGGCCGCGACGGGATAAGTCGAGAGCATGAGCCGCGCCATGTGGATGCGGACGCTGGGCGAGCGCGAGAGGACCGTCAGCTTGCAATACCTGAAGCCGCGGCGCAGGGGAGAGCGGTAGCGCTGCCTCCCCTCGCGGCACAGGTACCTGAGGCTGTTGTTCAGGCTGAAGGTATGCTCGATGATCCCGTCGTGCTGGCTCTCGTAGCAGAAGAAGTCGAGGACCGTCCCGGCGCTCGCCTCGACCTCGAGCTCGAGGAAGCCGGAGAGCTCCCTGCCGTAGTCGAGGACGAGCTCGCGGCAGTCGCCTCGCGCGTCCAGCTCGGCGCCCACGGAGGCCTGACCGTCGCCGCAGGGGCGACACAGCTGAGAGAGGCTCGCGGGCGGGGGCAGATCCTCGATCGGGATCTGATAGATCGACTCGAGGGCGACGTGGTGAGGCGAGACGCATTCGGGGCCCAGGCGCGCGGCCCTGCCGGCGAATGCGAGAACGTCCTCGAGGGAGCGCGCCGAGGCGAGCCGGTCGTAGTCGGCGTCCCGCGGCAATTCAAGATCGAGCGGCTCCCCCGCCTGGACGCGGCTGATCGCGCCGAACGGCCCGACGAAGGCGAGCTCTCCGTCCTCGGCAGCGGAGCCAGAGGCCTCGAAGAGGGACGTTAGACGACATCCGGGCGGCAGGTCGAAGACGATGTGGAATTCCGGATCGTGGAACATGCCGCTCACGTCGAGCAGGGCCCAGTTCATGCCGTCGACGAGCCTCAGCTCCGTGAAGGCGCCGTTGATGACGCCCGCGTTCTTCCCGTTCAGATTCAGCGAGAGAGGCTTCGCGTCGTGCGGGTCGTTCACGAAGGCGGCCCGGGCGGTCCTCTCTCCTTCGGACCGGAGGCCGAAGGCGATGAAGCCCCTGAATACCTTGTGCTTGTTCGCGTCGAGCTGGCCCGGGAAGACTACGGGGCGCAGGTTGACCGATCTCACGAAGCCGCGTCGCCTCGCGCGCCGGTACGAGATGACGGCCTCGGGATAGACCGGCTCGTCGGTCAGGTAGTCGATGTCCCTCGGCGTGAGCTTCCGGGCGGCATACTCCGCTCCCGTCTTCTCCGTAGCGGCTCGCCAGCGCCATCCGCTCTCGTTGGAGGCCTCGTCCGCCCGATACACCTCGGCCCACGACAGGCCGTTGGCCATCTTAGGCACCACGCGCGCGTAGCCCGGGTGCGTCGCGACCGTCCACGACGAGTCGCTGCCGATACGCTTGCAATCCGCCCCCGCGCCGCCCTGCTCGATCTCCGCGATCAGCCCCGCGGGACCTTCGATGTACGAGCAGGTCCCGAGGCCGAAATGGTTCACCAGGATCTCGATCCGATTGACGCCCACGCGCCCCGCTCCGTCTAAGAGGTACTCGTCGACGAACAGGCTGTCCGGCCACGAACGCGCGGGACCGCCTCCGAGCCTGGTGCCGTTGAGCCGGGCCTCGTACCTCGAGTCGGCGCACACGCGGAGGATCGAGCCGCGCAGCGCCGACGGCGACGCCATGAAGTCCTTGCGGAAAAGGAGCCACGCGTTCCGCGGATGCTCGTCGCCTTCGTCCCAGATCCACTTCGCGCGCGGCGAGAAGCCGGACTTCGCCATGGCCTAGCCTTTGACCGATCCGGCCGTGAGACCGCTGATCAGGAACTTCTGCAGCGCGAGGTACAGGACAACGATAGGCAGCACGGCGATGAGGAAGGCGGCGAAGGCCTGGTGGATCTGGGCCGAGTACTGCCCGAAGAACATGTACAGAGCGTATTGAAGCGTACGGACGCCGTCCTTGAAGGCGAGGACGACGGTCACCTGGAAGTCGTTCCAGGCGCTGAGGGTGTTCAGGATAAGGCTGGTCACCATGATCGGCTCGAGCAGCGGCACGACGACCTTCCGGTACGTCGTCAGGACTCCCGCGCCGTCTATCCGCGCGGCTTCTTCCATGGAAATGGGCACCGTCTTGATGAAGCTCGACATGATGAAGACGTTGTACGCCAGCTGGAAGCCGCATATTCCCACTATGAGGCCGGGGACCGTGTTCAGGAGCCCGATCCCCCGGAAGAGCGAGTAGAGGGGGAGCATCACGACCTGGAAGGGCAGCATGATGGCGGCCAGGAAGAGATAGTACAGAGAGCCGAAGTACCGGGACCGCTCGTTGCGAACGACGGCCCAGGCGCACATCGACGCGATTACCTGCAGGACGGCGACGCAGACGACGGTCACGAGCGTCGTCCGGAGGAAGGCCGAGACCAAGCCGGTATTCGACAGGGCCTCGGCGAAGTTCCCGAGATAGAGCCTGGTCGGCAGGGCGAGCCCCGTCTCGACGACTTCCGCGCGGGTCTTGAGCGCGAAGATGACCTGGACGTAGAACGGCGCCAGGACGATGGCAGCCAGGAGCGCTATCACCGAATACCGCAGGACGCTCCCCGCCTCGAATCTGCGCTTGCTCAATTCTCCACCTCGCGGGAACGGAAGAACTTGGTGACGAGGGACGTCGCGAGGACGATCCCGATCAGCATCACGATCGCGATGGCCTGGCCGAAGCCCGCCTTGCCCCAGACGAAGGTCGTCTTGAAGACGTAGAAGGCCACGCTCGTCGTGGCGTCGCCGGGGCCGCCGCCGGTCGCCGCCATCACCGTATCGAACTCCTTGAGCCCCCACCCGAGGATCAAGGTGACGTTGATCGTCAGCGCGGGCACGAGCATCGGCAGGGTTATCCTGGAGAAGCGCGTCCACCCCGAAGCGCCCTCGATCTCGGCCGCCTCGTAGAGCGACTCGGGGATCGTCTGCAGGGCGGCCACGTAGATGACGATGCAATACCCCATGTTCCTCCAGATGGAGATCATGGAGAGCCCCAGGTTCGCCGTGGCCGGGTTCCCGAGCGGATTGCGGATGCCCAGCAGGGGATAGATCCCCGAGCTGTAGAGGTAGGTCCACATGTAGGAGGCGACGACGAGGCTGATCGTGAACGGGAGGAAGAACACGGCCCGTATCCCGCTGTTCAGGCGGTTCGTGCGGCTGATCCCGACCGACACGAACAGGGCGAGGGCGTTGCACAGCACGAGGTTGACGCCCGTGAAGATGAGCGTGTTCCGCAAGGGGGTGAGGATGACGGGCGTCTGGAAGAGCCTCAGGTAGTTCCTGAGGCCTACCCAGTTCCAGCTCTTCGCGACTCCGTCCCAATCGGTGAACGAGTAGTAGATGCCGCCGACGAAAGGATAGACGACGACGAGCGCGAAGAGGATGACGGCCGGTACTGTCATTAAGAAGTGGCCGAAGCGTTCTGTTTTTGGCACGTTGCGCTCCACGGGCGCGACGCCCTGGCCGCGGCGGCTTGCGCCGCCGCGGCCGAGCGTATCATTCCTGGCTGAATAGAGTCCTTATTTCCTGACTTCGTTGATCTTGGCGTCGAACTTCGCGATGATCGCGTCGATATCGGCCTTGCCCGACGAGCTCGAGGCGGCCGCCTCGACGATCATGTTGCGGTACACGTCCTCGAGCGCGCTGGAGAACAGCACCGGGGCGTGGAAGTTCGTCACCTTGCCGGCATTGAGCAGCTTCACGATATCGGCGGAGATCGGATCGAGCTTCACTTTGTCGGCGGATACCGTATACGCGATCGTGTTCGTCGTCTTCATCCAGGCGAGGGTCGCCTCGGGGCCGGTCGCGTACTCGAAGAACTTGTCGACGATCGCGCGGTTCTTGCTCGCCGCGCTGATCATCCAGCAGTCGTCCACGCCGACCGAGATGGCGTTCTTCTTCGCGTCCTCGAAGGACGGCACCGGGAAGTAGCCGATCTTGGCGTCGGGGAAGTTCTTCACGAAGTCGCCGACGCACCAGTTGCCCATGAGGTACATGCCGGCCTTCCCGACGGCGAGATTGTTCTCGGCCGTGGAGTTGTCGGTGCCCCAATCATCGCCGGCGTTGTACGAGGCGCGCTTCAGGAAGCGCGAGAGCGCGTCCTTGAAGTAGGCCGAGCCGACGAAGGTCTTCTTGCCCTTCTCGATATCCTCGTAGAAGGTGGGCGCGTCCTGGCGCGCGACGTACTCGTCCGCGTAGAAATCGACGAACAGAGTCCAGCTGTCCTTGTAGGGATGCGCGAAGGGCGCGATGCCCTTGGACTTGAGCGTGTCGGCCACGGCGATGAACTGGCTCCAGGTCTTGGGCACCGACAGCTTGTACTTGGCGAAGACGTCCTTGTTGTAGAAAACGCCGATGGTCTGAAGGTCGACGGGGATGCCGTAGACCTTGCCCCCGATACTCACCGCGGGCAGGGCGTCCTTGTTGAGGTTCTTCAGGAAGCTCGCCTTGGAGAGGTCGGCGATGTGCCCGGCCGCGACCAGGTCCGAGGTCTCTTTCGGCTTTCCGTAGATGATGTCGGTGATGTCGCCGGACGCGATCATCGTCTTGAGCGTGGTCGTGAAGTTCGAAGTCTGGACCGCGGTGACCTCGAACTCGACGTTCGGATTGGTCTTCTTGAATCCGTCGATCCACATCTGCAGGCCGTCCTGCTTCTGCTTCTCCGCCATGTAGTGGATGATCGTGACCTTATTCGCGGCGAATGCGCTTCCCGCCATTATGAGCGCAAGAAGAATCGCGAGCGACTTTTTCATGAAACCCCTCCTATACCGAAAACGATAAGCGAGGATACGCGGCTTTTCGAGGATGGGGTATTAAGACAATCTTGCGGTTTTATGGGGTATTCTTGACTTCGGCATCGTCCCCGGCCCTCGACAATCGGGATCGGTATTCCTGGGGCGCGCAGCCTGCGACTTCGCGAAAGACTTTCAGGAAGTAAGCATAATTCGAGAACCCGCAAGCCGTTATGATCTCCTTGACGCGCAGGCTCGGGTCCTGGAGAAGCTTTTCCGCAGCGGCGATCCGCCTGCGGTTGACGTGCTGCACGAATCCGATCCCGGTGGCCTTGCCGATCACCCTGCTCGCGTGGCTCGAAGTGATCCGGAAAGCCTCGGCCACCCGGTCGAGGGTCAGACTCTCCGCGTAATGCTGGTCGATGTAGCTGAGGATAGAATCGACGAGATACCCGTACGAGCGCGACGGATCTCCTTCCGCGTCCCGGGGAGGGATTTCCTCATCGCGATCGATCGCGACGATCGCCTTCTTGACCGCGGCGATCAATTCCTCGTTCTTGATCGGCTTCGGGACGAGGTCGACGACGCCGAGCTTTATGGCCCGCAAGGCGAACTCGAACTCCTGGAATCCGGTGATCACGATTATCTTGCTGCGCGACGACAGCCTGCCGAGCTTATCGGCGAGGTCGAGCCCGCCCAGCCCGGGCATCTTGATGTCGGTGATCACGATGTCGGGCCTGAGCCTCGCTATCACCTCTTGGGCCTCTTCGCCGTTCTGCGCCTCTCCGACGATCCGCGCGCCCAGCCCTGCCCAGTCGATGCTCCGCTTGATCGACTCGCGGATGAAGCGGTGGTCGTCCACCACCACCAAGTCGTAGGTCCGCTCGCTCACGGCTCGTCCTCGATGGCCGGCATGCGCAGCGCGACGATCGTCCCTTCGCCGAACCTGCTGTCGATGGAAAGGCCGTAGGGCCGCCCGAAGAGGATCTCGATCCGCTTGTCGACGCTCTCGAGTCCTATCTTGGTCGTCGACGAAGGCCCGGGCGACAGGAGCCCGGCCAGGCGATCCGACTCGATCCCGACTCCGTCGTCGGACACCGTCAGCCGCATGTCCCCGCCCTCGCGGGAAGCGGAGATCGAGATCGTCGAGTTCCCCACCTTCGGCTCGATGCCGTGTATCACGGCGTTCTCGATGATCGGCTGCAAGATAAGGTTCGGCACTTTCAGCTTGAGCATGTCTGCCGGTATGTCGTACGAGACGTTCAAGCGGGACTCCAGGAGGAGCTCCTGTATCCTCAGGTATATGCGGCAATGCCCCAGCTCGTCCTCCAGGGAGAGAAGGTTCTCCCTGCGGCGGATGCTGGCCTTCATGAGGTCGCCGAGGAGGCACGCGACCTCGCCTATCTGCGGAACGCCATTGAGCTTTGCCGCGGAATTTATCATCTCGAGCGTGTTGGAGATAAAGTGAGGATTGATCCTCGATTGGAGCGCGTTGTACTCGAAACCCAGGGCCCTGAGCTCGGCTTCGGCCTTCTGGCTCCTCTCGGACGCCACTTTCTCGATGAGCTCCTCGATCTGGCTCGCCATGCTGCCGATCTCGGAGTCGAGCTCGCCGAGCTCGTCGCGGCTGTCTACTCCCGTCGAGAGCCGGAAATCGCCTCTCCCTATCCGGCGCGCGTGGGACACCAGGGTCTTTATCTTCCCGACTTCTCCGCGCACCAGGAAGAAGGCGAGGGCAAGGGCCGCGGCGAGGGCGCCTAGCGCCGACTCGAGGATAAGGATGCCGGTCCTCGACGAAAGCGCGGTGAGCTCGTCGGAGGAGATGACATTGATGATCTGCCACTCCTGGTTCTCGGAGACGAGCGACATCGCGAGGTAGGGTATTCCCTCGCTTCGGAACCTGCTTTCGAATTCCTCTTGCCCCCAGACCCAGGACATGACCTTCCGGAGCGCTCCCTGTGAAGACTTCGTGTGGAAAATAAGGTGATGCGCGTCGGTAGAGAGCACGAAGAACGAGCCCAGGCCGCTGTTCTTCACGATCGGGGACAGGCTGTCGAAGAACCTCGAGTCCATGCCGACGGCCAGGGTCCCGAGCCGCGCGGAAGTCTGGAGGTCGTACAGTACCTTGCAGAAGAACGGCGAGCCATCGTCGTCGACGTACCAATAGGCCCTGCCGTGGAGGGACTCGACGGCGAGGGGCTCGAAGGTCCTGATCGTCTTCGCGTCCGTATCCTTCCCGTCGGCTGACAGGAATACCTCCGGCCCGAGAGGCGTCGTCAGGAGGACCGACCGCATCCAGGTGTTCGTGCTCATCATGACTGCGAACTGATGCTCGAGGGCGACGCGCGCCGCCTGGCTTCTGGAGGGGGCTCCCTCGCGGATCAGCTTATAGATCCCGGCCTGCTCCAGCTGGGTCACGAGGTTCTTCTGAAGGTCGCGCTCGTTCTTCTCGAGGAGGAGCCCTGTCTGCTCCATGATCGTCTGGGCGGAAGCCCGCGCGTACCTCTCCATCTCGTCCTTGGACACCGTGAAACTGACTATCGCGACCACGAGGGCCGTCAGGATGACGACGATGCCGTGCGAGAACAGGTATTTCGGGAAGAGTCCGCGATCGAAAAAGAACGGGCTTCCGTGGAATACGCGCTTAAGCCATACGAGCATTTCCGACCTCTCTCTTCATGCGCAGGCCGATCGCGGCCGCGATCCGTCGCCCCTCTTTAGCGATCGATCCTGTATACGCTGAACGACCGCGGCCCGAGTATCGACTCCCCGACGATCTTTTTCCACGAGGGGGGAGCGTCGACGGAGCGCGCCTCCGACGAATGATTGAGGGCGAATACGTAGTCAGAGGCATCCGTCCTGCGACGGACGAGCTCGACGCCGCGAGGTGTCTCGCCGATCGGCGCTACGCCCGCATCGGCCAGCGCGCGCCCGACGAAGGCGTCCAGCAGCGCGTCGTCGGGCTCGGTCGCTACGTAGTAGGTCTTCCCGTCGTGAAAATCCGCCTCGGTGATCGCGGGGCATCCCGCGTGGCGGCCGCCGACGCAAGATGCCGCGGCCCTCGCGCCTTTCAGCTCGACCACGTCGAGCCACTTGCTTCCCGAGTAGTTCTTCCCCTCGAAGGCGATCGTCTCGGAACGCATGCGCAGGCAATCGTACTCGGGTATCTCGATGCCCAGAGCCTCGCCGAGGAGCGCGCCGGGCAAGGGAGCGTCCGACATGCACACGTTATCCGCGTTCTTTACGCCGCTCCGCATCGTCAGGACGAGCGCGCCTCCGCGCTTCGCGTAATCCGACAGCTTGGACGCGAGAGCCTGGTCGCATAGGTACATCAAGGGCGCGACGAGGAGCTTATAGCGCCCGAAGTCCCCGTCCTCTCCGACGAAATCGACGGGGACGTTGCGGTCGTGGAAGGCCTTGTAGTAGGCGAGGACCTGCTCGACGTAGTCGAGCTCCGGATGCTGGCGCTGTATTCCGAGGGCCCATTCCTCGTCGTACGAGAAGAGGATCGCGGCTTCCGCCTCCGAAAGCGCTCCCTCGAACTCGTCCATGACCGGGCGGAGCGAGGAGATGAATGACTTCAACTCGCAGTAGCGGCGGCCGGGAACGCCCGAGTGCGGAAGGATCCCGTGCCAGAACTGCTCCGTGCCCACGGTGCAGCTCCGCCATCGGAAGAAGACGACGGCGTCAGCGCCGTGGGCGACGGATTGCGCCGCCCAGAGGGCCAACTGCCCGGGCTCGGGATCGGGGCCGAGTATCTCCCAGCCCGTCTGTCCGGCCTGCTGCTCCATGATCCAGAAGCTTCGTCGCTTGAGAGCCGCCATGAGATCGAGGTTCGCCGCGTACCGATGCGGACGATAATCGCCCGACCGTTCCCAGAAGCCGGTGACGTACTGGTCGTGACTGACGAAATCGAGGGAGCGCCCCATCCGGAAGTAGTCGACCTGATCGGCGAATCCCATCATGTTGTGCGTGATGAAGACGCCGGGTACCTCTTCGCGGAGGATGCCCGCCTGGAATTCCAGGAACTCCGCCAGCAGGTCCGAGCGGAAGCGCCTCCAATCGAGCAGGAGCGAAGGGCCGTGGGCGTTCGGAGTCGCTCGCGGCGTCGGGACTTGGTCGAAACTATCGTAGGTCTGGCTCCAGAAGACCGTGCCCCACCGCCGGTTCAGCTCGTCTATCGTCCCGTATCTCCGTCGCAGCCAGGCGCGGAAGGCCCGAGCGCAGGATTCGCAATGGCAGAGCTCCTTCTGGCTATTCCCGAGCTCGTTGTCGATCTGCCAGCCGATCACCTTTCCGTCGCCCTTGAAGCGGCGGGCCATCGCCCTCACTATTCCCTCTACGCGACTTCGATAGGCCGCGCTCGAGTGGCAGACATGATGACGCCCGCCGAAGCCCATGACGGTCCCTCTCGAGTCGACGGGAAGGATCTCCGGCGTCGACTCCGCGAGCCACGCCGGCGGAGCCGCCGTGGGCGTGCCGAGGATTGCCTTGATGCCCTGGGAATCCAGGACCGATAGGGCGCGCTCGAGCCACGAGAAATCGAACTCGCCCATCGAAGGCTCGAGCTTATGCCATGCGAACTCGGCCAAGCGCACGACCTCTACGCCCATCTCGCGCATGAGCCGCGCGTCGGTCTCCCATCGTTCCTCAGGCCAATGCTCAGGATAGTAATCGACGCCGAAATGCATGGTATCCTCCCGAGGGGACGCTTCGAGCGCTCAGATCTCGTTGCCCTTGAACTGGCTCATGAAGAGGCGATGATAGAAGCCTCGGGCGGCCATGAGCTCGGCGTGGCTCCCCTGCTCGACGATCTTGCCCTTGTCGATCACGACGACCTTGTCCGCGTCCCGTACAGTGGACAGGCGATGCGCGATAACGAGGCTCGTCCGGCCTTCCATGAGGCGTGAGAGAGCCCTCTGTATCCTGGACTCGGTCCTCGTGTCGACTGAGCTCGTCGCCTCATCGAGGACGAGTATCGCGGGATCGGCCAGGACTGCCCTGCTGATAGAGATGAGCTGGCGCTGGCCCTGGCTCAGGTTCGCGGCGCGCTCCGACAGATTCGTCTGGTATCCTCGCGGAAGCTGGCGGATGAAGTGGTCCGCCTCCGCCGTCCGCGCGGCCTCGATGCAGTCCTCGTCGCTCGCCCCCATCCGGCCGAAGCGGATGTTCTCCATCACCGTGTCGGCGAAGAGGAAGCTGTCCTGCAGGACGATGCCGAGGCTCCTCCTGAGCTCAGCCTTGGGCATCGAGCGGATATCGACTCCGTCGATGGAGATGCTTCCCTCCTCGACTTCGTAGAACCGCGCGAGCAGGTTGATGATCGTCGTCTTGCCTGCGCCCGTCGGGCCTACGAGGGCTATCGTCTGTCCGGCCCGCGCGTCGAGGTCGAATCCCTTTATGATCGGGACCCCGGCGACGTAGGAGAAGCGGACGCCGCGCATCGAGAGGTCCCCTCGGATCGCGGGGAGGGAGACAAGACGACCTGCGTCAGGGATCTCCGGCTGCGTATCGATGATCTCGAAAACGCGCTCTGCGCCCGCGAGGGCCGCCTGGATCGCGTTGTAGAGATTGGCGATCTGCCGAAGGGGCTGGGTGAAGTTCTGCCCGTAATTAATGAAGGACGCGATCGTCCCGACGCTGACGAGGCCCGCGAGCGCGAGCGCCCCGCCCAGGCCCGCGAGCACGACGACGAAGAAGCTGCCGAGAACCTGCGTGAGCGGCATGAGGAGCATCGCGTAGGAGTTAGCGTATACTCCCGTCTCGAAGACCGCCTGATTCCTCGCGCGGAACTCCTCGAGGGCGGTATCGCCGCGACCGAAGGCCTTGATGACCCTCTGCCCGCTCAGGGCCTCCTCGGCGACCTCGTTCAGCTCCCCCAGGTTTCTCTGCAGTCCCTGAAAGCCCTTGCGAGTGTACTTCGCCACGAAGCGGGCGAAGCCGAACATGATCGGCACGACCACGAGGCTCGCGAGCGCAAGCCAGTGGTTCAGCGCGAACATGGCGACGAGGATGCCGATCATGGTCAGCGCGCTCGCGACGAGGGCGGTGACGTTCTGCGAGACCGCCTGATTGATCGCGTCGATGTCGTTCGTGAGTCGGCTCATGAGGCCGCCGGCCGCGTGCGAGTCGAAGAAGCCGACGGAAAGCGCCTGCATGCGTTCGAAGAGGTCCCTTCGCAGGTCCTTCAGGGCGAGCTGGGAGACGCGCGCCATGATTCGGTTCGCCAACGCCGTGAGCAGGTTGCAGAACAGGTAGGCGGCGAGCATGAGGGCGGCGATCCGCGGGAGGACTACGAGGCCGCCGCCCGAGAGCCCGTCGATGGCCACGCCCATGAGGTAGGGTCCGGCGAGGCCGACGATTGAAGAGAGCGCGATGAAGGCGAAGACGAGCGCCATGCCGCCCTTGTACGGCTTCAAGTACGGGATGAGCCGCGCCAAGGCACGGCGCGGGTCGCGCGCGGTCTCGATCTTGCTCGGCCTTCCATGCCTGCGCTGCATGCTCGAGCGGAGGTCCGGGGTCGGGGCGAAGCTCGCGTCGCGGCTACTCATGGAGACCCCCTCCCAGCTGGGAGTCGTAGATTTCCCGGTAGACCGGGCTCGTCCGCAAAAGGTCGGCGTGCCGTCCCTGGGCCGCGACGCGCCCCTCGTCGAGGACGATGATCGCGTCCGCGTTGAGAACCGTGCTGATGCGCTGCGCCACGACGAAGCAGGTGCAGTCCTTCATCGCCTCGGCGAGGCCTGCCTGGATCATCGTCTCGGTCTCGACGTCCACCGCGCTCGTGCTGTCGTCGAGGATGAGGATCGAGGGCCGCGAGAGGATGGCGCGGGCGATCGCTATCCGCTGCTTCTGGCCTCCCGAGAGGTTAACGCCGCGCTCCTCGACTCGCGTCTCGTAGCCGCGCGGCAAGGCGAGGATGAAATCGTGGGCCTGCGCGACGCGCGCGGCCGCGACGACCTCGTCCTCGCCCGCCTCGGGCCTTCCGTACCGGATGTTGTCGAGCACCGAGCCCGAGAAGAGCACCGTTTCCTGCGGCACGACGGCGATGCGCTCGACGAGGAGCCTCCGAGGGAGCTCGCGCGCGTCGACGCCGCCCACGCGCACCGATCCCGCGACGGGGTCGTAGAAGCGGGGGATCAGGTTGACGAGAGTGGACTTGCCCGATCCCGTCGCGCCGAGGATCGCCACGGTGCGGCCCGGCTCCGCCTCGAAGGACACTCCTTCGAGGACCGACAGCCTGCCTTCGCCGCCGTAGCGGAAGTCGACGTCGCGGAAGCTCACGCCGAGCGCCCCTCCGGCCGGAAGGTCGCACGCTCTGGCCGGCTCCTCGAGGCTAGGCTTTGCGCAAAGTATCTCGTTGACGCGCTTCGCCGACGCGAGACCGTTGGCCCAGGTATTCGACAGCTGAGTCAGCATGATGAGCGGGTTCATCGTCGCGAGAAGGTAGTTCGTGAAGGCGACGATCTGCCCGATCGAGACAGTCCCCGACGCGGCCTGGTCGCCTCCGATCCAGATCACGAGCACGATGCCCATGTTTATCAGGAACGTGAGCGCCGGTCCCATCGACGACATGTACTCCATGACGCGGATGGTCCCGCGGGCGAAGTTCTCGCTGGCCTCCTCGAAGCGCGCGGCCTCGCTGTCGGCCCGGACGAAGGCCTTAACGAGGCGCGCTCCCGCGATGTTCTCCTGCAGCACCGTGTTGAGCCGGTCGAGTCTGCGCTGGGCCTCCCTGAATAAGGGCTCCATCTTGAAGCTCAGGATCGAGATGATCGCCCCCGCGAGGAGGAGGATGGGGACCATGGACCACGCGAGGCTCGGGCTCGTGACGAACATGAGGGCGATGCTCCCCAGCATGGAGAGCGGAGCCCTGGTCCCGATCCTCAAGGTGACTTGCGTGAGCCTCTGCAGGGCGCTCGTGTCGCTCGAGAGTCTCACCATGAGATTGCCCGTCGAGAATCGATCCATGTCGGCGCTCGAGAAGCCGAGGATCTTCGAGAACAAGGCGTCCCGCAGGTCCCTGGCGACACTCTCGCCGACGCGGATGGACGAATTGCTATTGAGTACGGCCACCGTCACGCTCAGGAGCGAGATTGCGAGCATGACGGCCGAAGTCTTGAGGACCACGGCCATGTCCCCTCGCTTGACTCCCTGGTCGATGACGTGCTGCACGAGGCGGGGTATCGAGAGGTCGAGAACGACCATCGCGACGAGCATCGCCAGCGAGAAGAAGGCGAGGCGCCTGTACGGCTTCAGGTAGCCGATGAGCTTGCGGATGTCGTTCATGGCCGTCGCGAGGACGGATGAGGATAGGGCCGGTCGCCTTCCTATGTCAACGTGGGACGGGCGCGGGCTAGCAGGCGCAGAAGGCGGCGACCTTCCTTTTGATGACGTCTTCGTAGCCCGGCATGCAGAGGACGTCGCACTCGCTTCCTACGATAAAAGGATGAGCGCTCGGCCCGAGCCGCTCCTCGATCTCGCGGACCATCTTCGGTATCGAGTCGAGGGGCACTTCCTCGTCGGAGTAGAACTTCTTCGTCGGCAGATTGCCGAAGAGGACGATGTCCTTGGAGATGGAAGGCTCGAGCTCCCAGAGCTTGACCGCGCTGCCCAGGCTCAGGAGTGCGGGCCCGATCCCCGAGATGGCGGCCGCCATGCCCGGGGTCATCGATCCACAGTCGTGGAAGAGCAGGTCGGCGCCCGCGGCCTCGACGAGCGCCTTGAGCCGCTTGCCCGGCTCGACCACGAAGTCCGTGAAGACGGTCGATCCCTCATCGAGCTGGTTCGGCGAGAAGAAAACGTCGTTCGCGGCCGGCTCGCACACGAAGACGGCCTTCGCGCCCGCGTCGAGCTGGGCGGAGCAGTACTTCCGGACGACGAGCTCGCACAGGGGCAGGAGCGCCGTGACGAGAGCCACTTCCTCGGACTCGGCCGGCGTAACGCCCGAGCCCGCGAGGTAGACGGGGATGATCGGGTCCTGGAGGAGCTTGGTCAGGAGGGAGAAAGGCCCGATCGACATGCCGACGGGGACCGTTCGGCCGGCCTTGGCCAGCTCCCGGATGGAGGCGCAGCTCGCCGCCATGCGCGGGCTTTTCAGGACATCGGCCTTCTCGAGCGCGGCGACGCTCTCGGCCGAGGGCGGCGCGGAGAAATGGTAGGCGGCGTGGTCGGCGCCGCCCGAGCCCATCGCGCCGAGCATGAAGGCCTTCTCCAGAGTCAGGTCCATGAGCGGGAAGGCGAGCGGGCAGTCTATGCGCCTCGCGGCCTCGGCCGCGACCGCGGCCAGGCTCGAGCCGTCGAGCAGCGCGGCGTCCGGATCGGGCCGCTCGTGCAGCACGAGGTGCGTCGCGAGTGGGATGCGCTTCCGGCTCTTCGCGAGATCGAGATAGAGTTCCCTGCCCATGATCCTTCCTTTTGGCGTCGCGGCCTTAAGCGATGGTATCTCGAGGGAGGGGGGAGGTATTTTACTTTCTTCTCCTCTTTTGTACTAAACGGCGATCCGGTCCCGAGAGCTGAAGCCGAGCGTCCTCGCCGCGTCGTCGGCGAGGGAGAGAAGGGCCTCCCTGGTACGGGCGCATCCCTCGGCCTTCCACGCCTCGCATATCCCGCCGCACAGGTACCGGACCTCGCAGTCCGAGCAGTCCTGACCGGCGTCGACCGTCGCGCGGCGCAGCCGGGCGTAGAGCGCGCCATCGACGATCTCGCGCAGGCCCGAGGAAAGCGCGTCCCCGAGGCCGGGCCCGCGCTCCGCGAGCGCGTGGCAGGGGAAGGCCTGCCCGCGAGCGTCGACCATAAGCGAGTGCCCCAGCCCGCAGGATGAGCGCGGACTCCGTCCCTGCGAGACCCAGGCCGCGACGGTCGAAGGATCGCCCGCCCGGCCCGGGCAGGGCGAGCGGCCGGCCGCCCTCCCCAAAGGCAGGACGGGTCGGAACGTCACGCCCTCGACGCCGATCTCCCTGCCGACGCGGACCACGGCCTCCTTCTCCGCCTCGAGCGCCTCGCCGCCGACCGAGCGGTCGACGGCGCACGATAATGAGAGCGAGCACGTCGCCCCCGACGAGGCGAGCCGGCGCAAGTTGTCCAGCGTCTTCCGGAAGCTGCCCGAGCCTCGTCGGGCGTCGTGGAAGGCCTCGCTCCCGTCGAGACTGACGACGATCTTATCGAAGGCGCCGAGCGTCGCATCGATCAGGAGACCGTCGAGGTCGACGGCGAGGTTCGTACGGAGGACGAGCTGCGGGAGGCGGCATTCTTTTCGTAGCGACGCGATGCGCGACGCCATCTCGCGGAAAGCGGCGTGCGTCAGCGGCTCGCCGCCGGTGACCGAGACCTTCTCGAAGCCGAGGTCAGCCGCCTGCAGGATGAGCTCGACCGCGTCGGCCGCGGCGAGGTCGCGCGGCGGCCCCTCCTCCGCGTCGCCGTGATAGCAGTGGGAGCAGCGAAGGTTGCAGCGCTCCGTCACGTGGAGATACAGGTTGGTCAAGTTCGGCGGCGGGCTCCGCAGCGCGAGAGAGAGCGAGGTCAGGGCGGACTCGGCCCGACCCGCGCTCGGGGAGATCCCCGCGGCCGCGAAGGCCGCCGCGATCCGGGCCGGATCGTCGCCGCTTCCCAGGCGATACGCGCCCAGTATCAGCTTGGCCGCCTGGCGGACCTCGTAGGGATGGGGGGAACCGGAGACGAGCGAGATCAGGTAGCCGGGCCGCCCCGCGGGCTTCGCCGAGCCCGCCTCGCCGCGGCCGTCGCCGCGCTCGAAGAACTCCTCGGTCGCCGCGTCGACGGTCCAATCGTAGGCGCGCCGGTAGGCCTCGCAGGAGGGATCCTTCGCCGCGGCGCCCGGCGAGGCCGCGAGCGCCGCGTAGGGGCAGCCACCTTTGCACAAGGAAGCGTGGGAGCACGAGGCGCATCCCTCGTCGACGGACTCGAACCACCGCTCGATCTTCCGCCAGCCGGGGCTCGACCTCAGGTCTTCCATGCTCGAGACGCCGTCGACGGACCCGAGGCGGTATTCCTCCGCCCCGACGAACCTGTTGCACGAATAGAGCCCGCCGTCGGGCGAGACCGCGAGGTAGTCGCCGAGGCACTTCGAGAAGAGGCAAAGTCCCGATTCCCCCGAGGACACGCTCCTCGCGCAGGAGTCGAAGAAGCCGATCCTGAGCCTATCCGGCGTCCCGCGGTACAGCTCGCCGAGCTCGACGAGGAAGTCCCCGAACGCGGCCGCCCCGACGGGATAGCCGCCGCCGTCGGCGCCGAGGGGGCGGACCGCGGGATGCACGTCGAAGGAGAGTCCTTCAGAGAGGAAGAAGGAGAAGATGTCCCTCGCCCTCGACGCGGAGGAGGCGGTGATCGTGGCGATGCAGGAGGTCTCGAGGCCCTGGCTCCGCAGGAGCTCGATGCCGGCCCACGTCCGATCGAAGTAGCCCCGGCCGCGTTGAGCGTCGTTGATCTCGCGGGGACCGTCCAGGCTGGTGCCGACGCTCACGCCGAAGTCCCTGAAGATCGAGCAGTACTCGTCGTCGAGGAGCCAGAGATTGCTCTGCAGGCTGATGCGCGAGCGATCGCCGAGGACGCTCCTGGCGAGCGGCAGTGCCTCGCGGAAGAAACCCTTGCCGGCGGCGAGGGGCTCGCCTCCGTGGAATGTGATCGAAGGATTACCTCGCTCGCCCGCCTCCGCCGACAAGGAGTCGAAGAGCCCGAGGGCCTTCCTCAAGGTCCAGATTCCCATGATCGGGGAACGCGCCTCGGGCGCGAAGCAATAACCGCAGGAGGCGGGGCAGGAGTTAGTCGGGAAGACGAATAGGTGACGCATCAGGAGCGCTTACCTTCGCCGACGGCCCGTCACAGCAGGGCCTCGATAGCGGCGACCGCCGCGTCGCGCTTCTCGGGCCAGCCGCCCGGCCCGTTTCCGATGAAGACGTAGTTGGGATGGGCGGACCAGGCCTCTGCGAGGAGCTCGTCAAGGCGTGCGGCCTCGTCGGCGGTCTCGCCGCGGTGCGCGTCGGGATAGCGGCGATAGTGCTCCCGAGCGCCGACCGCGACGCTCTGAAGATGCAGCACGGCGCAGTAGCGCTCGTAGTGCTCCTCGCGCGAAGTCCCGGTAACGGAGAAGAAGTTCCGCTCCTCGAGACCGGCCGCGCGCCAGTAGGCCAGGGGGTCGAGCGTGCCGCGATGCGCGACGACGACGATCCCCTCGGGCAGGCACTCGTCGAAGGAGAACTCGAGCGAGGCCTGGACCTCGACCATGATCCTCTCGAAGAGCGCGAAGTCCATGCCCGCGCGCGACCGCCCGAGGACGGAGATCGCCTCGGGGAGCTCGGCGAAGCGAACGCGGAGGCCGTCGATGGCGCGCATCGCGTCGAAGAGGGTTGTCTTGCCGCCGCAGGGGCCGCCCGTCAAGGCGATCACCTTCCTGCCTCCGCTCGAGCGCAGCATCCGCCCGCGGCTACAGCTCGACGCTGACGCCGGGCGTGTCGAGGTGGACGCCGCAGTTGGCCGTGTTGTCGCTGTGGCTCTGGAGCGTCATGCCCTTCAGCGCCCAGAGCGCCTGCTTGTCCTCCGGGCTCATCTTCCCCGCCTCGAAGAGCCGCTTGAGCGACTCGTAAGCGTAGGTATCCTTCTCGTTCCTCATCCGCTCTATCAGCGCCGGGACGCCAGCTTCACCCATCTTCTCGAGGAGGCCAACAGCGTTCGCGTGCGCGGAGCTGCTGGACTCCTCGCGGAAGACGCGGAGGACCTGCGGAATCGCCTGCGCGCCGATCCGGGCGATGGCCTCCTCGATTACTTTCGTGCGACCGCTCTCGGAGCCGGATACCGAGGAATTCATCACCAGGTATCGGACGGCGAGGTCGCTCCTATCGGCTTCCAGGAGTCCGAGGGCTGCCTGGAAGTCCGCGTCGGCGGCCTTGTACGCGAGATTCTTCGCCGCCTGCGCGAGGCGGTCGTAGTTTCCCGCGAGGGCGGCACCGAGCATCAAGAGCCGGTCGGTCGCGAATTTCCCAAGATTGCGGCCGTGCTTCGAGAGCCGTTCGAGCAGGTCACGATACGCGCTCCATTCGGCGGGCCGGACGAGGGCATCGAGCAGCCCCAGCTGTTCCTCGAAGGGCTTTTGATAGTCGTCATGCGCATGGCTCGCGTCCAGGAACTCGAGGACGGGCCGGACGACCGAAGTGTCGCCGATCATCTTGAGCACGGCGCAGGCGGGGAGGACGTAGTTGAATTTGTAGTTGATCCAATTGTCGCCGTCGTGGCGGCAGGCGATCGCCTTGAGCGCCTCGACGAATCCCTTGTCCTTCGCGTCGACGAGGCTCTTCAGCTCCGGCTTCATCGTCTCGTAGACATAGTCCTGGTAGATCAGCTTCTTGCAGGCCTCGATGTCCATGGGAGGCGGAGCCGCCCCCTGCTTATCCTTCGCTCGCTCGAATATCATAGACTCACCTTCACTTCCGACACGTCCGTATGGACCCCGCACTCGTTACTCTCGTCCGTATGAGCACGTAAGACCTTCCCGTTCATGGCCAGGAGAGACTTCTTGTCCTCGGCGCTCATCTTCCCTCCCTTATAAAGCCTTTCCAGCGAAGGATAGGCGGCGAAGTCCCTGTCATCGCCGAGGCGCCGCAGGAGGGCGGGCACGGCCGCCTCCCCGATCCTCTCCATCAGCTCGTAGGCGTGATCTCGCGCATAGCACGTGTTCGTCTCGCGGAGCGCGCAGACGAGGAGAGGCACGGCCGGCGCGCCGATCTCGACGAGGACGTCGTCGACCTTCTTGACGCGCGGTTCCCGGGCGTAGGACTCCTTCGAGTCGTGGATGCAGGAATGGTCTATCATGTAATTGATGGCCAGGCCGCTCCCCTCCTCGCGCAAGATTTGCAGGGCCGAGGTGAAGGTCTGGTCGTCGCTGTTCCACGCGAGGCCGGCCTCGGCCGCCTTGAGACGCTCGTAGGAGCCCTTCTCGGCCGCCTCCAGGACGAGGAGCTTGCTGGATCCGAATCTCCCCGTCTCCAGCGTATGCGCCGAGAGGCGCTCCAGAAGGCCGCGGTACGGTCCGAGGTCACGGGGACCGATGAAGCCGTCGAGGAATTCTCTGATCTTGTCGCACTGACCGCTCGCGTTCGTATACTTTTCATCCGGGCATCCGTCGAGGAACTCGAGAAGCGGCTTGATGACGGAAGCGTCGCCTATTTCTTTCATCGCCTCGCAGGCCGGCTTCACGTAGTTGTCGCTATAATGACAATCCGACTGCTCGAGTCGGCAGGCGATGTCGACCAGGGCGAGCCTGAAGTCCTTGTCCTTCTTCTTCGTGAGTCGTTCGAGCTCGCCCTGCTGCTTTTTGTCCCACCTCGACTCGTACAGGATCTTCTTGCAGGTCTCGATGTCCATCTTCGCCATGCGAATCTCCTTTCCTCGGATCCGTGGAATCCCGCTAGCTACAGCTCGACGGCGAGGCCGGGCGTGTCGAGGTTGACACCGCAATTGGCCGTATTGTCGCTGCGGCTTTTGAACTCCTTGCCATTCATGACTGCGAGGTCCAGGGCAGGAAGGACCGCCTCCCGCTTTCTCATCGCTCGCCTGAAAATCATAGATTCACCTTCACTTCCGCGCTGTCCGGATGTACTCCGCGCTCATCGTTCTCAGGCCTCGCAGCGAGCGATACGATCATTAGTCTCAATTCCGATCAAAAGGCTTCGTAACAGAAAGATCATAGTTTACACAGTATATCTACATATAAAGCGTCTCTTTGTGTATTGCAATAGCTATAGCGATCGCCTTTCGGTCGGCATGACTCACGAGCCGTTCGTTCTGGAGCGCGGCGCGCGCAACTCGGCCCAGAATCCCGGCGGTCCGCCGAAGCGGAGCGTCCCGAGCAATTGCTGCGCGAGGCCGCGGACGATGGTGAATCCCATGCTGTCGCAGACGGCCGGATCGACGCCGCCCGGCAGGCCGACGCCGTTGTCCTCGACCCGCATCACGGCGCTCTCGCCGTCCCGCGCGAGGACGAGCCTGATCTGTCCCCTCGCGTCGGCGGGATACGCGTACTTCATCGCGTTGATGAGCAGCTCGTTCGCGATGAGGCCGAGCGGGAGCGCCTCGTCGATGCCGAGGGTCATCGGCTCGGAAATCATCCGCAGGTCCGGCCAGGAATAGGCCCTGGCGGTATCGCGCGCGATGGCGTCGAGGTAGTCGCCGGCGTCGATCGAGGCGAGGTCCCTCGATTGGTAGAGGAGCTCGTGGAGCTGGGCGAGGGCAAGTATCCGCTGGCGTATGTCTACGAGGAGAAGCCTGTCGTCCTCCTCCTTCAGCTCGTCGGCCTTCAGCTGTATAAGGCTGGTGACGATCTGCAGATTGTTCTTGACGCGATGGTGGATCTCCTTGAGGAGGACTTCCTTCTCGGCGATAGAGGCCCGGTTCCTCGCCTCGCTCTCCTCGAGCTGGGAGATCTTCAGGTGGAGGTCGGCCGTGGCGGCGCGGACCCTCCTCCCGAGTGCCCAGGCGTTCATCAGCAAGAGCACCACGACGCCGACCACGATCGCCGCGACGGCTCCGGCGACGCGCAGGTCGACGTTCTTCGACAGGTCGTATCCCATCCACTTCCGCTCGATCGCCCCGAAGGCCGCCGCGGGGACGTCGCCGAAGCCCTGCTCGACGATCGAGAGGAGCTCGGCGCGGCCCTTGAGGACCGCCCTGTGGAACTGGCCCTGGCCCAAGGTGAAGGCGATGCGGAACTCGCCGTCGATTTTCTTCTTGTACAGGTAGTAGAGGGCGGGGGGCTTGTCGACGCAGAAGATGCGCAGGTCGAGCCTGGCCGCGGCGTCGACGATATCCTCGTAGCCTCGATACAGGACCAGGTCGCTCACGCCCCTGCCCCGCAGCTCCTCGACCGAGGCGTCCCCCTGCTTCACGCCCACGGAGAATCCCGCGAGATCGCTCGGCGAGGCGATGCCCGAAACCGACTTGTGGATGAAGACCGGCACCTGGATGGTGGCGTAGGGGGGCGAGAAATCGAAGCGGAGCCTCCGCGAGGGCGTCTCGAAGGCCATATCGAGGACGTCGGCCGCGCCCGCCTCCGCGGCCGCGATCGCCTCGGCCCAGGGCATGGCCCGGAGCTCGACGCGGATGCCCGTCGCCTTCTCCCAGGCCGCCCATTGGTCGGGCACGATCCCCTCGCAGGAGCCGTCGGGAGCGCGCATCGCGTAGGGAGGATAGTCCTCGTCGCAGACGACCGAGATCGCCCGGATCTGGTCCTCGGCCAAGGCGGCGGAGACGAGGACGGTCGAGGCGACCAGCGCCGCGAAGAGCCGCATGCGGGCATTCTCGTATATCCGGGAGCCGCAAGCAAGCCTTACTCTCATTGTCGGGAATGCGCCATGCCGGATATACTCGCCCCATGTCCGAGCAGGGCGGGCGGAAGCCCGGAAGCATTCGCTCGATCTGCGTCTTCTGCGGATCGAGCAACGGCCGACGGGCCGAGTACGCCGACGCGGCCGAGGCCATGGGCGCCGAGATCGCGCGGAGGGGCATTAAGCTGGTCTACGGAGGAGGCGACGTCGGCATGATGGGCGTCCTCGCGAGGGCCGTGCTCGCGGACGGCGGCGCGGTCAAGGGGATCATCCCGCGCAGGCTCTACGAGATCGTCGACCACGTCGAGCTGACCGAGCTCGTGGTCGCCGCCGACATGCACGAGCGCAAGGCGAAGATGTACGAGTCCTCCGACGCATTCGTCGCCATGCCCGGCGGCATCGGCACGTTGGACGAGCTCTTCGAGGCCTGGACCTGGCGGCAGATCGGCTACCACGACAAGCCCGTGGGCCTCCTCGACGTCGCGGGCTTCTACGCGCCCCTCGTCGGGTTCATCAGGACGATGTCCGCCGAGGGATTCCTCGCGCCGTACATGATCGACGACCTCGTGGTCCGCGAGGACTCAGGCGCCCTCCTGGACGCGCTCGAGGCGAAGGGTCCGCTCGAGCACCTCAAGAAGCCCGAGCGGTCGAGGCGCGCGTGAGGCCGGGAAGGACCCGCTCCGCGGCCCGCTCCGCGGCGCGGCTCGTCTACGAGGACGAGCTCATCCTGGCCTACGACAAACCCGTCGGGCTGCCCGTCATCGCGCCCGACGGATCGCGCTCGCGATGCCTCCTCGACGTCGCCTCGGAGCAGGTCAGGCGGCGCAACCCCAAGGGCAGGGCCGCGGTCGTCCACCGCATCGACAGGGACACCTCCGGAATCGTCGTCTTCGCCAGGGACGCCCGAGCGAAGCGCCTTCTCATGTCGGGATGGGACGAGATCGTCTCGGAGCGGCTCTACGTCGCGCTCGTCGAGGGCGAGATGGGATCGAGCGAAGGCGAGCTCGACTCATTCCTCGTCGAGGACGCGAGGGGCTTCGTCCGCGAGGCGGGGCCGCGCGAGCGGGGCGCGAAGCGCGCGCTCTCGCGATGGCGAGTCATCGCCGAAGGCAGGGGCATGAGCCTGCTCGAAGTGCGGCTTGAGACCGGACGCAAGCACCAGATCCGCGTCCAGCTCGCGGGCATCGGACATCCGGTCGTCGGCGACGAGCGCTATGGCGGCAGGGCGCGCTACGGCCGCGAGGCGCGAGGCGAGGCCCCGCGCGAAGGCGAGCGGTCGGCCTCGCGGCCGCGGCCCGTCTCGTCGCCGACGCTGGCGAGGCTCTGTCTACACGCCGCGGCGATCGAGCTGCGCCTTCCCGAATCGAGCGGGAGCGTCAGGATCGAGAGCTCGGCTCCTCCGGAATTCGCCGAGGCGCTCGGGAAAAGATCAGCGTCCTCCGAGAGCGCCGGCCGCGACAGGCCCCCGGCGCGAGGCGGCGGTTCCGACATAACGGAGCGCGCCCCGCGCGAGCTTCGTCCCGGGCGCTTCAATGGCCCGCGCGACGGCGGCCCTGCCTCGCGGCGCGGCGGCCCTCGACGCGGCCGCCGCTGACCGGGTCATCTATGCCTTCGGGACGAGCCTCCGGCGCGCGACGAGAAGCCCGTGACGTCGTCGATCGAGAAGCCGTCGGAAGGGCGCGGCTCGGTATGCGAACGGGGCACGGAGCCGGCCTTCCGCGCGCCGGACTGGGCCGGGCGGGGCTGCTCCGACCTGCGCGCGCCGGCCCCCGTCCGCTTCCGCTCGTCGCGCTCGCGCGCGTCGGGCCTGCGGCTCGGGCGAGCCCTCGATGCCGACTCCTCTCGCTGAGCGAAGCGATTCTCTCCGCCGCGGCGCTCGCGACCCTCGCGCGCCGGGGCCGCCTGGCGGCTCGAAGGCGCGGAGGAGGAGCGCCTCGTCGCCGAAACCGAGGGGCGGTCCGTCCTCGAGGTCGCGACGCGCCTCGCCGGCGCGTCCCGCTCCGCGCGCGCGGCGCGGCTCGCTTCGGGCGATGACGCCCACTTCTTCGCGGCCTCGGCAGCGGCCTCGAATGCCGGCCCCGCGCCCACGGGCACGTCCTTCCTGATCAGCCTCTCGATCGCCTTCAGCAGCGGCCTCTCATCGGCGTCGCACAACGCGACCGCCGATCCTGAGGCGCCGGCGCGGGCGGTCCTGCCGATCCGGTGCACGTAGGTCTCCGCGACGTCGGGCAGCTCGTAGTTGTAGACGTGGGTCACGCCGTCGACGTCGATGCCGCGGGCCGCGAGATCGGTCGCGACGAGCACGCGGAGCTCTCCCGAGCGGAAGCCCTCCATGGTGCGCGTGCGATTGTTCTGGCTCTTGTTCGCGTGTATTGCCTGGGCCGGGATGCCCGAGGCCTCGAGGGACCGCGCGAGCCTGTCGGCGCCGTGCTTGGTCCTCGTGAAAACGATGGCGCGAGCGGCGCCCTGGGCCTCGATGAGCGCCGCCAGGTAGGCGCGCTTCTCCGCCTTCTCGACGAAGGCGACTTTCTGGTCGATCAGCTCGACGGCCGGCTTGTCGGGCGCTACCGATACGCGGACCGGATCCCGCAAGACGGTCGACGCCAGGCTGGAGATATCGTTCGGCATCGTGGCCGAGAAGAGCAGGGTCTGCCTCTCCTTCGGAAGGAGCGCGATGATCCGCCTGACGTCGCGGATGAAGCCCATGTCGAGCATGCGGTCCGCCTCGTCGAGCACGACGACCTCCACGCCGTCGAGCCGGAGCTGGCCCTCAGCGTGCAAGTCGAGGAGGCGGCCCGGGGTCGCGGTCAGCACGTCGACTCCGCGGCCGAGGGCCTTGGCCTGCGGGGCCTTGCCGACCCCACCGAAGACGCAGGCGCGCGAAAGGCGCGAGGTCGAGCCGTAGGCGGCGAAGCTCGCGTCGATCTGGGCCGCGAGCTCGCGCGTGGGAGCGACGACCAGGGCGCGGCAGCCGCGCGCCGCGGCCCGCGAGGGAGAGGCGGACAGTCTCTGGATGATCGGCAGCGCGAAGGCCGCGGTCTTGCCCGTGCCGGTCTGGGCTACGCCGAGCAGGTCGCGCCCGGTGAGCAGCGCGGGTATCGATGCCGCCTGTATGGGCGTCGGGCGCTCGTAGCCCTCCTTGGCCAGCGCTTCGAGCACGAAGGCCGCGAGGCCCAGGGATGAGAAGGTCGTTTCGTTCATGAGTATCCTTGTTACGAGGAGTGAGGGGACATGCGTCCCGAGGGATGTCGCGCTCCCTTCGGCCCTAGGGGCGAGGCGCGCGCTCTGCGCGAATATACAATAAATACGATACCCTCGCCTACCCCGTCAGGGCCTCGGCGACGGCGGGAAGGCCGTAATCGAATCTCGATCCGACGAGGCCCGCGAGCGCGTCCGCGCCGGGCCCCGAGGCTGAGGTCACGATCCCTCCGCGGACTTCGATGGACGCGCGGCCGCCGACCTCGATCGAAAAGGGAGGCGTCGCGCCCCAGGTCCACTCCCAGGACCGGAGCCGCCGCTCCGCCCGCTCGAGCGCGAGTCCGTCCGCGAGGCCCCAGGCCGATTCGGCCTCGCGGCCCGAGGCGGCGCGGGCCAGGGCGGAGGCGACGTCATCGACGCGAAGTCCGGGCGCCGCCTGGGCCAAATTGGCGACGCGCGACGGGACGGAGGAGGGCGCCGCCGAGCGGGCGACGGTCGCGCCGCCCAGGCAGGCCGACATCCGCTCGAGGTCCGCGGCCACGAGCAGCGTGCCGTGATGCAGGACGCGGTCGCGCAGGATCCTCCGCGCCGTTCCCGACACCTTCGCGCCGGAGAAGGGACCTTGCCCGGCGAAGCGCAAGGCGCCCCGCTCGTCCGCCTCGACGCGGAGGCCCAGCGACGCGAGCGCGGACGCGACGAAGGCGAGCTCGGCCTCGCGATCGTGCTCATCTCTCGGGACGATGAGAGACCAATTGAGGTTGCCCTCGTCGTGATAGACCGCGCCTCCCCCGGATATCCTGCGGAGGACGGGGACGCAGGCGGAGGGCGACGCCTCTATCCAGGGATTCTGGTTCCGTCCGACGACGACGCAGGGGCCGTCGACGTAGAGGAAGATCGCTCGGCGCGGGAGTCGCGATCCCTCGAGCAGGCTTTCCTCCAAGGCGAGGTTCGCGAAGGGATCGAGGCACCCCGAAGCGAGCGCGATCAAAGCTTAACGCAGAGGTCGAGCTCGAGGCTCCCGCCCGGAAGCGAGAAGGAGAGCGCCACGACGGGCGCGATGGAGGGCCAACCGATCTTGTGGTTCGGCCCCCGCACGACGACGGGCGGCGCGATCTCCATGTCGATGCCGCTGAGCGACGAGGCGGCCTGGCCCGCGATTATGTTGATCATCTCCCCGACGAGGCCGCCCTCGAGCTGGCGTCGCTCCTGTTCGCTCGACGCGTCGACGCCCGTGCCGGAGAGGAGCCGCTCGACGAGGGCGGAGGCCAGCCTGACGGCCGCGACGCCGTGGGCCTGCCCTGCGAGGCCGACGAGGCCCGTCAGCTCCCAGCCGTGCTCGTCCGAGGGCGAGAGCTCCGCCATATCGATCATCTTCGCCTCGATGCCGAACATGTCCCTGAAGGTCCGCTCCGCGGCCGACTTGAATGCCGTCGCGACTCGCTCGTCCATAGATGCCTCCCGCGCGATAACCATAGTCCCGGCGGAGGGCGACCGCAAGGCCCGGATATCCCGCTCGCCGTCCCGTTGCGTAACGCGCTCGAAAGAGGCTAGAGTAGCGCGGATGAGCAATAACGAAGACAGGGGCCGGAGCCGCGGATTCGCGCTGACCCTCGCCGCGATCGGCGTCGTCTTCGGCGACCTCGGCACCTCCCCGCTCTACGCGCTCCGCGAGTGCTTCTCGCCGATCCACGGCATCGACGCGTCGCGGGACAACGTCGTCGGCATCGTCTCGCTCCTCCTCTGGTCGCTGAGCCTCGTCGTCTGCGTGAAGTACCTGGGCATCGTCATCAGGGCGGACAATCGGGGCGAGGGCGGCATCCTCGCGCTGGTCAGCCTCGTCTCGCGGTATCTGCCCAAGGAATCGGTCAGGCGCAAGGCCTTCTTCGCGATACTGGGGATCCTCGGCGCGGCCCTCCTCCTCAGCGACGGCATGATCACGCCGTCGATCACCGTGCTCTCGGCGGTCGAGGGACTCGAGGTCATCACTCCGAGCTTCAAGCCGTGGATAGTCCCCGTGACGCTCGTCATTCTCGTCGCGCTCTTCCTGCCCCAGTCCAGGGGGACCGCGAAGGTCGGCCGCGTCTTCGGCCCCGTCATCTCGCTCTGGTTCGTCGCGATGGGCGCGCTCGGCGTATCCGCGATCGCCTCGAACCCGGGGATACTCGCGGCGCTCAACCCGATGGAGGCGATAGGCTTCATCACCCGGAACGGGGCTCTGAGCTTCGGGGTCATCGGCTCCATGTTCCTGGCCATGACCGGGACCGAGGTGCTCTATGCGGACCTCGGCCACTTCGGCAAGAAGCCGATCCGCCGCGCCTGGTACATCCTCGTCTACCCCGCGCTACTCCTGAACTATTCCGGGCAGGGCGCCTACATGCTCGCGCACCCGACCGAGGCAGGAAACCTCTTCTACAAGCTGGCGCCGGCCTGGGCGGGCTACCCGCTGGTGATACTCGCGACGGCGGCCTCCGCGATCGCTTCCCAGGCGGTCATCTCGGGCGCGTTCTCGCTCGCGCGGCAGGGCGTGCAGCTCGGCTTCTGGCCCCGCGTCCAGGTGCGCCACACCTCGAACCAGAAGATCGGCCAGGTCTACGTTCCCATCGTGAACTGGCTCCTCCTCGTAGGGACCGTGGTCCTCGTCCTGGGCTTCCGCTCCTCGGGCGGACTGGGAAACGCCTACGGCATCGCGGTCTCGGTCGACATGCTCATGACCACGTGCCTCATGATCATCCTCGCGCGCAAAGGGTCGCGCGCGAGCCTCTGGCTGATCGCGCCGGTCGCCCTGGTCTTCCTGACGATGGATACGACCTTCTTCCTCTCGAACGCGGCGAAGCTCGTGTCGGGCGGCTGGATCGTCGTCGCCTTCGCGACCGCGCTCTTCCTCCTCATGAAGACCTGGATGGATGGACGCAAGCTCTTCGGGAAGAAGGTCGAGGCCTTCCGCATGGCGCCCGAGCTCTTCGCCTCGAGCGTCGCGCTCGATCCGCCTGTCCGCGTCGCCGGGACGGCGATCTTCTTAACGGCCGACCCGAAGGGCATTCCCAAGGCGCTCCTGCACAACCTGAAGCACAACAAGGTCCTGCACGAGACGACCATCGTCCTGTCGGTGCAGACGATGGACGAGCCCCGCGTAGACGAGCCGGACCGATCGACCGTCGTCGGCCACGAAGGCGGCATCTGGCACGTCGTGCTGCGCTTCGGCTACAGCGAGACTCCCGACGTGCCCAAGGCCATGGACGGCCTGCCGATACCGGGATTCGTAAACGACAAGATGCGGACCACGTACTTCCTCGGGAGGGAGACCATCGTCGTGGGGGCGAAGGGCGGGATGGCGCGTTGGAGGAAGAGGCTCTTCGCGTTCCTGTTCGACAACGCGGTCAGCCCGACCGACTTCTTCCGACTGCCGCCCGACAGAGTCGTCGAGATAGGCTCGCAGACCGTATTGTAGGGCCCGTATGAGCGGAAGCTACCTCGTCGGGAGGCCGCGCCTCGGCCCCGCCTCGTTCTATCGCGAGGCGCTCGGCATCGTCGTCCCCGTCATGCTCCAGACGCTGATCACGAGCATGATCTCGCTCGTCGACAACTTCATGGTGGCGGGCCTGGGCGACGTGAAGATGGCGGCGGTCAACGTCGCGAACCAGATCAATTTCGTCTACATCGTGATCGTCAACGTCGCCTGCATGGCGGGCGGCATCTACCTCTCGCAGCACCGGGGCGCGGGAAACGCCGAGGGCATGCGGCAGTCGCTCAGGTTCAAGCTCCTCACGACGCTCGGCGTCTCGCTCATCCATACCGCGCTCTGCCTCCTCGCCCCCGAGGCGCTCATCGGGCTCATGCTCGGCGGGAACGCCGAGGGCGGCGAGATCGTGAAGGAAGGAGCCCGCTTCCTGAGGCAGGTCGCGCCGAGCTTCGTCCCCATCGCGATCTCGAGCGCCCTCGCCACCTCGTATCGCGACGTCGGCCGCGCCCGCATGCCCCTCGCGGTCTCCTCGATCGTCGCGGCGATCTGCACCTTCCTCAACTGGGTGCTCATCTACGGGAACCTCGGCGCGCCGCGGCTCGAGGTCGCGGGGGCCGCGCTCGCGACGGACATCGCGCGCCTCGTCGAGGCGGCCGCGTTCATCGCCGTCGTCGCGATCGACAGGCCCGCCTTCTCCTTCCGCGTCCGCGCGTTCTTCCGGATCGATCGCGGGCTCTTCAAGGACATCCTCGGCCGCTCGTGGATGATGTTCTTCTCGGAGATCGGATGGGTCGTGTCCGAGACGATCATCACCGCGATCTACAACGGCCGCGGCGGCGCAGGGACGGTCGCGGGCATGGCCGCGGGCTGGACCATCGCGAACATCTTCTTCATGGCCTTCAGCGCCGTCGTGACCGCCACGAGCGTTATCGTCGGATCGACCCTCGGCGCGGGCCGGCTCGAAGAGGCCCGCACGAAGGCGCGGTGGATACTCTTCGGCTCCGTGATCTTCGGCATAGCTATCGGAGGCATCGCCGCCACCTCGACCTTCCTCATCCCCCTCGTCTTCGGGAACCTGAGCGCCGGCGCGCGCGCGGTCACGCGCAGCTTCGTCTTCCTCATCAGCGCGTACATCCCGCTCTGGACCGTGATCAACGTCCAGTTCGCGACCTCGCGCGCGGGCGGCGATACCCTCATGGGGCTCTGGGTCGACGTCGGCGTGACCTACGCCGTGTTCATCCCGGCGGCCTTCGCCCTCGCCTGGTGGACGCAGGCCGGGCCCGTGCTCCTCTTCGGGATCGCGAAGCTCTCCGACTTCGCCAAGGCCGCGGTCGCCTTCTGGTGGCTCTCGAAGGAGCGATGGGTCAGGAACCTGGCCGAGGACAGCCCGCGCCCCGCCGAAAAAAGCTGAGGCGGCCATGGCTCGGCCGCCTCGGCCCGCCGCTCGCTCTTATCGGCGGATGAAGAGCGCCATGAGCGCGAGCGCGAGATTCCGCGCGTCGATCAGGTCGGGGAAAGTCGACATGATCGTGTAGAGAGGATGCCGAGCGAGCGTCCCCAGGATGTGCGCGGCCTCTTCCGCGTAGCCCTTCCAGGCCCTCGGTCCCGGCGCCTTCTCGAATTTGATCGGGTGGACGAGGCCCTCGAGCCGCACGAAGCGCACGGGCCGATGGCGCGTCTTGTAGTACATGTTGATCAGAGTCTCGACGCCGTACCTCGAGGAGCGCATCGCGGGCAGCAAGGGCAGGATATCCGATCGCCAGACGGCCCGCTCGCCCGCGATCCATCTCTGCAGGCGGAAAGGATCGAACCTGTCCCAGAACAGACTCTCCCGGTATGGATAGCCGATCGACATGTCGGCGGCGCCGGAGAGCAGGGGCTCGAGCACCGACTCCGCGTACTCGCCCGTCCAGTTCACGAGATCGGCGTCCACGAAGAGGATGACGTCGCCGCGGGCGACCGAGACGCCCTCCGCCATCGCGTTGCCCTTCCCGCGGTTCGGCGCGACATAGACGGCGCGGAATCCCTCGGTCCCCTCGTATCGGCGGATGGCCTGCGCCGTTCCGTCGCTCGATCCGTCGTCCACGACGACGACCTCGTCCACGCATCGAGCGGCGAGGAGTCCGTCGATCACGGAGGCGACGGTCGCCTCCTCGTTGAAGGCGCATACTACGGCGCTGCGCGAGGGCCGATCCGGCCGCGGCCTTCCGTCGATCCCGTCTCTATTCCGTCCCTCGCGCCTCGGCGCGGCGCGCTCTTCCGGCTCGCCGTCCGAAGCCGCCTTCGTTGTGGGCGCCGGGCCTTCGCAGCCGAGCGGGCCCTTTCTCCAGAGCGAGAAGTATCGCTTCTCGATTCCGCAGAGCCGCTCCGAGAGGGCCCAGATCCTTCCGCAGGACTCGGGATCCCTCGCGAGCGGATCCGGCTTGATCCTGCGCCCCCGCCTCAGGTAGAGCCCCGTCTTCCCGGCGTAGGCAGGATCGGTCGCGATGGTCGCCATGTACTGCGCGGGAACGTCGGGCGATGAGCCGAAGATCCGCCTGAGCCTCCAAGCCAGCTTCTCGAGGCCATGGGTTCCCTTGAGGCCGATGTCCGTCCTCACGAGCCCGGGATCGATCGCGAACACGGAGATCGAGGAGAAGAAGAGCCGCCTCGAGAGCTCGGTCGAGAAGGCGACGGCGCAGAGCTTCGAGCGCTTGTACGCGGCCAGGAGGCTGTAGCCCCTCCGCATCATCACGTCGTCCCAGTCGATCCGGGCGTGCCTGTGCGACCTCGAGCCGACGACCAGGACGCGCGCCGACTCGGCCTCCTTCAAGCAGGGTATGAGTTCCCGCGTCAGCAGGAAGGGCGCCAGGTGGTTGACCGCGAGTTGAAGCTCGCGGCCGTCCGCGCTCTCGGCCCGGCGCGACGACACCGCCCCGGCCGCGTTGACGAGGACGTCCAGGCAGCCGCCGGAGCGGCCCAGGGCGCGGCGGAGCTCCGCCGCTATCCCCCGGACGCCAGAGGCCGTCGAGAGATCCCCCGCTACGAATTCCACGCTCTTTCCGCAGGCGCGGCGGATAGCCTCGGCCGAGGCCGCGCAGCGCGCCTCGCTTCGCCCGACGCCGATCACGTCCAGGCCCATGCTCGCGAGAGCCTTCGCCGTCGCGAATCCGATGCCGTCGGTCGCGCCCGTGACGACAGCCGTCCTTGCCATATTTTCCCTCCAGTGCGCCCCCCCGTTCCGCCGGGCGGGACGAGGCGATCCGCGGTCATAATCTAGCGCGGGGATGCACGGAAGTCAAACAATTGTTTGAAACGTCTGTTTTATCCTAATATTCATCACAAGCCGGAAAACAGAGGGCCGCGGCGAGCGGCTCGCCTCGTACGACGACGGGCCGTCGGTCCAGATCACAGGCCTCGCTAGCGCTTCTTGCGCGAGAGCGCCGGGGAAGCGGTCCCGGCCGAGTCCTCGCGCGAGCCGAGGAGGGAGCGGATGAAATCGGAGCGCTGCCTCGACGTGGACAGCTTGACGCCGGGCACGGCGTCGAAGACCCCGGGCAGCAGAGCGGGCAGCGTGACCGCCGAGAAGAGTCCCGCGGCCCTCGCCATGGAGTCCCGCGACTCCCGCGGATCGAGGACGCGGCCCAGCCTCGCCACGACCTTCCCGAGGCTCTCCCTGACCCGAGCGCCGACCTCGTCGTCCGAGTAGCTCGAGAAGACGACTGCTTGCATGAAGCGGGGCCATCCGAGGGAGCCGTTCAGGACGTACTCGAGGACGTCGAAGACGCGCCGCCCTGCCGGTTGGGCCTCATCCCCGAGAATTTCCAGGGCGTCGCCCAGGAAATGGTCCAGGCGTTCCTTCAGGACTTGGGCTACCAGGGCGTCCTTCGAGCGAAAGTAGTAATTGAGGGCGGCTACGTTGACGCCCGCTTCCTTCGCGATCTCCCGTACCGTGATGCCCTCGACGCCGTCTCGCTCGATGCAATCGACGACGGCCTGCATGATGCGGGACGCAGGGTCGCCGTTGGTAGAATCCATGCGGATACTGTTAGCACCGCGCCCTCGAACGCGCAATACCCGGCGCGGCGCCCGGCCGGGGCTACTTCCCGTCCTTCATCTGCCGCCCGATGAACGACAGCTTGAGGTCGCGCAGCGCGGAGGAGATCGAGACCTTATAGACGTGCGGGTTCAGGAGCCGCAGGTAGGTCGAGTCGAAAGTCTCCATGCGGCCGCGCAGTCCGCTCCTTATGTCAGCCAACGCGGGCAGCGCGGCGCAGATCTTCCCGCCTTCCATCACCTTCCTCATGAGCGGCTTGACCTCGGCGGGCCTGACGCGCAGGTGACGCCAGTCGGCCGTGGGATGGTGGAGGATGACTTCCTCGCCCGGGCGCGGAGCCTCGTCCTCCAGGGTCATGAGATCCGCGAAGGCGAGGCCGTCCTCGCCCCGGAGCCTCCAGACGTTCTTGACGCCGGGGTTCGTCGACTTCTCGGGATTGTCGGAGAATTTCATCGTCGGTTCGAGGCGGCCGCCGCGCTCGACCGCGGCCAGCTTGTAGACGCCGGGGAAGGCGGACTCGGCCCCGCCCGTCACGAGCTTGGTGCCGACGCCCCAGGAGTCGACGGGCGCGCCGTCGGCGACGAGGTGCTCGATGATCGACTCGTCGAGCTCGTTGGACACGACGATGTAGGCATCCTTGAGCCCGGCCGCGTCCAGCGCCTTGCGGACCTCGCGCGAGAGGTAGTCGATGTCGCCCGAGTCGAGCCTGACGCCGAAGCGCTTCCCGGCCGCGGCCAGGGCCTTGCCCGAGGCGATCGCGTTCTTGACGCCGCTCTCGAGGGTATTGAAGGTGTCGATGAGGTAGGCGGTCGCGTCGGGATACATCCGCGCGTAGGCGTCGAAGGCCTCGAGCTCGCTGGGGAAGGCCATGATCCACGAGTGGGCCATGGTGCCCATGACGGGGATGCCGTAGAGCCTGCCCGCGAGGGTGTTGGAGGTGCCCGCGGCCCCGCCGATGAAGGACGAGCGCGAGGCGCCGAGCGCGCCGTCGGGGCCCTGGGCCCTCCGGAGTCCGAACTCCATGATTTTGCCGTAGTTCGAGGCGCGGTACGCGCGCGCCGCCTTGGTCGCGATCAGGCTGCCGAAGTTGAGCCGATTCAGGACGAGGCCCTCGACGAGCTGCGCCTCGACGATGCTGCCGCGTACGCGCAGGAGGGGCGCCTGCGGGAAGACGAGCTCGCCCTCCTCGGCGGCCCAGACCTCGCACCTGAACTTGAACGAGGACAGGTAATCGAGGAAGTCGCGGTCGAACATACGCAGGGACTCGAGGTAGGAGACGTCCTCGGCGCTGAAGGTGAAGGACTCGAGGTCCTGGAGCAGAGGCTCGAGGCCCGCGAAGATCGAGTAGCCGCCCGCGAAGGGATTATGGCGGAAGAAGACGTCGAACACGGCCTCGCGGTCGCCGGAGCCGGACTCGCGGCCGAGCTTCCAATAGCCCTGGGCCATCGTGAGCTCGTAGAAGTCGGTAAAGAGGGCGCTCGCGGAGGGGCCGGCCAGAGCGGGCGAGCGGCCGGACGACGCTCTATCGGCGGCGCTCATCGGAGATCCCCCGAGCGCGCGAACGACGCGCCGGCCGCCTTAAGCGACTCGATCGCCCTCTCGCCCGATCCGGGCGGCGCGCCCACCGCGCGGACGCAGTCCCCGATGACGACGGCCTCGAAGCCGAGGAGGATCGCGTCGAGGGCCGTGTAGAGGACGCAGTAGTCCGTCGCGAGGCCGGCGAGGAATATCGTGGAGACGCCGACGGAGCGGAGCCATCCCTCGAGCCCCGTCGGAGTAGCGCGGTCGTTCTCGAACAGGCAGGAATAGGAGTCGAGGCTCGGGCGGAAACCCTTCCGGATGATCATAGAGGCGCGGTCAGAGTCGAGGCGGGGATGGAATGCGGCTCCCTTCGTGCCCTGGACGCAGTGGTCGGGCCAGAGGAGCTGGGCAACGCCGGACGCGTCGATCGAGTCGCCGACGGAGCGGCCGGGATGCGACGAGGCGAAGGAGACGTGATCCGCGGGGTGCCAGTCCTGGGTCAGGACGACGCGCTCGAATGAGCGCATGGCCGCGTTGATCGGATCGACGACCTCGTCGCCGGCCGGCACCGAAAGCGCGCCGCCGGGGCAGAAGTCGTTCTGGATGTCGACGACGATGAGCGCGCTGCTCGGCTTCTCCATCTCCGCATTCCTCTCGCGGCCCCGCGAGGCCGCAGGACAATAGTACCGCCCGGGCGGAAGTTCGTTAAGACTCCCCGCGCGCGGCTTCAACACGATCGCCGATACGCGGTATCCTCGGGCTTATGATGGACAACGAGCGCCTCCTCGAGGCGATGCGGGCGGCAGCGGCCGAGGCGGGCCGCTTCCAGCTCTCCGAATGGCGCCGCAGGCCGGCAGGCTATTCCGAGGGCGGCGTCTCCTGGGTCGAGGAGAAGGCAGCCAAGGACCTCGTGAGCTTCGTCGACCGCGAGTCGGAGCGCATAATCTCCGCGGCGCTGAAGGCGGCCCTGCCCGGCTCGGCCTTCTACGGCGAGGAAGGCGAGAGGACGAGGGGCGAACTGACCTGGGTCGTCGATCCCGTCGACGGGACGACGAACTACGTCTGCGGCCTGGACTGGTTCTGCGTCTCGATAGCCCTCTTCGAGTCCGCGCCCGGCGGCGCGGACCGTCCCGCCCTCGCGTTGGTCCACAGGCCGGTCGCGGACGAGTGGTTCTGGGCGGCGCGAGGCGGCGGGGCCTGGGAAGAGTCCCCGCGGTCCGGGCCGCGGCGGCTTTCGCGCGTCGCGCCGACGCCGCTCGGCCGGAGCCTCGTCTGCACGGGCACGCCCTATCGCTCGCCGGATACTGCCGCGGCCTTCTACGCGGCGGCCGCCGAGGTCACGACCGCGGCGCTCGACCTGCGCAGGCTGGGTTCGGCGGCCCTCGACCTCTGCGCGGTCGCGGCCGGGAGGCTCCAGGCATTCTGGGAAGTGGACCTGAAGCCCTACGACGTCGGCGCTGCCCTCCTCCTCCTCGAGGAGACGAATTGCCCCGTCTACACGTTAGGCGGCACCGCATACGATCCCTTCGCGAGCAGGAGCATCGTGACGGGCTCGCCCGGCGCGGCCGAAGAGCTCAGGGCGATCCTCGCGCCCCACTACGCGGCCGTCGGCCTCGCCTGACCGCGGCTTCCGACGAGCGGGGCCGCGCGGCGCACTGCGGCGGGCGCCGACGCGAGCTCCCACCCGCGGCCTGGCGGCCCCGACGGCGCAGCTCTACACTTAGCCCATGTATCGCGCCGTCCCCGCCTTGCGCCAGGCCACCCGCGGCCTGGCGGCCCCGACGGCGCAGCTCTACACTTAGC